>Ga0111538_10001094_pt1 | contig 37924 bp, 30 predicted proteins | sample SoiMethybrSBSTD1_FD_79669 | JGI IMG/M metagenome (GOLD analysis project Ga0111538, IMG submission 79669) | Bulk soil microbial communities from a Populus tree surrounding site in Tennessee, USA - Soil MetaG P. TD hybrid SBSTD1 (version 2)... | ecosystem: Environmental > Terrestrial > Soil >...
CAGCGCATCGAATCACTGGTCGTCGAGCATGAGCCACGCCGGCAGGGACAGAGTGGCTACACGTGGCGCCGTCTTCTGCGTCTCTGGTTGAGCGCATGGTTGAATTTTTCGCTGTTACCGCTGCGGCTGGCCACGTTTGCCGGACTGACCACGGCGATGCTCGGCGTAGCCGCATTTCTCGTCGTCTTGTGGTTGTGGTACGTGAACCGCGGCCCCGGCTACGGCTTCGGGTGGTTGATGTCAGCGTTTTTGATCTTTTCAGGCACGCAGCTCGTGATGCTCGGTTTGATTGGTGAATATCTCGGTCGCATGTTCTTGACCGTCAATCAGCGGCCGCAAGCGGTCGTGCGCGAAGTGATTGCCACGGAGCTCGGGCCACGGACGAACACGGATGGATAGGCCACGGAAGAACACGGACGAACACGGATTGACAGGCCACGGAAAAACACGGACGAACACGGATTGATAGGCCACGGAAGAACACGGACGAACACGGAATTAACAGGCCACGGAAGAACACGGAAGAACACGGAATTAACAGGCCACGGAAAACACGGACGAACACGGAAATGAACGTGATGATGACACGCACCGCCTGCTCATTGCTGGTTGCCACCCTCTTTCCGTGGGCACCAGCATTCGCTCAAGAGAAGCCCAACATCGTCCTGATCATGACCGACGATCTTGGCTATGGCGATGTGTCTGCGTACGGCGCAACCGCGCTGAAGACGCCGAACATCGACCGCATCGCGAAGGAAGGACTGCGCTTTACAGACGCCCATTCATCGGCCGCGACGTGCACGCCGTCCCGGTACGCACTGTTGACGGGTGAATACGCGTGGCGCAAACCAGGCACTGGAGTCCTTCCCGGGAACGCGGCGCTCATCATTGATCCGGCGCGGCCGACGCTGCCTTCGATGCTGCGCCGCGGTGGGTACTCGACCGGCGTCGTCGGCAAGTGGCATCTGGGTCTGGGCCCTCAAGGGGGACCGGATTGGAATGGCAACATCGCCCCGGGACCGAACGAAATAGGTTTCGATTATTCGTTCATCATGGCGGCGACCGGTGATCGGGTGCCAACGATCTACGTTGAAAACCACCGCGCGGTCGGGGGACAGGCGGCCGATCCGATCAGTGTCAGTTATGGCGGACCCATCGGCGACTGGCCGACCGGCAAGGATCATCCGGAACTTCTCAAGATGCATCCGAGTCACGGGCACGATCAAACAATCGTGAACGGCGTCAGCCGAATTGGGTACATGACAGGTGGCACGGCCGCGTTGTGGAAGGACGAAGACATGGCCGACGTGTTTACGTCGAAGGCCGTATCGTTCATCGAAGGACACAAAGGTGCGCCATTCTTTCTCTATTTCGCGACGCACGATCCGCATGTGCCGCGTGTGCCGCATCCGCGATTTGTTGGCAAGACGGCACTGGGTCCGCGAGGCGACGCGATTGTCGAAGCTGATTGGTCTGTCGGAGAGATCCTGAACGCGCTCGATCGGCTCAACTTGACCCGCAACACGCTGGTGATCTTTACGAGCGACAACGGCCCGGTGGTCGACGACGGATACAAGGATGATGCGGTTGTGAAACTCGGCAGCCACAAGCCTGCAGGTGGACTTCGCGGCGGAAAGTACAGCAACTTCGAAGGGGGCACGCGCGTGCCGTTCATCGTCCGCTGGCCGAATCATGTGAGTGCGGGAACGTCGGACGCCCTGGTCTGCCAGATCGACTTACTTGCGTCGCTGGCGAAGATGACAGGCACGCCGCTCGCGCCGTCGGACGTTTACGACAGCACCGACACGATCGCAGCGCTGCTCGGACAAGCGAAGACCGGGCGAACTGAACTCGTCGAGGAAGCAGGCGCTCTGTCGCTGCGTCAGGGCAACTGGAAGTACATCGAGCCCAACAACAAACAGAAGATCAACCAAAACACGAACACCGAGCTCGGCAACGACAGCGTGCCGCAGTTGTACGACTTGAGCAGCGATCCTGGTGAGACGCGTAACGTGGCGTCGGGTCATCCCGATCGTGTCACCGCCATGGCGCGCACGCTCGACCAAATCCGGACGCGGTTCGCTCGATGATCCTTGTGACGTCGGATTGTTCCGCGGAGTGGCCAGCCCACGATATTTCGGGGTCTTCCCACGGGGATCCGGACGGTGGCCACGAATCTCCTGCAGCTCGCTGAGCAGACTCGCACTCAACCTTGACGTTTCCCGACCCGGCTCTGCGGCACGAGGCGTGCTGACAGCATTGGACGGTCAGCGAAGGCACTTCTGTTTGCCGGCCACAAACGCCGCCTCACTGCGAGCCCGGTCTGACGCTTAGTGCCCGGCGCTGAGCAGATTCATCTACTCTAGGAGGATGCCATGACGCGTGTAAGGAATGAGGTCGCGTTGGCCTGTGCGATGCTGTGCGTCTCTGTCGCACTCGCGTCGGCGCAGCAGCAGACATCAACGACGGAAACCAAACGGTTCGAAGTCATTGCCGTGGACGGCAGCAACCTCGTCGTCAAGCTTCCCGACGGAACCAGGGAGCTCACCGTGCCCGACGACTTTCGCTTCACCGTCGATGGACAGCAGCTGTCGGTGCACGACCTGAAGCCGGGCATGAAGGGCACGGCCACTATCACGACGAAAACGACCATGCATCCGGTGACGGTCACCGAAGTAAAAAACGGGACGGTGCGGCAGGTGACGGGGTCGAACGTCATGGTGCAAACCGAGCAGGGGTTCAAGAATTTCACTCAAGGAGATCTGGACAAGCGCGGCGTCAAGATCTACAAGGACGGCAAGGTTGCGGAGCTATCTGATCTGCATGCCGGCGACAAGCTGAGCGCAACGATTGTCACGGCGAGGCCTCCTCGGGCCGTAACCGAAAAGGAAGTCCAGGCGACGCTGGCGCGCGCGGAGAGCGGCGCGCCGTCCGCAGCGCAGGCGGCGCCGGCGCCGGCGGCCGCCGCGACGTCGGGTTCAGAGGCTGCGCCTCCCGCGCGCAAGCTGCCGAAGACGGCGAGTCCGATCCCATTGGTTGGTCTTGTCGGCGTGCTGTCGCTGTTCTTCGGAGTGGCGCTCACCATCAGGCGTCGAGCCGGCGTCGCTCGCTAAGTCGAACCTCCTGTTTGGGCCACGTCTAGATCCAAGGCGTGGTCCGCTTTTTCGCGACGAGAGTCGGGGATAGCGCCTGTACGAGGACAAGGAGGCGAATGGAATCCGCGCGGGGTATCGATCACGCGACCATCGGGCGTGCACGGCAGTGGCGGCTCGCAGAAAGGGTTGCGTGGGCCGTCGGTGTCGTGTGCGTCGTCGGCTGGAGTGTCGCGTACATCGATGGCGTCGTCGGTAAGCGGCGGGAGTTGGATCGCTTTGCCGCGCTGCAACGCTCAGGGTTGCGAGAGCCGGATCAACCAGACCAGACCCTTTGGTCGCCCGAACGGATTGCTGCATGGCGGAACGTCGTCAATACCCCGGGTGCGGCGCCGCTGGCTGTCCTGCGAATTCCGCGCCTTCGGATCGAGGCACCCGTGCTGGAAGGAACGGACGAGATCGTGCTGAATCGCGGTCTGGGTCATATCGACGAAACCGCCGCACCAGGAGCGGACGGAAACTCCGGCATCGCCGGTCATCGTGATGGCTTCTTCCGTGGATTGAAGGACATCGTCGTCGGCGATGTCATCGAACTCGAGACGCTGCACGGAACTGACGCCTATCGCGTCGAACGAACGTGGATCGTCAATCCGGAGGATGTTTCCGTTCTCGATCCCACCCCAACTCGTTCGATCACGCTGGTTACCTGCTATCCGTTCTATTTCGTCGGCTCGGCTCCGCAACGGTTCATCGTCCGTGCGGCCATGCGTCAATAGCGCCAACTTTCGCGGGACAGGCTCCGTCGTTTGCCAGCAACTGCACAGGCGTACGCCTGGAAAGCGCGCTCGAGTTTGGATTGGTGAGAAGAATCTGCGCTCGCCACTCAGCGCGGCAGCGCGGTCGTGGGTGGCCCCAGGATACGCTGTAACTCACGAGTCCATTCGAGCGTGAGCGCGGCTTGTACCGGTGCCGATTCACCCCAGCGGCGCGCCAGCAGTCGATTCCCCGATGCGACCCCGGTAATCACGAGGCCATCTGCCATGGGAAGGGCGACTGGCGTACTCATCGGATGGCCCGCCCCGTCGATCGAGACACGCATTGTTGCGCCAGCGCGATAAAAGAGCGTGTTGCCATCAGGAGACCACCGCGGATCGAGTCCGCCGGACGATGAGATCGGAACCCGCAGTTGGTCGTCCAGCTTCAGCAGGTAGATTTCCCATCGTCCCGACTCGTCCGACTGATACGCGAGCAGTGTGCCGTCGGGCGACAGCGCCCCATTGGTCTCGTCGAACGGCGTTTCGATCGTCGCGACCGACTCGCCGGTGGCAGTGTTGAGAACCTTCACATCGCCACGCGTGAGACCGCCGCTTTCGGTATATGCCATCAGCCGTCCATCGCGGGAGAAGGACGATGGGAACACATGACGGTGCGATGAGGCCGTGGAGAGGACTCGGTTCGCCGGCTGCGCCGCTGAACTGTCACGCCTCCACGCTTCAAACGCGCCGTCGCTTGCCGCCGCGTAGTAGACGGCTGCGCCATCGCCACTCCAGACAGGGGCGACGTTTGTGCCGCCATGAGTCAAGCGGGTGGTGGTGCCTCTACTGACGTCTCCAACCCAGATGTCTGTACCGCTGACACCGGCGACGCGCGACCCATCCGGCGTGACCGTAAGATCCTGAAGCGTCGCAAGGTCGGTCGAGACCGGAACGCCTGTGGGTATCCACGCCACTGACGGCCGCGTCGCATCCGACGCGATCGAGTACGCGATCGCACCCGATCGAGAAACCGCGAACTGCGCGCGCGCCACACTGCCGATCAAGGCTTGATCCGATCCAGCAATCGCCTGTCGCGCGCGGTCGAAGGCCGCGGCGTGGATCTCATGGCCGCGCGAGAACGCGATGTAGTCCGGCGAAACTGTCTGCGCGAGATCGGCGTTGTCGATGATCGTCTGCCACGCGGCGCGTTGGCCAAGTGGCATCAGCCCGATTCGGGCGGCAGCCTCGTCGTTCGGAGAAGTGGCAATCGTGAAGAGCAGCGCGCGGTCACCCGGAGCAAGTGCTGGCCAGCAATGGCGGACTTCGCCGGCATCGACGGACGGCAGCGTCAGTTGTTCCGTCCTGCCACCGCCCTCTGTGACTTGCATCAGCCCGCCGTACTGAGAGGCGGCAAACACGATGTGCCCGTCGGCGAGCCACACCGCCCCGAACGGCTGCGCCGCGTCGGTGATGACGACCGGCATCCCACCGGCGATGGCAACCTTCCGCAGCTTTCCTGCGGCAAAGAAACCGATCCATCGGCCGTCAGGCGAGAAGAATGGCGCGCTCGCATCATCGGTCCCTGAAATCGCACGTGCGTCCAGCTGGTCGAGGGGCCGGATGTAGAGACGACAGGTGGAGTCGCATGCCGACCATGCGAGGAGACGACCATCGGGCGACAGCGCGAGCGCCGGCGCGCGCCGATCGAAGGCCGTGCCCGAGGTTGGCTCGACTCTGAGCCGCACCATGGGTGCCTCGGGGGCGCCGACATGTGTGTATTGCCACACCGTAATAACGGCGAGGACGAGCGAAAAGGACGCAACCGTCCAGGGCACCAATTGACGGCCGATTGAGATGGCCGGGGGATCGATGCTGGCGGCGGATTTCGTGGGCTCGATCGCTTCGGAGGCGCCGGACAACGGGGACACCGGTGCGACGAATCGATAGCCGCGCCGATGCACCGTTTGGATGTACTGCGGTGCCTGCGGATCGTCTCCCAGTGCCTGACGCAGAACGCTGATCGCCTCAGCAAGCGAGGTGTCGGTGACGAACGCGTCCTTCCAAACAGTATCGATGAGCTCCTGTTTGGGGACGACGGTGGTTGCACGTGAGACGAGCAGATCGAGGACGCCAAGCACGCGAGGTGGCAACGGGATCTCGCGTGTGCCGTTGCGCAGGAGCCCGTTGCCGCGGTCGAAGGTGAAAGGACCGAAGCTGACGGTGAAGCGAGGTGGTGCGGCAAGCGCAGGTTCGGCTGAAAGCGTCACAAAGGTCGGATGTTATCCCGGCTTAAGAACAACTTCTAGAATCGGATTCATGTCGGCACGGCATTGTGGTTGCTAGTCGCCGCTGTCATCTCCAGGAGGAGGCCTGATAGTGAAGCGCAATGTCGCATCTTGGTCGATCTGTTGCCTGATTACGGCGCTCGTCCTGCCACGGTCCGCGGCCGCGGACACTATCAACGTTACCGGCGGGTTCCTGCAGGTGGCTGTAGTTGACGGGCAGCTCAACCTCGTCGGTGAGCGTGGTTTTTTCCTGACCTCGCATGTGATCACCGCCAACGGATTCTACGCGCCACGGATGGAATGCGGGGCCAATATATGCCTGCCGGGTGATGAGGTCAGCCTCCGCGCTGCCTGGAGCGGATCTGATCTGTCTGGCGAACTCGGGTTCGAAGGGCAGGTCTACGGGGATTTGGGGGGAGCGGAGTCGCTTGCGGGAGCCGTTGTTGATTTCACAGGATCGTTCGTCGTTCCGCCGTTCGCGCCGACCGCCACGGTGACGGCCCCCTTCCAGCTCAACGGGTTGTTCTCGATTCCCAACGCGGCCGGTACGGCGTCCATTCAACACATTCTCACAGGCTTCGGCACCGCAACGATCACCATGACGCTGGGGGAATTCCAGTTCGTTGTTGACCGTACCCGTTACGATCTCTCGTCCCAACAGCCCGTGCCTGAGCCGGGAACCATGCTCATGGTCGGTTTCGGCACAGTGGTAATCGTGCGTCGTCTGAAGCGCAAAGGCTGCGGTTGAGCCGACCCACCGGAACAGCCTGAATCTGCGCGGCCCAAAAACATCGGACCCTTCTCGCATCCCGGCTTAAGAACAACTTAAAGGTTGCCTGCGACAGATTCAGCCGTCATTCAGGACTCCATCCCTTCCATCCGGGCACGCTTCGGCATGTCCATATTCGCGACCAAATCCATCGAGCAGATAAAGGAAGAGCAGCTAGGGGAAAGCGGTGGCGGGCTCAAGCGAGTCCTGGGGGTCTGGCAGCTCGTCATGCTCGGGGTTGGGGCGATCATCGGCACCGGCATCTTCGTTTTGACCGGACAGGCCGCTGCCGCGAACGCGGGCCCTGCGATCGTTATCTCCATGGTGCTGGCCGGCGTGACGAGCGTTCTCGCCGCATTCTGTTACGCAGAGTTCGCATCGGCGGTGCCGGTGGCCGGGTCGGCGTACACCTACGCGTACGCGACGCTGGGCGAATTCATCGCGTGGGTCATCGGGTGGGACCTGATCCTCGAGTACGCGCTTGGCGCGGCGACGGTTGCTGTCGGCTGGTCCGGAATTCTGGCGACGCTGCTCGGACAACTCGGTCTGTCGTTTCCCGCTACCCTCAGTGCCGCGCCGGGCACGGTTGTCCAGGTGGCGGGCGGTGACCCCGTGACGGCGGTAATCAACGTTCCCGCGATCCTCATTACGATGCTGGTCACTGCGCTGCTGGTGGTTGGCGTCAGCGAAGCCGCGTCCGTGAATGGTGCGATCGTCATCACCAAGGTCGCGGTTCTGTTGATCGTCATTGCCACTGGCGCGATGTTCATCGACCCTGCCAACTGGCACCCCTTCATTCCACCCAACGCCGGCACGTTCGGAGAATACGGATGGAGCGGGATCTTGCGCGGTGCGGGTGTGATCTTCTTTGCCTATATCGGATTCGACGCCGTCTCGACGTCGGCGCAGGAAGCCCGCAACCCACAGCGCGACATGCCGCGCGGCATTCTCGGCTCGCTCGCCGTGTGCACACTGCTTTTCGTGCTCGTGTCAGCGGTGATGGTGGGATTGGTTCCTTACAAAGCGATGTTGAATCAGGCGGCGCCGCTCGTGCTGACGATCGAGGCAGCGGCCGACAAATCGATCGGCACGCCCTGGCAGGGGACGATGGCCGTCGTCAAAGTGCTGGTGACGGTAGGCGGACTCGCCGCACTCAGCTCGGTCATGGTCGTCATGATGCTGGCGCAGCCGCGGATCTTCTTGTCGATGGCGAAGGACGGCCTGCTGCCGGCGTGGGCCGGCCGGGTCCACCCGCGCTTTCGCACACCGCACGTTTCGACAGTCGTCACCGGCGTTGTCGTAGCCCTGGCAGCGGGGTTCACGCCGATCGGCACACTCGGATCGCTCGTCAGCATCGGTACGTTGATGGCCTTTGTCATCGTGTCGATCGGCATCATCGTGCTGCGACGCACGCGTCCCGATCTGCCGAGACCATTCCGCATGCCATGGGTGCCGGTGCTGCCGTTGCTGTCAGCAGCTGTGAGCCTGACGCTGATGCTCGGCCTCCCACGCGCGACGTGGGAACGGCTCTTGTTGTGGATGGTGGTGGGGGTTGTGGTCTATTTCCTTTACGGCAGAAAGCACAGCCGATTGCGGATTGCGGACTGACAATTGCGGATTTCGTGATTGACGATTGTGGATTGAGATTGACGATTGTGGATTTGTGGCTCGGTGCCCCAAATCGCCAATCGACAATCTCAATTGCCAATCGACAATCGTCAATCGACAATCTCAAAATCCGCAATCTTCAGTCCGCAATCCGCAATCGATCAACGAACAACTAACTCCCCCTCCATCCGCTTGCACCGATCGTCGATGGTGAGGTTGCAGTAGAAACGGTGGGTGCCGACTTGATCGGCGCGGAACTCGAACACCACGGTCTGACCGGCGGACGCGCGCTTGGCAATGCGGTATTGATCGATGGTGATGCTGTGCGCGATATCTTTGGCCATGAAGGTGATCTTCACGAGATCGTCCTTCTGAACTTCGATGCGCAAGGGCTTGAATGAAAACTGATCACCAGTAATGGTGAATTCGCGGGTCCCCCCCTGGGCTGGCGGCTTGAAGCTAAACCCAGATACCCCGGCCACGAGCAGGCCGCCGGCGATGGCCGACGCAAGGACGGCGCGATGCGGGATGGTGATCATTGGGCCCCCAAGGTCGCAGGCCTTCGACACTCCCGGAGGCGAGAGGTCAAGGTTAAGGATAAGACGATTATCGGCCCAATTGGGTTTGCGCGGTAGATGGCGCGGACAGGATGGCGCTGTCCGCGCCGCTCTGCACTTAACGACGCTCCGCCTTTTCGGGCGCTTTGGCCTGGCCCTCTTCCGGCGTCAGAAGCGCCTTCCGGCTGAGACGAATCTTTCCGGATGGATCGATGTTGATCACCTTGACCATCACCTGATCCCCCTCTTTCAGTTCGTCCCGTACGTCCTTGACGCGGTAGTGCGCAATCTCGGAGACGTGGAGCAGTCCATCGAGACCAGGCATGATCTCGACGAAGGCGCCGAAATCAGTGATCCGCTGAACCTTGCCGACGTAGGTCTTATTGAGTTCAGGCGTGGCGGTCAGTTCCTGGATGATCGCGATCGCTTTGGCGGCTGACGCTTCGTCAGCCGACGCCACGTTGACGCGTCCGTCGTCTTCAACATCGATCTTCACGCCGGTGCGTTCGATGATGCTGCGAATCATCTTGCCGCCGGGCCCGATGACGTCGCGGATCTTGTCGACCGGGATTCTGATGGTCACGATGCGCGGCGCGTGGGCCGAGACACTGGCGCGCGAGACCGATAAGGTTTCCTGCATCTTCCGCAGGATGAACAGGCGCCCTTCACGGGCCTGGGCCAGCGCCTTGCGCATGATCTCCATCGTGATGCCGGACACCTTGATGTCCATCTGCAGGGCGGTGATGCCCTCGCCGGTGCCCGCGACCTTGAAGTCCATGTCGCCGTAGTGATCTTCGGCGCCTGCGATATCGGTCAGGACCGCGTACTTCCCATTCTCCTCGTTCATCACCAGGCCCATCGCCACACCGGCCACCGGTGACTTCAAAGGCACACCGGCGTCCATCATCGAGAGTGAGCCGCCGCACACCGAGGCCATCGACGACGATCCGTTCGACTCGAGGATGTCGGAGACGACGCGCACGGTGTAGGGGAACTTTTCTTCGGTCGGCATCATCGGGGCGAGCGCGCGTTCGGCCAGAGCGCCGTGGCCAATCTCGCGACGGCCGGGGCCGCGCATGAACGCGACCTCACCGACAGAGAACGGCGGGAAGTTGTAGTGGAGCATGAATCGCTTCCACGTTTCGCCGTCGACGGTCTCCACTTTCTGCTGATCGTCGGCGGTGCCAAGCGTTGCGGCGACCAGCGCCTGCGTTTCACCGCGCGTGAAAACCGCTGACCCGTGGACCCGCGGAAGCACGCCGACCTCGATGGTGATCGTTCTGATCTCGTCGAACTTGCGGCCATCAAGCCGCTGGCCGCGCTCGAGGATCTCGTCGCGGAGAACCTTTTCTTTCAATTCCTTGAAGATCGCCTTGGCGTCGACCTTGCGCTCGACCTCTTCCTCGGGAATGCTCGCAATCAGATCCGACAGCACCTGGTCGACGGTGCCGTAGTTCTCGAGCTTGTCTTGAATGCGCATCGCGTCGGCAAGCGGCACGAGCACCTTCTCTTCGACCTCGCGATAGAACTCCTTACCGATTTCGCGCTGCGAGATTGCCTGCTTTTTCTTCCCCGCCTGCTGCGCCAGCGCATCGATACTGGCGGCGATGTCCTTGATCGCCGTGTGCGCGTGCTCGAGCGCCTGGACCATTTCCTCTTCGGTCGCTTCCTTCGCTCCGGCTTCGACCATCACGATGCCGTCCTTGGTACCGGCAACGACCAGGTCGATTCGGCTGCGCTTGCGCTGCTCAAATGTCGGATTGATGACGAATTCGCCATCGACGTGGCCGACGCGGACTCCCGCAATCGTGCGGGTGAAGGGGATGCTCGACAACGCGAGTGCCGCCGATGCGCCGGTAATGGCGAGCACGTCCGAATCGTTCTCGGAATCGGCCGACAACACGAGCGCGATCACCTGCGTCTCGTGGCGCCAGCCGGCCGGAAAGATCGGACGAATCGGCCGATCGATCAATCGGCTCGTGAGCACTTCCTTTTCCGTCGGTTTACCTTCGCGTTTGAAGAACCCGCCGGGGATGCGTCCCGAGGCGTAGGTGTATTCCTTGTAGTCGACGGTGAGGGGCAAAAAATCGATGCCTTCGCGAGGAGTGGGGGCGGTGCAGGCGGTGACGAGAACCATCGTATCGCCCAATCGGACGATGACCGATCCGTCCGCCTGTTTGGCAAGGCGTCCCGTTTCAATCGAGATCGTCTGCCGGCCTACGGAGATTTCACGTGTATGCATGTCTGTCTTTCTGTCGTGTGAGCTGCGCCAGCTTTTAATGAGCGCTCATGCGGTAACGAGTAGGAGAACTCGGGGTTCCCGCGCCAGCCGGGTGCTGCGGCCCGAAGAGCTGGACGGGTGCGTGCCCAAACGCTTACTTCCGGATTCCGAGCCGCTTAATCAGGTCGGCGTAGCGATCGGTATCCTTGCGTTTCAGATAGTCGAGCAGGCGCCGGCGCTGCCCGACGAGCTTCAAAAGGCCGCGCCGCGAGTGATGGTCTTTCGCGTGGGTCTTGAAATGTTCGGTCAGGTAGTTAATGCGCTCGCTGAGGAGCGCCACCTGCACCTCGGGGGAACCGGTGTCTGAGTTGTGGGTTTTGTACGTTCCGATGACTTCCGACTTGCGATCCTTCGTAAACGCCACGCTGTCCTCCACGTACGGCCCAGATCACGGAGTTCCCTGACCCCGCTCCAGCCCGCCGTTCGCTCGTTTCCTGTTTGCAGGGAAAAATTACAATTCCAAACGACTCAATATTTTACACCAGAACAATGACGGGATGCAAAACCCCGCCTTCGCGCATTTCCGCCAGCGCCACGAGGCGGCCGCCCCCATCGACGAGCCGCCGACGGGTAGTGCCTGCCCCCACGATTTGTCGTGGGTCACCTTCGGCGTGCACATCGCCACCGTGTGCCACACGTTCACGATCGCGCTCGGTCAGGACGACGGCGGGGATCTCGGGCAGCAAGTGTTCTAAAGGTACGATCCGCCGTGCCGCGTCGATGCCCTCCTGCTCGAGTGTGCTCAGCATGACCGCATCGCCTTCTGTGAATGTGCCGGCGCGAACTCGGCGGAGTTGCTCGAGATGTGCACCGCAGCCGAGCTTCGACCCGAGATCGTGCGCCAGCGATCGAACGTAGAACCCCGCCGATGCGCGGACCCGGACCACGATCAGTCCATCGCTGTAGTCTTCGATGGTCAGATGATGAACGGTCACACGCGCAGCGGTCGGCTGGACCGGCGCGCGCTTCCGGGCAAGCGTGTATGCACGGACGCCGTCAATCTTCTTGGCTGAGTACGGCGGAGGGAATTGGTCGAAGCCTCCGCGAAAAGCCTCGAGTGCTACGTCCACCTCATCGCGCGTGATTCCAGCAGGAGCCGGCGGAACTGATTCACGTCCGGCGGCATCGTAGGTCTCGGTCGCGAGGCCGAGGCGTATTCCCGCGACGTATTCCTTGTCACCGCCGCTGAAAAGAGACGCAAGCCGCGTCGCACTTCCGACGACGAGCGGCAGCACCCCTGCCGCGAGCGGATCCAGAGTGCCGGTATGACCGATTCGGCGTGTGCCCAGCGCGCGTCGCGCGCGCGCCACGACATCATGCGAAGTGGGACCGACAGGTTTGTCGATGACGAGGACGCCGTTCAATGTCAGCTTCCAGCTTCCAGCTTCCAGCTTCCAGCTTCCAGCTTCCAGCTTCCAGCTTCGAGCTTTCGCGTTGCAAGCACCAGCTTGGCGACGATTTGCAATGAGCTGGGAGCTGGCAGCTCCCAGCTGGAAGCTGGAAGCTGGAAGCTGGAAGCTGGAAGCTGGAAGCTGATTCACGGTCTACTCTTCAGCCCATGCTCAATCGCGTCGACGAGCAACTGAATGATCCGAGGCCGAACCTGTTCGAGATGTTCCGTGACGGTAAAGCCGGCGGCATTCTTGTGGCCGCCACCGCCAAACAGTCCTGCAACGGCGCGCACGTCCACGTCGTACTTCGAACGCAAGCTGACGCGCACGTCGCCGGTCGGGCCGAGCTTGAAGAACACCACTGCCTGAATCTCGCGCGCGGTGAGCGGCAGATTGATCAAGCCTTCCGTGTCGTTGTGGGTGCAACCGCAGGCGGCAAGCATCGCCTCGTCCATGTACAGAATGGCGAGCCGGCCCTGGTCAGCGAGCTGCATCGAATCGAGGAGCGCGCCGATGAGCTTTAGCTTTCCGAAACTGTTGCTGTCGAAGACACGGCGGGCCATGGCCGCCGGGTTGACCCCGGCTTCAACTGTCTGACGGCAGATGTCGAACGTGCGCGGCGTGATGTTCGAGTGATGAAACGATCCCGTATCAGTGAGGATCGCGAGGTAGATGTGCGTGGCGATCCCGGTTGTGAGCGCGACGCCGAGTTCGCGGATGACGTCGAACACCATCTCTCCGCACGCCGCTGCCGATTCGTCGTGCCAGTTCACCGCGCCATACAACTTGTTGCCGGCGTGGTGATCGATGTTGATCAGGAATTCCCCCTCGAGCCCTGAAATCCCCGCGCGGGTGAGATCGCTGCATTCCATGACGATCACCGCGTCGACATCCGCCGACACCTGGGTGGCGATCTCGATCCGGTCCATGCCGGGAAAGTCCTGATAGTGATCGGGAGCGGGATCGGCGTTGACGATGCGGACAGTCTTGCCGAGCGCGTCCAGCGCAAACGCCATCGCCAACTGCGATCCAATCGAGTCGCCGTCGGGCCTGGCGTGGGACGTGAGCAGAAAGCGCTGGCGCCGGAGGACTTCGTCGCAGATTCGTCGCACGGCCGCGGCCGCGGTATCTACGCGTTCATTGATCATCGTCGGGCGGACCGAGTGTCTCGTCGTCGGCTTCGGGCCTTGCGGCCCGTTCTGTTTTCAGCGCTTGAAGAATTCGTTCGACGCGGTCGCCCTGTTCGATCGACTCGTCGTAGAAGAACGTCAGTTCCGGGACACGCTTCAGCCGAAGGCGTTGACCGACCTGGCGGCGCAGAAACGGCGTCGCCCGATCGAGCGCACGCGCCGACTCCCGCTTCGCCTTGTCGTCCCCGATCGACGTGTAATACACGCGGGCCTGCTGCAGATCAGGCGACAGCTTGACCTGCGTGATCGTCAGAAATCCGATGCCGGGATCGTGAACCTGTCGCGTCAGCAGCGACGCAAGCTCCGCCTGAATCTGATCGCCGACACGCGAAGCTCTCGAGCCGTGAACCATGACCGCGCCTCTTTACACCGGCGCGGCGACGCGTTCGACGACGAACACTTCGATGACGTCGCCGACCTTGATGTCGTTGTAACGTTCGAAGCCGATGCCGCATTCGAAGCCGGACTTGACTTCCGACACGTCGTCTTTGAAGCGGCGGAGCGAACCGATCTTACCCTCGTAGACCACGACGTTGTCGCGCAGCAGGCGAGCTTGCGTGTCGCCGGCGCGAGTGATGCGGCCGTCGAGCACCAGGCAGCCGGCGATGGTCCCGAACTTCGGTGTCTTGAACGTATCGCGTACCTCGGCGGTTCCGATACGCACTTCTTTGAAGGTCGGGTCGAGCAGGCCGGCCATCGCCTTTTTCATCTCGTCGACGACGTTGTAGATGACCGAGTGCTGGCGGATGTCGACCTTTTCGCGTTCGGCGACGTCGCCTGCGTTGCGGTCCGGCCGGACGTTGAAGCCGATGATGATGGCATTGGACGCCGACGCCAGGAGGACGTCGGACTCGTTGATCGCGCCGACACCGCTATGAATGATCCGGATCTTCACCTTCTCGTCGGTCAGCTTCGTCAGCGTGTCGGCCAGCACCTCGGCGGAGCCCTGCACGTCGGCCTTGATGATGATCGGCAGCTCCTTCATGTCGCCTTCAGCGATTTGCTGCTGCAGCGACTCGAGCGTCAGACGGGTACCCTTTCCGCCGAGCGCCTTCTCCTTCGCCTGCGTCTGACGGAAGAGGGCGATCTGTCGTGCCTTGGCCGCATCGGTCAACGCCTGGAACGCGTCGCCAGGGGCAGGGAGGCCGCCGAGACCAAGCACTTCAACGGGAGTGGCCGGTCCTGCCGCTTTGCTCTGCCGTCCCCGATCGTCGATGAGCGCGCGAACCTTTCCGACGATCGTGCCGGCAATGAACGTATCGCCAACGCGCAACGTGCCGTCCTGCACCAGAATCGTCGCCACCGGTCCGCGTCCCTTATCGAGCTTGGCTTCGAGCACCGTGCCCGATGCGTTCCGCTTCGGGTTCGCCTTGAGTTCGCTGAGCTCGGTGACGAGCAGGATCATCTCGAGCAGCAGATCGAGGCCCTCTTTCTTCTTCGCCGAGACTTCGACCATGACGGTCGAACCGCCCCACGCTTCCGGAGTGAGTCCGAGATCCGAGAGCTCTTTCTTCACTCGTTCCGGGTTTGCGTTCGGTTTATCAATCTTGTTGATCGCGACCAGGATTGGGACGCCCGCAGCCCTGGCGTGATCGATCGCTTCGCGCGTCTGCGGCATGACGCCGTCGTCTGCCGCAACCACCAGGATGACCACGTCGGTGACCCGCGCACCGCGCGCACGCATCATCGTGAAGGCTTCGTGACCGGGGGTGTCGAGGAACACGACGTTTCGATCGTTCACGGTGACGGCGTAGGCACCGATGTGCTGCGTGATACCGCCCGCCTCACGTTCAGCAACACGCGCCGAACGAATGGCGTCGAGCAGTGTCGTCTTGCCGTGGTCGACGTGGCCCATGACGGTGACGACGGGCGCGCGTGTGACGAGATCCGTTGGATCGATGTCTTCGGCTTCGACCTGCAGCATCTCCTCTTCGAACGTTTGCATCTTGACGTCGGCGCCGAACTCCCGCGCCACCATCGCGGCGGTGTCGTCGTCGAGGGTGCTGTTGATCGTCATCATGAGACGACGGTCCATCAGCTTCTTCAGGACGTCTTTGGCTTTGACGTCGAGCTTGGTCGCGAGATCCGCGACGGTCATACCTTCAGCGAGCGTGATCGTGCGGGTCACCGGAGGCGGAGCGGCCTGCGCGGGCGCCTGGCTTGCCACGCGCGGCACGACATCGCGTCGTGCCGCGCCACCTGGCCGTGGCGCGGCCGGTCGATGGTGCATCGGCGGCCGATACGAGGGCGGCATTCCGGGACGCGGAGGCGTCGCCGGACGGACCGGCTGCGACGGAAGCGGACGAGGCCCGCCGATCGGCGTTCCCGGACGTGGAGGCAATGGGCCGCCAGGCCGTAGACCCGCTGGACGTGCAGATGCGCCCGGCGCGGCAGGTCGCTGTGCCGCCGGACGACTCAGATTCCCGGTCGGTGCCTGAGAAGCCGGCGATGGTGTTGGCGTCGGCGGCTTGACGAGCAGGGGACGTCGTGGCGGCGCCGGTGGCGCCTGACCGGTCTTTGGATCCTCAACGCGAAGCCGGATCGTTGGCGGCACGACGCGTCCTGTCGGTGGAGGGACGGGCGGGCGTGGTGTCACCGGTGTTGCTGTTGCGGCAGGAGCCGGCGCGCCCGATGTGTGCTCCTCGGCCGGCGACGGCTGCGGCTGCTGCGCCTGCGCCGCAATCACCGGTTCCTCCTGAACGGGCGGGGGGGCGTGCGGCGGCTCCGGGATCGTCTCGGCGACTGGCGCCGCCTCGACTGGTTCCGGCTCGGGCGTCACGACTTCAGCCGGCGGGGGTACGGGAGGCGGCACGAGCACCGCTTCTGGCGCCGCTGGCGGCGCCGGCGTCGGCACGGCAACAGGCTCGGCCGCCGGTGGTTTTGCCGACTTGACCAGGCGCGGCGGCGGCAGCGATGGTGCCGCCGGTTTTGCCGGCTCCGGCGCTTTGCCGGCAGGCTTCTTTCCCTTGGCCGCTGCCGGTGCATCGGCGAACGAGGCATTCGACGGCACGTTGAGCCCGCGCTGTCGCGCCATGCGCGACACGAACTCACGCGCCACGACTTCTTCGATCGTGCTCGAGGCGCTCTTGACCTCGATACCATGATCGCGCTTCAGCAACGCCATCACTTCCTGGCTCGAGGTGTTCAGCAGCTCAGCGACTTTGTAAATCCGGACTGTTGCCATTCAGTTCTTTGTCTTCAACGTGCCGTTATGGTGTTGATCGTGGCAATACCCCTAGTGCCCGCGATCCGATTCATCTGCCGCGACTGCCGCCGCTTCGCCCGCTTCCTCGGCTTGCGCCGCGACATCGACATCGGTCGGAGACGCGGCTTCAGCAGCGGGTGGCGAATCCGGAGGCGTGTCGGAGCCGGAGGGCTCGTCGGCGGTCGGCGGTTCGCCGAGTCCGCCAAGCTGCGCTTCCACTTCGCGCCGCTTCTCTTCCTCGCTCTTGATGTCGATCTTCCAGCCCGTCAACTTGGCCGCGAGCCGGACGTTCTGTCCTTTCTTTCCGATCGCGAGCGACAACTGCTTGTCCTCGACGACCACTTCCATCACCTTCTCCGCATCGTCGACGATCGAGACCCGCTGGACCTTCGCCGGACTGATCGCATTGGTCACAAACACGATTGGATCTTCCGACCACTCGACGATGTCGATTTTTTCACCGCGGAGCTCACGGATGATCGACTGTACCCGCGTGCCTTTCATGCCGACGCACGCGCCCACCGGATCGACGTCGCGCTCTCGCGAATAGACCGCCACCTTCGCACGATCGCCGGCTTCGCGAACGGCACCACGAATCATGACGGTGCCGTCGTAGATTTCCGGCACTTCCTGTTCGAAGAGCTTGATGAGGAGCGCGGGGTCGGTGCGCGACAACACGATCTGCGGTCCCTTCGCGCTGCGATTGACGCCGCGAATGACCGCTCTGACTCTATCGCCCACGGTGTAGTTTTCGGCGCGCGACTGCTCCTTGCGTGGCAGCTGCGCTTCGACCCGGCCGAGCTCGACGATGATGTCGCCGTTTTCGAAGCGCTTCACCATCCCGCTGACCACTTCACCGACGCGCTGGCTGTATTCGGAGTAGACGTTTTCCCGCTCGGCCTCGCGGACCTTCTGGAAGATGACCTGCTTGGCTGTTTGCGCGGCAATCCGTCCGAGATCTTCGGTCGGTCGTGGAAATTCGATTTCCATGTCGACTTCCGCCTCGTCGCCGTAGAGCTGCTGCGCTTCCTCCAGCGAAATCTGCGTCGACGCGTCGGTCACCTCGGCGACGATCTTCTTCACCGCGTAGAGCTCGAGCTGGCCGCTGTCGGTGTTGAATCGAGCGCGGAGGGCCTCGCTCTTGTATCGCTTCCGCGCGGCGGCTTCGAGCGCATCCTGCACGGCATTGATGATGATGTCGGGCTCGACGCCTTTCTCTTTCGCGATTGCGTCGATCTGCTGCAGCAACGGATTGATCGTAGCCATGTATTTCTCTTAACCCCCGAGCCCTAAGCGTCGAGCCTGGAGCCCTGAGCCGCCGCCTTAAAACTCCACTTCGAGCCGCGCTCGCTTGATGTGGGCGAGCGGGACGCGGTGAACCTTCCGTCCTTCTTCGAGCAACACCACTCCGTTCTCGACACCCGCGAGGCGGCCGGCGAACGCGGACTGCCCCTCGACCGGCTCGCTCGTCACCAGTTTCGCCAGTCGTCCCTGAAATCTCCGGTAATCTGCTTCGTGCCGAAGGGGCCGGTCGAGACCGGGCGATGAAACCTCGAGCGTGTATTCCCGGCCGATCGCTGCAGTCTCGAGGTCCTCCTCTTCGACGTCGAGCAGCGCGCTCAAGTCCTGACTCACGCGCTGGCAGTCTGCAATGCCGACCGATTCTTCTTCGAGCCTGCGCCTGGCCTCTTCCCGCGTGGCCGCCGGCTGTCGCCGCGATGGGCCGCCATCGGGCCGATCGATGATGACCCTGAGGACCGTTCCTACCGACTCACGGCGCAGCTGAACGTCGAATACCTCGAGCCCGTAGCTCCGCGCCACGCGCTCCGCGGCCGCCCGGACGCGTTCAAGCTGTTGACCTGATGGCGTAAAAACGACCCCTGAAAAACAAAAAGTGGGCAACGGCCCACTCGGGTACCTTACTCGAACCTGCCACCCATAAATATAACATGCCGCGGCCTAAAGACGGGCGCCCTGCAACCTTTCCGTTACTGTAGGGCGGGCTCCTCAGACCCCGCCGATCGGGGCGGCGATAAGATCATACCCCTTCGCGTCCACGACCCGCGCACGGATGAGTTGGCCGGCGTGATACGCCTCCGGGTCGCAGTCGGTGAGAAATACAACCGGGTCGATGTCGGGCGCCTGACCTTCGAGCCGTCCCTGCAGCACCAGCTCATGTTCCGGGGAAGCGCCGTCCACGAGGACGTCGATTTCGGTTCCGATCCGCGCTTTCTGACTGCGAGTCACTATCTGCTTTTGCTTCGCCATCAAGGCATTCCGCCGGCGTCTCTTCACCGCCGCGGGCACATCGTCCGAGAGCGCAAACGCTCGCGTGCCTTCCTCGTGAGAATAGGTGAACACTCCGACATGGTCGAATTCGGTGTCGATGACGAAGCGCTCGAGTTCCGCGTATTCGTCGGCCGTTTCCCCGGGAAACCCAACGATTAACGTCGTCCGCAGCGCGACACCAGGCACCCGATTGCGGATGCGTTGCAGCAACGCGTCGTACGTTTTGCGATTACCCGGCCGACGCATGCGCTTCAGCACAGCGGCCGACGCGTGTTGCAGCGGCAGGTCCACGTAGCGGCAGACCTTCTCACACTCGGCCATCGCGTCGAGCACGTCGTCGGTGATCGTCGTCGGATACAGATAGAGCAGGCGAATCCGGTCGAGTCCTTCGACCCCGTCCAGTTCGCGCAACAGACGGCCCAGTGCTCCACGCTCGCCGCGGTCGATCCCATAGAACGTGGTGTCCTGCGAGATGAGAAGCAGCTCGCGAACTCCGCGTGCGGCAAGCGCTCGCGCCTCGCGCACGATGGATTCGGCAGGCCGGCTTCGATACTTACCGCGGAGTGTTGGAATGATGCAGAACGCGCAAGTGTAATCGCATCCTTCCGCGATCTTCACGTAGGCATAATGCTGTGGCGTCGTCAGCAGGCGAGGGGTGTCGGCGTCGTAGATGTATGTTGGAAGTGAGGTTGGTCGGGATCCCGGATCCGGTGTGCGGGATCCGGTAAGATCTTTCGCGCGAACGAAAGGAAGCGGAACCGCATCGTTTGCAGATCGGATCCCGGATCCCGAACCACGGATCCCGGATTCGATCGCATCCAGTATCCCCGGCACCTCGCCCGTGCCGAGAACCGCATCGATCTCGGGGATCTCTTTTTTCAACTCGTCGCGGTACCGCTCGGCGAGGCAACCGGTGACGACGAGGCGGGCGCAGTGACCGTTCTTCTTGTGCTCCGCCATTTCGAGGATGGCGTCGATCGATTCCTGTTTTGCGCGATCGATGAAGGCACACGTATTGACGACGAGCACTTCGGCATCGGTGGCGTCAGTCGTCAGCTCGTGGCCAGCGTCACGCGCGATGCCGAGCATGACCTCGCCGTCCACGAGGTTCTTCGGGCATCCGAGCGAGAGAAACCCAATCTTCACGGATAAATCCTGTAGAGCATCCGCGGATACGGAATCGCTTCTCTCAGATGTTCAATCCCGCAAATCCAGCTGACGACACGCTCGATGCCCATGCCGAAGCCGCCATGAGGCACGCTTCCGAAGCGACGGAGATCGAGGTACCACTCGAACGCTTCCTGCGGCAGTTTGTGTTCTTCGATTCGAGCCACGAGTAAATCGTAGTCGTCGATGCGCTGACCGCCGCCGATGATTTCGCCGTAGCCCTCCGGCGCGAGCACGTCGACACAGAGCGCAACTTCGGGCCGCTGGGGATCCGGCTTCATGTAAAACGCCTTCACCGCCGACGGATATCGATGGACGCAGACCGGGCGATCGAAGTTTTCGGAGATGGCGGTTTCGTCCGGCGCGCCGAAATCGCCGCCCCACTCGAAAGGAAGTCCCTTTTCCTTGAGCAGCTTCGCCGCGTCGTCGTAAGACACGCGCGGGAACGGCGGCTTGACGTTCTGCAGCTTCGCCGTGTCCCTCTCGAGTACCTTGAGCTCGGACTGGCGACGTTCGAGAACGCGCTGCACAACGAAGACGACCAGCGCCTCGGCGAGATCCATCACGTCGTCCAGCGTCGCATACGCCATCTCCGGTTCCACCATCCAGAACTCGGTGAGGTGGCGGCGTGTCTTGGACTTCTCGGCGCGAAACGTCGGACCGAAGCAATACACGCGTCCGAGCGCCATGGCGTTCGCTTCGTTGTATAGCTGACCACTCTGGGTCAAATACGCCGTTTCGTTGTCAAAGTATTGAACCGGAAACAGCGTCGTCGTGCCCTCGCATGCCGCCGGCGTGAAGATCGGTGTGTCGGCGAGGATGAAGCCCCGTTCGTTGAAGAAGTCCCTGACCGCGTTGATCACGTCGTGACGCACGCGCAGGATGGCCTGCTGACGCTGGGAGCGGATCCACAGGTGCCGTCGATCCATCAGGAAGTCGACACCGTGCTCCTTCGGTGAAATCGGGAAATTTTGCGACTCGGACACCACCTGCAGGCCGGTGACATCGATCTCGAATCCGCCAGGTGCCCGCGCGTCGGCGCGCGGTGTGCCCTCGACAACGATCGACGTTTCCTGCGCGAGATGGTCCGCCTGCTTGAACGCGTCCTCTCCGACGGCCTGTTTCGACATGACGCACTGGATGAACCCGGTGCCATCCCGCACGGTCAGGAAATGGATTTTGCCGCTCGACCGCCGATTGTGCAGCCAGCCCTTCAGCGTGACGGGCTGTCCGGCGTGTCTCGCGATGTCCTGAATATACGCCGTCATGACTGTGCAACCGTGCGTTCGAACCGCTGCCGCGCGCGGCGCGCCTCGTCGAGGACCGTCTCGGGAACGCTCGTATTGGCGAGCTCCATCAAATACGTTCCCTCGTAGCCGATTTTCTGCATCGTCATCAGCGCCATGTCCCAATTGATCGAGCCACCATACGGCACCAGATGATCGTCGTTCCGGCGGCGATTGTCGTGAATGTGCGTCGCGATGACATGCTCGGCTGCCGTTTCAATCGTGTCGGCGACATCACCCATCAGATGGGCATGGCCGAAATCCAAACAGATGCCGGCGTGTTCGGCATTCAGATCCTGCTCGATCAGCGACACCAGAGACGACGCCGACGACAGATCGTTCGGGATGACTTCGAGCGCGACACGAATTCCCAATGGCTCTGCAAGCCGGCAAATCTCATCGGCGCTGCGAAACGCCGAGGCGCGATTGTTGTCCCCGGCTTGACTGTAGGCGGTCGGCGTCCCGAGATGCACGGCAAAAACCTGAAACGGGATTTGCCTGGCAATCCGGAGCGCAGCTTCCGACTCGCGCACAGCCTGCTGCCTTTTGGCGTTGTCGCTCAGTGCATTGGAGAGCGGCCCGCCCCACTGGCCGTTGGTCAGACTCTCCGCAATCGGCGCATGCACGCTCGCCAGCGTCAGGCCGGTCTCCGACAGCCACGCACCCAGCTGGGTGATCGCAGCCTCGTCGTGGTAATCGAAGTGAGTCCGGGTCGCAAACAGCTCAATCGCGTCGAACCCGTAAGACGCGATCTGCTCGAGGTGCTGCCGGTCGAGGCGACGGTCGTGGTACAGGTGCGTGCTTATCCCGAAGCGCATACGGAGAACCCCTAATTGTACCAGCAATCGGGTTCCATGCCGTAGAGTTCGCTGTTCGCGCCGATCCCTCCTGAGAGATCACAGGAGAAGGGAGGAGCAAAAGCAAAAGATCCTCCTTCCTCCGTTCTCCTGCTTTTTTCTATTTGTTTCCCCGATCTGCGGGTGGCGTACTTACCGGAATTCCTCAACCAACGTTCCCAGCAGTTCACGCATCTTGCCGAACTGGGGAAGCTGGTCGAGGTTCTTTCGGACGTATCGGAGGGTTCGTGGGATGTACTGGATGTAGACGGGATTACGCCGTGCCGTCGTCTGATAGCCGAACGTGCCGAGTGCTTTCAGGTTTCGCTGCAGCGCCATCATGTCGAAACGCTGGCGGAACTCGCGCGCTTCACTGGTCCGCCCGTTGAGCGCGAGGAAGTAGGCGATCAGTTCGCTCACGGTTTCCTCGGGGAGGTCGACGTACGAATCGCGAAGAAGCGAGACGAGATCGTAGGTGTCGGGTCCCATTCGCGCGTCCTGAAAATCGATGATGTAGAGCTCGCCGCTGTGCAGCATCAGGTTCCGGCTGTGATAGTCGCGGTGACAGAGCACGCGCCGCTCGGCGGCCAGGGTGTCGACGACGACGGCAAGTTCGCGCCGCAACTCCTCCTTGAGCGGCGTCGCGATCACGACGCCGCGATACGCCTCGATGAAATGTTTGATGAAGAAGTCCAGCTCCCACGTCAGCTTTTCCACGTCGAACGCGATCGCGAAGGGCACATACTCCGGCGATTCGAGGTCCGCTCCGCGCCGCTGCAGTGTCGCGATTAACGCCACGGCTTGCCGGTAAAGCGCGGCATGCTCAGCAGCACTCGCGGCCCCGAGGTGCGCCTGCAAGGTGACGTCGCCCAGATCCGCAAGCGCAAGCACGCCGAGATCGTCGGCATGACCGAGCACGGCCGGAATCGGCACGGGCATCGCGGCGAGGAGCCGCGCGACGTTGACGAACGGCAGTTTCTCGAACTCGAAGGGGGCGGCGTGCAGCGACAGCACGATCGAGCCGCTGTCGGGCAGGAGAACACGGAAGTAGCGGCGATCCGAGGCATCGCCGGTCAGCGGCACCACGCGCGGTGAGCGCGACGAAAGCCCGCTGCGCGTCAGGTAGCCGTCAATCTTTTCTTTGGCTTCAATGCCGTCACGCTGATCGGGAATAGTGGTCATATTCGGTCCTTCCGCCTAAGACGGAAGCCACAAGAGTGAAGGACGTTAGAAATCGGCGATCAGTAAGTTTCCTTCGATCCGCTGTCGCCCCTTCGGACCATGACCCCGAGCGGGTAGTATCGCGCAGCGCTGATAACGCGCGCCCGCGGGCACTACCGCGCCGTCGCAGAGGATGCATTCGATGAGTTTGGCGCCGGCACCGATCGTCACATCATCCCATATTGCGGTACGGACGGCCGATGCCGTTGGATGAATTCCAACACGGGTTCCGCTCGCCAGACGATCTCCTTCCAACCCGGCCAGGTACAGCGATGTCTCCAGGTAGTCGGCGGGCGTGCCGATGTCGCGAAACGATGCGTCGCACACATATGCGCCGATGCTGTGTGGATCAGCTGCAATCAACCGAGGGTAGATTTGGTTCACGGTTTCCGATGGCACGCCGTCGGTCAACGCCTCGAACGCGCGCGCTTCAGCGATCTGAACACCGACAAAATGGTAGGAGCGGTTCGCTGATCCGGCGCGGGTGAACCCGGTCACCCATTGCTCGTCGGAGATGACCACGCCGCCGTATTTGTCGGGCCGCGGATTGCGGATCAGCGCCATCGTGACGGTCGCGCCAGAGGCCGTGTGTGCAGCGTGCATGTCGGCGATCCCGACGTTTGTGAGGGTGTCGCCGTTGACGATCAGGAACGGCTGTCGGTTGTTGCCTGCTGGCACGTCGAACAACAGCGGCAGGGCGTGTCGTGGCCCTCCGGCCGATCCAAGCACCGGGTTTTCCCACGAGTAGCGTACCCGGGCGCCGAGATCCGAGCCATCACCGACCGAAGACGCGATTGACGCCGGCTGGTGATGGAGATTCAGCACGAGATCGCGACTGCCTTCTGAGACGAGCCACCGGATCACGCGTCGCGCGAGCGTGTCGCCGTTGACGGGAACGGCAGCCTTGGCGCGAATGTAGGTCAGCGGCTCCAGCCGTGTGCCGAGACCCGCCGTTAGCACGAGTGCCCGCAGCGCAGTGGCCGCTGCCTGCGGCACGGTCATGCGCCCGGATCGAACACCATGTCGGAACCGTTCAGACCGTACTGTTCGCGATGTTGAAGGAAAAGAGATCGGTACGAATCGACAATGTAGTCGTCGGACGTGCGGCCGATCGCGACGGTCATATCGGCAATGCCCTGCTCGGTGCCCTCGATCTCGACGAAGACGCCAACAGGTGTTTCATCGATCGCCACGATCACGTCCTCATGCGAGAACTCTTCGCGATACTTCTCGTATCGGAACCAGACGTGCAGACCAAGCTCGCCGAAGACACGCACCAGCATTTCGCCGTCGCCAACAACGGTCTCGAGCTCTTCGCGCACCTTCATCGTCGAGACCTGGACCGGGCCTTTGTAGGTGAGCCGACTCTTCCCATTTTCCATGCGCACACGAAGCACACACCGTTGCCGTCGCAGGTGTTCGTCCTCGGTGTCGAGCAACGCATCTTCCTGCAGCCTCCGGCCGTAGAGCGGCAGCGCGCCTGCTGCGAGGACCGCCTCGCGCGCTTCGTCGGCCGAACTGAATCGCAGCTTGATTTCGCGCTCGAGAATCGTCGTGCTCATGAAGGATGGCTCCTTATCGCAACGTTTCCGACGACGGCGACCACGGAGACTACTACTAATGGGGTATTTCTGTCATTGCGATTCTTGCGTCACAAGCCAATCGGGCGTGACGCGGCCCGCCACAACAACGCTCGCACTGCGACGTACATCACGAAACACTCGACCGCAAACGGCGGGAACCCTCCGAACCCGAGAATCGGCATCTCGAAGACCTTGAGTTCCGGAAGGATCGGCACGTTGTACATCCACTTGGTCCCGCTCCAGTAATTCCAGAACTCCCAGATCAGGCCACAGATGAGCCCCGACAGCATCAGGTTGATCAAGCGTCCCGGTCGTCCGTCCCGCAGGTCGCCGAGGATTGACTCGCTGCCGACACGCGCGTTGAGCGGATCGAGCAAAAAGATGAAGCCGAGCCAGATCGGTGCTGCCAGATACGTCGAATGCACGACGATCGGAGTCACAACCATAAGAAACCCGAGCGTGACCGCGAACCATGCCGCCAGACCAAGGTGCTGCGCGATCGCCGGATGGCGAAGAGCCTCTGACCGCCGCCGGCTTCGATAGGAGGCGACGACTTCAGCGGTCTCGAAGATCGCCGGCGTTATCGTCGCGAACGACCAGATGTATCCAAGGTCGCGCACGATGCGGTTGTCAGGCAGGCCGAGGTAGTACCAGTTGTGAATCGAGTATTTGTTGTAAAGCTCGAACATCACCCAGAGCGGAACCGACGTGGCGGCGACAAAGAGCAGCTCCGCGCGATTGTCGTTGAGCCATGAATTCGCGCGCCGCTTCCACACGATCGCATCCGCGAGAAGGATGTACCCCGTCCAGGCGATAGGCGTGTGCCAGTGGTAGAAGGGTTCGGCCTTCGCAAGCACACCGACTTGCGAGACGACCATGACGAGCAGACCGAACCAGCCGTACAGCGGGAGTTTGCGCATTAAAAAGGCCGGCGGACGCGATGTCCGCCGGCCCTGATTCTAGCCTTCATTGAGTCCGGATCCCGGATCCCGGCCCCGGTCCCGGATTCTATCGCTTCGTCATCGTGATGAAGTATTCCTGGCCGTCGCGCCAGACGACGATGAACACAGGGCGTCCGGCTGCGGCGCTCTGCAGCGCGCGTGTCACCTGACTCACATTGGCGACCGGCTGACGATTGACTTCGACGATCACGTCGTTTGGCTGGACGCCGGCGTTGGCAGCGATGCTGCCACGATCGATGTCGGTCACGATGGCGCCGCCGCGGCCGCGCGGCAGATCGAGCTGGCGCGCGATTTCCGGCGTAATCGGTTCGAGCTGCATGCCAAAGTCGGTTGCGGTCGGAGCCTCGCGGTCGGGGCCGTTCTGTCGCGGCGATCGACCACCATTGGCTTCCGCTTCGAGATCGAGCTCGTCGGGCGTGATGCTCAGCGTCTTCCGCTGGTTCTCGCGGTAGATCGTGATCGGCACCGTCGTTCCCGGTTTTGTCGCCACGACCATCGATACGAGTGAGTCACTGTCGGTCACCGGACGGCCGTTGAATTCGACGATCACATCGCCGCGCTGGAGTCCCGCCCGCGCCGCCGGTGTCCCTTGAGCGACTGACGAGATGACTGCGCCGTTGGTGTTCGGCAAACCGAACTCTTTGGCCAGGTCCTTGGTGATCAGATCTTTGCTGATCGTGACGCCAATGACGCCGCGCGAGATCTTGCCCGTCCGCAGCTGCGGCAACAGTTCACGAATCGTGTTGATCGGTGTCGCGAAGCCGATGCCGATGTTCGCCGACCGCATGGCGTCGGTATAGATCGCGGTGTTCATCCCGATCACTTCGCCGCGAACATTGAGCAGCGGCCCACCGGAGTTGCCCGGGTTGATCGCGGCGTCGGTCTGGATCATCGGCTGTTGACGCGTCGCGGTGCCGCCAAACGGGCGATCGAGCGCCGAGATCACGCCGACGGTTACCGTGTGGCCAAGGTTGAACGGGTTGCCGATCGCCATGACCCAGTCCCCCTGCTGCATCTGTCCCGAGTCGCCGAATCGCGCTTCCTGAAGCGGCGTCGAGGGCATCTCCGTCAACTGCAGCAGCGCGCTGTCGGTCAACGCATCGTGCCCGACGACCTTCGCCGGGTATTCCTCGTTGCGCGCCGCGCCAACAAACGCCACGGTGATCTTGTCGGCGCCTTCAATCACGTGGTTGTTCGTCAGGATGTACCCACTCTTGTCGATGACGAAGCCCGTCCCGGCTCCCTCGGTGAGTTGCCCCTGGGGCGAGCGGCGGCGAGGCGGTTGTTGCCGTGGTGAATCCGGCATCTGCCCGCCAAAGAATCGACGAAGCAGATCGTCCCCACCCTGGCCGCCGAAGTACTCGGTCAGGTCCTGGGTGCGCTGCCGCGACTCAGTCCGGATGTTCACGACCGTGGGAATCTGCGCTTTGGCGATATTTCTGAACGTGGTGGCGTCGATCGGACCGCCGAGCGGCGTGCTGTTCATCGCCGGCATCGTCACCATCTGTGCCGAAGACGTCGGCGTCAGATCGAGGCGCGAAGCGATGACCATCCCGACGGCGAGCGACGCAATCGCGATGAGGACGGCGTAGAAAAGTGTAGTCTTGCGCGTGGACATTGATATTTCTCCGATGTTCGTGTGTTGCAGATGTTCGTTGTATGTTTTCGGTTGATGTGTCCCGTTGGTTAGAGAAGTGCGATGATTTCCGTTTGCATCGGTCCGGTCACTTCGGCGCGGCCGTCGCCCACATACATATTGATCTCGGTGCGCACGCCGAACTCCGCCGTGTAGATGCCCGGTTCGATAGTGAATCCCGTTCCGGGGATCAACCGGCGCTCATCGTGGGTTTCGTAGTCGTCCATATGCACGCCGTTGCCGTGGACTTCCTCTCCGAGGCTATGACCAGTCCGATGTATGAACTGCGCACCGTAACCCGCCCGGTCGATGACGTTTCTCGTGGCGCGGTCCACTTCGAAGCCGCGTAACTCGCGGCCTTCACGAGCCGCGTTCATGACGAGCTCGATCCCCGCGTTCCGCCCGTCGCGCGCCGCCGCAAACGCTTTTGCATATGTGTCCGGCACGGCAGACCCGGTGAACCCCACCCAGGTGATATCAGCAAAGACTGCGCCGGCCGTGGCAAGCTTGCCCCAGAGGTCCAGCAGGACGATCTCGTCTCGTCTGATGTCACGACAGACGGTGGCGGTCGGTTGATAGTGGGGGTTGCCGGCATTTTCCTGAGCCGAAACGCAAGGCGCCGAGTCGCTGATCAACCCTTCTTCTTTGAACCACTTCACCATCGCCTGCTGGACGTCGTACTCGGTCGTCGGCTGGCCGACGCGCGAACGTATGAGATCGAACGCACGATCCTTTATTCGGTAGAGCCGCTCGGACGCGGCGCGATGTGTCGCCAGTGCCTCATCCGACCAAACTGCCTCAAACCGCTGGATGAGGTCGCCAGAGGACACGACGTCCACCCCGAGCTGCCGCACTGCCTCGACCGTTCCGGCATCGACGCGAGAGACGTACGGGATGGCGTTACCGGGTGAATACTCCATCGCGATCCGCTTCATTCCGTGCAACAGACTTTTCAGTCCTGCCGCCAGTTGCTCGCGGCCGGCATATGGCTGTTTGTCCCCGGGAAGCTTGTCCAGATTGTGACGCTCGATCGCGTGCACCAGTCCCCTCGGCGCCCCTTCGGCCGGGACCAGGTAATACCATCGCCGTGTCGAAAGTTTCGTCGACGACGCCAGATCGGTCAACCGCCGCGCGATCGGATTGGAGCCGTGAAAATCGTAAAGCAGCCAGCCGTCGAGCCCGTCTTTCTTCAATGCCTGCTGCACCGCTGGGATCGGCAACGTCATCTGTTCAGTATAACAAGGCGTAAGTAACCAGTAAGACGACGAAAGTCTTCGTATAGTTGTTAAGTTTGTAAACAGTGGGCCCGTATAATGCAGGCCACGGGCCACGGAAGAACACGGGCCACGGAAGAACACGGGCCACGGAAGAACACGGGGCCACGGAAGAACACGGATGAACACGGATGAACACGGATGAACACGGGGCCAGGGAAGAACACGGATGAACACGGGCCACGGAAGAACACGGATGAACACGGATGGACACGACTGGCACGGCGAGGCAAGCGGGTTTGAACGAAGACGCGACATGTCGCCCAAGTTTCACATCCTGTTGATGCTGGCGATGTTTGCCGGCGTCTCGGTGTCCGGCCAGACGCCGCAAACGCCACCGACGTTCCGGGTCGAAGTCAACTACGTCGAGATCGATGCGCGCGCGACCGATGCGCAGGGGAACTTCGTCGCCGATCTGACGGAAAACGATTTCCAGATCCTCGAAGACGGCGCGCCTCAGGCGATCAAGGTATTCACCCGGGTGAATCTTCCAATCGAGCGCCAGGATGCGCCGCTCTTCAAGACCTCGCCGATCGAGCCAGACGTGCGCAGCAATCGCGAAGAATTCAACGGGCGTGTCTTCGTGCTCGTCCTCGACGATCTGCAGACCGATTTCCGGCGCTCGACGCGGGTTCGGCGTGCGGCGCGGCAGTTCATCGAGCGCTACATCGGCGCCAACGATCTCACCGCCATTGTCTACACGGGCGGCGTCTCCGATCATGGCCAGGAGTTCACCAACAGCCGTGCCCGCTTACTTGCCTCGGTCGACAAATTTTCCGGTAACAAACTTCAGTCGGAGTTGATGGCGAAGCTCGACGACTACTATCGCGCGCAGCAAATGCAGCAGGCGCCGAGGGACACCAGCCTCGCGGAGCGCGGCCACAAGGCTCGCAATTCGCTCATCACGCTGAAGAATCTCGCGCAATATCTGTCAAACGTTCGCGGCCGGCGAAAGGCCGTCGTCTGGTTCGGTGAAGGCATCGACTACGACATGGACAATCCCTTCACGCCGGACGCCAACATCCTGCGCGATACGATGAAAGACGCCATTGCCGAAGCGACCCGCGCGGGCGTCAGCTTCTATGGTGTCGACGCGCGGGGACTGGGGGCGGGACTCGACGATGTGATGGACATCGGGAGCCTGCCTCCCGACGACCCCGCGTTTGCTTCCCCGTCGACGATCATTCAGAACGAAGTCCGTCGCGCGCAGGACCAAATCCGCGTGCTCTCTGAGCAAACCGGCGGCTTTGCCCTCATCAACCAGAACGACTTCAGCTCGGGGTTCGAGCGAATCGTTGCCGACAACAGCAGCTACTACGTCCTTGGTTACTATCCGACCAACGACAAACGCGACGGCCGGTTCCGCAAGGTTGACGTGCGGGTCACGCGACCAGGAATCAAGGTGCAGGCGCGCAATGGTTATTCGGCGCCGAAAGGGAAGCCCGCGACCGCCAACGCCAAGTCGGATCCCAGGGTGCCGCCAGAAATCATCGACGCGCTCGCCAATCCGATTCCATCGGCAGGCGTCGGCCTTTCGGTGTTTGCCGCACCGTTTGTCGGTCCTGGCTCGAAAGCCTCGGTGACGCTTGCGATCGAGCTCGCACCGTCAACGCTGCGATTTGTCGAGCAGAATGGCAAGTTCAACGAAGACATCGAAGTGCACGTGCTTGCAATTGATGCAGCAGGAAAGATGCAGGACGGTGGTCCGACAAGCGTGCCGCTTCGACTGAGCGCCGCGAGCCGTGACGCCGTCGTGGCGAATGGTTTCCGGGTGCTTCGGCGGCTCACAGTGCCGCCGGGGCGTTACCAGATTCGCGTCGCTGCCAAGGAATCGAATGGGAACGCCGTGGGCACCGTGACGCAGTCGATCGATGTGCCGGACTTCTCCAAGCCGCCCCTGCTGCTGAGCGGGATCGCGATCACAGCGAGGTCGGCGATTCGCACACCCACGGCAAATCCGGATCCGCAGTTCAAGGATGTCCTGCCAGGCGCACCGACGGCGAACCGCGAATTCCCTCGCGGCGACACGCTGGCGATTTTCGCCGAAGCGTACGACAACCAGCCGACACCTCCGCACCGCGTCTCGATTGCGAGCAGCATTGTGACCGACGATGGGCGCGAGTTGTTTGCTGCTGCCGATGAACGGTCGAGCGATGACCTGCAGGGAAAGAAAGGCGGCTACGGTTACACGCGTGAGCTGCAGCTCGGTGATCTGCCGGCCGGTCGATACGTGTTGCGAGTGACGGCAAAATCGCTGGCGAGCAATGGCGCAAGTTCGACGAGGGAAGTGGAGTTCCGAATTCGATGACCTCTGCCAGTCTCACCACGGTCGCCAAGGGACAAAGCAGTGCGATCGTCGATGCCGCGCGGCATATCGTCCGCGACGTCGGAGCCTGGCAGGCGCTCTGGTCGGCGCACGGCGGACCACGTTCAGAACTTCCGCCTGTGGACTTCGCGACCGAGATGGTCGCGGCGGCATTCGCCGGTGAGCGCCCGACGCCAGGACACGAAATCGAGATCGTCGATGCTCGGCACGGCGCGGCATCGCTTGCCGTTGTCGTCCGGGAAGTCCCGCCGCCGCGCGACGCGATCGCCGCGCAGATGATCGTGACCCCCTTTCACATTGTCAAACTGCCGCGTCATGAGGGGAACGTGCGATTCACCGATGCTTCCGGCTCGCCGTTCCGGCAAACGTATTCAGACGACGAGACCGTTCGGCAGCAGCCGAATCCGAATGTCGATCGTCTGTTTGTTCGCACCGCGTCGGACGCGGCCGTGCTGTCTTCAACCGGCCTGGAACCGAACTTTGCGGCTGCGCTCTCTTATCTTGCCGGACCGTTTTCAGGGATCCTCATTCTGCTCGTCGAGCGCAGCAATGACTTCGTGCGCTTTCACGCGTGGCAATCGATCCTCGGTCTTGGAGGCTTGGGACTCCTGTCGGCTGGCACGCTGATCTTTTCCTTTCTCACGCTGCTCCTGTCACCGCTCGCGTTCACGGTGATGTATTGGCTCTCGCGGATTCTGGCGATCGTGTGGGTCGTGGCGTGGCTGGTTTGCGTGATCAAGGCATTCAACGGGTCGCGGTGGCGTCTGCCGGTCGCGGGCCGCTACGCCGAGCGGCTGGCCGCGGATCGGCGCGGGTAATCACCACGGATAAACACGGATAAAGAACAGCCACTGATGAACACGGATCAACACGGATTTTGGGTCTGTACATACCAAAGGCGGGGCAAACCCCGCCTTCGATTTTGAAACAACCACCTATCCGTGTATCCGTCGACTTACCCTTCCGCCCTCATCCGTGGTTCTAGTCGAATTTCTTTACCCGCTTCAATTTCACTTCGCCGCCGGCGTGTGAGAACTGATACTGGCTGGCGCCGACTCCGTCTTTGTACGGCGACTTCATTGTGATGTCGATGATTTCTCCAGGCATGAACGGTTTCAGATACCTCTGCTGGTCGCCGGTGATCACTTTCGGCGGATTGCCCTTGTCGTACCAGTATTCATCGACTTTTAGCAGCGACACGGCCGCAGTCGACAGGTTCTTGACCTTCAGCACGGTGACGATTTCGTTGCCAACTCTCTTTGACTGGCCTATCTGCATGAACTCGATGTCTGCAGTGCCTTTGAGCGGCTTGACGAATTTTGCCGGTGCGGCCGGGGGCGTCGCTGCTGGAGCCGCCGCGGGAGCTGCCGCCTTGGATGCCGGTGCCTGTGCAGGCTTAGCTTGAGCGAAAACTGAAACCACGCCGAAGGCGAGGAGAACGATAACGGAAGACACGAAGGCGATGCGTTTCATGACCACCTCCCGGAGGATGGGGAGAACCAGGGGACGGGGTGCATTATAGGCTTCTACATCTCTCCATTCCAGTCCTCTGCTTCGGGACTCGATGAGCGAAAGATTTCGAGGTGCCATTTGCCGCCGCCCCAGGGCTCGATCACCTCAGCAGCAACGACGTCGACCAGAATCTCGGCAAACGTCCGGCCTTCAGGGTCCCCTTCGAGGTGGTACGCGGCTTCATCCCACGCAAACGACGGGTACAACACCATGGTCAGGAACAGGTCGTATCCATCGTCGACCACGATCAGCTGGCCGCAGGGGCGCTTCACCGTCGAGTGGTAGATCAGATACTTCTCGGCACTGTGCGCGCGGATGTACCGCTTCAGCGCAAATTCGCGCGCGACGATCTCTTCGACCGCAATCTTCTTGTCCCAGCAGTCGCGGCAATAACGTTCTTCACCCCGAGGCTCGGAGATTTCCTTCGCGCCGCAGAGCGCGCACCGCGTCTGGACGACGGTTTTACGGGACATGAAGGGATTGTACTACGTCAATGCTCAATGCTTAATGTTCAATGTCCCGGCGCCGCATTGAGCATTGAGCATTGAGCATTGAACATTGAACATTGAACACTGCCGCTACTGCGGCTGCGGCTGCTGCACCACCGGTCCGTACATTTCCTCGGCGTACTGTTTGACCATGCGTCGCGCGCTGAAGCGAGGTGTGACGCTGAGGATCGCCTGGCGCACAACGTCGAGCCATCGCCGCGGAATGCCTTCGGCGTCGCGATCGTAGAACGTCGGCACGATTTCGTTCTCGAGCAGCTGATAGAGCGCCTCGACGTCCGCTGCGTCAACGGCCTCGTGGTCTGCCGAATCCGGGCGGCTTTCAATCAGCCAGCCATTGCGACCGGTGAAGCCTTCGGCCCACCAGCCATCACCGATGCTGAGATGGGGAACGCCGTTGATCGACGCCTTCATCCCGCTCGTGCCGCTGGCTTCGAGTGGTTTGCGTGGATTGTTCAACCAGACATCGCACCCCTGCACCAGGAAGTGCGCGACGTGCAAATCGTAATCGTCGACGAATGCAATCCGCCCGGCAAACATGGGATCGGTCGCGCGCTTATAGACCTGTTGCAGATGGTGCTTGCCCATTTCATCGGCGGGATGCGCCTTGCCGGCGAAGATGATCTGGACCGGCCGGCGCGACGCGTTGAGGATGCTGAGCAACCGTTCCGGGTTGCGGAAGATCAATTCGGGACGCTTGTAGCCGGTAAACCGGCGCGCGAAACCGATGGTCAGCGCGTTGGGATCGAGAAGCGTGCCGGCGGCGACGACGCGCGCGGCGGTGACGTGTTCTTCCTTCCACCGCGACCGCGCGCGCTCGCGAAGAAACGCGAACAGGTAGTTGCGCAGAGCCTGACGCGCGTTCCACAGGTCATCGTCGGGGATTTCGAGGACCCGCCGCCACATCGCCGCGTCATCGTGACGGTCTCGCCAGCCGGCCTCGAGATAGTCATCGAGAAGCTTGGTCATCTCCGCCGAGAGCCAGGTCGGAACATGGATTCCGTTGGTGATGGCGCGAACAGGTCGATTCTCCTCGGCCACGCCCGGCCAGATCGGGCCCCACATGTCGCGCGTGACCTGCTGATGCGTTTGGCTGACCGCATTGGTCGCGCCCGCGGTACGGAGCGCCAGGGCGGTCATGTTGAACAGCGGTCCGCTGCCATTGTCGTAATGACCAAGGGCCATGAACGCGTCGCGATAACCGCCGAGGGTTCCCCAGGCGTTTGCCAGGTGCGTTTCGACGAGATGAAACGGAAACGCATCGTGCCCGGCGGCGACCGGCGTGTGCGTCGTAAAGATGGTCGTCCGCCGAACTTCGTCGAGCGCCGCATCGAACGACTGGCCATGCTCGATGAGATCGCGAATGCGCTGAAGGACGACAAACGCGGCGTGGCCCTCATTGAGGTGCCACGCGACCGGCGCCGAGCCCATCGCCTTCAACGCGCGCACGCCGCCGATACCAAGGATGATTTCCTGCTGGACGCGCGTTTCCCGGTCGCCGCCATACAGTCGCGCCGACAGTTCGCGATCCCAGGGAGCGTTTTCTTCGAGATCCGTGTCGAGCAGATACAGCGTCACCCGTCCGAGGCGGACCCGCCATACCGACACGAGCACGCTGCGATTGCCGAGCGGCACCGCGACGATGCAGGGTTTCCCCTCGAGCGTGGTGGCTCGCTCGATCGGCGCATGTTCCCACGACAATTTTTCGTAGATCTCCTGCTGCCATCCTTCCGGAGACACGCTTTGATGGAAGTACCCCTGCGGGTACATGAAGCCGACACCGATCAGGGGAATTCCCAAATCGCTCGCTTCTTTGCAGTGATCGCCGGCGAGCACGCCAAGGCCGCCGGCATAAATCGGAAGCGACTGATGCAGCGCGAACTCCGCGGAGAAGTAGGCGATGGGACCCGGCGTATCGGGATAATGATGTTGCCACCACGTCCCGCGCGCGCTTCGCGCGGCCTCGAGCGTTTCGACGGCGGAGTCGTAGATCGACAGGTATCGCTCGTTGTCGGCCGCTTGAGTGAGCGTGTCCTGCGGCACGAGCTCCAGCATCAAGGCCGGGTTGTGAGCGGTCTGCCGCCAGAGTTGATAATCGAGCTTCCGAAACACTTCCCGTGCCTGCGGGTTCCATGTCCACCAGAGATCTCTCGCGAGCTCGGGAAGGCGGTGCAGTCGTTCTGGAATCGTTGGGGTACTCAAACCGTTTATGCCCTTTCAGCGGAGCGCGTGAGCTCGGCGAACTTCGCGAGATCGATATTGCCGCCCGAGACCACGGCAACGATCTTTCGATGCCCCCGGGCCTGCATGTTGTCGGAGAGCGCGGCGGCGACGGCACACGCCGCCGCACCTTCTGCGATGACGTGGACGCGATCCGCCACGGTTCGCATTGCGCGCGCGGCATCGTCCAGCCGCACGACGATCGATTCATCCACCCATGTGTGGAGCAGTGGCCACATGCCGTCGAGAACCGATTTGCCGCCAGCACCGTCGACAAATGACGGCTGCCACGCGTCGAAGCGGCACGCTTTTCCTGAGCGCAACGACACCGATAACGGCGCCGCGGTTTCTGGTTCGGCCGCATAGACCTTCACCTGCGGGCGAAGGGCTTTCGCGGCGACACCAATGCCGCTCAACAGACCGCCGCCACCGAGCGGCGCGACGATCGCGTCGACATCGGGAAGGTCCTCGAGAATCTCCAGGCCAATCGTTCCGTTGCCGGAAATGAAGTCGTCGTCATCAAAAGGGTGAACGAAACGGCCGCGCATGCGATCCGAGCCGTGCTGCTCCACCGTGCGCCAGCATTCGTCGTACGATGCGCTGACGATTCGGGCCCCGAGCCGCTCAATCGCGCGCAGCTTGGTTTCGGGAGCCGTGTCCATCACCATCACGCTGCACGGCACTCCCGCAAGCCGCGCGGCAAGCGCGACGCCCTGGGCGGCATTGCCGGCGCTGACGGTCCACACACCGTCTGCCAATTCGTGCTCGGACAGCCGCGCGATTGCGTGTTGCGCCCCTCGGATTTTGAACGACCCAATCGGCTGGAGCGTCTCGAGCTTGAGAAAAATCTCCGGCGCTGAGACCGCGTTTCCCGGCAGATCGAGCCGCACCAGCGGCGTGCGAATAGCGGCACGGTAAACAATTGCTGCCGCCTCGCGTACCGTTTCGAGTGAAATCCGTCGCGTGATGGCGGGTCCGGCGTCACGAAGCACAGAAGCTGATCGTAGACGGCTCATCGGCTACTCGTCAATAAACTCCGAGGGCCTCGGACTCCCCAACACCGTTCCGCCTCCGCGCGAAGCGCTACGGCGGGACTTCGCTGAAGCGTGCCGAAGGCGGGCGCTTTCGGGGCCCCGCAACGCCCCGCTCCGCTCCGGTGGCTCACTCGCTGCGCTCATTCGCGATGGGGTTACACTCTGATCGCTCGCTCGTTTGCTGTGTCTCACGAGCTGTGAAACGGAACGTCTTTGTGGCTTCCGCCTTGAGGCGGAAGGAGGCAGTTGAATGTCGCCGAAAGTGAACCGTCGTGAATTCGTCAAGAGCGGCACCGCGGCCGGCATCGTCGCCGCTGCTGCACCCTCGGTATTTGGTCAAGCGCCCGCGGTGACCACGTCGAGCAAGCCTGTGGTCATCTCCTCGGCGAACGGACACAGGTTCAAGAACGGCGGCGATAAGACCTGCGTGGAAACCGCGTTCGCGAAGATCACCAAGGGGGACGACGTTCTCGACGCCCTCATAGCCGGCGTCAATATCGTTGAGCTCGATCCGGAAGAGGACAGTGTTGGCTATGGCGGCCTGCCGAACGCGGACGGCGTGGTGCAGCTCGATTCCTGCTGCATGCACGGACCAAAGAAGCGGGCAGGTGGCGTCGCCGCCCTCGAAGGTGTGCGGACACCATCGCTTGTCGCGCGTGCCGTTATGGAACAGACCGACCACCATTTGATTGTCGGCAAAGGCGCGCAGGAGTTCGCGCGCAGCCTCGGATTCAAAATCGAAGACGATCTGAATACCGAGAAATCGCGCGCCGCATGGTTGCGGTGGAAGCGCGAGACCGATCCCCTTCACTATCTCGACCCGATCAAACGGCAAGAGGCACTGCGTCGAATCGAACTGCAGATGATCGCGGAAGGCATCATCGATCCGAATCATTTCTACGGCACGATCAACTGCGACGGTGTGAATGCAAAGGGAGA
>Ga0111538_10001096_pt1 | contig 37900 bp, 32 predicted proteins | sample SoiMethybrSBSTD1_FD_79669 | JGI IMG/M metagenome (GOLD analysis project Ga0111538, IMG submission 79669) | Bulk soil microbial communities from a Populus tree surrounding site in Tennessee, USA - Soil MetaG P. TD hybrid SBSTD1 (version 2)... | ecosystem: Environmental > Terrestrial > Soil >...
GAACTGCCCTGTTCTGCGAGGTCCAGGCCTCGGAGTTCGCGCCTGCGGCCGGCGTGCCGGCGCGCTCCGACGGCACCGTCTACTACCTGCGTCTGGCCCTGGACAACAGCCACGTGCCGGGCTCGGCGCAGATCTTCAACAACCACATCCCGCTCGACCCGGACGTGAGCGGGGCACTCGCGATCACGAAGACCACGCCGCTTCGGAACGTGACCCGCGGCCAGCTGGTGCCTTACGTCATTACCGTCAGCAACACCGCCGGACTGCCGCTCACCGATGTCGCGATCGTCGACCGCTTCCCGGCCGGTTTCCGCTACGTCGAGGGATCCGCGCGGATCGACGGCGTCGCCGCCGAGCCTTCCCTCGCGGGACTCGAGCTGACCTGGGGGGGCCTCACGATCGCGAGCGCCGGCCAGCACACCTTGAAACTGCTGCTCGCGGTTGGCGCGGGCGTCGGTGAAGGCGAATTCGTCAACCGCGCGCAGGTGATGCAAGGCATCACCGGCGTCGCGATGTCGGGAGTTGCGACCGCGACCGTCCGGGTCGCGCCCGACCCGACTTTCGACTGCACCGACGTGACCGGCAAGGTGTTCGACGACGTGAACCGCAATGGCCTGCAGGAGGACGGCGAAACCGGCCTGCCGGGAGTGCGCGTACTGACTGCGCGCGGCCTCGCGGCGACGACCGACCAGTACGGGCGCTATCACATCACCTGCGCGATCACGCCCGACGAGCGTCGTGGCAGCAATTTCGTGGTGAAGCTCGACGACCGCACGCTGCCGAGCGGCTTCCGCCTCTCCGGAGACCAGGTGCAGATCAAGCGCGCGACACGCGGCAAGGCGCTGCGCTTCAACTTCGGCGCATCGATCCATCGCGTGGTGGGATTCGAGCTCGCGGATGCCGTGTTCGAGCCCGGCAGCACGGAAATCCGCATCCAGTGGCGCCCGCGGATCAGCCTGCTCCTCGAGGAGCTGCAGAAGGCGCCTGCCGTGCTGCGGCTGACTTACCTGGCGGACGTCGAGGACGCCGAGCTCGTCGAGCGCCGCATCGAGGCGGTCAAGTCGCAGATCACGGAAGGCTGGGCCGCGCTGAACTGCTGCTACCGGCTCAGCATCGAGCGCGAGCTCTTCTGGCGCCTCGGGGGGCCGCCGAAGCGCTCCGAGCTGCCGGCGGCGGAGGCGAGGTGAACGCCATGCACAGCTATCGCACGATGGTCCTGGTCCTCGCCTGCTTCGCGCCCGCGCTCGCGCACGGCGGCGCGGTCGACGAGTCGACTCCCGGCGAGCCGGCCGAGCGCCAGCTGTCCGGCGACCAGACCTTCACGCTGTGGGCCCAGGATCCCGCGGTGCACGAGAGCGAGCGCGGCGACCGCGTCGAGCTCCGCCCTGTGGCTGGCGAGAAGCTCGAGACGGTCAAGCTCAGGAATGTCGTGCCGCCGATCCGGTTCGAGTCGGGCGTAGCGCAGATCCCGCCGGCCTACGTCGCAACGCTGAACGAGGTGCTCGCCGGGATGCGCGAACGCAGGAACGTGCGCGTGCACTTCGTCGGGCACGCGGATTCGCAGCCGCTGTCGCCCGCGCTCGCGCGGGTCTTCGAGGACAACTCGGGGCTGTCGCGCGAGCGTGCCGGCGAGGTGGCCGAGTACTTCAAGAGCGTGCTCGACCTTCCCCCCGAGTCGATCTCCTACGAATGGGCGGGCGACACCCGGCCGATCGCCTCGAACGCGAGCGAAGAGGGCCGCGCACTCAACCGGCGCGTCGAGGTCGAAGTCTGGTACGACGAGGCCGCCCCCGAGACGCGCGAGGAGGAATTCGTCGTTGCCGAGGACATCCGGCGCGTGAAGGTCTGCCGCATGGAGACCGTCTGCAAGATGCGCTACCTGGAGGGCCATGCCCGGCGCGCGCGCGTGCGCAACCTCATCGTGCCGCTGCGCTACGACGATGAGACTGCCGCGGTGCCGGAGGCGTTCACCGCCCAGGTGCGCCAGGCGCTCGAGAACCTGCGTGACCGGCAGAACGTGACCGTCCGCTTCATTGGACACACGGACGACGTCCCCCTGAGCGGCCGCAACGATCGCATCTACGGCGATCACGTCTCGCTGTCGCGCTCGCGCGCGCATCGCGTGGCGCTCGCAGTCCAGGAGGCGATCGGCCTGCCCGCCGCCGCCGTGCAGAGCGACGGCCGCGGCGACTCGCAGCCGCTGGCCTCGAACGAGACGGAGCAGGGCCGCGCACTCAACCGCCGCGTCGAGGTCGAGTTCTGGTACGACGATCCGCTGCAGGAGCTGCCCGACGAGCCGCAGCTCTGCCCGGGCGACGCCGGCGAGGAGATGGTGACCCGCGTGTACGATCCCCCTTGGGGGCGGATCGCTCCGCTCGCGCTCGAGCACGGCCAGCCGGTCGTACCCGCCGGCTACGCGGCCGACCTCTCGCGCGCGCTCGCGGACGTCGCGGGTCACAGCAACGCACGCCTGCGCTTCATCGGCTTCACGCGGAACGAGCGCCTCGACCGGCGCACGGCCGCGGTCTACGGTGACGACGTCGGGCTTTCCGCGGCGCGCGCGCGCCGCGCCAAGGAGTCGTTGCTCGAGGACCCGGCGCTCGCCGGCGCGGTTGCGGAGCACGAGGGTCGCGGCTACGTGCAATCGGACGACGTGGTCAACGCGGGCTTCGTCCAGGGTGCGGAGAGCTTCGTGCGCGTCCAGGTCGTCTACGACGAGCCCGCGAAGCGCGACGACTACGAGGGCGTCGACATCCAGCGCATGACGCGCGAGCTCAAGCCGGAGAATCCCTATGCGCTCAACCTGATGCGCATCACCGTCGACGGCGAGCCGATCGACGACCCGGCACGCAACTCCGCGGACGTGCAGCGCTGCACCGACGTCGCGCTCGACAAGGCCGACATCCGATTCCGGTTCGACAACTTCGAGTCGAGCCCGCGCCTCGGCGTCGCGGCGCATCCGCGCGCCGTCGAAATCGTGGGGCAGGGCGAGGAAGCCATCGTGCCGCCGATTCGATTCCGGATGTACGCCAACTACGGCCACTTCATCGACCGCGCCGAGGTGCGCGTATTCGAGGCGGACCGGGGCGTGGCTTCGACGCCGCTCGCGGTGGTCGACGTCGATCGCGCGGGATTTGCGGAATGGCAGCCGCCGGCGCTGAAGCTCGCCGGACCCACCCACGAACTGCGTTTCGTGCTCCGCGCCTACGACGGCCACGGCAACTTCGACGAGACCGACCCGCAGCCGCTCTGGCTATACAGCGCGCCCGAGCGCGAGCCGGCACCTGCAAGCGAGGGCGGGGACGCGACGGCGGTAAGCGACGGCATGGCGACGCCCGGGCCCGAGGAGCGCGAGCTGCTCGCCGCGTACGGCGAGAGCGGGCTCGCGCTCCGGAACATTCCCCTCGGCAGCGGCACGGTCAAGGTGCAGGGCAGTGGCATACCGGCCAAGCACTCGGTCTGGGTCGCCGGCCGCGAAGTGCCGGTCGACGCCGCCGGTAACTTCGCCGCGGAGGAGATCCTGCCAACAGGGGCGCACACGGTGGAAGTCGCAGTGCTGGACGAGGAGGGGAACGGCAACCTGTACCTGCGCGACCTCGAGTTCAAGCGCGCCGACACCTTCTACGTGGGCCTCGCGGATTTCACCCTGTCGGAGAGCCGCACGAGCGGCCCGGCCGAACTGCTCCAGGGCGCAGACTCGCCCGTCGACCTCGACTCGCCGCTCGATGGACGCCTGGCCTTCTACCTGAACAGCAAGTTCGGCGACCACTGGCACGTCACCGCGAGCGCAGACACGCGCGAAGGGCCGGTCGAGGACCTGTTCGGGAACTTCCTCGACAAGTCACCCGACTCGCTGTTCCGGCGCATCGATCCGGACAACCACTACCCGACCTTCGGCGACGACGGCGTGGTCGAGGAAATGGCCGCCACCATGGGCAAGTTCTACGTGAAAGCGGCCCACGGCGAGAACTACGGCATGTGGGGCAACTTCTCGGTCGACTACATGGGCAACGAGCTGGGGCAGGTCGATCGCGGGCTGTATGGCGCAAACGGGCACTACGCGTCGGAATCGACGACGAGCTTCGGCGAGCGGCGCTTTGCGTTCGACGGATTTGCCGCCGAGCCCGGGACGATGGCGAGCTACGAGCAGTTCCGCGGCACCGGCGGCTCGCTCTACTTCCTGCGGCACCAGGACATCCTCGGCGGCTCCGAGCGGCTGCGGATCGAGCTGCGCGACAAGGACTCGGGCATCGTGACCGGCGTGGTCAACCTTCGGCCCGACATGGATTACGACATCGACTACCTGCAGGGGCGGCTGCTGCTCTCGGAGCCCCTGTCGTCGACGGCCAACGACAACCTGCTGGTCCGCAACAGCGGCCTCGGCGGCGACGAGGCCTGGCTGGTCGTGCGGTACGAGTACACGCCGGGCTTCGACGAGCTGGATGCGATGGCCGTCGGCGGCCAGGGCCACTACTGGCTCAACGACCACGTGAAGGTCGGCCTGACCTCGAGCAGCAGCGACGAAGGCGACGCGGACAACGGGATGAATGCCGCCGACGTGACGCTCCGCAAGAGCGCCGACACCTGGCTCAAGCTGCAGGCCGGCCGCAGCGAAGGCCTGGTTTCCGGACTTCAGCGATCGGACGACGGCGGCTTCGGGTTCACCGGCTACGACGACCTGTCGTTCACGGAAGCGGAGGCCGGCGCCTACCGCGCGGACGTGAGCGTGGGCATCGGCGATTTCTTTGCCGGCCACGACGGTCGCGCCTCGGTCTATGCGCAGACACTCGACGCCGGGTACTCCGCGCCGGGCTACGCGACCGTCGCGGACACGGAAAACTTCGGCGGCACATTCTGGATGCCGGTGACGACGCGCCTCAGCGTCGGCGCCAAGGGCGACCGGCGCACGATCGACCAGGGGCTCGAGACCACCGCGGTCGAGGTCAATACGGGATTCCAGTTCACCGAACGCCTGAAGGTGAGCGCCGGCGTCCGCAATGATGAGCGCACCGACAATTCGGCGCTCGTGCCGCTCACGCAGGAGCAGGGCGAGCGTACGGACGCCGTCGTGCAGATGGACTACGACCCGGGCTCGTCGTGGCGGGGCTACGGCTTCGTGCAGGACACCGTTGCATCGACCGGCGACCGCGAGGACAACGGCCGGCTGGGCGTCGGCGGATCCTACCGGCTCACGGAACGGCTGCGCATCGACACTGAGGTCTCTGACGGCGACCTGGGTCCGGGCGGGCGCGTCGGCAGCAGCTTCCTCTATTCCGAGCGCACCAACCTTTATCTCAATTACGCGCTCGAGAACGAGCGTACCGACAACGGACTGCTCGTCCGCCGCGGAAACCTGGTCTCCGGCGTGAAGCGGCGCCTCTCCGACAGCTCAAGCGTCTACTTCGAGGAGCGCTACCAGCAAAGCGGCTCCGCCACGGGCCTGACGCACGCGACCGGCATCAGCCTCGCCGCGAGCGAGCGCTGGAATTTCGGAGCCAATGCGGACGTCGGCACGCTCGCCGACCCGCTGACCGGGGCGGAGACCGATCGCGTCGCCGGCGGCGTGCATGTCGGCTACGCGTTCGACAACGTGCAGTTCTCGAGCGCCGTCGAGTACCGCGTCGACGAGTCGGAGCAGCTCGACCTGGGGACGACCGAGCGAACCACCTGGCTATTGCGCAACAGCGCGCGCTACCAGTTGTCGCCGGACTGGCGCGTGATTGGAAAGCTCGACCACGCAGTCAGCGAGAGCTCACAGGGCGAGTTCTTCAACGGCGGCTACACCGAAGCCGTTGTCGGATATGCGTATCGACCGGTGCGCAACGACCGCTTCAATGCGCTGGCCAAGTACACGTACTTCTACAACGTCCCGACGACGGACCAGGTGACCGGTCAGGGTGTTCCGGCCGAATTCATCCAGAAGAGCCATGTCGCGGCGCTCGACCTCAGCTATGACCTGACCGAGCGCTGGACGATCGGCGGCAAGTACGCCTACCGCCTGGGCGAAGCAAGTCTCGAGCGCGAGAATCCGGAGTTCTTCGACAACTCCGCGCATCTCGTGTTGGTGCGCGCCGACTGGCGTTTCCTGGAAGGCTGGGAAAGCATGGTCGAGGCGCGCGCGCTCGAGCTGCCCGACCTCGGCGAGCGCCGCGGCGGTGCCCTGGTCGCCGTCTACCGGTATGTCGGCCGCCACTTCAAGGTCGGGGTCGGCTACAACTTCACGGACTTCTCGGAAGACCTCACGGACTTGAGCTACGAGCACCAGGGCGCGTTCCTGAACGCGATCGGCGCCATGTAGCGGCTCGCCGCGAGGCGGGCACTTCCGGCATGACTTGATTATCAGGCGCCGCCCGGCCTAAGGTGCCGCGACCCGGGCGCGAGCCGGAAGCATTCATGCCCGAGAACGAGAAGGGTTCCAGAGGAACTCCAGGCAAGTCGGTCTTCTTGAGCTACGCGCGCACCGACCAGGCGCAGGCGTCGAAACTCGCGCTCGCCCTCGAATCAGCCGGGCTCGCGGTCTGGTGGGACGGCCTGATCGAGGGCGGCGCCGCGTTCGCGAAGTCGATCGAGAACGAGCTCGACCACTGCGACGCGGTCATCGTGCTGTGGTCGAAGGCCTCGGCCGAGTCCGACTGGGTGCTGGACGAGGCCTCGCAGGGACGCGACCTGCGGAAACTGGTGCCGGTATCGATCGACGGCACGCTGCCACCGCTCGGATTTCGCCAGTATCACGCGATCGACCTCGCGAAGTGGCGCGGGCAGGCGGAATCGCCCGAGATCCAGGCGATTGTCCGCAGCGTCGCAGCGGCCGGCAGCGTCGCGCAGCACCCGCCCGCGCGTCCCGTGATTCCGCCGTCGCGTGCCGGGATCTCGCGAAGAGGGGTCTTGATGGCCGGGGCAGGCGTCGCCGTCGCCGGCGCCGCGGGACTCATCGCCTGGCGTTCGGGGATCTTCGGAGCGGCGGGCGCGCCGCCGAACAGCGTGGCCGTGCTGCCGTTCGCGAACATGGGCGGCGACCGCAGCCAGGACTACTTCTCGGACGGGCTGTCGGAGGAGCTGCGCGCGACGCTCGCACGCAACTTCAGCCTGCAGGTGATGGCGCAGGCGTCCTCGTCCAAGTTCCGCGACAGCAAGGAAGACGCGGTGTCGATCGCGCGCGCCTTGGGCGTCGCGTTTCTGCTCGTGGGCAGCGTGCGGCAATCGAAGAACGTCGTCCGGGTGACGGCGGACCTCACCGACGGCGCGACGGGCTTCAGCAAGTGGTCGCAGAGCTTCGACAGGAGCCTCGAGGACATATTCGCGGTACAGAGCGAGATTGCGGCATCGGTGGCGAGCGCGCTCGTGGCGAAGATCGCGCCTGCCAAGGCACAGTCCGGCGGCACGACCAGCGTTGAAGCCTTCGACGCGTACCTCCGCGGCCGCGCGCTCTACGACCTGAGCGCGGACGAAGCCTCCGAGCGCGCTGCGCTCGCGCAGTTCGACCTTGCGGTCGCCGCCGATCCGGACTATGCAGCTGCGCACGCGGCGCGCGCCCGCTCGCTGACTGCGATCGCGAACCAGTACGGAAAGCTCGGGGAAACCGCCGCCCTGTACGACGAGGCCGTGGCCGCCGCCGAGCGCGCGATCGAGATCGCCCCGGACTTCGCCGAGGCGTATTCGACGCTTGGCTTCACGCTGTTCCAGGGCAGGCTCGACGCGCGAGCCGCGCGTGCGCCATTCGAGCGCTCGCGCGAGCTGGGAGCGGGCGAGGCCACGGTGCTCGCGCGCTACGCGCAGTACAGCGCGCGCACGGGCAGGGCCCGCGAGGCCGCTGAAGCGATCGGGCGCGCGCTCGTGCTCGACAAGCTGAATCCGCTCATTCACCGCGCGGCCGGCTCCATCGCCTACGCCGCCCGGGAATACCGCGAGTCGATCCCGCCGCTGCGCAAGGCGCTCGACATGAACCCGCGCCTGTCGCAGGCCCACGCCGGCATCGCCGACGCGCTGCTGATGCTGGGCCGCCACCAGGAAGCCAGGACGGAATACCTGGCGGAACCGGTAGACGACTTCCGCCTGGCCGGCATCGCGATCGTCGATCGCAAGCTCGGGAACGACACGGCCGCGAAGGCCGGGCTATCGAAGCTGGTTGCCGACCAGGGCGACCGCGTCCTCTACCAGCAGGCCCAGGTCCTCGCCCAGTGGGGCGAGCGGGACGCCGCCCTGGAGCGGCTCCAGCACGCCCGCCGGATCGGGGACTCTGGCCTCATCTATGCCCGCAACGACCCGAAGCTCGACCCCCTGCGCAATGATCCCCGATTCAAGGAGTTGCTGACGAGCCTTGGCTTCGAATAGGCTCGATCGGCCTCGCGTCAGAACCGCCGGGCACTACAACGAGGGAGACAATAATGTTGAACCTGAAGACATTGATCGCGCTCGCCGCAGCCGCACTGTTGACGGCGGCCTGCGCGAAAAAGGAAGAAGCGGCCCCTGCACCGGCGGCGGAAGCCCCGGCTCCAGCGGCTGAAGCGCCGGCAGCCCCGGCCGAACCCGCACCGGCTCCGGACGCGGCGACGAATTCCGCGGACGATCCGCAGTCCGGCGGCGACAAGGTTTCGCCCTAGGCTTCAGCCATCGAGCCCGCGGCCGGCGCGTGACGCCGCCGCGGGCCGTTTGCGCTTACGGGAGTGAGTTCTTCGCGGGATCGAGCAGCATTGCCTGCCTGATCCAGTCGCGAAAGCTCGCGACACGGGTGAAGACGCCGGGCTGGCCGTCGCCCGTGCATCGGCCCTTGCCCCAGCTCACGATGCCGACGATCGCCGGTGCGCCGTTCGTCGGCGTGATGGCGCCGCCACTGTCTCCCGCGCAGGTAGACCGGCCGGCATTGGCGGCGCAGATGACGCCGCCGTGGATCTTCTGCGGCCCGTAATCCGGCAGCACCGCGCAGCGCTTCGTGTCCATGACCTGCAGGTCCACGCGCATGAGCACCGCGCTCCGCTGGTAGGTGTCGACCGTCTCGGTCTTGCCCCAGCCCGTGGCGCTCACGGGGGTGCCCGCGCTGACGGGACCCTCGTACAGCGGAATCGGCCGGATCTTTGCGGGGTCGCGCTGGCGCGGCGGGCCGTCGTAGCTGATGCGCACGAGCGCAATGTCGTTCGCGTACATGTTCGGCCGCACCGGCGGCGCGCCGTTCGGGGCCGCTCCCTTGTTGGCGTACTGCGAGTGCCGGACGATGCGGTCGATCCGGAAAGTCATGCCATCGCCCTTCGAGATGTCGGTCGAGCCGAGCCGGACGCGATAGCCTTTCTTGACCTTGTCTTCGTCGATGCAGTGGGCCGCGGTCAGCACCCAGTCGGCCTGGACCAGGGTGCCGCCGCATTCGTGCTGCAGCGACCAGAGCGGCGTGCCCTTCTTGAGCTCGTCGGCCCACTTGTCGGAGGAGAACGGGTAGTAGATCTCGGCCTGCCACGGCACGCCCTGGTCGCCGACCGGCTTGCCGCCGAACGAGTAGGGGACGTCGCGCTCCGCGGCGCCGGTCGCGGCGGTCCGCCTGGCTGCGCGGCGCACCACCGGCATCTCGTCCCAATCGTTGGTGTCCCCGGCCGCCGGGCCCGGGACTTCGTCCAGCTCGCCGGATTCCTCGACGAACGAAGTGACCTCCCAGTCCTCGCTTTCCGGGTTCAATGCGTGATCGAGCGAAATCGCATCGTCGGACTCGTCGACGACGAGCTCGGTTGCCCAGTTTTCTTCGTCCGTCATCGGGACGGCCTGCCAGTCGTCGCCGATCCCGAGGTCGTCGTCCTCGTCATCTTCGTCTTCGGCGGCCTCATCGTGCGCGACGTCCGCCTGCTCCACCTCATCGATGGGCTCGTCAGCGGCCGGTGGCGGATATTCCTCCGCTTGCTGCGGCTCTTCGGCGCGCACGCCGGCGTCCATCGCGACGATCGCGAGCGCAAGCACGACCGCACGCGCAGCAGCCTTGCAGCGGATTCGGACCAGGCTGCGGCGCGTCACATCCTGAACTCGGGTGTTGTCGTCGGACACGAGGGTATACGAGCGTATCGCGGCGTCGATGGCGACGCCAGTTGCGTGCCTTGGCGCGGCCGGCCGCTCATTCGGCGGGGACGGCTCGCTCCCGCAGCCACTGGCCGCGCCGCTCGATCGCGAATTCGACGCACTGCCGCTCCACTGCGCTGAGGTCCGGATGGGGTGACTCGAAGATGAGCACGACGCGATCCGAGTCTGCATGGTTCCAGGCTTCGTGCTCGAAGCTGTCGTCGAATGCGAACAACTCGCCCTCGCGCCAGGCATGGAATTCGTCGCCCACGCGGATCGAGCATTCACCCGGCACGATCAGGGGCAGGTGAATGGTGATGCGATTGTTGGAGCCGCCGAAGTGCGGCGGAATATGCGTGCCGGGCCGCAGCCTCGAGAAAAAGAGCTCCACGGGCTTGCCGTCGATTCGCACGATCTCTGCCGCCGCGAGCGCTTCGAGCGTTCTCGGGAAGTGCTGCGCGAGAGGCGTCTCCTGCGCCATCTTGTAAAGGTGCAGGGACGACCAGTCCATGTTTCCGCGCAGCGCATGCCAGATCGGCGCGCGAGTCTTTGGATCGACGTATGGCGACATCGCCGCACCCTGTCGCAGGGCCTCGACGTACTCCTCGCGCACCGCTTCCGTGGCGGCCTCGACTGCCCCCGCCCAGGGCAGCCGCTCGCGGGCGAAGATCGGCGTCGCCGGCAGGTCGGGCATATAGAGGAGGGTCGGCTGCTGCTTCTTCGCGCGGTAGCTGAATGGCCGAGCGTGCGTCAGCGCCCAGATGGCCCGACGCACGCGCGATAAATCCGGCGGCGGCCCGTCGCCGGAGTCCGGCAGACGCCGCTCGAACTCCGCCACCGAGTCCTCGTGCAGGTTGGTGAACAGTTCGCGCATGACGCGGTCGGCCGTCTCCGATCGGCGCCGGATTTCCGAGTCGAAGTCGGGCCGGTCCTTGGCCTGCCGCACGGCCGGATCCACGTCGTCCCCGAGCGAGAACAGGATCGCAGCGTCCTCGCGGCGCCCCGCCGCCGCGAGCGCGGCCCCGGCGAAGAGCGCGAGCCGCCCGTCGCTCGGGTCGAGGTTCCAGGCGGAAAGATAGGCCTTGATGGCGCCTGGCAGGTCGCCACCGAACTCTCGCGCGGTTCCGAGATTGAAATGGAAGGCCGGCGCCTTTGGATTCATCGCGACGCAGCGTTCGTAGCCGGCCGCGGCGTCATTGAACCTGCGCTCGCGGAATGCGCGCGTGGCGGCCTGCGCGACCGCCTCGATCGACTCCGGGCTCAACGCATCTCCGTCTCGACGATGACGCCGGCCTGCGCGAGGCGCTCGAGGTCGGCGGCGAGCGTGGCGCGGTCGATGCCCGGCTGGCGCGCGAGGGCGTCGTCGACCGAGAACATCCGCTGCTTGAGCGCCCACTCGATCGTGGGGTAGGTCGCGCCGACGGGGATCTCGCCGCCTTCGAAGGCAATCGTGAAGCCGCCGTCGCGGCGCAGCACCTGGGCGCGGCGGGCGACCGAGTACCAGGCCGGCGGACGGCGCGCCGGCAAGCCGTAGTCTGCAGCCGGGCGCGACAGCTCGCGTTGGTGGTTCGCGACGTCGACCGCGAAGGCGGGGGAGGCCATGACGGCGCGCACCCGGTCCGCGAGCCTTGAGAGACGCTCGCCGAGCGCACCCGAGTCGCGCGCGTCTGGCAGGTAGGCGCGGAAATCGCTCTCGCGCGAAAGCGCATTCTCGAGCAGCTTGAAGAGCGCGAGGCCGGTCGCGGGCTGGACGCCGAAGCTCACGTGCAGCGAGGCAGCGTCCCCGGTCAACGCGTCGTGGTATTGGCCGCGCGGCAGGTAGAGGACGTCGCCCGGCTTCATCTGCGCCTCGAACAGCAGCTTGCCGCGCGTGTCGGTGAGCCACTTCTCCCACTCGTCGCCGGGCGGAACCGGGTTCACCGGCGTGTCGGCGCGTGACTCATAGATGCGCCAGGTCTTCTCGCCCTCCGCTTGCACCGCGAACACGTCGTGCAGGTCGAAGTGCGTCTGGAAGGCCTGCACGCCCTGGAACGAGCAGTAGACGTTTGCAGAGGCGCGCGCGCCGAACTCGCGCTCGAGCATCTTCGCGACCACGCCCACCTCGGGGCAGACACGGTTCAGCTGGTTCGCGACGATGCTGGCGCCGAGGCCCATGAGAGCCTTCACCTTCGCCGGGTTTGCGGGTGCCGGTGCGCCGGCACGGGCGTCGGCGGTGTCGCAGTAGTTCTCGCGCAGAGCCGCGCGGCTCTTGAAGTAGACCTTCAGCGTTTCCTCGTTCCAGTACGGCGTGAGCGCCAGCACCTCGTTGAAGCGCGCCCACGGCAGCAGGCTCTTGCCGGCGGCCGTCTTGCGGATGTGCAGGGGCTGCTTGCCGTAATACTGCGAGCGGAAGACGCCCGCATCGAACGGCGCGAGAAATTCCGCAAATTCCATGGCGCCCGGACGTTACCATTGGCCATCCGTTCCTGTCGAGGAAGCGTCCGGATGCAGGCGATGCAAGGGGACTGGCTGCCGGCACGCGCCGCCCTGCACCCGACAGGCCTCTATTTCTCGCTGCGCGAGATCCGCCCCGCGGAGCTCCAGGATCCCTTCATGCAGGAGACGGTCGCGCGCATCCCGGCGCGCGAGTCGGTCGTGCGGGTCGCGCGCGAGGACGTCGGCCGCGGGACCGCGGGCACCGGCCCGGCCGGCATCGTGTTCCACGTCGCGCGCTGCGGCTCGACGCTCGTCTCGCAGCTCCTCAAGCAGCACGTCGGGCTCGTCGTCTATGCCGAGCCACTGCCGGTCAACGAGATCCTGCTGCCGCCCGCGAAGTGGCCGCGCGCAGAGATCGTGGCGGCGCTGCGCTCGCTCGGCGCCGCCTTCGAGCGCCACGCGCGCAAGCCCTGGGTGCTGAAGCTCACGAGCTGGAACACGCTCTTATGCGACCTCGTGGCGGAAGCATTCCCGTCGTCGCCCTGGGTCCTGTGCCTGCGCGACCCGCTCGAGATCGCCGTGTCGCTGCTGCGCCAGCCCGCCGGATGGATCTGGGACGACGCGGGGCCGGCCGCGCCGTTCGCGAAGCTGATCGATCCCGGCGGCGCGTCCCGGTCGCGCGAAGAGTACGTCGCGCACACCTTGGGCGCGCTCTGCGAGGCTGCGAGCCGCCTGGATCCCGCGCGCGGCTCGCTGGTCGACTACACGTCGCTGCCCTCCGCCGTCTGGGAGCGCGTCGCGCCGCACTTCGCGCAGCAGGTCGACGCTACGGTCCGTGCGCGCATGCTGCATGCCGCGTCCATGGACTCGAAAGCGCCCGTGGGCCGGCCGGCAAGGTTTGCGGCGGACGCCGAGGCAAAACAGCAGGCCGCCACGGACGGACTGAGGCGCGCGGTCGACGCATTCGCGCGACCGCCGTTCGAGGCGTTGCGTCGCAGCCGGTCCTGAAGGAAGGACGCTGAACCCGCTCGCCGATCGCGCGGCCGAGCTCATCCGCCGCTGGCACGAAGCCGGGGCAGACGAGTCGAGGCTGCCCGCGGACGTCGCCGCCAGCCTGCCTGCCGTCTTCGGTGCGAGCGGGTTCGTCGCAGGCTGCGCGATGCGTGACGTGACCCTCATCGAAAGCCTCGCGGGCAGCGGAGAGCTCGGGCGGCCGCGGCGCGAGGGTGAAGTCGCGGGGTTCGCGGCGTCGCTCGCCGCGCGGGACGGCGACGAATCGGCCTTCATGGACGCGCTCCGGCACCTGCGCCGCCGCGAGCTCGTGCGCATCGCCTGGCGCGACCTGACGGGCGCGGCGCCGCTCGAAGAGACGCTGATGGAGCTTTCCGCGCTCGCGGACAGTGCGATCGCCGCGGCACTCGGATTCGCGTCGCGCGCGCTGGCGGTGCGCTACGGCGTCCCGCGCTCGGCGCGCGGCGAGGCGCAGGAGCTTCTCGTCGTCGGCATGGGCAAGCTCGGCGGCGGCGAGCTCAATTTCTCCTCCGACGTCGACCTCGTGTTCCTGTTTCCCGAGGCCGGCGAAACTGACGGCACGCGTGTCGTGTCCAACGAGGAATACTTCACCCGGCTCGGCCAGTCGCTGATCCGGCTCCTCGACGCGCGGACGGCGGAAGGCTTCGTCTTCCGCGTCGACATGCGCCTGCGACCGCTCGGCGAGCCGGGGCCGCTCGCGATGAATTTCGCCGCATTCGAGGGATACCTGCAGCAGCACGGCCGCGACTGGGAGCGGTATGCGTGGGTCAAGGCCCGTGCCATCACGGGCGGCGCCCGCTACCGAGCGCTCTACGACGACGTCGTGCGACCATTCGTCTACCGGCGCTACCTGGACTTCGGCGTCTACGAGAGCCTGCGCGACATGAAGGCGATGATCGCGCGCGAGGTCGAGCGGCGGGAGCTGCGCGACAACGTCAAGCTCGGGCCGGGCGGCATCCGCGAGATCGAGTTCATCGTGCAGTCGCAGCAGCTGATCCGCGGCGGCGCAGAGCCGGGGCTGCAAGTCGCCTCGCTCCTGTCCGCGCTGCCCCGCCTCGCTGGCGCGAAGCTCCTTCCGTCCATGGCGGTCGTGGAACTGCGGAATGCGTACGCGTTCCTGCGGCGCGTCGAGAATCGTCTGCAGATGGCGGACGACGCACAGGTTCACGCGCTGCCGGAGGACGCGCTGGGTCGCGAGCGCCTCGCGTCCTCCATGGGCTTCACGGCATGGGATGCGTTCAAGGCGGAGCTCGAGCACCGTCGAGGCCGGGTGACGGCCCATTTCGATGCGGTGGTGCTCGGCCGCGGCGGTCCCGCGTCGCAGCCGAAATCTGCGTTCGACGCGGTCTGGGCGGAGGAGGCGACACTCGACGCGCTCGAGGAGGAGATTCGCGGTATCGGGCTCGGCGACGCCGGAAGCGCCGCGCGCGTGCTGCTCGAGCTCCGCCAGTCCGCGTATTTCCGCCGGCTGGACGAGTTCGGGCGACGCCGGCTTGCGACGCTGCTGCCGCGGCTCCTCGCCGCGGTGGCGCGCGCGGAGGCGGGCGGAGCCGCGGACGGGCAGGCGGTGTTCACGCGCCTCCTGCGCATCGTCGAAGCGATCGGTGGACGCACGGCCTACCTTGCGCTGCTCAACGAGAACGCGCCTGCGCTCGAGCGGCTGGTGCAGGTCTGCGGGCTCGGCGAATACCTGGCGCGGCAGGTGGCGGCGCATCCGCTCCTGCTCGACGAGCTGCTCGATGCGCGCGTCTTCGATGCGCTGCCGGACCGCGCGCAGTTTTCGGTGGAGCTCGCCGCACGTCTCGGGCACGCGGGAGCGGACGAGGAGCTGCGGATCGACGCGCTCCGACATTTCAGGCGCGCCGCCACTTTCCGGGTGGCGCTCCTCGACCTGACGGGCCGGCTGCCGCTCATGCAGGTCAGCGACCGCCTCACGGACGTCGCGGAGCTGATTCTGGAGCAGGCCCTCGCGATCGCGTTGCGCCACACCGCGGCGCAATACGGCGAGCCGCGCTGCGACGACGGCGGCGGACCGCGGGCGCCGCGGATCGGCATCGCGGGCTACGGCAAGCTCGGCGGCATGGAGCTCGGTTACGCATCCGACCTCGACCTCGTCTTCCTGCACGACTCAACGGGAGAACGCCAGCTGACGGCCGGGCCGAAGGTCGTCGACAACGAGGTCTTCTTCCTCAGGCTTGCGCAGCGGCTACTGCATGTCCTCACGGTACACACGCCGGCCGGGCGCCTCTACGACGTGGACGTGCGCCTGAGGCCGTCCGGCAAGGGCGGCCTCGCGTTCACGCAGGTCGCGGCTTTCGAGGCCTATCAGCGCGGCGAGGCCTGGACCTTCGAGCACCAGGCCCTCCTGCACTCGCGCTGGGTCGCGGGCGACGCCGCGCTCGGCACCGAGTACGCGCGGATCCGAAGCGCCGTGCTCGTCGAGGCGGTGCGTCGCGCCACGCTGCGCGAGGACATCCTTGGCATGCGAGAGCGCATGCGCGCGGAGCACGGCCGGCCGCGCGACGGCCAGTTCGACCTCAAGCACGACCGTGGCGGCATCGCCGACATCGAGTTCCTCGCCCAGTTCTGGGTGCTCCGCCACGCACGCGAGCACCCGCCGCTCGCGGAGTTCGCTGACACGATCCGGCAGCTCGAATCGGTCGGCTCTGCGGCGCTGGTGGATCACCGCGTCATCGACCGCCTGGTGGACGCCTACCGGGCCTACCGGCAGGCGGCACATCACCTCTCGCTGGAGCAGCGAGCCGCCGTCGTGGAAGCCGGGCAATACACGGACATGCGCGCCGCCGTCGCCGCAGTATGGGACCGCGTCATGGTCGCGGGCTCCGACCCGCCGCCGCTATAATCCGCGCGTGACGGCCGGAAGCCACCTGCAGACGCCCAACGCGCGCCAGCGCTACGAGGTCTCGCCCGCAGACCTGCCGCTCGCCTGCCCAATGCCATCCATGTCGCTCTGGAACAGCCACCCGCGCGTCTACCTGCCCATCGAGGAGACCGGCTTCGCGAAGTGCCCGTATTGCAGCGCCGAGTACGTCCTCAACCGCTGACCTGAGATGTTCGAGCGGCTCGACATCGACCGCGGCGCGATCCTCTTCGATCCCCAGCGCGTCGCCGTACCGGGCGAACAGCTGTTCGACCCGGCGCACTGGCACGCGCAGGGCGCGCTGACGCAGCTGGCGGGCGGCCGCGGCTCCATCCAGTTCATCGACAACGACGAGCACCGCTGGGTGATGCGGCGCTACCTACGCGGCGGCGTGCCGGCGCTCATCGCCCGCGAGAGCTACCTTTACATCGGCGAGGAGCGCACCCGCGCGTTCCGCGAGCTGCGACTGCTCGCGGCACTCCGCGAGCGCGAGCTCCCGGTGCCTGCGCCGGTCGCGGCGCGCTACGTGCGCGACATGGTCACCTATCGCGCGGAGCTCATCACCGAGCGCCTGCCGGGCGCCCGCTCGCTGTCCGAAGTGATCGCCGCCGGCGGCATGGACGACGCGCGCTGGGCAGCGATCGGCCGCTGCCTGCGGCACTTCCACGACGCCGGCGTGCAGCACGCGGATCTCAATGCGCACAACATCATGCTGGGCGAGCAGCGCGAGGTCTGGGTGCTCGACTTCGACCGCGGCCGCCTGCGGCACCCGGGCTCCTGGAGCCGGCGCGTGCTCGACCGGCTCGCGCGCAGCCTCGCGAAGATCAGCGCCGGCGCGAACGAATGGCAGGCCGGCTTCGCGCTGCTGCGCCTCGCGCACGACGCGTGAGGCGCGATGTACTACCTCTATAACGTCCTCATCTACCTCGCCGCGCCCTTCGCCATCCTGGTCCAGCTCTGGCGCGGGCTGCGCGACCCGAGCTACCGGCGCGGGCTCGTCGAACGCTTCGGGTTCGGGCCGCACGTGCCCGGGTCCGTGATCTGGGTGCATGCGGTCTCGGTCGGCGAGGTGCAGGCGGCACAGCAGCTCGTCGCGCAATTGCGCAGCCGCCATCCCCGTTACCGCGTATTGCTGACGACGGTGACGCCGACCGGCGCGGCGCGCGCGCGGCTCCTGTTCGGCGACCAGGTGATGCTGCGCTACGTACCCATGGACCTGCCGGGCTCGGTGAAACGCTTCTTCGACCGCGTGCAGCCGAAGCTGGCGATGATCCTCGAGACCGAGCTGTGGCCGAACCTCTACGGTGAGTGCGGCCGCCGCGGCGTTCCGCTCGTGCTCGCGAGCGCGCGCATCTCGCCGCGCTCGGTCGGCAAGTACCGGCGGCTGGTGGCGCTCTTCCGCAGGACGCTTTCCCACGGCATCGTGATCGCGGCGCAGAGCGAGTCGGACGCCGAGCGCTTCCGCTCGATCGGCGCGACGCCCGCGCGCACGCACGTCACGGGCAACATCAAGTTCGACTTCCAGCCGCCCGTCGGGATCGAGGAGCAGGGCCGGCGCTGGCGCGAGAAGGCCGCCGCCGGCCGCCCGGTCTGGGTGGCCGGCAGCACGCACGAGGGCGAGGAGGCGATCGTGCTCGACGCCCACCGGCGGGTGATGGACCGCTTTCCGGACGCGCTGCTCATCCTCGTGCCGCGCCACCCGCAGCGCTTCGCACCCGTGCGCGATCTCCTCGCCAAGCGCCACGAGCGGGCCGCCAACCATTCCACCGGCAGCGCGATCTCGCGCACGACGAGCGTCCTTCTCGCCGACACGATGGGCGAGCTCATGATGTTCTACGCCGCTGCGGACGTCGCCTTCGTCGCGGGCAGCCTCATCCCGATCGGCGGCCACAACCTGCTCGAGCCGGCCTCGCTCGGCCGGCCGGTGCTCACCGGGCCGCACAACTTCAACGGCGAGGAGATCGCGCGTCTTCTCATGGATGCCGGAGCCGCCTTCCTCGTCGCGGACACCGGGCAGCTCGCGCACGCGGTGACCGGTCTCCTGGAGGACGCGAAGCTGCGGGCCGTGATGGGCGCCGCGGGTCGCGCGGTGCTCGACGCGAACCGCGGCGCGCTCGATCGCCTCCTGACGCTCGTCGACCCGCTGCTGGAGTGATGGAGAACCCGGTTTGAAGACCGACCTCAGCCTCGCCGCGCCGTACGCGCCGGCCGCACTCGAGGCGCTCGCCGCCCAGTTCGGCTCGCCGCTTTTCGTCATCGACTGTGAGCGGATCCGGGGCCAGTACCGCGCGCTTGCGGCGGCGCTGCCGGGCGTCGACCTCCACTACGCGCTGAAGCCGCTGCCGGACCGCACCGTCGTGCAGGTGCTGGCGCGTGAGGGCTCATGGTTCGACCTCGCCACGAACGGGGAGGTGGACCTCGTGCGCGATGCCGGCATTCCGCCGTCGCGCTGCGTGCACTCGCACCCGATCAAGCGCGGATCCGACATACGTCACGCGCTCGACTGCGGCGTCACGACCTTCGTGGTGGACAATGCAGAGGAGATCGCGAAGTTCGTCGCCTGCCGCGAGCGGGTGCGCCTCCTGCTGCGCGTATCGTTCCGCAACCCCGACACGGTCATCGACCTCTCGCGCAAGTTCGGCTGCGACGCCGACGCGGCGATCGGCCTCATCGGACAGGCGGAGCGCTCGGGACTTCGCGTCGCGGGCCTCTCGTTCCACGCGGGCTCGCAGCTGCCGCGCCCGGACAAGCACGTCGAGGCGATCGACACCTGCGGGCGCCTGATCGGCGAGGCCGCGCGGCGCGGCCTGCCACCGCTCGAGCTGCTCGACATCGGCGGGGGGTTCCCGATCGACTACCTCGAGCCCGCACCGCCGATCACCGAGTTCTGCGCCCCGATCCGCGCTGCGCTCGCGCGCCTGCCGAAGGGTATCCGCGTCATCGCCGAGCCGGGCCGCTTCATCTGTGGCCCCGCGGCGATCGCGATCTCGACGGTCATGGGCCGCGCGCGGCGGGACGGCGCCTGGTGGTACTACCTCGACGATGGCATCTACGCGACCTACAGCGGCCAGCAATACGACAAGATGCGCTTCCCGGTCGAGCCGTTGCGCGGCCTCGAACGCCAGCGCGAGCCCTGCGTGATCTCAGGCCCGACCTGCGACAGTCTCGACGTCATCGCCGAGGACCTGCCGATGCCCGAGCTTGAGATCGGCGAGCGGCTCATCGGGCGGCAGATCGGCGCGTACACCATGGCCTGCTCGACGGAATTCAACTTCTTCCCGCGGGCGAAGGTGATCGCGGTCAATGTCGAGCGCGCGCCCGGCTGAACTGTCCTGCGCCTGCCGGTCGCGCCGGCGCGCGCTGGCCGGGCTCATGTCGGCCGTGGCGGCCGCGGCCCTGCCCGCCATCGGCGCGGACGGGCCCGCGGGCAGCCGCCTCGTCCTCGTCAATACGCACACGGGCGAAGTGCTCGACACGACATTCCGCGACGGCTCCGGTTATCGCGCCGGCGAGCTGGGTCGCCTCGACTGGCTCCTGCGCGATTACCGCACAGGCGACGTGCTGCCGCTCGATGCGCGCCTTTTCGATCTCCTGACCGAGCTCGCCGTGCGCGCGGGCCTCGAGCCGCGCTACGAGGTCATCTCAGGCTACCGCTCGCCGGCGACCAACGCGATGCTGGTCGCCACCACCGACGGTGTCTCGTCGCGGAGCCTGCACATGGAAGGCAAGGCGATCGACGTGCGGCTCGTCGGGCTCCCGATCGAGCGGCTGCGCGATCTCGCGCTCGCAAGGGCCGCGGGCGGTGTCGGCTATTATCCGGTCTCGGACTTCGTGCACCTCGACGTCGGCCAGGTGCGGAGCTGGTCGGGCTAGCGGAGGCAAGGATTCGATGCCGATCGCATTCTGGCAGGCGGCCGGCCTGCTCGTCCTTTCCAACGTCTTCATGACGTTCGCCTGGTATGCGCACCTCAAGACGCTCGGGGGCAAGCCGTGGCTCATGGCGGCGCTCATTTCCTGGGGCATCGCGCTCGTCGAATACCTGTTCCAGGTCCCGGGGAACCGCATCGGGTACACCGTCATGAGCCTGCCCCAGCTCAAGATCCTGCAGGAAGTGATCACGCTCCTCGTGTTCGTGCCATTCCTCGTGCTCTACATGAAGCAAGGATTCAGGCTCGATTACGTCTGGGCGGCGCTGTGCATCGTGGCCGCCGTGTATTTCGTATTCCGGGTCGCATGACGACCTCGATCCACCGGCGTGTCGACGCGCTGCGGGCGGGCCGCGACCCGGCTTTCGTCGCACGCCTCGCCTCGGGCTGGGCCGTTCTGGGCGAGCGCCAGTTTCTGCCCGGCTATTGCCTGCTGCTGCCGGACCCTGTCGTGCCGACGCTGAATTCGCTCCATGGCGACGAGAGGGCAGCCTTTCTCGCCGACATGGCCTCGCTCGGCGACGCCGTACTCGCCGTCACGCGCGCCGTACGCATCAACTACGCGATCTACGGGAACATCGATCCTGCACTGCACGCGCACGTGATCCCGCGCTTCTCCGATGAGCCACCGGCGCTCAAGCACGCGCAGCCCTGGGCCTACGACTGGGACGCGGCGCCGGCGTTCGACCTCGACCTGCATCGCGACCTGCGCGACCGGATCCACGCCGCGCTCGGGCATGCGGCATGAGTGGCGGCGCGTGAAGGCCGTCTACACGGCGCTGCATGCGCGGCACGACGGCGGCATGGAGGTCCACCGCGGCGAGTTCGTGCCGACCTTCGAGATGCCCGCGCGTGCCGAGATGATCCGGGCAGCGCTCGCGTCCGCCGGCCACGAGCTCGTGCCGCCGCGGGACTTTCCGGAATCACGGCTGCTGCGCGTGCACGATCCGGCGTTCGTCGAGTTCCTGCGCGGCGCCTGGGCGCGCTGGGAGGCGGAGGGCCGCGAGGGCTGCATGCTGCCGAGCGGCTTTCCGGCGCGCGGCCTGCGGCAGGACCGGGTGCCCGCCGGGATCAGCGGGGCCATGGGCTACTACTCGTTCGACTCGAGCTCGCCGATCGTGAAAGGCACATGGGACGCGGCGCTCGCCGCGGCCCGCTCGGCGATGACCGCGGCCGCGATCGTCTCGGAAGGCGCGGCCGCAGCTTTTGCGCTCTGCCGACCGCCCGGTCATCACGCCGGCCGGAGCTTCTACGGCGGCTACTGCTTCCTCAACAACGCGGCGCTCGCAGCTCAGTACCTGCGCGACGAAGGCTGCGCCCGCGTCGCGATCGTCGACGTCGACTACCACCACGGCAATGGCACCCAGGAGATCTTCTGGGAGCGCGATGACGTCTTCTTCACTTCGCTGCACGGCACGCCGGACACGGAGTACCCGTATTACCTCGGCTACGCCGACGAGCACGGCGCCGGCCGCGGCGAGGGGTTCACGCTCAACCTGCCGCTGCCCGAAGGCACGGGCTGGGACCGTTACTCGGCCGCGCTCGCGACCGCGCTCGACGCCGTGCGGCGGTTTGCGCCGGACGCGCTCGTCGTCTCCCTCGGCGTCGACACCTTCGAGGCCGACCCGATCAGCGAGTTCAAGCTGAAGACGCGCGACTACCCCCAGATCGGCGCGGCCCTCGCAGCGATCGGGCGGCCCACCGTCCTCGTTCAGGAAGGCGGCTACGCTGTCGAGGAGATCGGGGTCAACGTCGCCGGGGTCCTCGGTGCCTTCCCGTAGACTAGGCGCATGGCGGTCAGCGACGACTACCGCGACTTCGTCCTTGAACAGCTCGCGCCCGCCGGGCGCGTGACCTCGCGCGTCATGTTCGGCGGCGTCGGCCTCTACCTCGATGGCCTGTTCTTCGCGCTGATCGACGACGACACCCTCTTCTTCAAGACCGACGAAGGGACGCGCAAGCGCTACGAGAGCGCGGGCTCGAAGCCGTTCTGTCCCTATCCGGACCAGCCCGACCAGTCGATGGGCTATTGGATGGTGCCCGCGGAAGTGCTCGAGGACTCCGACGAGCTGGCCGACTGGGCGCGCGAGGCCATGGGCGTTGCGCTCGCGAGGAAGAACCAGCGGCCGGCGCGGCGCCGCGTGAGCGCGCGCAATCGCAGGAACCGCCGGTGAGCGCAAGCCCCGGGGAGGCAGTCCTTGCCTGGCGCCGCGATTGGGAGCCGCGCTTCCGGGAATTCGTCGCCGGGCAGCCCGGCGCGGACCCTGGCCATGGCCCGGCCCACCTGGAGCGCGTCGTTGCGACGGCGCTCAGGCTCGCCGCGGAGGAGGGCGCGCGCGTCGAGGTCGTGCTGCCGGCTGCCTGGCTGCACGATTGCGTGCACGTCGCCAAGGATTCGCCAGAGCGCGCCCGCGCCTCGCGGCTCGCCGCCGACCATGCGCTGCGTTTCCTCGAATCCGCCGGCTATCCCGCGACGTTGCTGGCGGATGTCCGCCATGCGATCGAGGCGCACAGCTACTCCGCAGGCATCGCGCCACGCACCGCCGAGGCGAAGGTCGTGCAGGACGCTGATCGCCTCGACGCGCTCGGCGCCATCGGCGTTGCGCGCTGCATCGCGGTCGGCGCTGCACTCGGCCGTCCGCTCTACGAGCCCGGCGACCCGTTCTGCAAGTCGCGCGCGCCTGACGACCTCGGCGCATCGGTGGACCATTTCTACACCAAGCTCCTGAAGCTCGCCGGGACGATGCAGACCGGTGCCGGCCGCCGCGAGGGTGAGCGGCGCACGGCGTTCATCCGCGCCTTCATCGCGCAGCTCGAATCGGAGATCGTCCCGTGAGCCGCGTGTCCGCCGCGGACGCGCTCCGCAGGCTACGCGAGGGCAACGCAAGCTTCGCGGCGAACGCGCGCGGCACCGGAACGCTCATCACCGCCGCGCGCCGCGGCAAGCTGACCGCCGCCCAGGAGCCGTTCGCGATCGTGCTCGGCTGCTCGGACTCGCGCGTGCCCGTGGAGCTCGTCTTCAACCAGGGGCCCGGGGATCTCTTCGTGATCAGGGTCGCGGGCAACATCGTCGCGCCGTCGCTGATCGGCAGCGTCGAATTTGCGGCGGACCGATTCGGCACGCGGCTTGTCGTGGTGCTGGGCCATTCGTCCTGCGGCGCCATCGCCGCGACCATCGAAGAGCTGCACCGGCCGACGCCGAATCCGTCCCCGAACCAGCGCGCGATCGTCGACCGCATCCGGCCCGGCGTGGAGAAGATCGTCGCGCGTCACGCGTCGAAGGGCGCGCTCGCGGTCGAGCACGCGGCGATGACCGAGAACGTACGTGCCTCCGTCGAGCAGCTGCGCCACGGCTCGAAGATCATCGAAGGGCTGATCGCGAGCGACGGCCTGCTCGTGACGGGCGCCTGGTACTCGCTCGAGACCGGGAAAGTCGAGTTTCTGGACGGATCGCTAGCGGCCTAGCGCCGCGGCAAAGGTCGCCGCATCCACGTTGCCGCCGGAGAGGACAATCGCGACGGTGCGGCCCGCGAGAGGCAGCTTGCCGCCGAGCGCAGCGGCGAGCGCGACGGCACCCCCCGGCTCGACGACGAGCTTGAGCTGCCGGAACGCCCGCGCCATCGCCGCCTCCACCTCCGCGTCACTGACCGTCAGGATCCCGGCAAGCAACTCGCGGTTGATCGCGAAGGTGAGCCGGCCGGGCGGCGAGGACTGCAGCGCGTCGCAGATCGAGCGGGCCTCCGGCGGGTTCTTGAGGAGCGCGCCGGCGGCGAGCGAGCGACGCGTGTCGTCGAAGGCTTCTGGCTCCACGCCGTACAGGGCGGCCGAAGGTGCGAGCGCATGCACCGAGATGGCCGTGCCCGCCGTGAGGCCACCGCCGCTCGTCGGCACGAGGATGAGGTCGGGCGTCATGCCGAGCTCCGCCGCCTGCTGCATCAGCTCGAGCCCCACCGTGCCCTGGCCCGCGACGACGTGCAGGTCGTCGTAGGCCGGCACCAGCGTTGCGCCCCGTTCGGCGACGATCCTTCGGGCGATCTGCTCACGGTCCTCGGTGAAGCGGTCGTAGAGCACGACCTCGGCGCCGAGGGCGCGCGTGTTCTCGAGCTTGATGGCGGGCGCATTCGCGGGCATCACGATCGTTGCGGGGATGCCGAGCATCCGCGCGGCGTCGGCGACGCCCTGGGCATGGTTGCCAGAGGAGAAGGCGACGACGCCGGCGCGGCGCTCAGCGGCGTTGAGCTGTACCAGGCGGTTGTAGGCGCCGCGGATCTTGAACGAACCGGTGCGCTGAAGCGCCTCGACCTTGAAGAGCAGACGTGCCCCCGCAAGCTCATCGAGCGGCGTCCCGGCGAGGAGCGGCGTGCGCCGCACGACGCCGGCGAGGCGGCTTGCTGCGGCTTCGACCTCAGGAAACCCGGGCAGGGCGGGCAATTCGTGCTGGGCGTTCACCGGGTGCTATGTTAGCCGCATGCAGGGGACCTTGCGCACGGCGCACCTTGTCGTCGGCGCGATCGCTATCGTCGCATTCCTCATCACGGGGATGCTGATGAACGCACACCGGCCGCCGGTCATGCAGATGGACTGGGACCAGCGGCTGCTGTTCAACTCGCGGCACATCTACCTGATGGCTTCGGGCCTCGTAAACCTCGCTCTCGGCGTCCACTATCGGCTGCCCGAGCTGAGCGCGCGGCAGGCGGCCGCCATCTTCGGCTCGCTGCTCGTCCTGGTGAGTGCCGTGATGATTTTCTTCGCATTCTTCGCCGAGCCGATGGCCGGGCGCTGGCCCGGGCGGCTGAGCGGCTACGGACTTTTTGCGCTGTTCGGCGGCGTGCTGCTCTACGCGCTGGCAAGCCTTCGCCGGAAGCCCACGGCACCGTGACCGACCCGATCTGGTTTCCCTGCGTCGCGATGGTGGGCCTGACCGCCGCCGTCTGGGTGAAGCTCTACGTCGACCGCCTCGGCGAGATGCGCGCGCGCGACGTACCACCGCAAGCGCTCTCGACCGCGCGCGCTGCAGCCGGCCAGCTCGAGCGTACACAGGCTGCGGACAACTTCCGCAATCTCTTCGAAGTGCCGGTCCTCTTCTACCTGCTCTGCATCGCGCTCGCGCTGAACGGTGCGTCGACGCCGGGATTCGTCGCGGCGGCCTGGGGCTACGTCGGTCTGCGGACGCTGCACACCCTCATCCATGTTACCTACAACCGCGTGGTCCACCGGTTCCTGGTGTACTTCGCGAGCACACTGTTGCTGTTCGTAATGTGGGCCGCGTTCCTCGCGAGGATCGCCGCATGAGCGATTTCGAGGGGCGGTGCATGTGCGGCTCCGTGCGCTTCGCCGTGACGGCGCCGACGCTCTTCTTCGCGCACTGTCATTGCCGGTGGTGTCGCGAGGCGCATGGCGCGGCTTTCGTGAGCTGGGTCGGCGCGGCCCAGGATCGCTTCCAATACCTCCCCGGCTCGGCGCAGCCCAGCTGGTACCAGTCGACGGCGCAGAGCCGGCGCGGATTCTGTCCGCGATGCGGCACGACGCTGTTCTTCGCCTCGACGGTCTGCCCCGGCGAGATCCACGTCGCGCGCCCCGCGATCCCGGGGCCGATCGACCGCGAGCCGCAGTGCCACGTCTTTTACGACCAGCATGCGGAATGGATCGAAGTCGGGGACACGCTGCCGCGCTATGCGACCGACGACCCGGGCCTCGCGAAGTTCAAGGCCGTGGGGCGGCCGGGCTGATCGCCTCGACGCTCTCGACAGGTTCCGAGCAGACCGGCCCGCGACAGACGTAGGCGACCGTTTTCCTGCGCGGCCGCTTGCTCGCGAGAGCCTCCGGCAGCCCTTCCGCGCCGGATGGGATCGCGATGACCATGCGCCGCGGCGCGTACTCGCGGGCGAGCGCAGCCTGCCACTCGCGCAGCTTCGGCGCCGCCCCACGCACGATGACGACCTCGACCGGCGCGAGGTACTCGTCGAGCGCATTGAGGAGCGCGGAATGCGCCTCAGGCCCGCGAGCGAGCGAGGGGAATCCCCCGCGGATCGCGGCCTCCGCGGCGTCGAGGTAACGCGTTTCGCCCGTCACCCAGCCGAGGCGGGCGAGGGCCTGCGCGGCGACGCCGTTGCCGGAGGGCGTGGCTTCGTCCACGTAGCCCTTCGGGCGGTAGAGCGGCGGGTCCCGGCCCGCGGCCGTGAACCAGAATCCGCCGTCCTCGGGATCCGCGAAGTCCGCGAGGAGCCTGTCCGCGATTTCGAGCGCGAATCGCAGGTCCTCGATGCGAAACCGCGACTGCAGCGATTCCAGGAGGGCGTCGAGCAGGAAGGCGTGGTCGTCGAGGTAAGCCGGATTGCGGGCCGTGCCGTCTTTCCAGCTTGCGAAGAGTCGTCCGTCGAGCCAGACATGGACCCGCAGGAAATCGATCGCGCCCTGCGCCGCGTCCGTGAGCGCGGGCTCCTCGAGCAGGCGCCCGGCAATCGCGAGGCCGCGGACCATGAGCGCGTTCCAGCCTGTCAGGATCTTGTCGTCGAGGCCGGGCCGGACGCGCTTGTCGCGCTCCGCGAGGAGCTTCGCACGCGCCGCATCCAGCAGGGCCTTCGCCTGCGCCTCGGGCTGGCCCAGCTCGCGCGCGACGTCGGCGAGCGCGACGAAACCGTGCAGGTGCCAGGCGCCCTCGAAGTTCGGCTCGCGATCTAGCCCGAATCGTCGCGAGAGCACGCGGAACTCGTCGGGCTCGAGGAGCCTTTCGACCTCGTCGCGCTGCCAGACATAGAACTGCCCCTCGTGTCCTTCCGAGTCCGCATCGAGCGCGGCGTGGAACGCATCGCCCGGAGCTCGCAGCTCGCGCAGCGCCCAGTCCGCGGTCTCGAGCGCGGCTTCGCGCAGCGCCGTGTCGCCCGTGGCAACGGCGGCCTGGGCGAGGAGGGCGAGCAGGGGTCCGTTGTCGTAAAGCATCTTCTCGAAGTGCGGGATCATCCAGAACGGGTCGACCGAGTAGCGGCAGAAGCCGCCGCCCAGCTGGTCGAAGATCCCGCCCTCCGCCATGCGGCGGAGCGTGAGGACCGCCATGTCGAGCGCGTCGCCATCGGCGACCGGGCCGGCCGTCGTCGCCTGCCAGGCGCGCAGCAGGAATTCGATCGAGGTTGCGTGCGGGAACTTCGGCGCGGGGCCGAAGCCGCCATGGCGCGGATCGAAGGTCATCGCGAGCTGCTGACGCGCGCGCTCGAGCGGCTCGCGCGTCGGCACCTCGCCCGCTTTCGCGGGCGGTGGAAGCAGCTCGCCGAACACGCCACGCAGCGCCGCGTTCTGCGATGTCACGCTCGCACGCTCGTCGCGGTAGAAGCCGGCAACGCGCTCGAGGAGATCCGCGAAGGCCGGCATGCCGTAGCGCGGGCTGTCCGGAAAGTACGTGCCGCCGAAGAACGGGGTGAGATCGTCGGGCGCGAGGAACATCGTGAGCGGCCAGCCGCCGCCGCGCTGCGTGAGGAGCTGGTGCGCAAGCTGGTAGACCTTGTCGAGGTCGGGACGCTCCTCGCGGTCAACCTTCACGTTGACGAAGAGGCGATTCATGACGGCCGCGGTCGCTTCGTCCTCGAAGGACTCGTGCGCCATCACGTGGCACCAGTGGCAGGCGGAATAGCCGATTGACAGGAGGATCGGCCGGTCGAGCTCCCGCGCCTTCGCGATCGCGTCCGGTCCCCAGGGATACCAGTCGACCGGGTTCGCCGCGTGCTGCAGGAGATAAGGGCTCGATTCTTCCGCGAGCCGGTTGCGCGGCCCCGCGGGTGGCTCGCCGTGCATGGACGCCGCCGCGGTCGGTTAGAATTGCGCACACTATAGCCACCGCGCTGCGTCCCCGCATGTCGAGCATCCCCGAGCCCGCCGCCGCTGCGGCAATGAGCCCGCCTCCGCTTGCGCTGAAGCCGAGGGAGGAACGGCGCCTGCATGCGGGACACCTCTGGATCTTCTCGAACGAGGTCGACGTCGAAGCGACGCCGCTCACCGCGTTCGCACCCGGCGAAGTCGTGCAGGTGCGCTCGAGCGCCGACCGCTTCCTCGGCTACGCCTACGTCAACCCGAAGACGCTCATCAGCGCCCGCCTGCTCAGCCGCGATCCGGACCACCCGCCGGGCAAGTCGCTGCTGGTCCACCGGCTCAAGGTCGCGCTTGAGCTCCGCAGGCGATTCCACGCCGCGCCGTTCTATCGCCTCGTCTACGGCGAGGGCGACCTGCTGCCCGGCCTCGTAGTCGACCGCTACGGCGACGTGCTGGTCGCGCAGGCCAGCACGGCGGGCATCGAAGCGATGAAGGGCGAGATCGAGCAGGCGCTCGTCAAGGTCGTCGCGCCGAAGGCCCTGCTCTGGAAAAACGATTCGCCAATGCGCGAGCTCGAAGGGCTCGATCGCCGCGTGTCGACGGCGTTCGGCACGGTGCCCGACTACGTCGAGGTGCCCGAGGGAGGCGTGAATTTCCGCGTGCCGCTCGCGGCGGGCCAGAAAACCGGCTGGTACTTCGACCAGGCGGCGAACCGTGCGCTTGTCGCGCGCCACTCGGCTGGCGCGCGAGTGCTCGATGTCTTCAGCTACGCCGGCGCCTTCGGGTTGCAGGCAATGCGCGCGGGTGCCGCGTCAGTGACCTGCGTCGACTCCTCGCAGGGAGCGCTCGAGGCGGCCTCGGCGACGGCCGATGCAGGAGGTCTCGAGGCGGAGCTCCTCGAAGGGGATGCATTCGAGACGCTCGAGGCGCTCGCCGCCGACCGCAGGCGCTTCGACATCGTCGTCGTGGACCCGCCGGCCTTCATCAAGCGCAAGAAGGACCATCCGAAGGGCCTTGCGGCGTACCGGCGCATCAACCAGCTCGCCCTGCAACTCATCGACCGCGACGGACTCCTGATGTCCTGCTCCTGCTCGTACCACCTCGCGCCCGGCGAGCTCGTCGACGCGGTTCAGCGCGCTGCGCGCCACCAGGGCCGCTTCGCACAGCTGGTCGCGGTCGGCGCACAGTCGCCGGACCATCCGGTGCACCCTGCGATCGCGGAAACGCGCTACCTGCGAGCATTCCTGTTTCGCGTGACCGTCGGATGATCGCGTATCCCGAGATCGACCCGATCGCATTCGCGATCGGCCCGGTGCAGGTCCACTGGTACGGCCTCATGTACGTCATCGGCTTCGTCGCCGGCTGGTGGCTCGCGCGCCGCCGCGCCGCGATGCCGGGCACGACCTGGAAGGCAGTGGACGTCGACGACCTCATTTTCTTCGCGGCGGTCGGCGTGATCGTCGGCGGCCGGCTCGGCTGGATCCTGGTCTATGGCTTCGACACGATCCGCGAGGACCCGCTCAACATCGTCCGGGTGTGGCAGGGTGGCATGTCCTTCCATGGCGGACTCGTCGGAGTCATGGTCGCCGTCGCGCTCTTCGCGAGGCGACGTGGCCGCCAGGTCGCCGACGTCTTCGATTTCACCGCGCCATTGCCGGCAATCGGCCTCTGCGCAGGGCGCATCGGCAACTTCATCAACGGCGAACTCTGGGGCAAGCCGACGGACCTGCCATGGGGCATGCTGGTCAATGGCCAGGTCCTGCATCCGTCGCAGCTTTACGAAGCGGCGCTCGAGGGCGTCGTGATGTTCGTGATCCTGTGGTGGTTCACGTCGAAGCCGCGCTGGCGCCTTGCGCCTGCGGGACTCTTCCTCGCGCTGTACGGCCTGTTCCGGTTCTCGGTCGAGTTCGTCCGCGTGCCGGACGCGAACATCGGCTACCTCGCTTTCGGCTGGCTGACCATGGGACAGCTCCTGTCGCTGCCGGTGCTCCTCGTCGGCCTTGCGATGCTCGGATGGGCGTACACTCGTCGCCAGCCCTCCGGGAATTACTCCTGAGATGCATGCCTATCTCGACCTGATGCGCCACATCCGCGAGCGCGGTGCCCGCAAGACGGACCGCACCGGCACGGGCACGCTCTCGATCTTCGGCGCGCAGCTGCGCTTTTCCCTTGCAGACGGCTTCCCGCTCGTCACCACGAAGCGCGTCCACGTGAAGTCCGTGGTCGAGGAGCTCCTCTGGTTCCTGCGCGGCGAGACGAACGTCCGCTCGCTGCAGGAGAAAGGCGTCAGGATCTGGAACGAGTGGGCGGACGGGCGGGGCGAGCTCGGCCCGGTCTACGGACGGCAGTGGCGCGCCTGGGCGACCGCCGACGGGCGCCACGTGGACCAGATCGCGCGCGTCATCCAGCAGCTGCGCACCGATCCCGACTCGCGACGGATCATCGTGAGCGCCTGGAACGTCGGCGAGCTCGAGCAGATGGCGCTCGCGCCCTGCCACTGTTTTGTCCAGTTTCATGTTGCGGACCGGAAACTCTCCTGCCAGGTGTACCAGCGCAGCGCCGACATCTTCCTCGGCGTGCCGTTCAATATCGCCTCGTACGCGCTGCTGACGCACATCCTCGCGCAGCAGGTGGACCTCTCGGTCGGCGACCTCGTCTGGACCGGCGGCGACTGCCACCTGTACCTCAACCATCTCGCGCAGGCGGACGAGCAGCTCGCGCGCGAGCCCCTGGCCCTGCCGACGCTCGCGCTGCTGCGGCGTCCGGCGGACGTCGCCGACTACCGCTACGAGGATTTCCAGTTCCTCGGCTACGAGCCGCAGGCCGCAATCCGCGCGCCCGTCGCGGTCTGAGGCCGTCGCGTGGCCCGCGACGCGGTCGCGATCGTCGCGATGGCGGACAACGGCGTGATCGGCCGCGACAACGGCCTGCCCTGGCGCCTCCCGGACGACCTGAAGCAATTCAAGGCGCTCACCATGGGGCATGCCGTGCTGATGGGCCGCAAGACCTGGGACTCGATCGGCAAGGCGCTGCCGGGCCGGCGCAACTTCGTGCTCACGCGCAACCGCGGCTGGAGTGCGACCGGCGCCGAGTCCTTTCACTCGCTGGAAGAGGCGCGCGCGCAGGCGGGCGAGGCGACGCTGTTCGTGATCGGGGGTGCGGAGATCTTCTCGCTGGCCTGGCCCATCGTTGGCCGGCTCGAGCTCACCGAAGTGCATGCAGCGCCCGAAGGCAACGTGCTGCTCGCGGGATTCGACCGTCGCGACTGGCGCGAGGTCTCGCGGGTCGAGCACGCCGCGGACGAAAGGCACTCCGCGCCGTTCAGCTTCGTGACGCTCCTCAGGGCTCGCTGACGGAGAGCCGCGCTTCTGCAATCACGCGGCCTTCGGCGCGGAGCTCGAGGCGGAGCGGCGAAGCGCCGGAAAAGTCCAGCACGCTGACGTGACGGCCGGCAGGCAACCGGACCGTGACCTCGTCGCGCTTGCCGGCGAGTGACACGTCGTCGGCGCTTCCCGCGAGCCAAGTCGCTGCCGGATCGATCTTCACGGCGAGCTCGCCCGGCCTCGCGGCCGACGACGCAAGCTCGAGGCGCAGCCTGTCGCCGTCGCGGTGGAGCGAGGCCTCGACTTCGAAGCCTTCGGCCTGCAGCGACGCGCGAGACTCAGTCACTGTGGCGGCGGCCAGATCCTTGCTGGCGCTCACCGAGCCCTGGAGCTCCCTGCCCGGCGGGCTTCCGTCGCCCAGGAAATAGGCGATGCCCACGACGAGGAGACCGCCCACGAAAGCAGCGGCGATGCGGTACGTCGAGAGCCGGTTCCAGCGGCCCGCCGCCACGCCCCGCCGCGCGGAACCGGCGATCACGGCGTCGCGGAGCCCAGCCGGCGGCTCATCCGCAGGTATGTCGCGCAGCAGCCGATCGGTGCGCTGCAGCTGGCCATGCAGCCGGCGGGCGTCGGGATCCTGCAACAGGAGGCGCGCGAGCTCGGCCCGTTCGGCGGCGGAAATCGCACCATCGAGGTCCGCCTGGATCAATTCGTGGAGCCGGTCGTTCCCGATCGTCATACGACGCCACGCGTTGCGAGCCGGTCCTTGAGGAGCTGCCTCGCCGTGTACAGGCGCGACTTCACCGTCTTCGCGTCAATGCCGAGGATCTCGGCCATGTCCTCGTAATCACGTTCGACGAAGTACTTCAGCACGATCACGGCACGATGCTCCGGCTTGAGGCGGTCGATTGCGTCGAGCACCACGCCGCGGACTTGTTCGCCGTCCAGGAGATCGGACGGGCCGGCGTCCTCCGCCGGAAGGCGCTCGTCGACCGACTCCATGCCGCGGGTGCGCGCGCGCAGGACGTTGAGCGATTCGTTGATCGCAATGCGGTAGATCCAGCTGTAGAACTTGTATTTCGGGTCATAGGTCGAGAGGTTCTGCCAGGCCTTCAGGAAGACCGTCTGGGCGATGTCGCGGGCCTCCTCCGGGTCGCGCAGCATCCTGAGCGCGAGGTTGTAAACGGGCTTCTCATACTCCGCCACGAGTCCGGCGAATGCGTCGGAATCGCCCGCCAGGCAGGCACGGACCCTCGCCGCGTCGACGTTCTCTCCCATATGCAATACACGTAAGGGCCCCGCAGGTTGGCAGGACTTGGGCGAGCGCCCCGCGCTGCCCGATCCTGCTCCCCAGTGGCCCAAATCCCTTACCATCCCCGTGGCGGCGTGCGGCGGTGGCCGGCTTGACGGGCCACTGTAGCCTCGGTCCGCGGCATGCGACAAGCGCAGCGGGGCCCGGAAAGCGATCCGGCCGGCGTACAGGGGGCGCCCAGACTCGTGACAATGTCGACATTCCTGCAGGCTGTCGGGGTCGCCATGATCCCCTCAGTGGTATGGGGCTGGTTCTTCGTCTCGCGCAATCCCGAGTCCCGCCAGCTGGTCGTCGTGACCTTCCTGCTCGGGACCCTGGCCGTGGTGCCGCTCCTGCTGTTCATGGCGGGTCTGGGAATCCAGCTCAAGACCTACGAAGCCGTAGCGGCGCAAGGCGTCAGCGGATACTCGATGCGGCAGGCGCTCGGGCTCCTGGCCTTCCTGGCGGCTGTCGCGCTGGTGCTGGTCGGCGTGTTCAAGCTGTTCCACATGATTGCGCGCCGCATCCGGCAGCATTCACTGCGTTTCGGCGCGCTGCTGCTCGCGGCCTGCCTGCTCCTGGCGGCAACCTTGAGTTATCAGCAGCTGAGCGAGGGCCTGGGCGCGCTGGCCGCACCGCTCACGGACGTGTTCCATTTCCTCGTGGTTTTCTCCCTGTTCATGTTCCTGCTGGAACAGCTGTCCGCGCGCACCGTCGCCAACATCGCGGTCGCGACCCTGGCTGCCGTGCTCGTCCTCGTGTCGGTCAATGCCGGCACGGGCTTCGCGACCGGCGGCGGCGGCGGAGAGTTGAGCTCGATTTCTACGATATTCAGCCTTCCGTTCGAGCTCGATCTCGTCGAACAGGACAGCCTGACCTTGCGGATCCTGGACTTCATGCAGGTGTACGTGACCTTCGCGGTGACCGCGATCAGCACGCTCCTGGTCGTCGCGCTCGTGCACCTGATCTACCTGCTTCACGAGAACCGCTGGATCAAGTTCGTACACGGGGCATCGCTTGCGTTTTTCGCGCTTCCATTCCTTTCGTGGGCCGCAGGGAGCGTCAGTCCCGATCTGCCGCTGGCGGGTGCGATCCGTTCCGCTCCGGCCTACGTCGAAGTCGCGTGGTACGCCAACATCCTGGTGCTGGCCGGTCTGTCCGTCTGGTCGGTCATCGCGTTCGTCCGCCAGTCCGGCTCGGCCGCGGTCGAGCTGTTCACGGGCCTCTACGAAGAGCCGCTGAACTTCGTCGGGGTCGGCCTGTTCCTCACCGTGTTCATCTCGATATTTCACTGGCTCGGGCTGCCGGTTGCGGCATTCAGCCTGATCTTCCTGGCCTTTGCCGAGGAGTATTCGAAGCACCTGATCGTCCGCTTCACCGACGACGACAGCATCCGCTCGATCAACGACTCAATCGAGTTCTCCATCATCGTGGGGCTGGCTTTCGCCTTCGCGGAAAACGTGCTCCTGTACTTTCCCCGGCTGCTGGCGGAGGGCGACACCCCGACGTTGCTGCTGCGCTCGGTGCTGACCGTGCTGATGCACGCGGTCGCCTCCGGCATCCTCGGCTATTTCTACGGGCTGGCGCACTTCTCGGCCGAGGAGGTCCGGCGCGGCCATGGCGGAAGGGGACGCCTGTATCGGCTGTTGCACAAGGTCTTCCTGTTCCGGCGCGAGAGCCTGTACCACGAGGCCAAGATGTTCGAGGGCCTCGTCCTCGCAGGCGCCTACCACGCGGCGTTCAACCTTGCTGCTGCTCAGGGCCTCGTCACGACGATGCTGGCATTGGTCGGCGGAGGCTGCGCCTTCCTCTACTACCTGCTTGGCCTCAAGGCCAATCGTGAGAAAATCGGCGGGATATCGCGGACTCGCGCTCACGATACCTACGTCCGGCGGCTGAAGAGGCGTACGACCTAGAGAATCTTGAGCGACAGCATCCACTCTTCGTCGAGCTTGCGGCCATCCTCGAAGCCGGCCGCGTACCCGAACGACAGCGTCATGTTCAAGCGGCTCATCACCGTGAACCGAAGGTCGACCTGCGTGCCGGCGTTGTAAACGGTCCGACGCCCGGACCCGTCGGCCGGCCTGGCCGCAAGCGCGCCCACGAAGATGGCCGGCCGTGCCCAGTCCAGGAAGAATCCCGGAGATCCGATTTCCTCGAACCGGACCGGGGGAAGATTCAGCTCCAGCACGCTCTTGCCGAAGTCGCGACCGGCGAGCGCGTCGATCTCGAACCCCGGGAAACTGTCGTACTCCCGATAACGCTTGACCTCGCCATCGTCGACATAGTTGTTGCCGAATCCGCCGAAGTAGAAGCTCGCCAGGCTGTTGTCGCGGTTGCCATTGGCGACACCGGCGGAGTTGTACAGCCAGACGGACGAGTTCCGGAGCGGAAGCGCAAAGCCGAAATCGAAGCCGCCACGGTACCTTGACACCGTGTCGCCCCCGGCCTGGTCGACGTTGGCCGCGAGCGCCCAGCGGTAGCCCTTTTCATGGTCCACGGAACCCTGCGAGCTGCGTGTGTCCGTGTACTCGAGCTTGGTTTCGCCCGAGACGATGTCGCTGAAGTCGGTGGGCACGTTCTGGTTGAGCGGCAGCGTGTCGAGCCCCGTGAAATAGGCTCCGAGAACCGACAGGTCGAGCCTGCGCGGATCGTCGAAGATGAGCGCTTTCTTGTACTCGCCCAGGAACGCATCGCCCTTGCGACTTCGCTTGGTGGGTCCGAAAAGGTCGTAGAAAAACGCCCCGTTGTGCCAGTACTCCCAGCGCCACATGGGCGTCTTGTACCGCAGGTTGACGTGGGGCTTCTCTCCCGAGGGCAGCGAGTCGTCCACCGAGTAGCTGGCGGAAATATCGAATCGGTTCAGCTGGGCGGGGTCGGCGAAGCGCATGTGATAACCGAGCGCGACGGAATCCTTGTACCCCTCGACGACGGGATAGCCGTCGCCGTACTCGAGCTCGCGCATCGGCCGGTACTTGCCCCGGTGCGTGATCATCGGCTCGAGGTCTACGTTCCCGGGCGGGCCGACGACCCACTCCTTGACGATCGGGTGCCTGCTGGCGAGCTGCGCGCCGAGAAAGGTGATGGCGCTGACGTCTTCCAGCGGCTTCGGATCGATGACCGTCGGCGCGAAGCCGTCGCCCATGTATTCCTGCACGACCAGCGTGCCTTCCGCCATCGGGATCGGGCGGAAGAAACCGGTCTCCGCGTTGCTGACGGCCTCGAGCTCGCCCGTTCCGGGCTCGAAGCGGAATATGTTGGAAACGCCCGTGTAGTAGGAGCTGCCGTACAGGTACCGGCCATCGCGCGTGAAGACGAAGCCCTCGGGAATGGCCTGGCCAAAATCCTGGCGGGCAATAGGCTCCACTTTGCCGGCCTCGAGGTCTGCCCTGCGAAACACGTTCAGAAGCTGCTTGCCGTCGATCGTCCCGATGGACATGGACAGCAGGGAGCCGTCCGCCGACACGTCGAGTTCGAAGGGCACGTCACCATAGGGCCAGGTGTAGACCTGGTTCCACTCGGTGTATGGGAACGGGATGCGCACCAGCGTCACGTAGCCGTTGAGAGTGCGCAGTCCCCACAGTGAGCGGTCCGACTCGTCGAAGCAGATGTCGCCGATGCGCGCGTCCTTGAGCAGCATGCGCGCATGGCCGGTGTCGACATCCACCGCCATCAGGTCCCGCCAGGAATCGTAGTTGTCGTCGGTGTAGAAGAGCGTCCGGCTGGCCGGGTCGAAGGCGGTCGACGATACGCGAAACTTCATCGGCCCCTTCATGTCGACGAGCTTGCGGATGCTGCCGTCCTTCATCGACACCACGCCGGCGTAGGCGACGACGCCGGGATACTGGAAGGCGCCGATCAGCGAGTCCGACTTCGCGTCGTAGAAGGAGCGCGATACGGAGCCGAGCGCCTGGCGCGTGACGCGGCGGCCGCTCGTGACGGGATGCTCGCGCACTGAGCGCAGGTTAGCCTCCTGGAATCCATGCTCCCATGCGATCCACTCGTCCCACGCGGTTTCGAGCGGCTTGCCGAATACCTGGGCGAACTGGCGCGAGTAATACGCCTCGCTCCCTTCGCCGCGCTTCAGCCATTCGAGGACGGACTCCGGCGAATAGGTGTACGCGAGGTAGGTGTCGAACCGGGTGCCGTACAGGTAGGCATTGGTGACGGTCTGAAAATCCGTGGAGACGCCCTTGGATACCAGGCCGAGGTTGCTGTAGAAATGTGCGTCGTCGCGGACCATCGCGCGGAACACCATTTCGTCGAAAGCCCCCTGGGCGCGGCCGATGCCTCCTGCCATCCAGGTCTCCATGAACGTCGCCGCACCCTCGAAGTACCAGCGCGGTGCGCTGAGTCGCGGCACCGTGAGGTAGTTGTAGAGTATCGACTCAGGGTGTTCCTGCGACGCAGCGGGCTTGCCGCCGAAGAACTTCCGCCAGTGCCGGTCCCGTGAGTTGGCGACGTCCCCGTTGGCGACATGCACGGTCTCGTGGTTCATCAGCGAGTACATGCGCTCGCTGCTCGGCATCGTCTCCAGCGTACGGCTCGGGGGAGCAACGTACACGATGATGCCGTTGTGGGGTGCGGAGCCGGCGCTCGCATTTCCGTAGTCTGCGAGGTCGTTCATCAGCACCATGGTCCTTTCGGACGGCGTCCATTCGAAGACGCGCTTCTGGAACTGCAGGGAGTTATGGAAACTGCTGGCTACGAGCGGCGTCAGGTAGGTCTGGAAGGGATCGAGGTAAAGCAGCTGGAGATCGTCGGTGTCGAGCTCGTCCAGCACGAAAGAAGCGGCGCGGGCCGGCTGGGCAGCCAGCAACGCGGCGAGCCACAGGCTTGCGATGATGCCTGGCGAAGAAAGGGCCGCCGGCGCGTGCGCAGGCGGCCCTGTGAGCTTCAGCATTCCAACGTTAGCCGGCTATCTTGACTGTGAGGCGGCCTTCATCGCGTCGTTGGCGAGTGCCTGGCGGAACTGGTCGCTGGCGAGCGCACTACGGAACTGGTCGCTGGCCATGGCCTGCTTGAAGCCGTCGCTGGCGAGCGCACTGCGGAACTGGTCGCTCGCGAGTGCGCCACGGAACTGGTCGCTGGCGAGTGCACCGCGGAACTGGTCGCTGGCCATCGCCTGCTTGAAGCCGTCGCTGGCGAGCGCCCCGCGGAACTGGTCGCTGGCCAACGCGTTCTTGAAGCCGTCATTCGC
>Ga0111538_10001098_pt1 | contig 37886 bp, 27 predicted proteins | sample SoiMethybrSBSTD1_FD_79669 | JGI IMG/M metagenome (GOLD analysis project Ga0111538, IMG submission 79669) | Bulk soil microbial communities from a Populus tree surrounding site in Tennessee, USA - Soil MetaG P. TD hybrid SBSTD1 (version 2)... | ecosystem: Environmental > Terrestrial > Soil >...
ATCCAAGAACCACAACCGTTGCTGCGCGTAGGACAACGGCACCCGCTCAGGGCGCACCTGCGCCATCAATGCCGGTCGGCCCCGTCGACCTTCTTCTACCCGCTTGCTTAACATCGCCACCGTTGGAGCTTCAAAAATGGCATCAACGCTCACCTCAACACCAAGCCGGCTCCTTATACGGCTAACCAATGTCATTGCAAGCAGCGAATGACCGCCACTGTTAAAGAAGTCGTCATCCACCTCAACGGTAACCTTTGCTAGTACGTCGGCAAACAGTTCGCACAAATCGGCTTCGATGTCGCTCTTAGGCCGAGAGCGCCGATCTTCTGGAGCACGCACATCTAGTAATTTGATTCTGTCGACCTTACCACTAGTGGTGAGTGGCAATTCATCCATGACAACAATAGAAGACGGCACCATATAATCAGGCACACTCCCTGCGATGAAGCCTCGAACTTGGTGGGACGTCATCGTCGTGCCAGGCACACACGTTACATACGCAACCAAAGACTGGTTACCCTCTTGATCTACTGACGCACCAACGATGCACTCTCGAACTCCCGGACACCGCCTGGCGACGGTTTCGACCTCTACGATCTCGACACGGCTCCCACGAATTTTCACCTGACCGTCCGCCCGTCCGACGAACTCAAGCTGCCCGTCCTCTCCCCACTTAACTAGATCTCCCGAGCGATACAAGCGTTGCCCATTTCCATAGGGATTTGCGACAAAGCGACTCGCTGTCAATGCTGATTGCCGCCAGTATCCTCGGGCCAACCCTTCCGAACCGACATATAATTCACCAACCATTCCGATGGCCACCGGCTCGAGAGCACTGTCGAGCACAAGCGTCTGAATGCCTGGCAACCCCCTTCCTATGGGTGCCTTCGTACCATCACTCAACGGTTCGCTCATCGAAACGCACACTGTAGATTCTGTAGGTCCATATGCATTAATTAATCGAACGGCACGACTCCAGCGCCTCACTATCGCTGGCACACAATCCTCTCCAGCACTGACGACCGTTTGTAAGCTTGGTACATCGGTGGGTTCTATCCTCGTCAACAAGGCTGGAGGAATAGTGGCATGAGTAACTTGCTCTCGCTGAACGGCCTCAGCGAGACTTGCGCCGAGACTCCTTGCGGTTGCCCTCATGAGTACTAACGTGGCGGCAGACGCTAGCGTTGTGGTTATCTCAGATACAAATGCATCGAAGCTAATGCTTGCAAACTGCAACACCCGCGATCTCGGCTGAATGCTAAACGCTGCTCGCTGACACATTATCAGTATCGGTAGTCCAGCCCGAGTGACCATCACTCCTTTTGGAGTTCCCGTAGAGCCTGACGTATACATCACATATCCGAGATTCTGCACTTTGGCCGCGTCATGAGTGTCCGCACAGGTGGTCGGCTGTGCATCACTCCGGCGCGGCAACCGCACAACCATGACGGCGCCTTTAGCATAAGTACGCCTACGCGTGGCCTCAGTGCACAGCACGATGAATACCTCGGCGTCCGCCAGCATGTAATTGATCCGCTCATTTGGCAGCTGCGGATCGACCGGCAACCACGCGCCGCCGGCCATAATTATTCCTAACACCGCTACTATTAACTCCACCGATCGTTCACAACACACTGCGACGACGACATCCGGCCCCACTCCCCTCTCCTTAAGCTGCAGCCCAAGCTCATTCGCCATACCCTGCAGACATAAGTAACTTATGCATTCGCCATCCCGGACGAGCGCCACCACGTCCGGACTGTCATTGCAGCACTGATCGAACAAGCGCACAAAGTCATTGTGCCCGACCACAGACGACTGTTCAGTCATTGCACATCCACTAAAGATGATGGTGGGGGGGGTGAACTGTGAACCCAGAAACTCCCGTCCGACAGCGCGCCTCAGACCTTTTCAACTGAGAGGCGCCACTGACATCAGGGCGATGGGAGGCGCAACTACACTGCCGCTAACAACACACCTCGCCGCGCGGTCTGCGCCGGCGTCTATACCTCAACTAGCATCTCTTTCTCGCCAAATAACCGCTCTGACACGATGCCCTTACTTCGGCACTCTTGAATGAGTCGATTCGACTCTACGATTGGCTTTGAGCGCTCCGTATACTTAATGCTCATCACATAGTTCAGCCATGGCTCTTGGCCCATCGCGTAAATGTATACCTGCCGACAACCAAACGCCTCCACTAGCGCCATGCCTTGCTGACAGTCCGATCCCGAAAGGCGCCTTGAGTTGTCCATCTCTCGATCCAACCTCTGGGTCAACAGTGGACCGTAGAGCCACGTTAGTGGGGCACCGACACATTCCATGCCGAGAAACAGGATGTCAATGTCGCCGAGCGCGTTATGAACGTGCTCATACAGCGTTGGCTCGATATTGCAGGTATCCGCCGCGAACATCATTCCTTTGCGTCCAACCCTTACAACGTAAGTTGTTTTGGAACGGATATCGAGATCCGAATGCTCGCCCATAAACGGAAGAGCGACAATATCAATGCCATCGAGAGACATCTCTTCCATCTCCGAGAGCTCAATCACATTCTGAAAGCCTGCATTCAGCAAGATCCATTTTAAGGAAGGATCTTGGAGACTGCCGCCGCCCTTCGGGACGACGATGTGTCGAACTTTGTGGCGTAGCTGTAAGAGCGTCTCGAAGAGAATGTGATCCTGATGGTTATGAGTGATCAGGACGTAATCAATTATGTCCGGCAAGTCCTCATACGTGTAGCGCGGAATATCTGTCTCGTATGTATAGCTGATCACAGGATCAACCAACACATTCACAAGCGGCGTCTCAACAAGAATGCAGGCGTGGCCAAAGTAGCGCCAGCGTGCACCACGGCCATCGTAGGGTTCATACTGGCGTGGCGGCTCCGGACCGAAATATCTCGACATCAATTGTTCTTCACAGCCCCACCGAGCCAATAATGACGCTATTTGCTGTCGCGTCGACGCCTTCCTGGAAAGCCGAAACAATCCGTCGAGAGAGGGATCCGAAAACGGCGTGTGAACAACGAGCGACTCGCTTGTCCCTAAACGCGGCGTGCTTAACGCGAACGGTCTGTCGTCGCCAGCCGTTGGCGACAACATTACACTTTGAAGTGAGGTATCGTGAAAGCGGCTACGAAACAATAGCGGCTCTATTAATCTATACGATGGTTGATTGTTGAGATCGTAAACCAGCTCTACGTAGCCCCTCAGTGCCGATGGAACTTTGGAATACAGCGATTGGAGCGAATACCCTCGTGCCTCGTTCTGCACAAGCGTGTTTAGCTGCGCCAGCGCTTCGGACAGTTCGACCTGCGATTGCCGCTGGGAGATCGTTTGTTGCTTGAGAGCGCGGATTTCTTCCACTCTCCCGCCACCATAATCAATAAATGGCCCGCCCAACATTCGCGGGTTCTTCACGGCTGCGGCGTGGACTTCTGGCGCCTGAATATATGAATCCATAATTCGCAGATGGCGCTCCGTCACGTTCCTCGCCGCCGTTGCGGGGGACAGCAAATGCGACCATGCGTACCATTGATCAACAAGCGGTTCGATCTGAATGCCGCGTTTAAGATATAGCTCGTCCATGCTACTAGTGGGTGTGGACTGTGGAGTCTTCGCGAGTCAGCCTACTCGTCAGCGGAAGTAAGGCGCGTTGGCAAGTAGCTGGTCGTATCGACGTCGCAGCGACGATATTTCATCAGCGCGGCTCTACGGGCGTATCCTGCGTAGGTTCAAGTCGACCGTAGCCAGACAGCGTTGCCAAATCCACATCAGCTGTACAACGCACTTTGACGAAATCTAACGAGAGGTCGCCAACAATCGTCACCTGCCCAACGCCGCGTTCAAAGTCTCCTGTCAAGGAGCTACGAGACCGATCGACGTGGACACTTAGCTCCGTACCCCCTCGGGTGCCGGTGAATAGAATGTGCACGTATCCCCGATCGATAGCATCCCGAAATGCCTGCAGCGTCCGCTCCGGACGCAGACTTACCTCAATCGAATGATTACCGATGGACAAGCGTTCAACGAGGTCGGACATGATTTCCTCCTTTGGCCTGACTGTGGGCGCACGCGTCACACGATTGAGCGTGGGTGGACACCATTCGCTAGTTCGTTGACGAACGAATCATGGCGTTATGCTCGGCTTGCTCCAACATTGTGAGCCGGCCGATCGGCTGTTCGATGGCCACTGTCAAGGACTGTATTACCCGCAGAAACTGGTTGGCGATTCTTGCCATCCGCCTTGCTGAGTACAGGTCGCGGCGATAGGCCCACATCACGCGAAGCGTTCCGTCTATCTCCACGACATGCAGCTCGATGTCCTCCCGAATCCGGCTCGGAACGCCATGAATACGCAGTGCGCGGGCGCCTGCCAGCGTTAGTGCGGGTTGCGGTTCGCTCTGAACTGTTAGACTAATCTGAAACAGCGGCGACATGTCGTCGCGTCGGTGTTGGTGGATGGTGTGCGCGATTCCTTCGACGCTCACACCACCATGCTGCATTCCATCGATCACGTTGCGCTTCACCTCGCCCAACACATCACGGAGAGACCGATTCAATCTCGGCCGGGTGCGAATTACCAGCGGACTCACGAAGCAGCCCACAACGCCTTCGAGATCGACATCGACCCTGTGACCCTTTGGCGCGCCGAGCACGACATCGTCGCGACCTTCATTCCGTGAGATAACGACGGCACATGCCGTTGCCAAGAGCATGAACAACGTAGCTCCTTCTGAGCGTCCCACGTCTTTGAGCTTACTCACGACTGGTACTGGGACATCCAGTGTCACCACCTCCGCGTCAAACGTTACCGCTCGTGAGCGTGGCATATCCGGCGAGAGACCTGTCCGCGCCGGTATACCATCTAATTGGTTGAACCAATAGTCCAAATCGACTTTTGCGTCGCATGAATGGTCTTGCTGGTTCTGCCATATCGCGTAGTCAATATACTGGCGTGATAGCGGCGGTAGTTGAACTTCAGCGCCGTCCTCGGCGTTATAGAAGGCACTCAGTTCTTTCGCAATGATGGCCTGAGACCAGCCGTCGGCTATGAGATGGTGACATGTCCAAACAAGCACATGACAATCCGCCTCCAATCTCACGCATCTCACGCGAAATAAAGGAGCCGCATCACTCGCGAACGCCAGATGCTCCTCCTCGTGAAGTATGGATTGGATGGAGTCTGCCGATGACTCGCGCATGTCTCGCCAAACGTCTTCCTGACGAAACGATAATGTAGGATGTTTCTCTATAATCTGACGCACGTTGCCGTCGCGCTCTTCTATTTTGGCGCGCAGCATCTCATGACGCGCCGTGATTTTCAGAAAGGCCTCGCGGACTTTTGGAACATCCAGCGTGCCACGAACCTCGAAGGCCTCAATGATGTTGTACGAGGCTTTCCGACCAGCCAACTTGCTCGCAAGCCAAATGCTTTTTTGTTCACTTGATAGCGGCAGTTGAGATGGCCGATCGTCGACTACTTTGATCAGCTCCCCTTCGCGCCGCTTCACTAATCGTTGTCGTAATTGCCGAATTGTTGGTGCTTCGAAAAGCGTGCGAACACTGACCGTCGAGCCCCAGATTCTCACTAGCCGACTTACAAGGCGCATGGCATTCAGTGAATGCCCGCCTATATCGAAGAAGTCATCGTCGATTCCGACATCGCGGCCGCCTAAGACATCGCTAAAAATGACTCGCAGCAGCTCCTCATCTTCGCCTTGCGCGCGCGCTCGAATCGTCGTGGCGCAATTTGGCTTCAACCGTGCCAGCTCACGCACGTCGAGCTTTCCATTCTGTGTGACGGGCCACTCCGAAACAGTCACGATTTTTCCTGGCACCATGTGCGCCGGAAGCGCTGTAAACAGTCGTCTGCCAATCTCGTCTGCATCACTGTCGAGGCATGACAGTTTCAGAAACGCCGTGAGCCCTGTGCAGCGTCCATCCTCATTCTCGGGAAGCACAGCGGCATGCTCGATCTCAGGGTATTTCAAGAGTGCTGCCTCAACGTCTCCTGGATCGACTCGGAAGCCGCGAATTTTAAGCTGCTTGTCGCTCCGTCCAACCCACTCCACAGTGCCATCCGGATTTAGATACCCGCGGTCTCCGGTTCTATACATCCGAGCTGGGGTACTCGCAAACGGATTCGCGATGAATCGCTCGGCAGTGTATGCCGGTTGGGCGACATACCCACGGGCCAGAGAAATGCCTGCCACATAGATGTCGCCGACGACAAGCGGCGGCACGGGCATGAGCGCTTGGTCCAATATGTGAATCGCTGTGTTACTTATAGCGTGGCCTACCGGCGGAACGGCCTGCCAGTCCCCAGCGACCGCCGAGCAGGTATAAGCGGTCACGACGTGCGTTTCTGTCGGTCCGTAGTGGTTATGAAGCAACAGGCCATTTACATTCCCCAGCACCGCCCGCATCGAATCCGTAACAACTAGGCGCTCGCCCGTGGCAATCACATCAAGCAATGACGACGGGCTACGCTGTGTCGCCACGCAAGATTCAGAGAGCGCGTGCAAGAGTACAACCGGCGCGATTATCTTCTGTATTCCATCACGATTTATCTGGGCCAGCAGCGTTGCTGGGTCACGTCGTGCTTCCCCATCGGCGAAATACACTGTCCCGCCCACATTCCACGAACACAACAGTTCGTGAATGCTCGCGTCAAATGAAAATCTGGCAAGCTGAAGAACGTGCCGGCTCGGCCGAATATGATCGAGATGCCAGCGAACTAGATTTTCCAGCGCGCCTCTGGTCATCAGCACGCCTTTTGGCCGTCCGGTAGATCCAGAGGTGTACATCACATAGGCCGGATGCTGCCTTGTTGGTCGCGCAATGTAGACATCGTGTTCACGCGAATTGCCGGTCAGTGGCTGAGCTAATGGGAACACACTTCCCGGAAACCAGTCGAATCCTTGATCTCCTTCTGAGCACAGTACGGTTTGACAGTTGGCGTCGCGTAGCATTTCTTTAATGCGCGACGGCGGTTGCTCACGATCGACGGGAAGAAACGCTGCGCCAGCTCGCAACACACCACAAATCGCTGCGGACACCTCAATCGGATCGCTAAGATCGACGGCTACTACAACTTCTGGACCCACGCCGCGTTCGTGTAGTTGTTGGCCGATTGCACGGACCCATAACTCGAATGCTTCGTACGAGACGTGGTCGCAGCCGCGCACGACCGCGACACTATCCGCAGCGGTTGCTGCAAATGACGTCAGCGAACCTTCAAGGAACTGTGGGGAATCTTCAACTGGTCGGCATGTGGCGGTGATGTCTCGAACTGGTGGACTCGGGACGAGTGCTATCTCTCCTATTCTGTGTTCGGGACACTCAACGAGTGCCTTCAATATCCTACTGAAACTACGAGCAATCACATCGGCTGCTTCGCGGGCGTAGTTTGTGCGCCTCACACTCGCGATAATTCGACCTGTCGCACTGGGAACAACTGTCATGGTGATCGGATAATGTGTGCCAACATCGCCGCCACGTATGTCAGTTATTGTCATGCCGCGGTAGCTTTTGCCAACGCAGCTATGACTGGGATAGTTATCAATTACCAGCAGTGTATCTATAGGGGAGTCATTTCCTGTTGCGGTTTGTATGTCGCGCAGTCCGAGATAGTGATACGGGATCAATCGGACGCTTTGAGCATGGATTCGCGACACAAGCGCTCTCAGGGGCTCATCCTCTTGGATACGCGCGATAACAGGAATCGTATTGATATAGAGGCCAACGGCGTCTTCAATGCCAACGATATCGGCGGGCCGACCAGATACTGTAAGCCCGTAAGTTACGCGATTCGATCCGGACAACCGCGCACAAAATATCGCCCACGCCGACATAACGCATACCCCCGGCGTCGTTGATAGCGTGCGCGCCAGGGCGGCGATGCGATTCCACGTACCCGCGTCGAGTTCACGGTGCGATTGTTCTAATTGTCCAGGCGCGGCGTTCTGCACCGGTGCCGGTCCGTGTTCCAGTGTGACGAGTGACTGCGTCTCCTGGCGCCATTCTCGTTCCGCGGCACGCCTGTCTTTTTTTGCGAGCCACGATAGAAAACGCTTATAGGGTACCTTCTCGCCCGTGGCGGTTGGCATATGTGTGCCGTCTTCGTAGAGCTCGAAGACACTCCTGATCATCAACGCACAGGACCAGCCGTCCACGATGATGTGGTGGTAAGTCACAACGAGACGCCACCGCTCGTCATTGAGCTTAAGGAGCGCGAATCGGATAAGCGGCGGCCTATCAAAAGCAAAGCGCGTAGAGCGATCCGTCTCGATAAGCTCGCAGCTACGCAGTTCCTGTTCTTCTGCAGATAATCCGGCGAGATCGGTGTGTGTCCAATTGGCAACCACGTGACCGTGAATGACCTGGACCGGCTGACGCAGTCCGTCGATTCGGATACTTGCTCGGAGTGCGGAATGACCAGCCAGCATTTCGTCGACAGCGGACTTTAGCCCCCGTTGGTCGACGCAACCTTCAAGATCGATGATTACCTGAACGATGTAGGGATCTGCTTGACTCAACTCTAGAGTCGAATGGTACAGAATCCCCTCTTGGAGAGGGGCTAACGGGAGGATGTCGGTAATCAATCGCCTGCGAGCAATGAATCGATTTCGTTCTGTGTCAACGGCACCAACGTCACATCGGCGGGACCTATGAGTGACGGCTGAGGGGTCGGAAGAGCTAAAAGCTCCATAACTTGACACCACTCGCGTATAAGCACGTCAGCATCACTCTCCGAGACGACCGACGGCACCCATCTCCAGTTCGCGGTCACCTCTGGCGCATACGGGTCATCGAATGCTATGACCGTCAGTTCTAACAGATGAGCCATCGGCATGGCACAGGGAGCCGCCCCCACAAGCTCTGTGCCCTTGATAACGGTCCACACTCGACGCTCGTCGCCAGCGTAGCGGCCCAAGTAGTTGAAGCTCACCTGGGGTGCATTGAAATGCGCAAGCGTCATGCTCGCGACAGGGTCCAAATAGCGCAGCACTCCGTAGCCGATGCCGGCCTGAGGGGCTTGCCGCATCGCTGCGGCAACGTCTCGCGCCAACAGATAAAGGGTTTCAGCGCTTTTGAGGGCATCCTTGGCGACAGCCCCAAATGGAATGCATACCGGGAACGCAGTCGTGAACCATCCCACGGTTCTCGTCAAGTCAATATCCGGCCATAACTGCTCTCTGCCATGCCCTTCTACTTCAACGAGAAGAGCGTCGACTTCATGCGCTTCCCGTCCACGCCATATTGCCGTGGCAAGCACTAAACCCGCCAAAAGCAAGTCGGCAGCGCTCAAGCGCTCGACTTCGCGATCCTGCCTCAGCAGCGTCCGTGACGCTTCAGGGGAGAGAATCACTGACCTCGAACGCACCACATCGAACGTGTCTCTGACTTTGTCAATTTGGCTCCCTGGGTATAGTTGACCTTGCTCGCCCTTTTTGTACACATTGACCCAGTAGTCGAGTTCTCCTCGACGTTGCCCGCTCGCGCCTATTTGATTCAGTTTGGCGGCCCATGCCCTAAACGAGGTTCTCGCAGGAGCGACTCTTACCGCCTCACCAGATTCGAGGGCTTGGTACATCCGCCTCAAATCATCGATAAGTATTCGCCATGACACTCCGTCTATCGCTAGATGGTGGGCTACGAGAATAAGGTGTGCATGCGGGTCGCGAGTGCTGTCATGCCACACTACCCGAAGCATAGGCCCGGTCTCAGGATTCAATCCTGATGCTATCGATTGGATCGTTTCATTAATCGAATCCGCCAAAGTCGCTCCCGGCGAGACGTCGTATGAAAGGCAGTTCTCGACACGCACAGCACCGACCGGACCTATTTCGTATTCCATGCGACCGTTGATTCTCACTGCACGCATTCTCAGCACATCATGATTATCGATGAGCGCTTGGAATAATTGTCGACTACACTCTTTCGGACACCCAGCCGGCGCGCGCACGACGACTGCCTGAACGTAACCAGAGAGCGGCCCTCCGCGTTCTTCGAGCCAGCGAAAGATCGGAGTGGCCATGACGCTCCCTGAATCATTGCTCGGACATGGGTCTGCGTTAGGCTGTCGGACTCGTTGGGCTATTTCCGCGATGGTTCTAGCTTCAAATACGTCATGGACTTCAAGAGGCAATCCCATTTGGAGAAGCCGCGAGACAAGCATAATCGCGAGGATACTATCGCCTCCCATATGGAAGAAATCGCTCTCTGCGTTGATGTCCATTCGATTCAACAACTCGGCCACAACTTCACTCACGGTACGCGTAATTTCACCGCCGCATGATTCACGCCTTCCTGGACTAACTAATCGTGCGAGACCTGCTCTGTCTATTTTGCCGCTCTCGGTCAGGGGCCATTCGTCTACACATGTGAGGGTCGCTGGATTCATATAGCTCGGAAAGACCTGTCGGACTCGTGAGCGTATTGCTTCGACGCGGCGCTGACGTTGTGCCGTACAGGCCGGCGCACCACAATCATCGAACAGGTTACGATAGACGGGCGCCCCACGAAACTGTTCCGACACTGCTGACGACACGTCGCAAATCCGTACGCGCCCGCCATCGCTACGATGAACCCACCCTTCTAGTCTGTAGTCAGGTTGCACTCTGCCTATCACATATAAAGGCGTCACCTTAAGCTGAATTCGATCCCCAGGCGAAAGTCGCGTGTCAGTCAAGGACACCGGTACGAAGACCGGCAGCCAGCAATGCTGGTGCTTCCGAATATCAATATCGTCATCCTGGTCGACCGACATGACCAACCACATTAAAAACCCGTCACACCGACCAGTCCTTTCAACCACCAGTTCGATCTCTGGATAGTTTGTTGCATTGCTCGGCCAACTCAACTCCTCACACGCTTCATCACTCGACAAAAAACAATCCTGCGGCAAGTGACGAATACAAAGCCGAAGATCAAAACGGCGTCCTTGGCTGTCGAAGATCCGTTCGGTATATCTCGCCGCCAATTGTTCCATCGAGGGCCGCTCGCGCAATTCGCCTGGCAACGTAACAGCCGCAATTCTTGTCGTTGCCTTTCTCGGAATCATCCCTGCGCTCGCTGTCATTTTTGGGCCGATGTCGGCCAAGATAGGCACTACTCCTTCCATTCCCGCGATTGGACCCACTAGCTCGGACACGCAGAGATCGACTGCCACCGGTAGAGAGGCTGTTCGTATGTCGCCCAAAAGCACCGTGATTCGATCTTCCAGTCCTTCCCTCGTAACCAACGACACGGCTTGCTGGTAGGCTCGCGGCTGTATCTCGAGTGCATAAACATGACGGGCACCCGCATCGACGGCCAGTCGAGCCAATGTGGCCAATGGGCCTGTTCCAACATCTACAACAAGCTTTCCCCTTGCCTGCTTGACCAACGCGCGGTGGTACGCAGCGTTACGTTCGCGATCGTTGGCCATGGCGATGTATAACACGTCGTCATAAATGGAATGTTCTGCGGTCGAAGGCCACCACTCGGTCGCATCGACTCGATTTGTCAGCCGAACAAATGCGTGTAGCTGTTTCACGCCATCCGTTCCTGGCTCCGCGGTAACAACCGCTCGGTCAACGTCGGCGTCACTCTCTAGAATGTTCTCTACCTCGCCGAGTTCAATACGATATCCATGGATCTTCACTTGCTGATCACCACGGCCCACGAAGTCAAGATTGCCATCGGAGTCGACTCTCGCACAATCACCTGTTCTATACATTCGATCACCGTGGCCATCAGGATTTGCCACGAAACTTGCCGCAGAGAGCGAAGCGTGACGGAGGTATCCACGAGCTAGCGTAGGCCCAGCAATATACAACTCCCCGATAGTTCCAGGGCCGACCTCGCAAAGCCTGTCATCCAATAGCTTGACTCGGACATCGTCCATTTGCTGACCGATGGTGGGCGGCTTCGCGTGGTGCGTCCATTCGCCCACCGTTGCGCACACGGTCGCCTCCGTGGGCCCGTACGCATTAAAAATACGCCGTCTCGGCGCCCTACAGTGTACCAATGGCCCAACACCGACACTTTCGCCCGCTACTATCAGCACAGTGAGAGACCGTATATCGTCGCCGGCGATCGCCGGCAATACCGCCGGCGTTACTGTGACGTGCGTAATTTGCTTTAGCGCAATATCGCGCGCTAATGTCCGCATCTTGTTTTTACGGTCATCGCACGCGACGAAGCACGCACCTGTTGTGAGCGCCATCATTATTTCGGAAATGGACGCATCGAACGTCCAATCAGCAAATTGCAAAATTCGTGAGCGACATGTCACATCAAATATTCTCGCTTGGTACGCTGCTAAGTAAGGGACACCTCGATGAGGAACGACTACGCCCTTCGGCTTACCTGTCGAGCCAGAGGTGTAAATCAGGTAAGCGGCACTGTCCTCTGTCGTCGCTGCCCGTCGATGCAATTCCATCGGATTGACTTTTACATTTACTTCACTGCGTGCGCGTACTTCGTCGTATGTTACGCATCTCACAGCAGAAGACGCTAGCGCTTGCGCTATAGCCGTGGTCGTGATTACGCAGGCCGGCAATGCGTCATGAAGGATGATCTCGACCCGCTGAGGAGGCGCCGACACGTCAAGAGGGAGATAGGTGGCACCGCTCTTCAGAATACCTAGCATGGCAGATAGTTGGTCAAGCGGGCACTCCAAGGCCACGCCGACGATACATTCTGGGTTGACTCCACCCTCGATAAGACCCCGCGCCATACGATTAGCTTCGCGATTAAGGGCGTCGTAGGACACGTGCTTATCGCCGCTCGCAACCGCTATCGCGTCTGGCATCAACGCCACTTCACGTTCAATTGCTGTAACAATATCGCTCATACTGACGCTCTGATGACGCCCTATTTGTAGGTGATTGATCCGATGTTATGACAGCATTTCATCTGTCATCACTATTGGCCGAGTGTCTCGGTTGACAAGAAACGCCGGCCGCCTTTGCGATTTAACTATCGGCACGTTATCTGTTGCGTTGTATGTGATGTAGATCGTCCGTCGGCTGAAAGGCGAGATGTTTGGCGCTGAGGCATGGACTAGGTTCGGATGAAACACTACAATCGAGCCTTTTGGCCCTTTGCTACTACCTAATCCACTCTGGCCGGCGAGCTGTTCTACATCGTGGTTACTGACTGTATATTTCAGAGTTGCGGCGACGTCGCGCCGCCATGAGTCACTAGACTTTGCGACACACTCATCGGTTGCCTGCAGTGTCCCTGCTTTATGGGAACCAGGTACAAATACAATCGGTCCGTTGTATTCCGTCACATCATCGAGAAAAATCGCGACGGTGATTGCTCTCGGCGTCGGCATCCCGTCTTCCAATGACCAATAGATGTAATCTTGGTGCCATCGCCATACGTCCCCCACGAACGCGGCCTTCATATTTATTTTGAACTGATAGACATATACATCGTTACCGAGCAGCTCCCTCGCCGGTTCGACTAAACGGCGAAGACGACACAGTGAATCAAACACGTGGTGATCGGCATGACATCCATGCAGCGCTCGAACAGTCACGCCATCCTCCTCAAACACTCGACCAGGCGATCTTGTGTTGGCTGCGGCCTCTAACGCTGTCGTCAGGCGAACGATCTCGGCGTCAGATAAAAGAACGCCCAACGATGTAACACCTCGATCGTGATAGTCTGCTACGTTGTCGGCATTGAGTGTTGCCATCAATTCTTCTCTCAATGGAAGTTATAGAGTTGTTTGTAAGAAATACTTTCAAAAGACACACGGCTGGCATCCGTCGGTTTGCGGCAAAGCTTCGCCCTCTCAGTCACATGACGGCTGTCTTATGAAATACTCCAGACTATGAGCTGTCACCAGAACGATGGCAACCAGGAACTGACCGAGAAACCGCCGTACTAAATTGTGGAGCTGACCGTCGAAACGGCTGGCCATTATCGGCTCAACTAATCGACCGGATGGCCACACGACCCGCGGAAGTCAGGTTTGCTTATCCTGCACCGATAAATGCCTTAATGTGGTCATTCAAACGCTCTCGCGCGAGCACACTCGCGTCGCATCACTGACAGTGAACCCCATGGGCAAGCGCCAGTCGCTCGTGACGCTCGCCATTTTTCAGTGGAAGATTGATTACGCAACTTTCATGGATGCCGTCGGACAGTCTTCCTTGTGCTCCGGGACTGACCATCGCGAGGTCGCCGTCGATTAAGTCAGCTTTGGGTCCGCCGCTGATTCGGATGCTCTTAAATAGGGACGATTGAGCACTCTATAGGTACCTTGGCGTGTCTGGCGCAGCACTTGCTGAGATAGCGATGTACACGGGCGGAGCACGGTCGGTTATGTGTCATTCGGCTGTTACCGAAGCCGACTGAATGGTCCGGCGAGTTGGCCACTTATGCTTGAACCCCATGCGACCTGCATACGAAAAACGGAAAATTCACCGTACATTTTGAATTCGGCGCGCAAACACGAGAAACCTGGCGAAAAATGAAGACTACAGGGGTTGGCCGTGCCCTACAATCGCTTGTCCCGCGTTCTTGTCGTCGACGACGACGAAGCAACTCGCCAGAGCTTTTCCACCGCCCTGGAACTGTGTGGCTTCGACGTGTGTGTCGCGGATTCAGGACACGGCGGTCTTGTGCTCGTGCGACGTGCTAAGCCTGACGTTATCCTGATCGATGTCAATTTGCCGGACATCTCGGGCATCGAGGTTTTAAGGCAATTGCGACAAAGCGGGTTTAGTGTTCCCGTGATCATGATGACGGGCTTCGCGACTACGCAGACGGCAGTCGAAGCGATGAGGTTGGGGGCACATAATTTTGTCGAGAAACCGCTCGACATCGACAACCTTCGTAGCCTCGTCGAAGATATCGGCCGGCCACTATCGCAGCCCTTTGCGATAGTGGCGGACCATGATGGTGTTACGTTGCACGCCTCCGTCAGACTCGCCGAAATAATTGTTCGCATCGTCGATTCACCGTCAGATCCGAAGACCCTATCCGGGTGGGGGCACTATGTTGGAGCTTCGTCGGGCGCAATCCGCAACTGGTGCGCGACGATGCACCTCCGCTCTAAACGCGTTTTAGATTTCGCTAGAGTATTACGGGCTGTCATTCGACAACGTGAGGGATTCGGCCCAGAAGACCTCCTTGATGTCGTTGATCGTCGAACGCTCGAACATCTTTTGACCCTCGGCGGGCCGATTCACTCGAACGTGAGGGAACTGCCAGGCTCAATCGACGAGTTTTTAACGATGCAGCGATTTGTGACTAACGCCGGCGTTATTGACGAGGTCCGGAAGCGCGTGAAAGGTCGTGCCGTTACCTAGAGCAATGGCTTCAAGCCTTCTCTAGACGCTTTTGCTATTATGAGTGCGGATTTGACGCATGAGTGGCAACAATGAGTAACCTTGCATCGAGGGAGTGCAGTCCGTGTCGAGGCGAAATGTTACGGCTGCAAGGCGATGCCCTCGAGGCATTCGTGGCCTCTCTCGCTGACGGCTGGCGCGTCGTAGAAGGTCGTCACCTGGAAAAAGAATACCAGTTCAAAAACTTTCACGACGCGTTGGCCTTCACTATGAGGGTCGGCGAACTTGCGGAACGGCAAGGCCACCATCCGGACATCTACCTCTCGTGGGGCAGGGTGCGCCTTCTAGTCTGGACACACAAAATCAATGGATTGACTGAGAGCGACTTCATTTTCGCAGCGAAGGCAGACGAACGATTACGCTCAGGCGACTAGCTAAACCGAGCGTCATCAACGATTGAGACAACTGTCGTCGATGTGACGAGGTAGCTGTTCCATTTTCAGGCATTCAGAAAGACCCATAACCCCTGAATGCATGGCGCGCTCACAATCGGCTTCTGCTAGAAAGGGTCCAGTACCCAGGTCAACAGCCCGGTACTGCGGTGATTCGGACCGATGTGTGAGCGTCTCTTAACGCGGACATTCTGCGGTGCTGCAACCAACGGGTGTCCAAATGCCGGCCGTCGCGCTAGGCCGATTTGTGAACCAAGCGCGTCGCTGCGTTTAACCAGACCAGTATCGGTCACAGATTCCAAAAACAAACAGTACTGATCTTTTCTCAGATGATAGCCGCCCACCCTTCATAGCTCGATGCCGCCGATTCGGTAGGGGGTAGTGCCGAGACGTTGGCGTTGACAGACAAGCCAATCGATGTGATGGCGTCTCATGTCCGGATGGCAAACGGAGCGGAACATTGCGAGCTTTTGGCCCCACGCTTTACAACTGTCTCGAAAGTAACCGTCCTTGTAATAGCGTGCTGGTTACCGCTGAGGCGACGCAGGAGGTTAGTCCGACAGCGCCCAGTTGGCTTCGATGTCCCGCGAGTTTCCTGCACGATGAAGCCGACGTTGTGAAGGTCTGGCCTTTCCGCCGCCCGCTGTGCTCCCCGGATCAATAAGCCTTTTGCAGTCAAAAAAGCGGCCGCTGGCCGCGATTGATAGAGTCCTGCGTGTAGGTATTAGTCCTACCAATTCCGCGCTTCTCATGATATGAATATGCCTTTCAATTGTCACATCAATGATCATGGAGGGTTGGATGCCGGTTGAAGAAGGGCTCAGCATCACTCAGTTGAAGGCGCTCGCTAGAGGTACGGCCGAGGACACGTTGAAACGGCTGAGAGCGGAGATTATCGCGATCGAACGAACATTCCCTGAATTAGCGTCAGTTACAGGACGACGAGCAGTGCGTCGATCGGCAAGGTACGCACGAAATCGGACTCGCCAGATGTCTTCAGCCGCACGACGAGCAGTTTCGGTGCGAATGAAAAAGTATTGGGCAGAAAAACGCAAGGTGAAGGCGAAGCTAGGTAAATAATGTGATTGGGTGAAGGTGTGACCGTTTGGGATTTCGCAGGAAGCTAAGGCCGTCTCGCGTGAACCAATGGACGCTTGGACGCTCGCTTATCGCGCAGGTGGATGATTAGTTTATCGTCGGCCATGCTTACTCGTATTCGTTGCTCTCATAGACGCCCTGGCACTACGAACGCACCACAACAAAATGTGGGACATTCACTGAGGCCAGTTCTCCTCATGGACAAGCACGCCTCGCTCATCGACATACTGAATGACAAAGGCGCGACCGCCGTTTATGAATCTGAGAATGTGAAATAGCTACGACTTAATCTGACAGTCAGGTTAGAGTCTCCGTCTCCGAGACGAGGAGCGGAGCGATGACCACCGACCAGAAAGTGATCAAAACCAAAGTGGGCTTGCTCGAACTGGCGAAACAGCTCGGCAATGTCGCCGATGCCTGTCGCATCATGGGCTACAGCCGCGACAGTTCTACCGATTCAAAGAGCTCTACGAGCAGGGCGGCGAAGCGGCGCTGCAGGAGATCAGTCGGCGCCGGCCGAACCATAAGAATCGCGTCGAGGCGCGGATCGAAGCGGCGATCGTCGCGATGGCGATCGACCAGCCGGCGTGGGGCCAGGTGCGCGTCGCGAATGAGCTCGCCAAAAAAGGCATCTCAATTTCGCAGAGCGGCGTCCGCGTCGTCTGGCTCCGCCATGACCTTGAGACGATGCGGAAGCGTCTGAAAGCGCTCGAAGCAAAAGTCGCGCAAGAGGGCGTGATTCTGACGGAACCACAGCTCGCCGCGTTGGAGCGTGGACAGCGCGTCAAAGAAGCGCACGGCGAATTTGAGAGCAAATGCCCCGGGTATTGTGGGGCCCAAGACACTTTTTATGTCGGCACGTTTAAAGGGGTGGGCCGTATCTATCAGCAGACCTTCATCGACACCTATTCGAAGATCGCGGCGGCAAAGCTCTACACCGACAAGACGTCGATCACCGCCGCCGACCTGCTCAACGATCGTGTTTTGCCCCTCTTCGAGGAGCATGACATTCCGCTCCTCCGCATACTTACCGATCGCGGTACCGAATTCTGCGGCGCGCACGATCGACATCCGTACGAACTCTATTTGGCCGTCAACGACATCGAACACACGCGCACGAGGATCAAACGGCCTTCGATCCAATCGCCAGCTATTCCAAGCATTCAGGAAATCGCGATTCAAAACGCCGATCTCGGCACCTATTTTTTTAATACGCGGCACGGCACAAGCCTCGTCTCTCCGAATGACGATTAATTATTGTTATGTTAAAATAAGATTGTGTCATGTTGATTAACATTTAGGAGGGATTATGCCGAGCGGCATCGCACAGATCAGTGATGAGATCTTTCATCTTCTTAAGCGAACTGGTCCTTTGAGCCTAGCGCAAATTGCTGTTGAACTCGATTTGCCGGTTGATGTCGTGACGACATCACTAGCGGACCTCAGTCGAGAGCGAATCATCGAGGAGCGACCGGATCACAATCCGAACCTTGAAAAGTCTTGGGGGTTGAGCAGTCTGCATTTCCGCTTCTAAGTCGTCTCTCGATGACTTTCCCAACCGAACACCTCGCGCTTCTCTCCGGTGTCGTTCTAGCACTCTTTTTTATTGTTCGATCTACGGACAACCCAGCGGCCGTGCCACTAGTGCGAGTACTAGGGCGCGCGCTGCCTGGGTTTTTTGTTTTTGTGATCGTATGGTTCACGGTCGCATTTCTTTTTGCTCTTCTCACGGCGAAGTCTCTGAGCTTTGTCCGAGTCGTGGAGGGCGGTTCGCTGGCGATGGGATTCCTGATGGGTTGGCTGCTCCCATTGTCGGTGGGTAGACTCAAAGATTTGCTTGTGACGCAGCAGTTTGTCAAACAAGTTCATGCTTTAGCTGTACTTCTTCAAGGATTCGATGAGTTCACTAGGTTAAACTTCAGTAAACTCCTTGCAAGGGAGGAGCGAAAGATCGCATTTGAGTTATTGATGGCAAACTACGCGGCAAAGGCGAAAGCTGTAGATCGTCTTTTTGAATTCCATCATATTGAGATCGCGAAGGAGGTCGCTGATAAGAAAGGAGGTACGGACGCCCAACGTGCTCTAGGTATTCTTCAAATACGAGACACTGGTGTGAAGCTCAAGTATCTCCTGCGTCATTTGGGCTATGCTCAGTGCGCAGCTCTCCTACCTCGGGTTTCTGCAGATCCTATTTTGCTTTATCCGACGTGGCCTCCAGAGCAATGCGATCGGCGACGCGATGCCAGGCCGGCTGTAATCAAACAGAGACGCCAGGATCCGGAATATGTCGCCAAATACATTCTCGGCAAGATCGGCTCTCTGTGAAGGAGCCCGAAAGCAATCGCGCGTGCGTTCAGCTGCGACTCCGCGACGCGTTCAAGTCCGGACCGAAGCAATGATCCTGAGATACCGGTTAAATTTACAGACGCATTCTGGACAGTAACTTTTGACTTCTGTGCGACGTCCCTTGTGATCGCTAGCATCACGTTGCTACTCTGCTCTCTGACATCCTTCCGAAAGTCTTTGCGCGCCAGCAGATCTTTCACCCCTCACACACAGCAAATAAACCCAGTCCTCGCAGTCTCCAGCGACGACAAACGATGTCACTGGCACCATCTGGATCAGTCGAAATGTCAGTACACCTAATGAGCGCTTCGCCTTTAGCGGATCAGCACGCGCTCTGAGTGTGTTGCCACTCTGCACAAACAGGCCAGACAACCCAGGCGCAGGTTGCCGCAGGCAGCGTAAAGGTCCTTCGTCCTCTAAGAAGTTGCACATCTTCGAGCACCCGCAGAACCCGCCGCCAAGTTGGCGTTCACGTAGTCGGGATAAAGTCACCGGCAGCGTGTCTGCGACGCGTGTTGTATTGGTCGCGCGGATCAGTATCGTGACCCTGCAACCGCGCGGTCTCTACCGATCGTCTCCTTTAATGCGAGAAGCCATGTTGTCGCTTGCGACGAGTCGCCGCGCCGTTCAAGAATTTCTACCCAGTATTTCTGCCGAATAGCTTCCAATTCAAGGTACGCGCAAGCCCAGCCACCCCGCGCCCGATACTCTCGCGCAGCCTCGAGCGTCAAACTATTGATCATGATCACTCCTGTGATAAGTTAATGAGGCGACCCGCGTTGTAGCTCGTGGAGGGAACGTCCTGAGGGTGGCTCAACTCTCATTCAAGTTCCCCCCACGGCCGCCGGGCTAACCTCCCTTCGGCATCAATAATCGTAGGGTCAACTATCTCCTTGGTAAACAGACACTTAGCTCCAATCCAACACTCGGCTAGTTCCCACTGCCCACGGGTGGGCTTTGTCCTGAATTCACATGACATGTCTAGTTCATAGGAGACATCCGCTGGCGGCGGTTGGACATGTCCACCGGAAAACGGGTCGTAACTTGTCCCATTGACGCACCGTGCGTCCCATTCCATAGTCCATCCTGACGTAAAGGGGGTGGGAGATGGACGTTCCACGCAAGCGACTCCGGTGGGCCCAACTCGTCAAGGTGCTGGTGGACGCGTCGTCGATGAGTCAGGTAGCGCGCGATCTCCAGGTCACTGCGAAGGAAGTGAAACGGTGGCTCGGAGGAACCGAACCATCTGCGGAAAACGCGCGCAATATTCTGCGGTTCTGTGACACCTCACCCCTTCGAATTAATTGGAAAGCGTTTGAGGGGCTGGCGCCGGTTTATGACTTCGGAAAGGCTTTCGATCGGAATGTTGCTGAAGGTCCACACGAGATTCCGAATGTAGACGCGTGGCTGCCTACGGTTGACACGGAGCCTCTCTTCGGTAGACAGCTCAACTCTCCTATTGGAGTACCAGCGTCCAATCTCACTATCAATTCGCATTGGATTGAGCCCCTCGCGCGATTGGGTTTCGACATCATCACCAGCAAAACAGCACGGACGCGTCCTATGCGAGCGCACCCGTTTCCCAACATCGTTTATTTACCCGATCTCCAAGAACCAGTGCCGATCGGATCCATGCCGGCAACAGTAATCGGCGTTCCTGATCTCCCGCATGAGGATATAGAGCGCCTTTCCTACGCCAATTCGTTCGGGATGCCAGGACCCTCTCCGGTAGAATGGCAGGTCGATCTTCGACGAAGCATTGAGATCGTCGAAAACAATGGCGGTCAACTACTCATCGCCAGTGTCGTCGGCACCGTTGAGCATCCTCAAGACGATCTGGTCGAGGACTTCATCCAATGTACGGGCCTAGCATGGGGCTGCAAGCCACACGCGGTGGAACAGAACTATTCGTGCCCCAACGATTACGGGCCCGCTCGGTCGGTGTATGAAACTCCTGAAACGGCGGCGCGCATCGCTGAAGGCACGCGTGTGCGATTCCCGGACATCAAGCTGTTGGTTAAGATTGGGTATCTGCCACCCGATAAGCTCGAAGCATTGTTTAAGGCAGTGTATAAGTACGTGGATGGGTTTACATGTATTAATACGGTTTCGGCGCGCATCATTTCGCAAGGTCAGAATGAAGAGCCCGTATTTCCTGGAGAACGTCGAGTCACAGCCGGAGTGTCTGGTCCGGCGATTAGAGAATATGCGCTCGAAACCGTCAAGTCGATACGACGACTGGCCAACGCTCACAAACCCGAGCTCGTTGTCATCGGCGTCGGAGGCATCACGAACGCGGAGCATGTCAGGGCGTTTTTAGTGGCCGGCGCAAACGTCGTCCAGATTTGCTCCGCCGCTCAGCAGGATCCAATGATCGCCGCGAGAATTAGGCACGAGCTTCTGCGAGACACAACACAATCTCAAACGGCGCAAGTGCGCCCGACTGTCCCGTTGATGTTTCGAGATGACGTTATCGCATTGACATTTGAAAGAACCATGAACGTCGCAAATCGTGACGGTCTATACTTCGATGAGTGTTGGAAAACTGTCGAGCAACAGTGGGTCGCACCGTACCGGAACTCTATCCTGGCAGGACAGGAATCAGGTTTGCAGTTTAAGACTCGACGTGCCGCTCCGACGGAGCAAGATATTCGACGGTGGATTAGAAGTGCCAAGTCATCAGGAAAGTAGCGCCTGGCAGGGACCAGCGGCGTCCAGGCTCAAGAGAATCTACGGTCGACCTCCGTTAGAGGTTGTGCTTTCTGCTGTCCAGACTTTGCGCATTGATCACGGCATTACTGGCCCCGCCTTCTCACCTCACAGTTACGCTACCGCTCTCGGCGTGCAGGTCAACGAGAGCGCTGCATTAGCGGTCGACGGATTGCTTGCGAAGACGGACGACGGACTCATGGTCGTCACGCTGAGAAAATCAGCGCCCTCGAAGCGCAAGCGATTCACGCTGGCTCATGAGGTCGCCCACGCCATGTTGTTCGAGGCGCTCACGCTTCGCGACGAACGACTGGGCGAACCGATCACAGGACATGATCTCGAGGAAGAACGACTTTGCAATTTGGCAGCTGCCGAGATGTTAATGCCGCGCATATTTTTTGCTCGGGATATCCGAAAAGACGATATCTTGACGCCTCTGAGTTTATTTCGCGCAGCGGCCACGTACGGTGTCTCTCTTCAAGCTGCTGCGAATCAGGCGGTTAGCATTTTGCCGTCATTGATTTGCGTCTTTTGGGAACGCCAGGGCAGAAATATCGAGCCGCTTTGGGTGGCTCCAAAGTACGTCGAGCCGCTGAGACCGTGTCTCAACGGCCACTCATCCATTGAGGCGGCGTTTAGAAGCCCTGGGGAAGTCAGTACCCATCGAGATACCTTCTATCGACTCGGTCATGGACGCCTGTCTAGATTGACTACCACCTGCACCCTGAATGATTCAAAGGCATTCTCTGTCATTGCACCAGCGCGAACGCCTCGCAACCTTCGCTGACGCAGCCTTGACGCGTTTTCAACCAACCCGTACTATTTTCATATAACGCCCGTGTAACGCTCGGCCCTCTGCACAGAGCCTCCGCTCGGACTCTGTGGAAAGGGCATGAGCATGGCACGTCACACAGCAGGATCGCGGTCCCTTGATTTCGTTCGTGTTATCGGTGAGTTCGACCTTTGGAAGAAATTAGGTTACAGAACCAGTCATTTTGGGTTTGTTGGTTATTGCCCACGCTGCAGTCTCGGCCGTGTCCGCATCTCCGACAAGACTCGACGTTTTCGCTGTCGCCGCTGCCGGGCAAGCGGTGACGTCATTCAGTTCTTGGCGTTAGTTCGGCGAATCAACCTCACTTCGGCACAGATTCTGTCAGAGCAACTCTCTAGGAAGGGCGAGAACATTCCGCAATCGATTCGCCTTCGCACATCTGGACTAGTGGTGCTATTTCGCAGCCAGAGTTCAGCCAGTGTCTTCGATTGTGTCGTGGACATATGCTCTGATCTCGGAATTCCTTTATATGTGGGTTACGGCATAGTCTTTAACATCTGGGTGAAGCAGCACCTTCAAGCTCTAACCACGAACGAAGATGTTATTACTCCAACTCGAGAGCAGATTGAGTGTTGGATACGAGGAACATAGGAGGAATATTTTGCGCTAGTACGACAAGAAGGAGCTGATATCGATCAGTTCCTTCTTTTCATGCTCATGCTCTTGCTCTTGCCACGTAACCATTCGTCACACTGTAAGCCCGATAACGCACATATGCTTCGCAATCGGCGTGGGCATAGAGGTCACACCAGCGATCTTGCGAATGAACAAGCGCGCGCACCTGCCCCTACGCACCTGGCCTTGCGACGATGCGCGGCCACACACTGCCGAAAGCACCCGCACCAACAGATTACTCAACACCTGACCCCTACAAAGCGGATTTGGAACACTCCGCAGGAGCGAGCAGCGATGACGGCCGTCAACGAAATGCAAGACAAGCTATCCGTTTCACGACGGGACGCTTCCGCCGAGTGATCGATGCTCCGCCATTCGTGCGAGCCGGAGCAAAGCGCGTTGTGTATCGGAGCGAGGATCCGGATGCCTGGCAAGAGCGACATCTTGAACAAGTTGGCCCAAGCCGAGAGGAGCGTGCCCTGAGGGGGCCGGCCACTGCGATTGCGCGGATCGTGTCGGGGCGCTCGCTGTCGTGCGCAATCGACGCAGTCGACCGTCCTGATGTCACTGAGGACCTCGATCGAGAGGATCAGCAACCGCCCGTATCAACCACAGTTCACGGCAATCATTTTCGTTTTGCATACGCTCTGAGGAGCAAAACGAGAGCCGCTCAGATTCCCGCGAATTCCGCAGCGCGCTTAATGAACGTCGCAGAATTCGCAACGTCCGATCAGTTGTCGGTGGCAAACATTGCACTCAGACGGAGCAGACAAGGCACCCGTCCCGCAGATGGGGCGGGTCGTCCTCCTGCAAACCGCCGATTGTCTGCACCAGGGGCAGGTTGCGACGGCTCGCCCGTCGCCTTTTTTCATTCGCTTCCCAGTTAGCTTTAATCTCCGCAACCCGCTCCGGACGTTCCAGTTCGGCGAGCGACTCGTTCTGGCACCAGTAGAACTGTTCGCCGAACTGGACCGCCTTCTCCTCGTACTCCCGCGCCAGCTGGAACAAGTCTGGGTGCTGCTCCTTAAGCCTGACCCATTCGATCTTCTGCTGGTAAAAACAGAAGTAGCACCCGGAACGTGAACGCCCCCAGTCCATATAGGGAGGCAAACCTACCCCCGACTCTTCGAGAATTCGAATGACATCTGCGCGGACGAGACCGTCTTCCTTAAACGGGTAGACAGCGCGGATATTCGGCTTGGTGCTGATGTAGCCTACGCGATTCTCGTCGGCGCGCAGGCCGACATAGTTCACTACAGGCCCGTCGCCGACGAAGGCTTCGAAAGGCTTGATCTTCAGCATCTTCGTACACCATCGACGGTGGTTTGAGGGCAACATCCCGCCATACACCACAAGCCAATGGTCAAACGTATCCGTAGGGGAGGTCTTCTGAATCCTTTTTCCAAGAACCGCTTCGAGCCGAGCTAGGTACGCGTACGTCTCCGGTAATTCCTTGTCTGTATCGTGGAAGATGTACTCCATCTCAGGGACGCGGTCGCGCATGTAGACTGCGAGCGCGGCACTGTCCTTGCCACCCGACAGGCTCAGAATATGCCGTTCGGCGATCGCATCGCCTGCCGCACTCATGAGATCTTTCCTCGTCCGCGTTCACGAGCCGCATGTCGCTCGACAACGCGGTCATCCTTTGCGGCTGCGAATTCGTTCCAGAGCAGTTTCGTTAACACATGGAACCTCACCGACTGGTCCTGAGGAAGGAGCCCTGCAAACGATTCGGCCACAGAGTCGACCTTTGCGTCAGCATTAACAATGGGCTGAACAACACGAAGAAGATCTTCACCATCCCCTCGAGTCAAGTTGACCCTTATTGCTTCCAACGTGGGCGCGTTCTGGCCGGCACCGAAAGCTGCCGATTCGACTCGATAAAACAAGTCGGCCAAGGCGGAAATCTCTTCGGAGAACCGTGCCTCGTCCCCAGGCAGCCAACGCGATGGAGGTTTTGCAATCACAAAGCTCCCAATCGCTTCAATCCACGCTTCATCGGAGAGTCCAGGGTCCCGCAGACGCAGGGCAAAGGTTCGAAGGCGAGGTTCCCTGGCAGCCAGGGAGACTCTGGCTGCACGCGCGGACAAGGCAATACGGTCGAAAGAGGACCCTTGCTCACCGATGGCAACCGCCACTCGTTGTACCAGCCTGGCGATCAACTCAGGATACGCAGCCCGAAGCTCACCAATCGCGTCGTGCAACCGAGTAACGAAGGTCTGAATCCGATCTTTGCTAGACCGCTGCTCAAGCGAGAAGGGAGCAACTTCGCAGGCTTCAGGAAGATCTCGAAATAACAAGGCAACGGGCTCGCGCGCTTCGAGAAGGCAGTGTCTGACTGAAAGTGCATGACCACCAAGGGTGGCGCGGCGACTATACTCAGGCAATTGTGCTGCAAACTGGCACAGGGGCGTAACGACATCGAGCAGATCTGGCGCACGGTTCGACACGTCGCGGGCAAACGTCGCCGCCAAGAGTTCGAACACTTCCGCACGCACACCTTTGATCTGGCAATGCTGAATCTCAAAGGTGGACGGAGCCTTTGTCAGCCGAAGGAAGTCAGACGGACCGAACCGATGTAAGAACGTTCCGTTCTCGTAGACCGCCAGTTCGTGCGGGCGCGTTCTCATCAGTACAGCGAGTAGAAGCGGAGCGACCCCAGCCCTTACACCGTAAGGTGGTTGCTGAAGACCACGGAGCAGATCAGAAACGGCGACACGGTTCCCGAGGGCTGATTCGATCATGCTCGCCAAACGATCCAAAGACGGCCGAAGCCGGAGGGGGTCGTTGTTAACCGTCGGCTCGACCACGTGGTAGCTCGAACCGCGCTGCAGATGAATGCCGCCTTTTGCTATCACCGACAAATACATCGACTTCTCTGGCGGCGCCTTCTTTGCGTCAATACCAAGGAACGGCTGGTCGGCAGCGTTAAACAGGCCTTCGATTAGCCGCATCCTGGCTGCAGCCGCTGCGCTGCTGAGGGTGTTCCGATTCAGCAGTTCGTTGCTGATTAGCGGAGCCTTTGGATAGAGCTGATCGCTAAGTGCGGACAAGATGGCTGAGAGTCCATGCTCCCGTGGGGGCGCGACCCGCTTACCCTCGCGCATCCAAGTTGCGTTGCGAGCGCCCACATCCCTGATACCGACGCACATCTCTAACCGGTTGGCCAGCAATCGGTGCGCGCTCGCCCTCTGGCGTCCGACTTCCGTCGCAGTAAACGAATCACTCGCGAGTTCTGGGTAGTTGACTGATATCCAGTCCCAGCAACGGGCGTCCTGCAGTTCCGGAGCCAAACCGATCAGAGGCTGTGTTACTGAGACCAGCACATCGGCTCGTGCCAGACATGGGTCAGCCATCGCCGCCGCTACAGCTGCGCGTCGGTCTGCCTCGGTGTTGGCGAGGGCCACGACGACGACGCCGTCGGCTTCTGACGGTTCCTTGATCGCTTGTGATATGGCCCCTGCCTGGCAGACGCGTACCTCAAAGTACCGCAACGTCCCACGTTCAACGTAGTGACGTCTGGCGAGAAGTGGAGCTCGGTTCACATAGGGCTCGATCGCCGCTGAGACATTCTCAACTGGCCCCAAGGTCCGCATCGCGGTAGAAAACGCGGTATCTAGGTTCACGCTCGACTGAGGCCACAGTCGATAACTCATGCCAGCAGCGCGCCGAAACAAAAGCCCACGGTCTACCAGTTGACGAATCGCTGCGCCTATGGCCCTTCGATCGCGTGGTGAGAATGCGGCCTCGATTGCTCGCTCGGTTGGCAGCAGGTCTTCGGCGTCTAGCAGATTCAGTATTGCCACGCACTTGAGTACATCATCCGCCATCGACCCAAGCGGGGGCGCGGAATCTACTGTTTCGACGATTCGAATCCACTGGCTGCGATAGCTGCCACCGGAAAGACGGTGTCCGAACGTGGCTCGGACGTAGTCATAAAAGTTGGAGAGGCGGTACCAAGTGTCATGTGCAGAGGATTGGGCGGCAAATGCCTGGAGTCCGAACGGTTCCGATGACAATAGAAACCCGAAGAGAGATCGTTCATGCTGACCGAATCTCGCAAAGAACCGCACCAAGACAGGTAGGAGCGTAGGGTGCAACGGGTAGAGCTGAGCGGCATCCAGAGTCGCCGCGCCCGTAGTGGCGCCACCAAGCCAACCCGTCATGGCGGTTGCCTTCGCGGCGAGACTTGCAGCATCACGAATGTCGCTACCGAGCCGTCGGCTATCGACATTCAGCGCTCCGGCGACGAGGGCGGCTGTATGAGCGAGCGGTTGATCAAAAACGATCTCGTCGAATCGGCCGGCTACCTTCTCCCACTCGTGTCGGATAGCGGAGGGGAGACGCTCCGCATAGGCATTGAAGCCCTGGTGCAGCAGTCCAATCAACACGAGCGGTCGCTTGCCGCTCCGTGCGGCCGTTTCGGCAAAGCGCTGGAGCACAAACACGTCTTCAGAGTCGGGGTGCTGCGAAGCATGCTCTAACAGCTTCCCCAACTCGTCGATCACGAGAAGAACGCCCGCGCCGTCGCGTTCCGCACACTCCCGAACAGACTCCAACAGTGCTTCCAGTGCCCTAGCATTACCAGAGCGCTGAACTCGATCAAATTGAGCTACTAGCTTCTTGAGCGCGGTGCTCCAGTTCTTGGAGACCGACTGTCGACTGAGCGCCCGGCCGATTCCTATCGCCAAGGCTTGAACGAGCCCGTCACGTGAGCCCGTTAGCAAGATAGGCCAGAGTCGAGTCGTACCAAACTCCCAACCAATCTCTCCGGCTATCCGAGCGACGCCGGCGCCCGAACTGGCGCTTAGCAACCGCGCGAGGACGAGGGCGAACGAAGATTTGCCCACGCCGTAGTCACCGGTAATCCGCCAGGCGCGTCGCCCCGAGTCGACACGCAGGCCATCGCAGACCCGTCGGAATGCATCGGCCATCGGAGGAGTGACGATGTAGTGTTCGAGCGCCAAGTCGTCGTTAAAATCCCGCTCTAGCTGCACCGAGCGGAGGAATCGCGACGGCACACGGAACAAGTCCACGATCGAGGATCGTGCTTTAGACATGTGCGAGTCTCTCTTCGTATACGTCAGCAAGCGTCAGCCGACTTGAGCGTTTGGTCCGCGTCAACAAACCTTGTACGGCCGACGATTGATAACGGAATTGGGCGTGTCCTTTCGCCGACGAATAGAACTCCAGTCGTGCCCGGACGTCGTCTTCCGGCAGTTTGAAGATCTGGCCTGGAGATGTTGGTCCAATGGCGATCTCGCGAAAGCCTAGCGTTTCGTCTGAAGGCCTGAAACGGTCCCAATAGTCAGCTAGGCAGAACGCGAACAAGCGTCCTGTGATCTGTGGCTTTGGCTCTCGGCGGAACGAGTAGACGGTCTCCCATCGGCCATCCTTTGCTTTTCGCTCGCCAAGTGTACTAACCAGCTGGAGATCGACGAGCGGTCCGTCGAGCGAGTCCTCAATGCCAACGCTCGAATGACGCGCTCCACAATACGTGTGCAAGAAGACATCAAGATGTTGCCCCAGCGTCACCGAGGAATGCTCATAGCCGAGCCGTTGAGATTCGACCGCGAAGGCGTTGAGAACCTCAGAGCGAGTGAACTCCGGGTACGACCATTGATTCAGCAAGAACTGCCAAGCGAACGGTGCTCCCTGACGTCGACTTGACAGGTTCCAGTGCAGGAGCCAGAGAGTGCGCGGATCTTCAAGGTATGGATCCACCCCGTTTTTCCCGAATACGGCGCGTCCGAACTCGGTAATATCTAAGGCCCGACCCGCACCAGGCCGCACTACTCCCACAGCCTCGATCCAAAAGCGCAACGACCGGACCATGTTCTTCCCGAGTCCCAGCTCCACCATGGCTGCGTCTTCATCGGAGAAGCCGCATGGATCATGCTTGAGAAGGCGGTAGGCCTTCGGCAGCCACGCATAGCGCAGGGCAAAGGTCTCGTGTCCCGAGAACTTGTACGAGGAAGATGTCTCAGGGTCTGCGACCCTAGTCGTCATATCTGTAGCGCGTCTCGGACCAGCGTTATTGACGCGACCAATTGTTCTGCTGCCCAATGAATTTCGTCCTCTGTGTTGAACTTACCGATGCCAATGCGGAGGGCGCCTTCCTGAAGGACATCGGGTAGGCCCATAGCCTGTAGAACATGCGAGGGGGCCTGAGTGCCTGAGACACAGGCGGCGCCCGTCGAAATCGCCACAGCATTTCGGAGTCGACTGATGACGGCGTCGTTCGGGACGCCTGGAATCGATATGTGGAGATTGCCGCCGAGGCGATTGCGCTGGTCTCCGTTCACAACCAGGTCGGGAATCTCTGCCTGCAAGACGAGCTGTAGGCGGTCACGAAGGTCACGTATGCGAGTCTCGTCGGCAGCCATCTCCGTCTGCCGGAGGCGACACGCCTCACCAAAACCTGCAATACCAGGGACATTCGGTGTGCCACGCTGCCAGGGCTCATTCGATCCGGGTGGAGTATCCGTAAGGAGTGCTCCTACTCCCTTCGGACCATACATCTTGTGCGCGCTCAGAACGAGGTAATCGATCCGCTCCGTGCGAACTGATAGCGGGAAACGCCCAGCAGCCTGCGTACCATCGACAAGGATGGCTGCTCCAGCAGCATGTGCTTTCGCCGCGCATTCGGGTATGGGATAGATCGTGCCGACCTCGTTGTTGGCGGCCATTACGCAAACGAGATCGATCCCCGTCCTTAGCACCTGATCGAGTTGTGTCGTGTCCAGGCGGGCGCATTGATCAACGTCGATCCAGTGAATCTCTCCGTCTGTGATGGTGACGGCGCGCTGGACGGCGTGCATTACTGCGTGATGCTCTGCGCGGCTGACGGCGATACGTGGCTTTCGTCCACGAGTGCGCCACATAACGTCGTCAACAGCTCGACCGATCGCTTCCGTCGAACCAGAAGTAAAAAATACGCCTTCTGGATCCGCGTCTACCAGACTTGCGACGCGCTGAGCGGCTAGGCTAACGAGGTTTCTGGCGGCATCACCAAAGCAATGGTCCACACTGTTCGCGTTTCCGAAGTCAGTGACCATTGCGGCCATCACGACGTTGGCAACCCTCGGATCGACCGGCGTGGTGGCGTGATGGTCTAGATACACGCGCCGACCTGCCATCATGCCTTGGTCTCCTCGGCGTGGTCGGGTAAGGTTCGGATCGACGCTTTCACCAGCCCACGGTCTGGTGAGCCCCCGTCAACGACGAGAATCTCAACCGAGCAGCCAAGGAGAGCGAGCCAGTTAAGGAGCTTGTCCAGGGTTACACTGCCTGTCCGGCCGCGTAGCACCTTCGAAAGGGTCGGCTGATCTGTGCGGCAAAGGCGAGCCGCTTTTACCTGATTGAGTTGACGGACGCGCATCGCCCTGGCGATCGCGGCGACCAAGACCGTCCTGGCCTGATCCTGATCGTCCTCGCTAGACGACCGAACTGACGGTGCAGATGCGGACGGTCGCTCGTTCCGTTGAATCTGAGCTGGAAGCATACGGAGAATGGTGGTGGTGAGCCTATGGTAAAAATCCCATATCGTCAACAAAATCCCAGTAATCCGCATGCCGACACACCGAGCGGCCGAAAAGACGTGAAGTAGTATCTCGAAGCCCAGCAATGGGTTGAAACGGTCGGATTCGCAGATTTATTGCAGCATGTTCGTCGGAGGGTAGCTGGATTGGCCTTTAGGGTAGCAGCAAGGACGGTGCTCGAACTCGGCGCAGAGCTGATCAGCTCCGATGCTGTTGCGATCTATGAGCTGGTGAAGAACGCGATCGACGCGGGCTCGTCAGACGGCGTCGCAATCGAGTTCGGCATCGTGCTTCGGCACAGCGACTACGTTGACGCTCTTAGCCGAATCGATCTGGCACTGACGCAGACCGACGGGCGAGAGCGTACCGAACGTGAGCGGCTGCTCGCGGAGGCTCAGGCTGCAGTTCTCGAGCAGCTTTTGCCTGACGCGCCACGAGACGCACGCAAAGCGATGACCGAGGCTGTAGAGGGGGCGGAGTCTCTGAAAGGCTTGCGGCTCGCGCTGTCCGAAGCCTATAAGGACAACAATTGGATTGAGTTCCGCGACACGGGCCGCGGCATGTCACGCCAGGATTTGCTTAACGAGTATCTCGTTATCGGCACTCCCTCTCGGAAGCGGGCGGTCGAAGCGGCCGTCGGTTCGGACCGCGAAGTCCCGTACCTGGGCGAGAAGGGCGTAGGCCGCCTGTCTGTCATGCGGCTTGGATCGGGCTTGCACGTCAGGACGGCCACGTCGTCAGACAGACGATTCAATATCCTTGATATCAATTGGTCAGACTTTGAAGATCTGGACAAGCTCGTCGGAGACATTGCCATCGCTCCGGCAACGGGGAGCGCTAAACCGACGGCAGACTTCAGCGGTACGACGATCCGCGTCACCGATCTCCAGGCAAGCTGGTCGCCAGGTAGGATTCAGGAGATCGCGATCACAGAACTCGCACGACTGTCAGATCCGTTCTCGCGCGCCAAGCGCCGATTCCGACTTCTCGTCTTGTTCAACGGCGTGCGGGTCGACATTCCACGGCTGGATCGCGCGATTCTAGACTTGGCTCATGCAACAGCGAAAGGTCAATACGAGATCATTGATGGTCGCCCTCAACTGACAATCGACTTATGGAGTGGCGACCTTGGCAAGGGAAACCCTCCCGAGGAGAAGCGCATCTTCTTGGAGCGCGTTGACCTCCGGTCACTGCTTTCGGATCCGGGACGACTCGAAATTCCATCGTCAGCTCTGACCAGTGTTGGCCCGTTCTCCTTCGAGCTGTATTGGTACAACAGAAAGAACCTACGTTCAGTCGATTCCATCGGCGACCGCCAACGGATCCTACGCCTGCAACAACTCTGGTCAGGCATAATGCTCTTCCGGAACGGTTACCGTGTGTTTCCGTACGGCGACGAAGCTGACGACTGGTTGGGTCTCGATCGCAGAGCATTAGGGGCCGGCGGCTACAAGCTAAACAAGCTTCAATTTATTGGCCGCGTCGGGATCGGACGTGCTGAAAATCCCAGACTCGTCGATCAAACCAACCGTGAGGGCCTCAAGGACTGTGACGAGAAACAGGTCCTGATGGAGGTCCTCAAGTTTGTTATCCACAATCGGCTGAAACACTTCCTCGACGACATCGAGAAGCGACACACACACGTCGAACTCGACTTCGATGAGACTGAAAAGCGCATCAAGAATCTCGAACGGCGGGCACAATCCACCATACGGGAACTCGAACGTCGCCACTCGACCGCTCGGCCCCAGCTGCGTGAGCTGCTGGAGCTGTTTGAGGAGATGCGAGTGTATTTCTCTTCGGCAAAGGATCGAGCTGAGGAAATTGAGGACGAACGCGACCGGATGATTCAGCTGGCCGGCGTTGGCTTGATGCTCGAAGTGGTCGCACACGAGCTCGCGCGCTCGACTGAGCACACGATGCGGATTATCGACGACGCCTCTCCCGAGGATTTGCCGTCTGCCGTCGCTTCTCTGTTCAGTACCCTCCGAGATGAAATCAAGACAATGAACAAGCGGCTGCGAGTCCTAGATCCGCTGAGCATTACTGCCCGGCAGCGAAAAGAGACGTTCGACTTTGTTGAACTTGTGCGCGAGGTGCTCGAAGGTCATGCCGCGCAGTTCAGGCGCCACGGTATCATGACAGACATCACGGTTAGCGGAAGCCGAAAAACAATCAACATCCATGGCGTCCGAGGGATGTTCGTTCAGATTCTGGAAAACCTTATTCAGAACTCAGTTTATTGGTTGGACCTCCGCGGAGAGGATGAGGACGACTTCAAGCCTCGCATCGAAGTGACATTGGCGGCTACTCCTCACCTGATGGAATTCTTTGACAACGGACCAGGGGTCCAGCCCTCTCTCCGAGACGAAGTGTTCAAGGCGTTCTTTTCAACGAAGGGCAAGAGCAGGCGGCAAGGGCTCGGCCTCTACATCGCCAGAGACTGCGCAGCCCATCACGACGGTCAGCTGTACTTGTCCGATGAGCGCCGTCCGCACAAAACCCGGCTAAATACCTTCGTGCTCGAGATTCCGAAGGGTGACGAATGATTCCAGAAGTCAGAGCGCTTCTAGCACAGCAGCATGTGCAACGCGCCGTGATCATCGATGACGCTTACGACGACCGGCCCAAATCCGGAGACATCGACGATGCTGAATGGGACAGGTTTTTCGACGACCTGACGCCAGCGGATGAGCAACGTCTTGGGACCGCCTTCGGCCAGGACGCGTACGACAACCAGGACACGACTGAACTCCGGCGCAACGCGCTCTTCGTAAATGCCGTTTGGGGCGAAAGGGCACAGATCGCTGCGGCGACGGCTTTGTTTGGGGACTTTGAACAGCGACAGCAGACCAAGCGCGCGGAGTTGGAGCCGCTGCGCAACCTACTCACCAACGATCTAGGGTTGGCATGCGATGTCTTTGGTCGTGATGAAGCTGTCGCCATTGGCGACGCAGACATCGTCTTCCTAGACCTCTACTTGGGCTTGCTGGAGCGCGAGGATGCGGTCAATCGGGCAATTGCACGGGTAAAGGGTATCGTCGATCAGCGAAGAGCCGCGCCTCCAAACGTCGTGCTTCTCTCGGCCAGCAACAGGCTGACCGAGGTCGGGCCCAGGCTCAGAGATGAAGCTGAGCTCCTTGGCTGCCAGTTCCGAATGGTCCGCAAGAATGAACTTGCCGACACCGATCGGATGGCTGAGCGCCTCTACGACCTCGTTCGAAATAACCCAGATGCCCTGCGGATCAACGCCTTCCTCCTCGCGTGGAACGCGGCACTCGATGGGGCGAAGGCGCGGTTTCTAAAGAGCATCCGAACGTTGGATCTGGCCGACTACGCCAATCTGCAGTCGCTCGTTCTGGAGGCGGAAGACGAACCGATCGGCGACTACGTCCTCGATCTTTATGACCTACACCTTCACCACGAGCTTGAAGGAGACGAAGGGCTCGTCCGAAGCGCGAAAGCTTTGAATGAAATCAAGTGGGAGGAATACCCCCAGGCGCAATTCATGCCCAGCGACGAACTGATCAGAATGATGGATGGGGCGCTGTTCTACAACGAAGTCCGAACGAGGATCGAAGGAGAAATCACGAACGATGATCGCAACGTTCGCCTCGGCGATGTTTTTCTAGGACCCGCGCCGCCACAGCCGGCCGCCGCAGCGCCGCTCCCCGAGGCCGCTGCCCCGGCACCAGCGGCTGCCTCAGTCCCAGCGTTAGCCGCCGCCGAGGCACCGGTAGCCGCGGCTGAGGTACCACCTGCGGTCCCTGGCGGTCAGTCTGCAGCACTTCCTGCGCCTCAGCGCGCATTCGTTGTGCTTTCCCAAGCATGTGACCTGCAGCATGCGAATGCGGAGAATGTACTGCTAATGCGAGGTACCGTTCATCCATACTCGTCGAAGCAACATCATCAGAATCGCCAAAAAACTCCGGTGATGAAGGTAGGTGAGTTCAAGTATTCGGTGGACTGGGACGTCGTGGCCCCGGAGACTTGGGAAATTCAGAAGCTGCCCAAGAGAGCACAAGATGGATTTCGACGCGTTCGACGGTTCAGGACTCCTTTCGCGCTGAAGCTGCAACAGGACTTCGTCGGGAATCTCGGTCGGGTTGGCACCCTCACCGCGGTCCCTGGCCAGGCAACGGCCGCAGTAAGAGTCTACTTACGGCTCCGAGGCGGAACAATGCGTCTCCTGCTCGACAAGGGTGCCGAGAGCTCTGATGCGGCCTATTTGGTCGGGCGCAATGCTAAAGGTGAGGCGGTGGAAATGCTCTTGATGTCGCCTGCGCTCCAGGACGAATTTAGGCGTTCACTGCGCGAGGTGGCCGCCGACGATGTCCCGGTTGGGGGCGCTAAGGAGCTTCGCGACATCCGGGATGATCCAGCGTTTTATCGACGATTTAAGTCTGGCCTCAAGGTGAAGCGTGACAAACCCAAGGGCACGAGGCCATTTTCAGAGACGACTGATGACGTCGTTCAGATTGTGGCTGGACGTGCATGCACCAACGGGGGGGCGCCTCCGCCTGGATTCGCCGTCATTGTTGTCGAGATGGATCTTGACTAATCGAACGGCCAACGTGGAAATCCGACGCCGCGCTTCGGTAAGCTCCTGTCAGCTGCTTCACTGCTTCGCAGTAGGCCTCGACTAGCGCTGAACATGCCGAAGAACAACTGGAGCGATAAACACTGCTGCCTGATGGATCGTCAGGTCGCGCACTTCAGCCACCTGTGCCAGCGGAAGCCCGTAACTGACTGTGCCCAATCATGTCCGCGAGCCGCATGATTTAAGGCGTGGGCGCGTGCTCAGGACCATTTACGGGATTGGGGTTCCCGCGGTCCGACGCGGGCTTGGCGAGGTAAGTCGGAACAAAGGGAGCGACGCGAACAGCGATCCATGTGGATGGAGTGGTGGACCCGTTATTCCGATCTGGTAGAGGCGGACCTGTCGCTCGGCTGGAAATGGTCGGATTTATTTACGACTTTCCGTGAGGGGTGGCGGTGCGCGCACGACACGCTGACGTGGTGTCTCCGACGACAGCTTAGTTTAGAGGACCATCTAGGACGCCCACACCCTGAAAACGATTTACCTATCAATGACAATCTGAACGAATCGGCATTCTGCTCAATCAAAACCCGGTTATGAAAATCGTCTCCCATTTTTTAATTGCTTCGTCGTGACGGCCCCACGCCTCGAGATCTAGGGCGACTTTCGACTCGGCGGCATCAAGGTTCAGCCTCGACACCAAAGTAGCCAGCTCTTCAGAAGACAAACTCCTGTTTATCTGACTGGCCTGATAGACGGGATCCAAATACTGCTCGCCGACTAAGTGCGGCAAATAGTGAAGGACTGTAGCCACACCGGATGGGAAACTCTGTGGCTGCGTGTGAAGCAATATGTCACGACAGAGAAGTTCTACGTGAAATGAGCGAAGCAGGTTTAGATTATTCGCATTCCAGTGCTTCATCATTTTCACGATCGGCTTGAGGCGGCCATCAGTGGCTTGATTGGCCGAGGTCATAAGTTGACCATGCTGTACTGGATCTGTTGGGATCCAACCGCCTGTGTCTGTGTCAGGAATCCAATAGCCATCGCCCGTTCTCAGCCAGACAGGCACCAAATCGAACCCAAACTTAATCCCGGTGAGTTCGATGTTGACCGACCGCGACTGGACGGATATTTGCGCATTAGGGAGGGCCTTCCGAACAGCCCCAACAACCTCATTCAACGCTTTGTCTGGCGTAATACCGCCACCAGAGGTCACAGCCACTCGCGAGTTATTCCTAACGAGGATAATATCTATGTCTTTAAGAGGGTCTATTTTCGTATACCTGGCGTAGGAGCCACTAAGAAAGGAATCGTAAATCGTCAGATGATCATCGAGTTTGGCTCTTATAGCTTCTTGGAGCTTTGCTGCCTCAGAAAAGGTCTTATCTGGCAGCTCTAGGTTCGATTTAAATTTTAAGAACGCGTCGAGAGTCGTCATAAGTCCTTGCTATAGGCCCTAAGGTCCACTGCCGCAACGGTGCCAAGCTCCTGCAGACGGGCAAGCAGTCGCAGTAGGAAGAACACCAGGGACTTATCAGCCTTGGAGGCTGTAGTAAATGTGCGTATTTTGTCCGATTCGTACTCAGCTTCATAACTCAGACCTTTCAGAATGCACCCCAACTCCAGGCGATGTGTCGCATCATAAGATGTTAGTTTCTGGCGAATCTTTACAGGCCCGTTAGTGCGCCACCCATCATCCACACTCAATAGACCGCCTATGATGGGCGTCAATGGCTTCGGCTTATATACCCCGCCGGCATGCGGTATCGGCGCACTGGTTCTATGCAGCTTCCTTACCGAAGCGATCTTCTTGGAAGCGTAATCGAGAGTCGAAGCGTTTGTTGTAGGCTTAATCTCAAAGACTCCGTAGACGCTCTCAGCCGTGATGAATTTCGCATCATCCTGGTTCAAAATAAATGGCGAGTATTGCCGATCATAGATAACGACATCTATTTGCTCGCTGATCGCTCCCTTGGAGTCGACGACGAACGCTTGAGTCGCGCAATACCGCACAGGAAGATGCTCAGAAAGCATCGCGCGCCAACGCGATTCCGTGACAGAGCCCTGCGTTCCGGGATGACTGATTGATGATTTAGAAACCTTCAACTCCGACAGCAATTTATTTTGCAGAGAGCCGAAGATAGTGCCAAGGTCGAGCCTGGCGGGTTTTTTGTTCATTGGTTTTGGACTGCTGATGAGAGTACTTTCAATATAGATGCGGTTTGGAAAGTGGTCAACTACCAACGCCTCGAGAATCACTGATGGGTTGTTCCCGTTTGCCTACCACACGGGAGCATTCTCGAACGCCAGCATTGTGCAAACTGTCGAAATTGCTGTGCTAAAAACGCGCGAAAGCCGCCTCTCGGGCGGCTTCGTTGTACGTTTTATGAAGCACAATAACGGTGATCTCTCGGAGATCGACAGAGCGACGGACCATAACGTCAAGTCCCGA
>Ga0111538_10001100_pt1 | contig 37849 bp, 37 predicted proteins | sample SoiMethybrSBSTD1_FD_79669 | JGI IMG/M metagenome (GOLD analysis project Ga0111538, IMG submission 79669) | Bulk soil microbial communities from a Populus tree surrounding site in Tennessee, USA - Soil MetaG P. TD hybrid SBSTD1 (version 2)... | ecosystem: Environmental > Terrestrial > Soil >...
CGGCCGGCCGGCTGCGAATGAACCCGGGTCGATGCGACCGCGGTTTGTCACCGCCTGAAAACCGCGGCGCAACCAGGAGGACGGATGTCGATCGTCTTGGAGCGGTTGGTCAAGAGCTACGGCTCGCACCTCGTCGTGAACCAAGTTTCGCTCGAGATCGCCAACGGCGAGCTGTTCGTTCTCCTGGGCGCCAGCGGTAGCGGCAAGAGCACGATCCTGCGCATGATCGCCGGGCTCACGCCGATCGAGGGCGGGCGTGTCCTCTTGCACGAACGCGACGTCACCGTTCTGCGCCCGCAAGAACGCGGCGTGGGTTTCGTGTTCCAGAATTACGCGCTGTTCCGCCACATGTCCGTTGCGCAGAACGTCGAGTTCGCGTTGACGGTGCGCAAGATTCCCGCCGACCGCCGCCGCAAACGGCGCGAAGAGCTGCTCGAGCTGGTCGGTCTTTCCGGCCTGGGCAACCGGCTGCCCAATCAACTTTCCGGCGGCCAGCAGCAGCGCGTTGCTTTGGCGCGCGCGCTTGCGCACGAGCCCGCCGTTCTCCTTCTCGACGAGCCGTTCGGTGCGCTCGACGCGCTGATTCGTTCGGAGCTGCGGCGTTCGCTCGTGCAAGTGCACCGCGAGCTTGGCGTCACCACGATTTTCGTCACCCATGATCAGGAAGAAGCGTTCGAGCTGGCCGATCGCATCGGGGTGATGCATGCCGGGCGTCTTCTCGAAGTCGGAACGCCGAATGAATTGTACCTGCGCCCGCGTACGGAATACGTGGCTTCATTCCTGGGCTCTTCGAATCTCATGGTGGGAGAGCTGGTTCAGGACTGGGTCCGCCTCGGCCCGGTGATCTTTCCGTTGGGTACTGATTCGCCCGCATCTCCCGCGTCGCGGCGCGTGCAAGTTCTGTTTCGTCCGGAAGACGTCGCCGTGAAAACGACGCCAGACGCGGTTGGACGCCCGCTCTTGGGAAAGGCGACCGTCGAGGAAATCACGTTCTCCGGATCGACCGAGCGACTTCGCTTGCGTCTGCCACGCATTCCCGGCGTGCGTCCCATTGCTCCCGCGGTTCCGTTCGGGAGCGACAACATCTTCGTGGATGCGTCGCGCCCGCAGGATCACGCGGTGCGCTTTCCGTTGAAGCCGGGAGATCCGGCCTGGATCGCGCTGCGCCGCATTCATGCTCTTCCCGATTTGGGCCTGAGCATTCTCCTTCTGGCCGATGCAGCACCGGAGTCGCTGGCGGCAATGGATTTCGCGGGAAAATTGGCGCAGATCTCCAACGCTCGTCTGTGCGTTCTCTCTTCCCAAGAGGAGGACGGACCGCTCGGCGACGGAATGAAGAGTCTACGCGACACGATGAGCGGATCCGCCAATGCGTTGGAGCTGCGCCGCTCTTCCGATTCACCGTTGGATTCAGTACTGGAAGAATCGTCGCGCCGGCACTTCGATCTTCTGGTCCGAGGAATGCCGCGGCGCGATGCCTATGGTGATCTCGAGCGCGAGCTGGCGGTCTGTGACCATCATCTCCTTCTTGTTCCCGGTCCTTGTGCGCTGCCGCGCAGCGCATTGGTCTGCGTCGCCGTGGGAGAGCCGGGGAAGGAAGACATTCTGTTCGCGGGGCGCTTGCTTCGTCATCTGGGTGCGCGGGCGACGATCGCCTGCGTCCTTCCCCCCACCACGCGACCCGAAATGCAGGAACAAACGGACCGCTTCTTAGCGGCCGGTGAGCGCACGCTGTCCGTGCTCGACGTCGCCGCCAGCACGCGGGTGCGGCGCGGCGCCGTGCGCGAGGAGATCCTGAACGAGCTGCGCGAAGGAGAGCACGACTTCCTCGTCTTGGGTGCGCCCCTTCCCAATCGTCGCGGGATCGTGTCGTTGGACGGCTTCGTCGGAGACATGCTCGCAGCAATGAAGGAGAGGCCGGTGCTCATCGTGCGCTCTCACGATGTTCGCTTTCAACCTGAACATGCGGAGGTCTATTGATGCGTGGAAAGATCTCATGGACGGTGTGCATCGCCATCGCTTTCGCGCTGGGCCCAGACGCCCAAGCCGCGAAACCGAAGGCCTTTCTCAACGTGTCGTACGACCCGACACGCGAGCTCTATCAAGAAGTGAACGAGAAGTTCGCCGCGCAATGGAAGGCGCAAACCGGCGAAGAGATCACCTTCAGTCAATCGCACGGCGGGTCGGGCAAACAGGCGCGCTCAGTCATTGATGGGCTGGAGGCCGATGTCGTGACCTTGGCGCTGGCCGCGGACATCGATGCGATCGCGGCGGCGGGAAGAATGCCCAAGAACTGGCAGTCGAGGCTTCCCCACAACAGCTGCCCCTATACGTCGACGATCGTGTTTCTCGTGCGCAAGGGCAATCCGAAGCAGATTCGCGACTGGGGCGATTTGACCAAGCCCGGCGTGGCGGTGATCACTCCGAATCCCAAGACTTCGGGCGGAGCGCGGTGGAATTACTTGGCGGCATGGGGATGGGCGCTGAAGCAACCCGGTGGAAATGAGGCGAAGGCGCGCGAGTTCGTCACCGCGCTGTACAAGAACGTGCCGATCTTGGATACCGGCGCGCGCGGCGCGACGATCACGTTCGTGGAGCGAAAGATCGGTGACGTGCTGATCGCCTGGGAAAACGAAGCGCTCCTCGTGGTGAAGAAAATGAAGCCGGGAGAATTCGAGATCGTGGCGCCGTCGATCAGCATTCTGGCCGAGCCGCCGGTGGCTTGGGTCGACAAGGTCACTGCCAAGCGCGGAACCGAAAAGCTCGCCAAGTCGTACCTGGATTATCTCTATTCTTCCGAGGGGCAGGAAATCGCCGCGCGAAATTACTACCGCCCTCGCGTCGAGGCCGTGGCGAAGAAGTACGCCAGCCAATTTCCACAGATGACCTTGTTGACGATCGATGATCCGTTCGGCGGATGGGCGAAGGTACAGGCAGCTCATTTCGCAGACGGCGGCGTCTTCGACCAGATCTACGGGAAATGAGCGCAAGTCGATCGCGAGTTCTTCCCGGATTCGGCCTGTCGCTGGGCTTCACGCTGGCGTACATGACCTTGCTCGTGCTCATTCCGCTCTCGACGATCGTGTTGCGCACGGCAACGATCAGTCCGTCGGATTTCTGGAACACGATCTCATCTCCCCGCGCGCTGGCGGCGTTTCGCCTGAGCTTTTTCACCGCGCTCGCCGCCGCGCTCTTGAATGGCGTGTTCGGAGTGTTGGTTGCGTGGGTGCTGGTGCGCGACCGTTTTCCGGGAAAGAGACTTCTGGATGGGCTGGTGGATCTTCCCTTCGCGCTGCCCACCGCCGTGGCGGGAATCGCGCTGACCACGCTCTACTCTCCGGACGGTTGGCTCGGTCGATTTCTCGAGCCGATGGGCATCAAGGTGGCCTACGCACCATTGGGAATCGTCGTGGCGCTCACGTTCGTCGGCCTGCCGTTTGTCGTACGCACGGTCCAGCCGGTTCTCGAGAATGTCGAAGGATCGATGGAAGAAGCCGCGGCGAGCCTTGGTGCGGGACGGCTGGCCACGATCCGGCGCGTCGTCCTTCCGGAAATTCGTCCCGCGCTCTTGACCGGAATGACTCTCGCATTCGCGCGCGGTTTGGGGGAGTACGGCTCGATCGTCTTCATCTCCGGCAACATGCCGATGAAGACGGAGATCACGCCGCTTCTGATCATGATCCAACTCGAGCAATTCGATTATGCCGGCGCGACGGCATTGGCGCTCGTTTTCCTGATCGCCTCGTTCGTGCTTCTCTTCGTGATCAATTCGCTGATCGCGAAGGGATCGCTGCGGATCTCGCGATCGTGAAGAAACAGCACGGGCCGCTGGACGATCCGCTTTGGGTGCGGGCGATGCGCCTCGTCATCGCCGTCACGTTCCTCCTGGTGTTCCTCGTCACTCCGCTCGTGCTCGTGTTCACAGCCGCGTTTCACGACGGCCCGGCCGCGTTCTGGTCCGCAATTCAAGATCCGGTGGCGCTCTCCGCGGTGCGGCTCACTATCTTGACCGCACTCGTCGTCGTCCCCTTGAATGTGCTCTTCGGCATCGCCGCGGCGTGGGCCATCGCCAAGTTCGAGTTTCCCGGGCGGCGGCTTTTGATCACGATGATCGATCTGCCGTTTAGCGTTTCGCCGGTGATCGCGGGCATGCTCTTCGTGCTGCTCTTTGGAGCGCACGGATTCTTGGGCCCCCTTCTGGAGCACAACGACATCAAGATCATCTTCGCGCTGCCGGGAATCATCCTGGCCACCGCCTTCGTGACGTTTCCGTTCGTGGCGCGCGAGCTGCTCCCACTCATGGAAGCGCAGGAAAACGATCCCGAAGAAGCCGCGCTGACACTGGGTGCTTCTCCATGGCAGATGTTTCGCCGGGTCAGTCTTCCGCGCATCAAGTGGGGGATTCTCTATGGGGCGGTGCTTTGCAATGCCCGCGCCATGGGGGAATTCGGTGCGGTTTCCGTGGTGTCCGGGCACATTCGCGGGCAGACGAACACGATTCCCCTTCACGTGGAAATTCTCTACAACGAATATCAACTTTCGGCCGCGTTTGCGGTCGCGTCGCTTTTGACGGTGCTGGCCATCGTCACGTTGATCGCCAAGAGCATTCTCGAGTGGAAAGTCGGCACGAAGTGAAGAACATTCGCCGCCTCCTGCGCAGACTGAGCTTGGAAAGGCTCTTGGTCGGGCTCAACGCCGGCCTTGTGGTATTCGCCGTGACGTTGATCGCGTTCGTCTCGGCGAATCGGCTTCGGTCCCTCGCCGAAGAGCAAGCCCAAGCGCACGTCGGATTGGCCGGCGCCACCGCTCTGCAGGCGGTGAACCGAAGCGAGGACGAAGTTCTGACCGCGGCCCGTCTTCTGGCGGAGCGGCCGACGTTGAAACGAATCTTGGAATCGGGAGATTCCCGCGCCACGGTCGCGTTCCTCGAGCAATTCATCGCCACATCGCACCTGTCTGGCGGCGCAATCTTTCTGAACGGCGAGCTGTTCGCATCGGTCGGTGCGACGATCCCTTGGCCGAAGCTTCTCTCCGAGCAGGCGCCGCAGGGCGGACGCATTCTCTCGCGGCCGCAAGCGGGGCCTTTGGTCTTGGCCGCGTCCACGCCGTTGAGAGGAAACGAAAACGCAGTCGTGGTGGTCGGTCGAGTCGTCGACGGCGAGTTCGTGAGCGAGATCAAGAAGTTTGCGGGACTGGACTGCTCCATCCGTTCCGTTGAGGAAGCTCTGGCGGTGGAAGGTCCGGCGCAACATGTCCGGCGCCATGCCGTCGAGTGGGAAGAGCAAGTGATCGAGCTCATTCCGCAAGAGAAGCGATTCCTGGCCGTCCTTCCGTTGCGCAATCCTTCGGGAAAAATCGTGGGAGTGGTGGAGTCTTCGCTTCCCGAGGACGCGATGACCGGGCCCTTGCATCGCTTCGTGACCTCGCTGGCGATTCTCGCCTTTGCCGTCGCCTTGTTCGGCGCGGCCGCGAGCGCAGCGCTGGCCCGGCGCTTGGTGAAGCCGCTCGAGCGTCTTCGTCTGGCGACCGAGCGTATCGGCCGCGGAGATTTCGACACGCCGATTCCCCGCGCGCCGGGGCGGGAGATCGGAATCCTCGCCGCCACGCTCGAGGACATGCGCGCGAAGCTCTTGAACCTCACCGCGGAGCTGCGCCGCAAACAATCGGAAGCGGAGGCCGTGCTCTTGGGTATTGCGGAGGGAGTGTATTCCGTGGACTCCGAGCGGAGGATTCGCTATTTGAATCCGCAAGCCGCGGCGCTCTTGGGAGTGAACGCGCAATCGGCGATTGGGAGATTCTGCGGAGACGTGCTGCACCCGCGGTTGGAGAACGGACGGCGGCCGTGCGAGGATCGTTGTCCCATCGTGCATGCGCGTTTTCGCGGCAGCGCAACGGCGACCGAGCAGTTGGAAACCGCGCACGGTCCCAAGACGGTCGTGATCACGAGCGGATCGGCATCGGCGGATGCGCCGCGGGAAGCGGACGGATGGATGGGAAAGGCGCAGCAGTTTCAAATCATTCGCGCCGAAACGGACCTCGAGTCTGCGCGGCGCATGCGCGACGGCGTGCTGGCGAACATCTCCCATGAATTTCGCACGCCGCTGAGCGCGCAGCTCGCTTCGCTCGAGCTCCTGAGGGACCGGCTGCCCGACATGGAAGTCTCCGAAGCGCGCGAGCTCCTGCTGTCCGTCGAGCGCGGCACGCTGCGATTGACCGGCTTGATCGACAATCTCCTGGAGAGTGTGCGCATCGATGCGGGAATGGACTCGATTCGCAAGCAAACCGTAGCGCTCGATGAGATCGTGGAGGAGGCGGTGGATCTCGCGGCACCCTTGATCGCGATCCGCGAGCAGGCGCTGGATGTGAACCTTCCGTATCCCATGCAGCCGGTGCAAGGAGATCACTCGCGCTTGGTGCAGGTGTTCGTCAATCTCTTGGGAAACGCGAACAAATTCGCGCCGGCCGGATCGACCATTCGCATCGGCGGCGAGACGCAGGAGAACGAGATCACGCTGTGGGTTGAAGATGAGGGAGAGGGGATTGCGCCGGGAGAGACCGATGCGGTGTTCGAGCGCTTCACGCGCTCCACGGGCGAGGAGCCAGCGGAGAGCGGAATGGGCTTGGGGCTCTGGATCGTGAAGTCGATCGTAGAGCGCCACGGAGGGCGAGTCGCCGCCGAGGCCTCCGATCATCCCGGTGCGCGCATCCGTGTGACGCTGCCGATCGGCGTCGCCAATCTCGGCACGGAACGGAAAGCCTCGTGAAGATTCTCGTCGTCGACGACGATCTCGATCTCCTCGCGCTGATCTCCTTCGCTTTGAAACAAGCCGGCTATCTCGTGATCGAAGCGAAAGACGGCAAGATGGCGCTGGCGGCGTTCGAGCGCGAGCAACCGGATCTCGCCATCTTGGACGTCAACATGCCGCACGTGAACGGCCTCGAAGTGATCAAGAAAATCCGCGCCGATGGGTTGACGACGCCGGTTCTTCTTTTGACCGTGCGATCGAGTGAACAAGATCAAGTGCAAGCGTTGGATCTCGGCGCCGACGATTACCTGACCAAACCGTTCAGCCCGCGGACGCTCCTGGCGCGAGTGCGCGCCTTGTTGCGGCGCGCGGGGATCGAGCGTCCCGCGCCGTACGCCGCGGGGGACTTCGCGCTCGATGCGGATCGCCAGACGGTGAGCCTGCGCGGCGGCGCAGCGGTGCGGCTTACGGCGATGGAGTTTCGCCTGCTGCACTTTCTCCTCGCCAATGCCGGCCGAACGATGTCACCGGAACGGTTGACGAGCCACGTTTGGGGATATCGGGGAATGGGAGACAAGCAGCTCTTGAAGCAGCTCGTGCACCGATTACGCCGCAAGATCGAACCCGATGCTGCGGAGCCCAAGTATCTCGTGGCGGTGAGCGGCGTGGGCTACGCTTTGAACACGAGCGGCTCCGACTCATGAACGATCACGATCCACTGCCCGAGAAGGCCCGATCACCCCGCGGCGGGACGGCAACGTGGCTTCGCTTTGCGATCCCGATTGCCGCCGGCGCGATTCTCGTTGCGCTCGCTCCGAAGTTCTTTCCGGGCCGCGCGCCCGAGAAGGGGAAGATGCCGGCCGGTGAGAGCGAGCCGGCACCGCCTTCTCCGGCTTCACCGACCCAACCGTCCTCGCCCGCTTCGGTCGTGGTGGCGTTGTTCCCGTTCGGAACATTTGCGGAGCCGCCGCCGAAGTTCATCTGGACGCGCGATCCGCTGGCAACTGCGTACCGGCTCGAGCTCTTGAATCAATCGGAGAATCTCTTCTTCTCGAAGGAGACGACCGACACGACGTTCGTGCTGCCGCCCGATGATCCGGGCTGGTCGCAGATCGGATCTTGGCGCGTCACGCCTCTTTTGGGCGGCGGAGTCGCCGGAAGACCGTCCGATCCGATGTTGGTTCGCATCGATCCTTCTCTTCGCTAAAAAAAGATTCCGGCGCCCCTCGCGAGAGAAGCGCCGGATCGATGGGCAGAGGTGCTCGCTTTCGAATTACTGATGATCTTTGACGATCATCTCTTCTTGATACTTGCCGGTGTCGTTGAAATCGGAGTGCGCGGTCCAGCAGCCCCAGCCGATTCCGCCCGCCGCCACCTTTTCATCCGTCAACACGAACTCGGCCTGATTCGATTGCCGGCCGGTGAGATCCCAGGAGTACTTGATCTGCGGATCGTTGTACTTGTGCACGATGCAGTCGGCGTGCACGAATTGGTCTCCAAACGCGTCCATGATTCCCGTGCTCATGACCGGCGTCTTGTGGCCGGGGTTATAGTGCGCCGAAGTCTTGAACTCGAGAATCTCCGGGATCGTGACCTCGTAGATGTTCTTGTCGGCGGAGACGGTGTAGGTCATGGGCACGCGGCGCATGCCGATGAATTTCCCGGCGAGATGCGCGGCCTTGAGCCCCCAGCTCTGGACTTGGGTGTTCATCATGGCTTCCAGCGCCTTGCCTTGCTCCTCGGTAGCATTGTCGCCGAGATAGAGGTAGACCCAATTCCCTTCGACGTTCGATCCGAAGCCGCGGCCCACGACGACGTAGCTCACGCCGCTCATGTCCGTCTTGCCGATGAACCCTTTGTTGATGTGTACGGCATCGGTGTGATCGCAGCCGTGAGATTGCATCGGCTTCTCGTTGAGACGGCAGGGGCAGGGAGCCGCGCAGCAGCAGCCGATGATGCGTGAGCCCTGCAGCTCGAAATTACTGACATCGGGCGGCGGCGGTGCCGGAGCGCTCTTGTTTTCCGCGGTCAACCCGGGCCCAGCGAGCAAAGCAAGGGTCAATCCGGCCCAGGCGGCCGATCGAACGAGCGACGTCATGGTTTCCTCCTTTTCGGAACACGGGATCGACGTCGAATGACGCGCGGCGTGCTCGTGGTCGCACGGGCGCGTTGGAGAACTGTAGCGGAATGAGATTCGAAAGAAGACAAGAACCATTGTGCAGCGCGCAACAAACGGCTCTCATCGTCGAACGTGCGGGCGGCGATCATGGCCCCTTCCAATGCGGCGAAGTAGGCGCGCGCAATCGGAGCGGAGGGGCCGGCATACGAGAAATGCTTGGCCGTGCGTCCCTCCTCGAGAACACGCGCCAACCAGGTCTCCGTCTCCTCATAGAAGCGCTTCACCTCGCGCTGCATCGGTGCGGGCAACGTTGCGTACTCCGCCGCGAGCATTCCGCAAAGGCACAGGCGGTTGCCCTTGCTCAGCGTGATCCGGAAGAGCTCCGCGAATTCCTCCAGCCGGCGGCGGCCGGAGGTCGTCTCGGCTTCGATCGTCTCGAGATAGCCGCGAAATCTCTCGCGATAGCGAGCCATGACTTCGCGGCCGAGATCGGCCTTGGTCGGGAAATGGTGGTGAATGCTCGCGGTGCGAACGCCGACCCCGGCGGCGAGATCTCGATAGCTGAACGCATTGAACCCGCGCGTCTGCGCGAGGTCCTGCGCCAGATCGAGAAGAGCGACTCGAGTCGCGGATTCGTTCACGGGAGGAGCCTACCGATGAGTAGGTCGGTTTGTCAAATCGAAAACTTGAGGGCGGCGGGCAGTGGGGCGCTACGGATTGTTCGCTGGGGTGGTGGCCAAGACCCGCTCGAATTCAAGGAGCGCCCGCCGGTCCTGGGCGCTCTGCACTTGAGACCTGGCCCGGCGCAGCGCATCCAGAGCCGCGGTTGGATTTCCGGAGGCGGCCAGACAGCGGGCAATGGCGAGGGCCACGTTGCGGCGCAGCTGCGGCCTGAGAGCGAGCGCTGCTTCCGCGATCTCGTAGGCGCGCAAAGCCGGGCCGTTGAATCCAAAGATTTCGTAGGCGATCCCCCATTGATAGTAGAAGTAGGCCTCTTCGGTGATGGGGGTCGGCCCGCGCTTCAAAGGAATGGGGCCGGCCAGCACACTTCGAGAAGCGAGCACGTTCGGCTGTCTCGGATTCACATACAGCGTGAGGTGCGGCCCTCCCGAATCCCCGGGAGGAAACTCTTGGATCTTCTGGTACGTCGTCTCGAGTGAGTCGTAGAACGCCGACTGCTGAGGAAAGCGGAGGCGATCCTCTTCGTATCGCGAACGGATCGGGCTCGAGGTGATGACGAGATCGACGTCTTGGTACAGCGCGAGATCGTAATACGGGGCCGATCGCTCGGGAGAGACCTGAAACATGGGAAGCTGGAGCAGCCCATAAAGAGGTTGGTACTCGAGGCGCTCGAGGCTCTTGGCGCGAACGTCGGGATCGAGAAGCGCGAGCTCCAAGGTGTCGAAGACGTCGGGAGCATAGGGATCGGTGAGAAGCAAAGCGCCCGACGGACAGTGCGTTTCGATCCATTCCTTGGCCTGGGTCCGCGTATCGCTCGAGCGTTTCTTCCCCTCGCGGAGGTCGGTGCGGATCTGCGAGCCCAGGATGAGCACGATGCCGAGCAGAACAAACGCCGCGCGAGCTCGCCGGCTCACTCCAGCGGGAGCCCGCGCTTCGAGCGCGACGAAAACGATCGCGCTCGCGAAAACGAGAAGCGGCGGGACGAGCGGGAGAAGATAGCGGTCCGCCCTCATCGACCAACTGACAATGAGCAGTGCGTATGCGGCGACGAACGAGCCCAGGATCCATGCCCAGCGCCGCTTCTTGATCACGGCGAAGAACACGAGCGAGATCAGGGAGGCCGCGCCCAAGGGCCAGCCCAGCGCATTCGTGCCGAGCGACGTTGCGTAGTCCCGCAGCGTTCCGGAGGGATCGTCTCCGAAATGCCCGGCGGCCATGTGTCTTCCTTCGGTGGCGAGATCTCTCTGAAACGTCGAGAAGTCGAGAATGACGAAGGGCGACGTGATCGCAAAGGCGACGACGGCGCAGCCCAGCAGCGTCCCCAGCGAGAGCCGTGAGCGGCGCCCGGCCAGGTGCGCGGCGAGGAGTGGGACGAGAACGATGGCCCCGGTGTATTTCGAAGACGCCGCGAGGCCCAAGGCGACGCCAGCGCGGATCGACGTTGCGACAGACCGAGAGCTTTGCATTCGGATCGCTTCCACGAGCGCCCAGGTCGTGAAGAACGTTGTCGGGATGTCGACGGAGATGGTTTGCGATTCCCCGAGATGGAGCGGGTTCACGATGAGAAAGAGCGCGGCGAGGATTCCCGCCGGTTTCCCCGCGACATCTCTTCCCAGGATGTACGTCAGAGCGACCGATCCGGCTCCGAAGAGTGCGGTCACCGAACGTTCCACCACGTAGAACAGCGTGCGATCCAGCGCGAACATCGTGCGAAAATCGAGCGAGGACTCGATCTTCCCGAACATCGACAAGACGAGATACAACAGGGTCTGCGCGGCGGCGTGGATGTAAAAGACGAAGCTCGGATAGCGAAAGAAGTGAGGATTGGGATCGAAGGGGTTGAGCGGTCCCCAACCGCAGATTTGCCAAGCCTCGTGAAGCGGCGTCGCCTCTTCAAAGACTTGGGGAAGGCCCCAAGCGATGTGATGCAGGCGCGCCCCGAGAGCGGCAGCGGCCAAAGCGTAGGGAAGGAGTCGATCCGCGCTCGCTGATTTCATCGCACTCCGCGCGCATCGATGGCCTCGGCACGAAACTCAGCTCGAGACGGCCATCGCCTTCACATCGAAAGAAACGTTCGCTCCACGAACCACCATGCGCCCGCCAACGCGATCCCGATCGATCCGATCTGCACGATGCGAGGCGCTTGCCGGGGAAGACGAGCGCGTATCAGCGCCAGAATGGGCGCAGCGATCCCAACGATGCAAGCCTGGCCGATCTCCACTCCGAAGTTGAACGCGAAGAGCGCCCAGCCCAGATGGGCGGCGGGAATGCCGAACTGCTTGAGCACGCTGGCGAATCCGAAGCCGTGCACGAAGCCGAACGAAAATGCCAAGAGCGCGCGCGGGTCGCGCCGCCCGGCGGACGCGCGAAGATTGTCCAATCCGACGTACACAATGCTGAGCGCAATCAGGGGCTCCACCAGCTTGGCAGGTGGATTCAAAATGTCGAGCGTCGCCAAAGTGAGCGTGATCGAATGCGCCAGCGTGAACGAGGTCACGATCTTCAAAAGGCGGCCGACGCTTCCGCCCAAAAGCAAGAGCCCCAAGATGAAGAGAATGTGATCGGGCCCGATGAAGATGTGGTGGATTCCCGCCCCGGTGAAGCGGTGCACCACCTCGAACACTTTGCGCTTCTCGCCGAATGCCACGTTCACCACTGGACGATCTTTGTTGAAAAAATCCTCGACGATGACTTGGCCTTCTTGATGAACGTCGAAGAGCGTGATGTGCAGCGGATCGTATGGAAAAAGAAGCCCGCGCACTTCGACCGTGCTCGGCTTGTGCGGGAACGGATAGCGCATCACGACGGTGACCGAACGATTCGCGGTGTCGGGAACGAGCCCCTCGAGCGAGCCGGGAATCACGCTGCCCTCGGCGCTGAGCGTCAGGCGTCCGGAGACGAGCGCGAGGATCGGGCTGGCTGAGCGCGCCAGGAAATCGCGGTCCAAAAGCGAATCTTCCGGCGCAGACGGACCCAAGTCGTGGGCCAGATCGATCACGTGAATCGTCGCCCGCGCCAAGAAGTGATCGCCGGTCCACTGCAAATCGAGGTGGCTCGTCGGAAAGTCGTGGGCGGCGGCAGCGCGAGGAAGCAGGAGAAGCGCGGCGGCAAAAAGCGCGCGAGCCCGAAGGCCCATCACTCACATGCCCCGGATGGAAAGCGCCATGGCGACGTTCAAAACCACGTGGGCGATCGCCAATCCGGCAACGTTGTGGGTGCGCAGCGCAATGATGTCCCCCAGGAGCCCGAGGCCGATGAACAACGTGAGCGCGACTGGCATTCCCAAACAGTGCGCGAAGAGATTGATCTCATAGATGTGTCCGTAAAACCAGACCAGGTTCTGCATCACGATGGCGAGCCACACCGGTCCGAACGCCGCCAAGGCGAGAAGAATGTAGCCGCGCGTCGCGAAATCGGTCGTCGCGGCGTGCAAACCCATCGTGAGGAGAATTGCAGTTCCCTGGGATGCATTCGCATGCCGAATCGGATGGCGGCTCAAGAGCGGATCGCCGGTGCAGGTGGAAAACGCCAGGAAGCCGAGCGCATAGAGCGCGCATCCCCACAGGACACTCTTCCAGAGATTCTTCGTGGTGAATCCAAGTTGCGCGGGAGAGAGCCCGAGAAACCTCCACGCCCAAAGATAGGGGAGGAGGATGGTGGTCACCGATTGGAGAAGCGTCGTCGCGAGCTTGTGACCCAAAGGATCGCGAGGAAGGGGCAAGCGAAGCTTCACGATGTAGAGCCAAGTGATGAACACACCGAAGACGAAGACGCCCAGGATGGAAAGGATGGCCAGGATTCTTCGCGAAACGGAGAGAGGTGCGGCAGATATTCCGATCATCGCCCGCGATCCTAGCTCAATTTCTCATTGTCCGCGCTCTTGACGAATTGGACGCTCGGGAGCAAATGGTGCGCGACTGGGGGCGCAATGGCGCCCACCAACCCGAAGTGCATCGATGAGCTCGGCTCGAGAAGGAGCTTCGCGGCCATGGTTCTCTCGTTTCCCCTTGTCGGCGAGGATCACCCGCTTCGAAGGCGTGCCGCGGGCATTCTTTTCAAGTCCGCTCTTCTTTCCATGTTGCTGCACGGATTGTTCGCTGGTGGCCGAATGTTCGTGGCCAACCAATTCCCTCCGCAGGTGCAGTTCGAACGGGACGGCTATGTCCGGCCCTTCATCGAACAGCCGCGCCCCATCACCGATCAGCAGAGAATCCCCGTTCCCGTGAAACCGGTAGCCATGCCCCCCTTTCCGGACGCGATCCCGGACCCCGTCCCTTACGATCCGGACATCGATGTGAGCTCGGCCCCTCTTCCGGATCCCGCAGCCGACTTCGAACCCGTCGGCGATTCGCGAGGCATCCCTTCGAATCCGGGCAACGGCTTCATCGCAGTTGCCGACTCGACGGTTTACGAAGAAGGCTGCGCACTCTGCGTTCCGCCGCAGCTCATCTCCATTCCCACGCCCGAGTATCCCGAATTCGCGCGCGATGCCGGAGTACAGGGCGACGTGCTCTTGAAGGTGAAGGTGGGAGTGGATGGCCGAGTGGCCGAGATCCAAGTGCTGCAGGGAGTGTCGATGTTGAACCAAGCCGCAGTGGAAGCGGCGTCTCACGCCGTGTTTCGTCCTGCGCAGCACGACCAGCACTTGGTTCCCGCGTGGGTAGTCCTGCCGGTGCGCTTCACATTAAAGAATTGAAAGCTACGTTGCCGCTTTCGCTTCGCTGAGCGACACCAGACGATCGAAGACCGCGCGCAGATGGGCGTGCAGATTCGCCTTCTTCTCTTCATTCCAAAGGGAAGGATCTTCGCGCAGGAACGAAGTCCGATCGGAGCGATTGTCGAAGCGCACGAGCGGAACCACAAACGTTCCTTCCTTCGAAGTCACGCGAATGCGGTCGGGAGTCTCGGAGATCGACAAGAGCCAGTCGATGTCATCGCAACCGTAATCGTGACGCATCACTTCGTCGGGAACGACCGGATACAAAGTGGATCCGGGATTTCCCAGCCGCGCGCGCTCCGCGTTCTTGCGGCGCGACTCTTCCGGAGTGACCCAAACGTAGAGCACGGCTGCGCGGCGAATGATTTTCTTCGAGAAGCGGGAGAGCGCCGCGGCGTAACCGTGCGGAGGAGACAGCGGCATCCGGGAGCCTTCGGGACCGCCGCGCGCGATCTCGATGACCACGGTCTTTCCCTCGAGCGGGGAGGATGCCGCGCTCCGCAGCGAGTCGAGGAAGTGCGCCGCTTCCCGTTCCAACGATGCCGCGACGCGGGCTCGCGTGCGCGAATTCAATTTGGAGAGATCGGCATCCAGGCCGGCGCGAACGCGGGCTTCGTCGAGCCGCTGCAAGTAGTAATACGCCGCCGACGGAGGAGTCGGAATATCCCTCGTTTCCAAGAATTCGTAGTCTTCGTTCAAGAGCTCGATCAGCGTGCCCCATTCGCGCGGATCGCGAAACGGCCGCTCCGCGGAAGGAAAGAACAAGGGAGGCCGGCCGGCATCTTCGAGATACTGGTCGATGCGCCGCATCAAATAGACGTACGGGAAGTCGTTCAATTGAACGGTGGGTCCCAAATGGAAGTCGCGCTGCAGAACTTCCGGGGGAAGCCCGTCCAAGTAACGGCGCACTTCGGACTTTCCGGACGCCGGAAGCGCCGCAAAGACCAAGATGTCGAGCATGCGATTCATGTCGCGGCTCCTTGGTACTTCAAGCTCAAGGCACGATAGCCCTCGATCTGCTGTTTTTCCCAGTCTTCATTGCGGCCCAGGGTGCGGGCGAGATCACGCGCAACTTGCGGGGCCCGGACCGCGCTGGCCTTCGCATCCAAAATGAGGTCCCTGGTCCGCCGCGCCAGCACGTCTTCCACGGTGCGGGCCATTTCCTTCCGCGCCGCCTCCTCGGTGGTGGATGGATCCGGCGCCGATTTCCTCCGGTCGCCGATCGGCAGATCTCTCGTACGGCAAGGATGCTCCGGAAGCCCGCCGATCTCCGCGGCCTGATCGACGGCATCCTCCGCCATCTTGCGATACGTCGTCCACTTTCCTCCCGTAATCGTCACGAGCCCTCCCCGGGAGACATGGATCACATGGTCGCGGGCCAAGGACGCCGTCGACATGCGTTCCGTATTCTTCACGAGCGGGCGAATTCCCGCAAAGGCGGACAGCACATCGCGCCGCGAAGGATCGTGGGAGAGATAGCGGCCGGCATGCTCCAGGAGAAAATCGATCTCGTGAGTAAACGGGACCGGCTCGGCGTCCATGCGGTCGATCGCGGTGTCGGTGGTTCCGACGAGAACGCGCTCGCGCCACGGAATCACGAACAGAACGCGCCCGTCATCGGTGTGCGGCACCATGATGGCCGACTCTCGCGGCAAGAAGCTTCGATCGAGAACAAGATGGATGCCTTGGCTCGGCTGAATCATCGGATCGGCCCCTTGGTCCTCCAGCCGGCGAACGTCGTCGCAGTACGCTCCGGTTGCATTGATGACCACCCGGGCGCGTAGCTCGCGAGCGACTCCCGTCTCCACGTCCCGCGCAACGACTCCTTCGATCGCCTCCGCGCGCGTGACGAACGATTCCGCGCGCATGTAATTGACGACGGTGGCACCTTCGCGTGCCGCAGTCTTGACCAACTCGATCACGAGGCGCGCATCGTCGAATTGGCCGTCGTGATACACGATTCCCCCGCGCAGGCCTTCGTGCTCGATCGTCGGAATTCGCGCGAGGGTTTCATCGCGTGAAAGAAGATGCGAGCGGCCAAAGCCGTGACGCCCGGCGAGAAGATCGTAGACCTTGAGCCCCGCGCCATAGAACGGCCCCTCCCACCAATCGTAAATGGGAACGACGAAAGGAAGATCGTGCACCAAGTGTGGCGCATTCTGGCGCAGCACGGCGCGCTCGCGCAGAGCTTCCAGGACGAGCGACACGTTGCCTTGGCGCAGATAACGCACGCCGCCGTGAATGAGCTTCGTGCTCCGGCTCGAGGTTCCTTGGGCGAAATCCCCGCGCTCCACGAGCACGGTGGAATAACCGCGCGAAGCGGCATCGAGCGCCACGCCGACGCCCGTTGCTCCGCCGCCGATCACTACCACGTCCCACGGGGCGCGCGCCGCATCGAGTCGCTCCAGCATTGCCTCGCGGTGGAGCAATGGATTTCAGCCGCCCAAGATTTTCGCGGCGAGGGTCCGCGCGAGAGTGCCGTCCACTTCGCCCTTGTGCGCCTTCATGACCGCGCCCATCACCTTGCCGAGGTCGTTCGGCTGCGCGGCATTCGTCGCCCGGATCGCTTCTTCGACCCACGCCTTGGTCGTTGCTTCATCGGCGAGCTGAGGGAGGAATTCCCCAATCACGTTGAGCTCGGCCTTTTCGGCGGCTGCCTGCTCCGCTCTTCCGCCCTTCTCGAATGCCTCGATGCTTTCCTTCCTCTGCTTTTCCAAACGTCGCAGGAGATCGACGCAAGTCTCGTCGGGCAAATCCTTGGCGTTCGACTTTTTCATCTCGGTGAGAAACGCGGCGCGGATGTTGCGGAGCGCGGACAAGCGCGCGGCATCCTTGGCGAGCATGGCCGCCTTCATTTGCTCCGTGATCGAATCGTAAATGGACAAGTTTCCCACCTCGGAACGGGCCGGCGCGGGCCTCGATCGAGGCGCTGGACGAAACGCGACCGGCGATGGATTCTCTTGCGCGCCGGGCATCATGCCACGCTTTTCGGGATTGCGTCATCGTCATTCGAGTCGAACCTCATCCGCTCTTGGAAGTCGCCGCCTTCACGACGACGTTTCCGCGCACGTTGGGCGAGATCGCTCCACCGTCATGGTTACTCGAGCTTCTCTCCGCGAACGCTTCCAGCCCTTTCGTACGCAGCGAGGAGTTGCGCGCCGCAATCCGTGATGTTCTGCGTCACGCCGGCTACAAGCCGACGGGTCGCGGGAAACCGGCTTCCGAATATCTGGTTCGCGCCGCGGAGGAACAAACGCTGCGCTCGATCAATGCGGCGGTGGATGTCTGCAATGTCACGTCGCTGCACAGCGGAATCCCAATCAGCGTGATCGATCTCGACTTGGCCAAGGAGCCTTTGCGTATTGCGCCGGCGGCGGCGGGAGAGCGCTACGTATTCAATCCCGCAGGACAGGAGATCGATGTGGAGGGACTCCTTTGCTTGCACGACGTCTCGGGGCCGTGCGCCAACGCGGTGAAGGATGCCCAACGCACCAAGACGACCGAGACTACGACCCGCACGCTTTCGGTTTATTGGGGGGCGCGCGCCTTTCCGGGGACTGCGGCGCGCGCCGCCGCGTGGTCGCGCGAGCTCTTGGGAAGAATGGGAGCGGCGACTCTCGACATCGAGATTCTTTGAGCTCAACCGCCCCAATCATCGCGCGTCGTGAGATCACGCCGCTCTAGGGAGCGACGACCTCGAATCCCGCTTGCCTCCAGGCATTCACGCCCCCGCTCAGCGCTTTCACGTTCGTGAAGCCTTGCGCTCGATACTCTTCCGCCCGACGGGCGGACGTGGCTTCTGCCGGTCAAGCGCAGTAGAAAATGGTCTCGCGATCTTTCGGAATGCGGGACTTGCGTGCTTCCAACTCGAAGAGAGAAATCCCACCCTCCAAGTGATTCTCTCGAAACTTCTCTTCACTGTCGTAAGCGCATACCAACAAGGCTTTTCCTGAGTACACGCGATCGTGAGCGGTCTCGGGATCGATCCGTTCCACTGCCATGATGAACTCCTCTCCCCGGAAATGTGTACAAATGGCGGCGGTGTTCGCTTCTGCCGCCCGCTCTGCCGAGACTCCGGGATTTGCCAAGAAGTGGTGCATTCCTCATGCCGTGCGGTCGATTGGATCGCGGTGCCGGTGGGGGATGGCGCGCGAAGGGCGATCCCAGGTATGCTGTGCGCTCAAACACCCCGCTTGGAGATGGAGGAATGACCGGAATGACTCGGAATTGTCTTTGGATGGGATTCGTTGGCGCTTTCATGGCCATGGGAATGGGCGCGCCGGTCTTGGGCCAGGAACTGACTACACTTCCGCCGGCCCCCGCGGACGCCAAGGAGTATCACGCCGAAGACTATTTCCCGAATCTGCAAATGGAGATTCAGTCGACTCCGGGATGTCTGGGCGTGGAAGCGGCCAAGTCCACCACCGGGAAAGAAGTCATTTTCGCCTGGTTCAAGGACAAAGAGTCCGTCGGGAAGTGGTACTTCAGCGAAATCCACCAGAAGTTGATGAACAAGACGTTCCCCGGAAAGATGTTTCGCACGCCGCTCGAGAATGTTCCGGACGACTCCGGTCCCATCTTGGTGATCGCTTCCTTCACGTACGACCCTCAAGCGAAGCTCGGCGGGCGGTTCCCATTCTCTCAATTGGCGATCGAGCTCTACACGCCGCTCAAAGGCGGCTTCTTCGTGAGCAGTCGCTTCGCGCCCTCCGCAGTCCAAGTTCCGGAAATGCTGGAGTACACGCCGACCGGTCCGAAGAAGTAGCGATCGCGAAGTTTTCGGTTTTCACCGGTTCGCCTCTACGGAGCGCCGGTGCCTCTCGGCTCAAGCGCGTTCCTCGGCGCGGCAGCGGCTCGCCTAGTGCTCAGCTTCCCGGTGTCTCTCGTCTCCACGGAAGGATCCTCGCGCGCTTCCATTACCGGCGCGCTGCGGTACACAGTTCGCCTCGAGACACCGGGAAGCTGAGCGGCGACCGCTGCTGCGCCTCCGGATACGCGATTTCGCCGAAAGGCACCGGCTTGCTCCGGCGGCGAACCGGCGATGGAAACATCAAAGGCTTCGCCCGTCGCCTGTCTCGTGAAGCTTCTTCGAGCCTCATCCGTCCGATGGCCTCGAGTTGAAGTCCGAATCGCAGCCTTCGATGTCCGCAACTCGAGGCGTACATTCGATGCCCGCTCGAATGCGCCAGTCAACGCTGAACGCAGATCTCGGCGTGAGTCGCCCATCGGCGTGAAGCACCTTGAGTCCTGCTCCGGAAGGCCGCGCGCCAGCACGTGCATACGCTGCAATGTTTCCTTCGGCGGTTCGCCGCCGGAGCAAGCCCATGCCTCTCGGCGACCTGGCGTACCGGAGGCGCACCGGCAGTCGCTGCACAGATTCTCGGGGTCTCGAGTCGAACTGTGTACCGCAGCGCGCCGGTAATGGATGCGCGCGAGGACCTGCAGTGGAGACGAGAGACCCCGAGAATCTGTGCAAGTGGCGAGCTGCCGGCGCGCCGAGGAACGCATCGGGAGCCGAGAGGTGTGGGCGCTCCGATCCGCGCGAACCGCCGAATACCGAAACATTCAGCGCGATCAGCGCAGGTGCGTCACCCGAGCCGAGAGAACCGTTCCGGAAGCATTCGCGCGAATGAAGTAGATCCCGGAAGGCATGGCGTTCCCTTCGTCATCCTTTCCGTCCCAGGTATAGGAGTGGATCCCCGAGGGGCGGAAGCGTTGGTCGATCGTGCGGACGACGCGCCCGCTGGAGTCGTGCAGCGTGACCTTCACGTCGCCGGAGCGCGGAAGCTGCAGCGTGAACTGCGTCGTTTCGCGAAACGGATTCGGGCGGGCGGAAGAGAGCTGGAAGGCGTGCACCGGCGGGCCGGGACCCGGGCCGGAAGTGGAATCGGGAATCATCTTGCGCACTTGGCCGTTCGTTCCGTCGCCGTGCAAGACGAAGTACAGCTCGCCGTCCAAGTCTTCCCCGAATCCCGTGACGCTCTGAATCTCTCCGGTTGCGTTGAGAACGGGTCCCCAGTCGGTCAAATCCACCGCTTGTCCATTGTCGATGCGGAAAGACCAGATGAGATCGGTGACATAGTCGGCCAGGAAATAATGACCGGTGAGAGAGGGGATCGCGCTGCCGCGGTAAACGTAGCCGCCGATGATCGAAAAGCCGGTGGGATGGTCATACTCGAGAACCGGAAGAACCAAACCGGTTGAATCGCAATCGGCCGGCGGTTCGTAGCAGTGGTTGCCTTCCATGATGTGCCATCCGTAATTGCGCCCACCAGGACTCGAGTTCGGCTCGTAATCGATCTCTTCCCATTCTCCCTGGCCGACGTCGGCGATGTAGAGATCGCCGGTGAGGCGATCGAAGCTCCAGCGGTAGGGATTCCTCAAACCGAACGCCCAAATTTCGGGAAGCGTGTCGGCCGACGCCACGAATGGATTGTCCGGAGGAATCGCGTAGTTCGTGAACGGATCCGCGGGGAAATCGTCCGCATCGAGATCGATGCGCAGCATTTTCCCCAGGAGCTCGCCGGGATCTTGGGCGCGGTTGTCCGGATCGCCGGCGCTGCCGCCATCGCCTGGCGCCATGTAGAAGTAGCCGTCTTGTCCGAACGCGATCTGGCCCCCGTTGTGGTTTCCGAAGGGATCCGAGATGCGCAGCATGCGCTGTCCGCTGGACGCGACGGCGCTGTCCGGATTCGAGCTCACTTGGTAGCGGCGAACGACGTCGAAGAGCGGAAACGGACCAGCCGTGTAATACACGAAGAAGTAGCCGTTCGTTGCGTAATCGGGATGGAAGGCGAGACCCAAGAGTCCCAGCTCGCTGCCGGCTTCGTGATGAACGAGCGACTCGAGATCGAGAAACGGGGAAGGCAAGAGCTGCCCGTCCTTGATGACGCGAATGATTCCTCCCTGCTGGACGACGAAGAGCCGGTGCGTGTCTCCCGGTGCGGGGGTCACATAGACGGGATACTCGAGACCGGTGGCAATCGGGATGGTCTTCACTTGCGCCGACGCGGCCGGCGCAAGGGCGAAGAGCGCGGCGGGAAGAATCCAACGAGTCATGGTTGCATCCTCTCGATGTCGCGAGCTCAGTTTCTTTCCAACTTCGCCTTCAATTTGTCGAGCGCGGCGCCCCAGATCTTTTTCATCCGGGCAACGTCTCCGGCCGCCCCCAGCTTTTCGTGATCGATGGCCACCTGGCTCTTGGCGGTTCCCTTCTTGGAAAAGTTCACCGCAACCGACGAGCCGTCTCCCCAGGTGATACGCATCGATTTCGGCCGCGTGCTCTTGCGGATCGTGAGGGCTTCGTTGCCGAGCCAACTGCGCCGCGAGGCTTCCTCGTTCCAGGCATCGAACAACTTTTCGACCGGAGCCTCGATGGTCTTGCTCGCCGACGCGGCGAAGCCGTCGGCCTTCTGGTGTTTGACGCGCAGCCCGCGTGCTTGCTCGTAGCCGACGGTGATCATCTGGCACCACCATCCGGGAACGCTTTGCTCGTCATACAGAAACGAAGCAATTTGTTTGTGCGGTCAGGTGTTCGCCTTGGCGCGATCGAGAATTGCAAACCAATCCTGCCAGCCCTTGCCGGTCTTCGCCGCGACGGCTGCGCTGCCGATGCCGTTGTATGTCTCTTCGCCGCGGGCGGCGGTGCGCGCCTTGGCGCTTCCCCGCGACTTGCTGTGGCTTGCGGTTTTCGTTCTTGTCGTCTTGGAAGTGCTCTTCGATTTCGAACGCGTACGAACGGTACCGGCGGGGCTCAAGACCTGCTCCTTTCGCAATGTTGCGCGTTGAGGATGACGTCGGAGCGGTCGGCCGGCGCGCCCACGTATCCCAACGATCGCAATTCTTCCGTGACTGCACCTTCCTCCGTTGGGACCATCGTCTGTCCCGCTCCCGGCCGCTCGCGGTGCTCGATCGCCAGGGTACGCAGGCTCGCGGCCTGCGTGGAATCGGACTGCGCCAAGTTCACGGTTTCCTTGGAATCGCGTGTCACGTCGTAAAGCTCTTCGCAGTCCACTCGAAAGCCTTTCTTCGAGGCTCGATCATCATAATACGGAGGCTTCTTGGGATGCGCGCCTTGGGGATTGAAAATGTACTTCCATTCCAAAGTCCGCACCGAAACGATCAAGTCCTGCCACTCGGCGTAGGCCGCATCGCGGGCCGATCCCGGCGCGGCGCCGGATCCGAACGCGCCGGCAAAGGAGATCCCTTCGAGAGGATCGGAGGAGGCGGCGCCGATCCATTCCAGAATGGTCGGCAAGAGATCGACGTTTTGCACGAGCTGGTCCACGACGCCGGGGCTCGTCTTGCCGGGCCAGCGCATCAAGAGAGGAATGCGCAGTGCCGCATCGTAGACCGAGTTCCCATGGTAGTAGTAATCGTTGTGGTCGCCGAGCTCTTCGCCGTGATCGGCGGTCACGATGACACTGGTCGTCGCCGAGAGCTTCTCCTGTTCGAGCGTGCGCAGGATCGCGCCGACATGCCGGTCGACGCCCCGGATGCTCCCGTCATAGAGCGCCAACACGTACGCATGATCGGCGGGATCGAGCGGAGCATTGCGCAGCGCCGCTTCGTCCAGCCGCTTGGAGACCGATCCGAACTCCGGTTCGGGCGCGCCTTCGCGCACCAGAAGCGGACCGCGATAATCGCCGATGAACAGGCGATCGAACGGTGCAGCCGGACCATACGGATGGTGCACATCGTAGAAGTGGATCCACACGAAGAATGGCTTGGAGGAATCGCGCGCCTTCAACCATTCGATCGCTTTCAACGCGGTGTTCGCGTCCTTCTCCCACGTGCTGACGAGCTGGGGACCGCCGGGACCGGTGTCGGATCCGGTGGAGAGAAGCGCGGCGCCGGGAGCGGGATTTCCATCGCGCCCGGCGGGCACGAAAGAGACGAACGCGGCGGTGTCGTAGCCTTTGTCCGCCAAGATCGCGAACATCGTGCGCGTCGACGGCGCCAGGGTCTGCGCATTCTCGAGAATCCCGTGGCGGGACGGATACATGCCGGTCAGCATGGAGGTCAAGGACGGCATCGTTTGCGCGCGCGGTGCGAAGCAATTCGTGAATCGCGCGGCGGATTTCGCGAAGCCATCGATTTCGGGGGACACCGGCTCGCGATACGGCGCGTATCCGTAGCAGCCCAGGTGATCGGCGCGCAGCGTGTCGATGGTGATGAGCACGATCGAGGGTGGGCGCGAACCGCCGCCGGCCTGCTTCTCGCTGCGCGAACATCCGCTGATCAGGATCACCAACAGGATGGCGCGCAGAATCGTCACGTCACTCCCATGAGTTTCTCGGCGCGCTTGCGGTCTTCCTCCTGCAGGTGCCGCTTGCGAATCCGGATGGAGCGCGGCGTCACCTCGACGAGCTCATCGTCTTCCAAGATTTCCAGCGACTGCTCCAAAGTGAGCTTCCAAGGCGGCGTCAGCAGAATGTTCTCGTCGCTGCCGGCGGCGCGCATGTTGGTGAGCTTTTTCCCCTTGAGCGGATTCACGACGAGATCGTCGGAGCGGGAGTGGAAGCCGATCACTTGTCCTTCGTAGACCTGCTCGCCGGGCTCGATGAACAGCGTTCCGCGCTCCTGCAAATTGAAGAGCGCATAGGCGAGCGTTTTTCCCATGGCATTGGAGATCATGGCGCCGTTCGGCCGGCGCACGAGATCCGCGGCCTTGGCCGGTCCGTATTTCTCGAACACGTGCACCATGAGCCCGGTCCCCGATGTCAGCGTGCGAAACGTCGTCTGAAATCCGATGAGACCGCGCGTCGGAATGATGTAGTCCAAGCGCACGCGCCCTCTTCCGTCGGGGCGCATGTCGGTCAAAGATCCGCCGCGCGACCCCAAAGCTTCCATGATTTGCCCTTGATGGCGCTCTTCCACGTCCACGGCGAGCGTTTCGTACGGCTCGTGGCGCGCACCATCCACTTCCTTCGTGATCACGCGCGGGCGCGAGACCGCCATTTCGTATCCTTCGCGGCGCATGTTCTCGAGCAGGATGGACAGGTGCAGCTCGCCGCGCCCGGAAACTTTGAGCTTGTCGGGATCGGTCGTCTCCTCGACGCGCAGCGCGACGTTGTGCAGCGCTTCTTGGAACAAGCGCTCGCGAATCTGACGGCTCGTCACGAAGCGGCCGTCCTTTCCCGAGAACGGCGACGTGTTCGCCTCGAACGTCATCGAGATCGTGGGCTCGTCGACGACGAGTGGAGGAAGCGCCTCCTCATGCTCCGGATCGCACAGCGTATCGGAGATGTGGGGATGCTCGATTCCGATGAACGCGATGATGTCGCCGGCCGAAGCGCTGGGAATCTCCATGCGCTCCAGCCCGCGAAAGCCCAGCACTTGCAGAATGCGCTCGGAGCGCTTCTCTCCGTCGCGATCGATGACGGTGACCGGAGTGTTGCGGCCGATCGAGCCGCGGGCGATGCGTCCGATTCCGATGGCGCCCACGAACGTGGAGTAATCGAGCGAGGAGACTTGCATCTGGAAGGGGCCTTCGGGATTCACCGGCGGGGGAGGGCAGTGCTTCAGAATCGTTTCGAAGAGCGGCTTCATGTCGACCGGGTCTTCACCCAAATCGCGCAACGCGTAACCCTGCAGCGCGGAGGCATACACGACCGGGAAGTCGAGCTGCTCGTCGGTGGCGCCCAAGCGGTCGAAGAGATCGAATGTTTCGTCGAGCACGGCGATGGGCCGCGCCCCGTCGCGATCGATCTTGTTGATCACCACGATCGGCCGAAGGCCGTGCGAGAACGCCTTCTGGGTAACGAAGCGCGTCTGCGGCATGGGGCCGTCCACGGCGTCCACGAGAAGCAGCACGGAATCGACCATGGAGAGCACGCGCTCCACTTCGCCGCCGAAATCGGCGTGGCCCGGCGTGTCCACGATATTGATCGTATATCCATTCCATTGAATGGAAGTGTTCTTCGCCAGAATGGTGATGCCGCGCTCGCGCTCGAGATCGTTCGAATCGAGGATGCGCTCCCCGAAATCACCGCGCGGATCGAGTGCACCGGACTGCTGCAAGAGACGATCGACGAGCGTGGTTTTGCCGTGATCGACGTGGGCAATGATGGCGATGTTGCGAATCTTCTGAATCATGCTGCCGCCTCGAGCGATGCCGAATCTCCGGTGCGGCGCAGCACGACGAGCCGGCGATCGAATCGCGTACCGGGAAGCACGTAGCTCTTGTCGAGCACGACCTCGATGGCCGATCCGAAACGGACCCGCGCTGCTTGGATCTCGGGTGCCACCGCCGGTCCTTTCAGGAACAGGAGCAGCCCGCCTTCGCTCAAGCACCCCGAGGTGCGTAGCACGGTTTTCTCGATCGGCTCGAGCGCACGAGAGATCGCACCTTTCATCGGCTGCGTGAAGCTACGGCTCACGACCTTGTGCGGAAACACGCCGACGCCTTCCAAACGCAGCTCGCGCACTGCCTCGCGCAGGAATTCCACACGCTTCGGGCGCGGTTCCGCCAGAACCAGCTTCAACTTCGGCAAGCGGATCTTGAGCGGGATTCCGGGCAGGCCGGCCCCGGTACCGACATCGACGAGCGGCGAGGGAATCTCGCACAAATCGGCGACGATCATGGAATCGACGTAGTGCTTCACGACCATGCTTTCGAATCCGATCAAACGGGTGAGCTCGCTTCCTTGATTCCGGCTGCGGAGCAGATTATGGTATCGCCAAAGCCGGTCCAGTTGAGTTGCGTCGAGACGAATGCCTCCGCGCGCCAAGAGCGCCCGAAAGGCGTTCCGGTCCGGAGCCGGGCGTGACTTTGCACGGGGCGCCGCGACGCGCCGGGTTCGCCGCATCAGTCGCTCGAGGGTTTGGGGGACGGGGAAAAGTTGCGGACATCCTCGGATCGAAGGCTTCCTGAGTCAAGCGCTCCCTCTCTCGAGATTCTGTTCGAAGACAATCACCTGATCGCAGTTTACAAGAATCTCGGCGTGCTGACCCAAAGCGACCGCACCGGACACGATTCTCTCTTCGATCAAACGAAGCGCTGGATCAAACACCACGCCGGCAAGCGCGGCAACGTCTACCTGGGGCTGGTGCACCGGCTCGATCGCCCCGTCGCGGGAGTGGTGCTGTTCGCGAAGACTTCCAAGGCGGCGGGCCGTCTCTCCAGGCAGCTCCGGGAGCGGACCGTGCGCAAGCTGTATCAGGCGGTGGTGCGCGGTGTTCCCGTGAAGAAGGAGGACGAGCTCGAGCACTTTCTCTCGAGCGGACCGGCGAATCGGGTGATTGCGCATCGCCGCCAAGTTCACGAATCGAAGCTGGCTCGATTGCAGTATCGCGTTCTCGAGGAGAGATCGAATTGCGCGCTTCTGGAGGTCGACCTCGAGACTGGCCGCAAACATCAGATTCGGGTGCAGCTCGCCGCGATCGGCCATCCCATCGTGGGGGATCGCAAATATGGCGATGACCAAGCCTCGCCAGCGGTGCTCGCGCGGGTCCGGGGGATTGCGCTGGCCGGCACCCGGATCGAGGCGGCGCATCCGGTGCGCGCCGAAGAGAAGATCGTGATCGAGCTGCCGCCGCGCCTCAATCCCCTTCGCGAAGTCTTGGACCAATGTCGCTAACGCAAACGGCGGAACACGAGCCGGCGGTCGATCCGGAATCTTCCGAAGTCCAGCGCAGCCTACGGGTCGCGCATCGCGAAGTCTATCCGTTCGCGGTCATGACCGGATTCACCGAGTCGTTCATGGTGCCCTATGCGCTCGCCTTGGGCGCGACCCCGTTTCAATCGGGGCTTTTGACTTCGCTGCGTCAGCTCGTGCTGTCGCTCGCGCAGCTCAAGTCCGCGGAGGGAGTGCATTGGGCGGGAACGCGCAAGCGCTTGGTATTGATCACCGCCGGCGTGCAGGGACTTTTGTGGCTTCCGCTCGCGTTCGTCGCGCCGATGTTCGGACCGTATGCGATCGCCGCGCTCATCGCTCTGTACACGCTCGGGATGACGAGCAACGCGTTCGGAACGCCGGCGTGGGGGAGCATCGTCTCCGAGTATTTACGTGCCGACGATCGCGGGCGGTTCTTCGGAAAGCGCAGCATGGCGTTGGGTGTGGGCACCACGATCGCCGGCCTTCTCGCCGGAGCTGTGTTGCAGGCGACGAAGGGGAATCCTCTGGCCGGCTTCGCGCTCTTGTGCGTCGCCGCCGCGCTCGCCCGGGGCGTGTCCTGGATCATGCTCACCAAGCTCCACGATCCGCCGTGGGAAGAGCCTCACGAAAGCCGTCTGTCGTTCTTCGAATTCCTGGGACGCGCGCGGCGCGACAACTTCGTTCGCTTCACGCTGCTGATGTCGGGGATGAGCTTTTGGACGTTCGTGTCGTCTCCGTACGTTGCGGTCTACATGCTCAAGGATCTGCACTACGAGTATTTGACCTACTCGATCGTCGTGATGGCGGGAACCCTCTTCGGCAACTTGATGATTCCTCGCTGGGGACGCATCGGCGATCGCCACGGGAATCGCGTGGCGATGAAGTGGACGTTTCTCGGAGTCTCGCTCGTGCCGTTTCTCTGGGCGATCTCGGGGACTCCCCTATGGCTCTTGTTCCTCTTTCTCTTGGGCGGATTCCTCTGGGGCGGATTGAATCTCTGCTCGGTCAATTTTGTTTACGATGCCGTCTCCCCGGCACAGCGAACGCGCTACCTCGCCTACTTCAATGTGGTCAATGGACTCGGGATCGCCGCCGGCACGTTCGCCGGCGGTGTTCTCTTGGAGCAGTTGCCGGCGTTCGTGGGCGGGAAGCTTTGGACCGTGCTCTTCTTGCTGTCGGGAATCGGACGGCTTTCGGTCGCGCTCATCTTCCCGCACCTGGTTTCGGAGGTGCGCTCGATCCAGCCGGTTGGTTTGCGGCGTATGACCTATGACCTGGTGGGGACCCGCGTGATTCAGATTCTGGGATGGTGGGTGCGGGACGACGAACGCGGCCCCCGGCGGCGAAATGGCAAGTAACGAGAGGAGCATTGGCGATGCGACGGAATCCCCGCTTCATGATTGCCCTCGTGATCGCCGCGATCGGGTTTCTGACGTACTACTCGTCTCGCCAGAAGAATCCCATCACCGGAGAATCGCAAGCGATCGCGCTCACTCCCGAGCAGGAGATCGCGCTCGGCTTGCAATCCGCGCCGGAGATGGCGGCGCAATTCGGGGGCATCGATCCCGATCCGCAGTTGGGCGAATTCGTGACCCAGGTGGGGAATCGCGTCGTGCAAAACACCGTCGCCTCGCAAACTCCTTATGAGTATCAGTTTCATGTGCTGGCCGATCCGCAGACGGTCAACGCATTCGCTCTTCCCGGGGGCCCCATCTTCATCACGCGCGGGCTCCTCATGCGGCTCCAGAACGAAGCGCAGCTCGCCGGAGTCCTGGGTCACGAGGTTGGGCACGTCGTAGGACGGCATTCCGCCGAACGCATCGCCAAGGATCAATTGATGCAGTCGCTCATCGGTGCGGTGGGCATGGCTTCTGACGATCCCCAATCCGCCCAGCAGATGGCCGCGCTCGTGGCCAACATGATCCAGATGCAATACGGGAGGGAGGACGAGATGCAGTCCGATTCCCTCGGCGTGCACCTCATGTCCGACGCCGGCTACGATCCGCGCGAGCTCATCTCGGTGATGGAGATCTTGGAGGAGGCCTCGGGCGGCCAAGAGCAGCCCGAGTTCATGTCCACCCATCCCAACCCTGGAAATCGCGCCGCTCACATCGAAGAGCACATCCGCCAGCGCTACCCGGACGGCGTCCCCGAGAATCTCTCGAAAGGCGTGAGCTTCGCGCCGAGTTGAACACGCCACGCGAACCATCTTTTTCCCAATCCACTGTTGACGGCGGCTCGCTTGGCCGTACCATTTGCGCCGAGATCATTTGCTCGCGGCCGATTCGTACACTCTCTCCCGCCCGGGCGGCCTGAGTCCCGGGACATATCGCCGCCATGTCGAAAGACCCTCCCGCCGCATCCCTGCCGCTTCCTCCCAACGCATCCCGCGCTTCGTCCGGCTCCGCCGTCCAGAAGCGCCGCACGCTGGGCCCGATCCCCGATCTGGAGCGCCACCTCCCCTCAGATTGGTGGCGCCATCTGTTCAATTCCGTCTATCTCAAGACGGACGGGGACGTGGTGGAGAACGTCGACAACACGCGCAAGGAAGTCGACCTCGTCATCATGGCGGCGGAGCTCGAGCAGAACGACCGCATCTTGGATCTGTGCTGCGGGCAGGGGCGGCATTCACTGGAGCTGGCCCGGCGCGGATATCGCAACGTCTACGGGATCGATCGCTCGCGCTATTTGATTCGCTTGGCCCGGCGCCGCGCGAAGCAGAGCGGCTTGGACGTCAGCTTTCATGAAGGGGACGCTCGCCGCTATCGCCATCGCGGGGAGCTCTTCCACACCGTCATGCTGCTGGGGAATTCGTTCGGCTACTTCGACGTCGAGTCCGACGACGAAGCGGTGCTCTCGAACGTGCGCCGGCATCTCGCCTCGAACGGCACGATCGTCTTGGATCTCACCGACGGCGACTGGATGCGCAAGAATTTTCAGCCGCGCTCCTGGGAATGGGTCGACGAGTCGCATCTCGTGTGCCGCGAGCGCGCGCTGTCCTCCGACGGCGACCGGCTCATCTCGCGCGAAGTGGTCGTGCACGCGGAGATGGGTGTCTTGACCGACCAGTTCTACGCCGAGCGTCTCTACTCCTTCGATCGCATCACGACGCTGCTCGAAAAGCAGGGATTCTCAGGAATTCGCAACCACGGCGTTCTCGAGGCGGAGTCCAGCCGCGGGCAAGATCTCGGCATGATGGCCCACCGTTTGTTCATCACCGCCAAGGCGCCGCGACGCGACGTGAAGCCGGCCTCGGCGCCGAAGTTCCGCCGCGCCGTGACCGTGTTCTTGGGGGATCCGCGCCTTCCCGACGAAGTGAAGCGCGGCGGCCAATTCAACGCCGAAGATCACGACACCGTGAAGCGCTTGAAGGATGCGCTCGCCGAATTGGACGGCTACGAATTCGAATACTTGGACGACCACGAAGCGATGGTGATGCGGCTGCGCAAGGATCCGCCGGAGTTCGTGCTCAATCTGTGCGACGAAGGCTACAAGAACGACGCGTTCAAGGAGCTGCACGTTCCCGCGCTCTTGGAGATGCACGGCATTCCCTACACCGGAGCGGGGCCCTCCTGTCTGGGCGCGTGCTACGACAAGGCGCTGGTGCGTGCCGTCGCGCAATCGATCGACGTGCCGGTTCCGTTGGAATCCTACTGCGGTCCCGACGACACCTCGGCGACCCTGCCATCCACGTTTCCCGCGCTCGTGAAGCCGAACCGCGGCGATTCGAGTCTCGGCATCACCAAAGACGCGGTCGTGCACGACACGGGCGAGCTCGTCGCCTATGTCACCTGGCTGCGCGAGACGTTCGGCCGCCACGGGATTCTGGTGCAGGAATTTCTCACCGGACCGGAGTACTCCGTCGCCATCCTGGGCAATCCGGGCCTTTCCTTCCAAGCGCTGCCGCCGCTCGTCGTGGACTTCTCGCGGCTTCCGAAGGGACTGCCGCCGATTCTCTCGTACGAATCGAAATGGCATCCGGAATCGCCCTACTGGACGCAGATCGCCTGCCGCGAGGCAACGAATCTCGACAACGACTCGATGCGCCGGCTCATCGATTACTCGAGCGCGCTCTTTGAACGCTTGGGATGCCGCGACTACGCGCGCTTTGACTTTCGGTGCGACGCGGAAGGAACCATCAAGCTTCTCGAAGTGAATCCCAACCCGGGATGGTGCTGGGACGGAAAGCTGAACTTCATGGCCGGATACGCCGGACTGCGTTACTCCGATCTGTTGCGGCTCATTTTGGAAGCCGCGCAGGAGCGCAGCGGGCTGGCGATTCCCGAAGCGGCTGCGAAAGAAGCGAGCGCACGCGAAGCGGTCGGGATCCGGTAGAGCTGCATGGCGGGAACCCCGCGCAAGGCGAGAGCGAAGAAGAAGAAGGCGGTGCCCGAGCCGCGCGGGCTTTCCGCGGAGCGGCTGGCTTCCGCGACGCCTCCTGCTTCGCTGGAACGATTGCAGAGCGAGATCGAAGCCGACCGCGGATCGGTTCTCGCGGCATATCGCGATCCTTTGGGATCGAACTGGCAGGTCTTGGCGGCGCTCCCGATCGAGCTCGTCGAGCCGACGCCGTATCAGCGCGATCTTTCCGAAGCTCACGTGAATCGCTTGTCCACCGCGATCGACAAGCTCGGCCGCTATTTGGATCCGGTCGTCGCGTATCGAACGGAAGAGGGGAAGTATTGGGTGCCGAATGGCAGCCATCGTCTCGCCGCCATGCGCTCCTTGGGCGCGCGTTCGATCATCGCCATCGTCGTTCCCGAACAAGAGGTCGCGCATCGCATTCTCGTTCTCAACACCGAGAAGTCGCATAACCTGCGCGAGCGTGCGCTCGAAGTCATTCGTCTCGCCGAAGCGCTCGTGGAATTCGATCCTCGCCCCGAACGCGAATACGCAGTCGAATTCGAGGAGCCTGCGCTCTTGACCTTGGGACGCTGTTATCAAGCGCGCGGGCGTTTTGCGGGAGGTGCGTACCATCCGGTGCTGAAACGAGTGGAGAAGTTTCTGGCATCGAAGCTCCCGACAGCGCTCGAAACGCGAAGCGAGCGCGCTGCGAAGATGCTCGAGCTCGATGATGTAGTGACCGACGCGGTCGCGAAATTGAAGGAGCGCGGATTGCAGAGCCCGTACCTGCGGGCGTTCGTCGTGGCGCGGATCAACCCGCTGCGATTCCAGAGAGGCGCAAAGGCGGAGTTCGATGAGACCATCGACAAGATGATCGCCTCCGCGCGCAAGATGGATCCTGCAAAGGTTCGCGCGGACCAAATTTCGAGCGCCTCCGGCCCTCCGGACGAGTCGTAGTGCGGCATTTCCAGAGGATTGAAGAGGCATTTCTAGGGAATGGCGTGAGATTGTAACCGTCGGCTCGAAACCGCGAAAACCGTCTCGCCCCGGCAAGCATGAAAAATATCCACAAATCCTGTGGATAATTCCCTTGGGTTGCCCATATCCGATTCGCTAGACTCCTTGCCCTTCACATCGAACGAGAGGATTTGGGTGGCGAGCCACCGCAGGCAATTCCCCCCGCGTCCCCAAATCCTCGTTAGTGGGTGGAGAGTCCCCCGCGCGCGTTCGAATTCAAATGAGGTCCCTTGTATGCGTCAAACCATTCCCGCGATCCTTTTTGTTCTCCTGTCGGCGACGTGGGCCACGGGCGCTCAAACGATTCTTGATCTCAGCGGCAATTCTTGGGAGACGGGTGGGTTCCCGAGCTCTGAAGTCGGCGACGAGCTTCAGGCTGTCGGAATTCTGAACGATATCGAAGCTCCACTTGTTTGGAACACGGCCCAGTACTCTTACACCTGGTACATCCGCGGATTGATTTCCCAAGGGGAATCGATCAACGGAACCACTCACATTGTTCAGTACTCGGGCGGACTGTTGACGATCTACGTCGACACCTTGCCCTCGAACGCCGACTACGGCGTCGACCCGCCGAATGCAACGTCCCCCGCCACCTTCACCGACGGATTCTCAACTTATCTCGACGGCGAGTTCGGTGACTTCACCTTGACCTACAACGTGGCGACTTCCACGGGAAGCTTCGTGGGCGATCTCACGTTCACGGGCGGCGACGTGTTCCCGCTTCTCGTTGATCCGACCGGCTGGACGTTCGGCGCGAACATCGCCGGTTTTTCTCCGGGGGGATACGATCTCGAGCTCAATGGCGAAGTGTTTCTTCAGGGACCGAGCTCCGTCGATGCTTCGACCTGGGGATCCATCAAGTCGCTCTATCGTTAAGAGCGCAGCCGTGCCACGTGCAGCTGGGTGAAGCGGCGTCGTCACGATCGGCCGAAGGCAACTGCGGCAGACTGAAGAACGAAGCGCCTTCCCGAAATGGGGAGGCGCTTTTTCTTACCCGGTCGCGATGCCCTACAACCGGACGAGGCCGGCCCCCAAGAGCGCGTACAAGAGCGAACCCGGAATGTAGCCGACCACAAGACTCAGGAATTGCGTGCGCACCGGGACGCGATGGGCGCCGGCAATGAGGTCGGCCAATCCTCCACCCGCCCAAGGCACCATGCGCAGGATGATCAAGAACAGGAGATTGTCGCCCGCATGCCGGCGAAACCAAACCGGCAGCGCTTGCATCGACCTTTGGATGTCGAACTCGTGGTCGCCGCGGCGCCAGAGATAGTACATGCCGAGCCCGCCCAGCACTCCCGAAGTGAGATTGAGAGCGAATGCCGTCCAGAAGCCGAACAGCGCTCCGTTCAACACGCTCAGAAGAAGCGATCCGACTGGAGTCATGGTGGTGATCGTTTGCAGGAAGAGCGAGACCAAAGGCGCCCAGATGCCCATGTTCTGAACGACTTGGCGCGGCCCGCCTTCGAAATCCACCCACTGGCGCACGGCGAGGGCCAGCACCACGATCCCCACGAATAACCAAATGAATTTCGAGCGCAGGATTTTCTGGATCCAGTTCACGATGCTGCACCATTCGAGGGAACGACAAGATCGAGTGCGGCCGGCACCGTGTCGATCGCAAGCAAGCCATCCTGGGCGGCGAAAACCTCGCCGTCGATTTCGTAGGGCTCGCTCTTGGGAAGCGAAATGCGAATGCTCTTGCTGCGAGCCATCCCCACGCGAGGCTCGGCGCCGTGCGTTCCGCGGGCCACCTTACGGAAGAGGCGCATACGCTCGAAGGGGCCGGCATTGCGAATCGCGATCACGTCGAGCTTGCCGTCGGTGAGATCGGCATCGGGAGCGATGAGGAAGGATCCGCCGAAGAAGCGCGCATTGGCGATGACGACCATCAAGTGATCGCCGGAAAGGGAAGGCGTGAACTCGCCTTGGATTTCGAGAGTGATTCCCGGGAATCGAAACAGTTGGCGAAGCGCGCAGAATTGGTAGAGCGCGTCTCCCTGCAGAATCGGGAAGCGGGCGGCATCGGCGATCACGGCGAGATCGAAGCCGATGCCGACGATGTTGAGGAAGTGGCGCTCGCCGACTTTGCCGACGTCGATGCGGCGTGTGCGTCCTTCGGAGATGGCGCGCACGACTTCGGCCGAGCGCTCGAACGTAATGCCGAAGGTCTTACCGAAATCGTTTCCCGTTCCGCCGGCCAAAAGAGCCAAGCGCACTCCGGGCCGTGCCGCGCGCACGATGCAATCAGCGACCGACGACCACGTTCCGTCGCCGCCGACGGCGACGATCGTTTCATACCCTTCGCGGAGAGCGCGTTCGGCGAGCGCTTTCTCTTCGCCGGGTTTCGTCGTGGCGGCATGATCGAAGTGCTCGAGGTCGCGGCGCAAGAGGGACAGAAAGGATTCCATGCGCCGCGCGCAGCGTCCCCGGCCCGCCGCCGGATTGAACACGACGAATACGGACCGCTCCCGCATGGGCGGTTAGGGTCCCGTTTCGGAAGTCGTGTGTGGGGCCCGCCGCGTCGTCAACGGGACACTAGAGAGTTTGAAGCTCTTCGAAGATTTGCGTGCCGTCCTTCATCCACAGCTCGCGGAAGGGACGATCGGCGATCTCATCGCGCACGAGATTGCGGCACATCGGATGATCGTAGAGCTCGAGCGTGCCGCGCTCTTCTTCATGCTCGGTGAACTTCCCCTTCATGTGGATGTCGACTTTGAACCGGCTTTGCCCGTCGCGCGTGAAGCACTGGTGCAACTGATCGACGGGGTCCCAGTTGTAATCGGTCACTTCGAAGTCGAGGATCGGGTTCTCGCCTTCCATGACCCGAATGCGCATGTGGCGATTCGTTTCCTCGAACTTCACGTCGACGTTCTTCATGTAGTGGGGAAGACGCCAGCGCTCGATGGCGTGCTGGCGGGACTCGGCCGTGCTGGTTCCCAAAAGAAAAGGATACATGGCCGACTTCGGGAACGGATCGCCGGACTTCACCAAGGGCGGCACCACGATGGCGAGCACGATCTCTTGATACGCGCCGACCATGCTGTCGTGAAAGTCGAAGGCGGTCAGCGCGAGAATCGAGCTGCCGTGATGCACTTCCAACGGCTGCATCGGTGCAGGAAGGAGCTCGCGCGCGCGCTCCGTGGGAATCTCGAAGAACGCGCTCACTGCATTCTTGAAGTGATAGAACGTCAGCGGCATAGGTTGTGTCTCTTCAGGACGCGAACGATGACATCCGCTCCCTGCTCCAATTGCTCTTGGGTGTGGCTGGCCGAGATGGAGAGACGGAATCTCGAACGGTGCTTGCTGACCGCGGGATACTTGATGGGGTGCAGATACACTCCCTCGTGAATCATTTCCTCGGCGAGCGGGAAGATGAGCTCGTCGCGGCGGATCATGATGGGAATGACCTGCGAGGTCGATTCCCCGATGTCCACTCCGTGATCCCGCAAGAGGCGGCGCATGGTTGCCGCATTCTCGTGCAGCTTGGCGCGCAGCTCTGGTTCGGTTTGCACGATATCGAGCGCCTTGATGAGCCCCGCAGTGACGCCGGGTGCCAGCGCGCAAGAGAATACGTGGGAGCGTGCGAACCCCCGCAGATAATTGACGAGCTTGCGCGGGCCGGCGACGAATCCACCCATGCCTCCCAAGCTCTTCGAGAACGTGCCGAGATGAATGTCGACTTCATCTTCGAGACCGAACTTCTCGGCGACGCCGCGTCCGTTCTCGCCGAACAAGAACGTGGAATGCGCTTCATCGATCATGATGCGCGCGCCGTAGCGGCGGCAGACTTCCACGAGCTCGGGCAGCTTCACGATGTCACCGTCCATCGAGTACACGCCCTCGACGATGACCAGCTTCTTGCCGTGGAATCCCTTGAGCTTCTTCTCCAGATCCTCGACGCGGTTGTGGCGGAAGAAGCGCACGTTTGCTTTGGAGAGAATGATTCCGTCGACGATCGAGGCATGCGCCCATTGATCGGCGACGATCAGATCTCCCGGGCGCATGAGCCCGGCGATCAGTCCCAAGTTCGCGCTGTAACCGGTGGAAAAAAGAAGGACCGCTTCCTTCTTCTTGAACTTGGCCAAATTCTCGGCCAGCTCTTCATGCAGATCGAACGTACCCGAGAGAATTGGGGATCCGGATGCACCCAAACCGTAGCGCTGCGTCGCTTGGACGGCGGCATCGATGACTTCGGGGCGATAGGAAAGTCCCAAGTAATTATAGGAGGCAAGATTCACGAGGTTGTCGAGCCGTCGGTGCCCCTTCGTTTCGACGACGCTTACTCTCGTTTTCGGCGCGGTGACCATCGGCTGGCCGAACAGGTAATAGCCGGCCGGCCGGGCTTGGGCCCACCAGGCGTCGAAAGGATCGAGAAGCGCGAAAGCGTCGTCCCCCGACCCCGAATAGAAGTTGCTGTAGTCGTAGTCGGAGAAGTCGTTGTTGTAGACCTGGGCCGCCGCGTCCGGGGCGTCCGGACGGGCCGGGATGACCGGCGCGGCACCGTCGATCGCGCGCTCTTTCTCGCGCGCGGCTCGAGTTGACGCTCGTAGGGCGTTCGAACTAGTGTCCAGCGGTTGTTTCATGGAATGGATCGATCCCCGATGGAAGTGAGAGGAGCGACCTTCCCCGAAACCTGGGGAGGCAGCTCCAGATCGTGAGAGGATACTTCGCCTTAGCCGTGATCGGAACCCTGTTCTTGATCATGGACATCGTACAAAGAACGGCCGTCGTCGCTCTCGTTCGATGGAGGCCTTCCTCGCGCGAAAGAATTCTAGCCCGATGGTCCCGGTTCCTCGCCGGGATGACACTGACTGTGGTCCAAAGGATCGGAGGCGCGAAAATCGCGCCACTTCCGCGGGTTTCCGGCGGCCCCGGCGTATTGATCCTCATGAATCATCAGTCACTGTTGGACATCCCCCTCATCTTCCGATGCTTGAATTCCGGTTATCCGAAGATCGTGACTCGTCGCAGGTATCTGAAAGGCATTCCGGTCATCTCCCACATGCTGCGACTCTACGAGTACCCGATCGTCGATTCGCAGTCCCCTCCCCGCCGGCAGATTCTCGACTTGTGTCGAGCTGCATCGCAAGCCACCCTGCCCATGGTCATTTTCCCCGAAGGAACGAGGTCCAAGGACGGGGAAATCGGTCCATTCATGAAGGCCGGGTTGGGCGGTATTCTTGCAGTTCGGCCTTGGTTAGTCTACCTCGCTGTCGTCGATGGGTTTTGGAGGTGTGGCCGTATCCAGGAGTTCGGGGAAAACCTACCTAAGGTTCGGGGTCGCGTCGAGGCCATGGGTCCTTTCGAATTCCGGAAGGATCGCGACGATCCGGCCCAATTCATGGACATGATGAGAGAGCGTATGTGTTTGAAGCTTCGGGAGATGCGCGAGAATGGGACGGCTCTTCCCCCCGAGCCGCCGAAGTGAGCGCGCACCCCGTACCCGGGGCCCGTTCGGTGCATCCGGATGCGCTGCGGATTGCCGGAATGCTTCGCCAGCACCTGGGTCCGGAGCTTCGCGGGGTCGTCTTCTTCGGGTCGCGCTATCTCGGAACGACCCCCAACGTGACCAGCGCCTGCGACCTCTTCGTGATCGTGGAGAGCTATTCGAAGTTCTACC
>Ga0111538_10001102_pt1 | contig 37821 bp, 34 predicted proteins | sample SoiMethybrSBSTD1_FD_79669 | JGI IMG/M metagenome (GOLD analysis project Ga0111538, IMG submission 79669) | Bulk soil microbial communities from a Populus tree surrounding site in Tennessee, USA - Soil MetaG P. TD hybrid SBSTD1 (version 2)... | ecosystem: Environmental > Terrestrial > Soil >...
CCCTTTTCCCTTTTCCCTTTTCCCTTTAAACACCCCAGCCACGCCTCGCCACCGGTTCAAGGCAGATGCTGCGGCCGATGGCTGGAGCGATGATGCGGAGCTCGGCCATCAGCCGATCGAACTGCGCCGGGAACAGCGATTGCGCCCCGTCGCTCAGCGCATGATCCGGATCGTGATGCACCTCGATCAGCAGGCCATCGGCTCCGGCCGCAACTGCGGCGCGTGCCATTGGCGCCACCTTGTCGCGTAGGCCGGTGCCGTGACTGGGATCGACCAGAATCGGCAGATGACTCAGCTTGCGAACAACCGGGATCGCACAGATATCGAGTGTGTTGCGCGTATAGCTTTCGAACGTTCGAATACCGCGCTCGCACAGCATCACGTTCATGTTGCCGCCAGCGAGGATGTATTCCGCCGAAAGCAGCCACTCTTCGATCGTCGCGGAGATGCCTCGTTTCAGAAGAACCGGGGTGCGGGCGTGACCGAGTTCCCGCAACAGCGTGAAGTTCTGCATGTTGCGCGCCCCGACCTGCAGAATGTCGGCGTACTTCTGAATCATCTCGAGCTGACTGATGTCCATCACCTCCGACACCAGTTTCAGGTTGTGCCGATCGGCAGCGCTTCTGAGCAGCCGCAGCCCCTGCTCCCCGAGTCCCTGGAAACTGTAGGGTGAACTGCGCGGCTTGAAGGCGCCGCCACGAAGAACCTTCGCGCCCGCCCGCTTCACTGCTGCGGCAGCGGCCTCGACCTGATCTTCGTTTTCCGCCGAACACGGGCCGGCCATGACGATGACCTCGTCACCACCGATTCGTAATTCGCCAATCGAGACGACGCTGTTCTCCGGTTTGAACGTGCGGCTCGCCAGCTTGTATGGTTCGGTGATTCGGAGGACCTCCTGCACACCATCGAGCACTTCGAGCAGCCGTGGATCGCCGGCGCGATTGCCACCGACGGCGCCGATCACCGTGCGCAGCGCACCGGTCGATCGGTGAACGTCGAACCCCATTTCCACGAGCTGCGAAATCACACGCTGTATCTGGTCGTCGGTCGCGCGCTCCTGCATCACTACCACCATAACTACCTCTTTGCCCTTTTCAAGTTAGTGAATCGCCCGGTTGTGCCTCTCGCTCCGCTTCTTCATCGGCGATGCGCTCGAGGCGTCTCGCTTCGTCGATGATCCGTTCGAACAGCCGCCTCATGGCTTCGTTGTCGAGCGGCCCCTTGTTGATCCGCTGCACGTGTCCCACCACTTCCGCTTCACGCGACGGCTGGTAGACCTCGAGGCCGAGAAGTTTCTTCTCATGCCCGATCGCCAGCGCGCACGCCGCGCGCGCGCTCAGGAGCTGCACCAGCCGCTCGTCGATGTCGTCGATCTGCTGCCGAAGTTCGTCGATGCGGCTCACACTGCGCTCTTCAGCCATCGCACATACTCGCCTGCCCGTTTCGCCACGTCCGGCGCGCCACCGTGTTCAGCGATGACCTTGACCAGCGCGCTTCCGACGACGGCGGCGTCAGCCGAGGCGCACGCCTTGGCCACCTGCTCCGGCGACGAAATGCCGAACCCGACCGCCACAGGCAGCGACGATTGCGCCCGCACGCGCGCAACGAGACCGGTCACGTCATCGGCGAGCGTGTCGCGAACGCCGGTAACTCCGAGCCGAGAAATCACATAAAGAAATCCGCGTCCCAGTTCACCCGATTTCCGAATGCGGCCATCGCTCGTCGTGGGACTGATCAGAAAGATCGGATCGAGACCAGCGGCGACGAGTGGCGCGCGAAGCGGTTCGGCCTCCTCGACGGGATAATCGAGGATCAGCACGCCGTCGACCCCCGCGTCCTTCGCCTCGCGCGCGAAGACGACCGGATCCATTCGCAGCACCGGGTTGGCATAGGTGAAGAGGACAATGGGTGTCTCCACCTCCTGCCGGACGGCGCGCACGACATCGAGCGTCCCGCGGAGGGTCATGCCGGCCGCCAGTGCGCGCTCGGTCGCCCGCTGGATCACGGGGCCATCGGCCAGCGGATCCGAAAACGGCACACCGACCTCGAGAATGTCGGCTCCTCCCTGCGCCAGCGACACAAGAATGCGGGCCGACATGTCGGCGTTCGGATCACCGGCCGTGACATAGGTGACCATGCCCCCCCGATGTTCGGCGCGAAGTCGATCGAAGGCTTGCCGAATCTTCGACATCACCCTTTTCCGTTTCCGCTGGCCAGCGCCTTTTGCACGCTGATCACGTCCTTGTCGCCTCGTCCCGACAGGTTGACCAGCACAATCTGATCGCGCGTCATCGTCGGCGCGAGGCGGCACACGTGGGCAACGGCGTGCGACGATTCGAGCGCGGGAAGAATGCCCTCTTCTTTTCCCAGCCGTTGAAACGCCGCGAGCGCATCAGCGTCGTTGATCCACGTGTACTCGGCTCTGGCCGAATCGTGCAGCCAGGCGTGTTCCGGACCAACGGCCGCGTAATCGAGACCCGCTGAAATCGAGTGCGTCAATTCGATGTTGCCGTTGCCGTCCTGGAGCACATAACTTCGCGTGCCCTGCAACACGCCACCACTGCCTCCGGCAAACCTGGCGGCATGCTTGCCTGGCTGAATGCAGTACCCGCCGGCTTCGACGCCGATCAGCCGCACATCTGTATCGGCAATGAAGGCATCAAAAATGCCGAGGGCATTGCTGCCGCCGCCAACGCAGGCAACGATAACGTCAGGCAGCCGACCGATCGAGTCCAAGCACTGCCGCCGTGCCTCCTGCCCGATCACGGACTGGAATTCGCGGACCATGAGCGGGTATGGATGCGGCCCGAGGACGGACCCGAGCAGATAGTAGCTGTCGCCGACGGTGGCGACCCAGTCGCGCATCGCTTCGTTGATGGCGTCTTTCAATGTCCGGGCGCCGGCGTCGACCCGGCGAACCGTTGCCCCGAGCAGCTGCATGCGAAAGACATTCAGCGCCTGGCGCTCCATGTCTTCCGCGCCCATGTAGACGTCGCATTCAAGCCCGAGCAGCGCGCACACGGTGGCGGTCGCCACGCCATGCTGCCCCGCTCCGGTTTCCGCGATGATGCGTCGCTTCCCCATCCGCTGGGCGAGCAGCGCCTGACCGAGGGCGTTGTTGATCTTGTGCGCGCCGGTGTGCGCCAGATCTTCGCGTTTGAAAAAAATCCGCGCGCCGCCGAGCGACGTCGATAGCCTCTGCGCCTCGTACAGCGGCGTCGGCCGCCCGACGTAATCGTGCAGCAGCGTCTGCAGTTTCGAGCGAAACTCGTCGTCTTTTCGGGCTGCGAAATACGCGCGCTCGAGTTCTTCAACCGGAGCGACAAGCGTTTCGGGCACGAATCGCCCGCCATAGGGGCCGTAATACCCTCGCGCGTCCGGATCTCGCTGGCCAAATGATGGATTCATTGCCTGACTCACGCGGCTGCCACGGCGGCGAAAAATGCCTGCAGCTTTCCGGCATCCTTCACGCCTGGTGCCGACTCGACTCCCGATGACACATCAACCATGTGGGGGCGCACACACGCAATGGCCTCGCGCACGTTGCCGGAATGCAGCCCGCCAGACAAAATCGTGCGGCGCCGTGCAGCCACCTGCGCTGCCGTTGTCCAATCGATCGTTCGGCCGGTTCCGCCACGCCGAATCGGGTCATGCGCATCGAGCAAAACCGTCACGTCCTCGGGAAGCCGATCGACCTCTTCCGGCACCAGCGCGCCTGTCACCGCCACGGCCTTGATCAACGGCTGTCGGACGCGCCGGAATTCCTCAACCGCTTCACCGCCGTGAAGCTGGATCGCGCCCAGCGACACTCGATCGGCGATGTCGATCACGTGACTCACGGGCTGATCCACGAACACTCCCACGGTCGTAATGAGCGGCGGCAGTTGGGCGGCGATCTCCTGTGCGTGCGCCGGGTCGCAAAATCGCGGACTCGACGGCCAGAAAATGAAGCCGATGGCCGAAGCCCCGAGGGTGACGGCCAACTGCGCGTCTTCGGAGCGGCAGATCCCGCACACTTTCACGCGGGGTGTGTTCATGTCCCCACCAGTTCCCGCAACGCGGCTCCAGGATCCGGCTGCGTAATGAGGCGCTCCCCCACGAGAAACGCGTTGTAGCCAATTTGCGATAAACGGGCGATGTCTGCGGCAGTGCGAATGCCGCTTTCCGCGACCGTGGTCGTGTCCCGTGGCAGCCGTTCCGCGACGTGATTGAACACGCTGGGATCGACTGCGAGCGTACGAAGATTGCGGCTGTTGACACCGATAACTCGCGCGCCGGCATCAACCGCGCGCTGCAACTCATCCAAATCGTGGATCTCGACCAGCGCGGCCAGCGACAACCCGTTCGCTGCGCGAAGAAGCGACTGCAGCGTTTGCTGATCCAGCGCGCCGACGATCAGCAGAACCGCATCCGCTCCGAGGACTGCGGCTTCGATCAGCTGGTACTCGGTCACGATGAAGTCCTTGCGGAGCAAAGGCAAACTCACCGCTGCGCGGACCTCGCGCAGGTGTTCGGGACTCCCATCAAAAAACGTGGGTTCGGTGAGTACCGAAATCGCAGATGCGCCCGCCTCGGCGTACGCGCGCGCGTGCGAGGCCGGATCGTAGTCAGTTCGCAGAATTCCCTTCGACGGAGACCGGCGTTTGCATTCGGCAATCACGCGCGCCGTGGCTTTCGCGTGATCGCTCGCGAGCGCTGCCTCGAACGCCTGTCCACGAGGAGTTCTGAATTGCCCGTGCTCCAGAAGTCGCGCCGGCCGAGCTGCCTCGCGCAACTCGACGATGCGGCGAGTCGCGGCGACGATCGTGCCGAGCAGATCCGGTGCGGCGATCATGATGCGGCCGCCTCCGCTCGCTCGTTTGACACCGCGACGAGCTTCTCCAGGATCGCAGCGGCGCGGCCGCCGTCGAGGGCTTCGGCTGCGGCCGCTATTCCTTCGCGAATTGTTCCAGCCCGCTCGGCAATCAGCAGCGATGCGGCTGCGTTCAACAGCACGATGTCGCGGGTTGGGCCTCCCTCGCCGGCAAGCAGCCGACGCGCGATCGCGGCGTTCGCGGCGGCATCGCCACCACGCAGGTCAGAGGGCGCACTCTTCGGCAATCCGAAATCTGCCGGATGCACATAGAAGGTGTTGACCTTTCCGTCCCGGCATTCCGACACTTTCGTGTAGCCCGTCGTGGAGATCTCGTCGAGTCCGTCAGCGCCATGGACGACCCAGGCTCGCTCCGATCCGAGAAGGGCAAGCGATCGCGCGACCAGCTCGGTGAGTTCCGGCCGTGGCACGCCGACCAGTTGCCGTGACGCGCCTGCAGGATTGGTGAGGGGCCCGAGCAGATTGAACGCGGTCCGGACACCAAGATCCTTTCTCGTCGGGCCAGCGTGCCGCATCGACGGGTGAAACGTCGGGGCGAAGAAGAACGCGATGCCTGCTGTGTCGAGGCAACGCTCGACCACTGCGGGCTCCGCGGCGACACGGACCCCGAGCGCCTCGAACAAGTCCGCGCTTCCGCACTGACTCGACACCGAGCGGTTGCCATGCTTGGCGACCTTGACGCCGCACGCCGCCAGCACCAATGCGGCAATCGTCGACACGTTGAACGTGTGCGCGCGGTCGCCACCGGTTCCGCACGTGTCGAACACCGGCGCATGCGTGCGCGACAATCTGGTCGCCCGTCCCCGCATCGTCTGCGCCAGGCCAACGATTTCCGCCGGCCGCTCGCCTTTCATCGACAAACCAATGAGGAAACCGGCGATATGCGCTGGCTGCGCCTGCCCCTCCATGATGGTTTCCATGGCTGCCGCCGCCTCTTCACGCGAGAGGTCCTGATGCCGCTGGAGTTTTTCGATGAGCGCGGCGAACATCTACATCTCCAGGAAGTTTCGCAGCAACTGGCGGCCTTCGCCGGTCAGCACCGATTCGGGATGAAACTGAACGCCGTGAACAGGAAACGCGCGATGCCTGACGCCCATGATCGTGCCGTCCTCAGTCCGCGCCGCCAACTCGAGCGAATCCGGCAGCGGCTCGGCGACCACCAGCGAGTGATATCGACCGGCGACGAACGGTTGTTGCACGCCGCGGAAGAGGCCACGACCGTCATGCTGAATAGACGACGTTTTGCCGTGCATCAACTGCGCTGCGCGCACGACCTGCCCGCCAAAGGCGACGCCGATGCTCTGATGTCCCAGGCACACGCCGAGGACCGGAATTGTCGGGCCGAATCGTTTGATTAATTCGACCGAGATCCCGGCGTCTTCAGGACGCCCGGGTCCTGGCGAGATGACGATGTGATCCGGCTGCATCGTTCCGATCTCATCAAGCGAAATCTCGTCGTTTCGCCTCACTACCGGCGGCGCTCCAAGCTCGCCGAGATACTGGGCGAGATTGAAGGTGAACGAATCGTAGTTATCGAGGAGCAACAACACGTTAAAGTCCCGCCTCCGCCATCGTCAGCGCCGTCAGAAGCGCGCGGGCCTTGTCACGGGTTTCTTCGTACTCGGCCGCAGGATTGGAATCAGCGACGATGCCGGCTCCCGCCTGGACCCTGGCCTTGCCGTTGCGAATCGTGATCGTCCGGATGGCAATGCAGAAATCGAGATTGCCTGCAAAGTCGATGTAGCCAACTGCGCCGGCGTAGAGATCGCGGCGGGTTGGTTCGAGTTCGGAGATGATCTGCATGGCGCGGATCTTCGGGGCGCCCGAGACCGTTCCTGCGGGAAAACACGCGACCAGCGCGTCGAGATGATCGTGCCCTTCGGCCAACCGTCCATCGACGGTTGAAACCAGGTGCATCACGTGCGAGTAGCGCTCGAGCGCCATGTATTGCGGCACTTTGACCGTCCCGAACTCGCAGACGCGGCCGAGATCGTTCCGCCCGAGATCGACGAGCATCACATGTTCGGCGCGTTCCTTTTCGTTTCGCTTGAGTTCTTCGGCGAGGCGCAGATCCTCGTCTTCGTTCTGGCCGCGCGGACGCGTGCCGGCGATGGGATGGGTTTCGACACGCCGTCCTTCGGCGCGGACGAGCATCTCAGGCGATGACCCGACGATCGCCAGGCCACCCATGCGAATGAAATACATGTAGGGGGACGGATTGACGTGTCGCAGCGCGCGATAGACGGTGAACGGATCGGCGGTCACCTCGGCTTCGAATCGCTGCGACAGCACGGCCTGGTAGATGTCGCCGGCGGCAATCCGTTCCTTGATCGATCGCACGCCCGACTCGTAGGTGTCGCGCTCCATGTTGGAATGGATCGCCGGCGCGGCGTTCGATCGCGCGTCGGGCTGCGACAGGCTTCGCTCGAGTTCACGTTCGAGGAACTGAATCTTCGCGCAGGCGAACTGATAGAGCGCAGTGAGGTCCTCGTCAGCGGTGACCCGGGCGTTGGCAATGATCAGGATGCGATGCTTGACGTGATCGAAGGCCAGCACTGTATCGAACAACATGAACCCGGCATCGTCCTCGACGGACGGATCGAGCGTGCCGTTGGTTCGCCACGGCGCTTTCGCCCACGCGTCGGCCAGGGCCGGTTCGAATGCTGGAGACGCGTCGTAGCCGATGAAGCCGACGGCGCCGCCGGTAAAGCGAGGAAGTCCTGGCACGAACGGAGACTGAAACTCCGCCATCAACCTGCGCAGACTCTTCACGAACGGCTCGTTCGTTTCGCTGGTCACGCCGGAGCGGTCGATGATCGTGCGGCCGCCGCTCTGGCGGAGAACCAGAAAGGGATCCTTTCCAAGGAACGAGTACCGCGCGACCTGTTCGCCCCCCTCGACGCTCTCGAAGAGAAACGCATAATCGGAGTGTTCCGCGATCTTGAGAAAGGCCGAGACCGGCGTCAACAGATCGGCGATGATCTCTTTGACCACCGGGACGAACGTGCCGCGCCGCGCCAGCTCGACGAACTCTTCGAAGGTTGTCTGTTTCACACCTGTCCTCTGACTGCTGTCTCGTGGCTCTCGCCGGTTGCCGTTGATGCGGCCGACTTGAACAACCCGTGTGGCGGGCGGCAGCCGGTCCACAACTCGAACTGGCGCTCGGCCTGCGCGACGAGCATTTCGAGGCCGCCGATCGTCATGCATCCTTCGCGCGCCGCGCGCTCGAGCAGCGGCGTTCGTGCCGGCGAGTAGACGAGATCGAACACGATCTCACCATCGAGCCGGACGCCCGCCATCGGATCGTCGTCTGGACCTGTGCTCCCTGACGATGTCGCGTTCACCAGCACGTCCCAGCCACCCGCCTTCGGTGGCCAGGTGCCGACCGTGCCGCCGGCGAGCGCGGCGACTTCCTTTGCCGCTGCGGGTTGCCGTGCACAGACCGTCACGGCAGCGCCCTGGGAACCCAGCGCAACCGCGACGGCGCGCGCCGCACCGCCTGCGCCGAGGATTGAGGCGCGTGTGCCCTTCAAAGCCATCCGGCCGATGAGCGGAGTGAGGAATCCGTCGACGTCGGTATTGGCGCCAATCCACCGCCCTTCGCGGACGATCAAGGTGTTGATGGCGCCGACGCGCTGAGCCATTTCATCCGTCTCGTCGACGTTCGACAGCATGCCGACCTTGAACGGTGCGGTGATGCTCGCGCCGGCCATGTGCATCTCGCGCGCGAACATCACGAAATCGTCGACATCGTTGGCTTCGAGCGGAACGTAGACGGCGTTGATGCCGAGCGCGTTGAATCCCGCGTTGTGCATCACGGGAGAGAGCGAATGCGCGATCGGTCTTCCAACGACGCCGTAAAGGGTGGCGTCGGCATGAATGCGACGAAATCCGAATTCCCCCAGCAGCCGCGCCGCCGGGATTTGCCCCGGTGCGACGGCGTTGCCCGCATAGGTCCATCGGTTGCGAAGCCGTGAGGCCAGCACGCGCGTTGGCACACCCGGTTGCCCCATTGCGATGAACACGTGGCCATCGATGCCGTCTGGATCCGCAAAGTCGGGTTCGTCGGCGACTCGCATGAGCGGCAACATGTCGGAAACACGCGTTGCTTCGATCGCGATCTTCACGATCTCCGCGCCGGTCGATCGCATGGCGCGGGCGCGCTCCAGAAGATCTGACGGGGGCTCGCCAAATGCGTGGAGGGAGAGCACGATGCCGCGTCCACGACGACGACGGGTGATGGTGGCGACAAACTCGGCGCGCGCTTCGAGGTCGATGAACTCAGCGCCGGCATTCTGGGCTTCCGACAGGATCCGCTCGCGCTCCTCTTCCGATCCCTGAAAGCCGCCACCTTCCCACTGCGCCCGGCACGTCACCACGACCGGCCGGCGGCGTCCTTCGATGGCACCAATCGGGTCGGGGTGATCGACCAGATCGAGCCGCACCTCGACAAGATCGGCGAAGCTCGCGGCGTCGCGAGCGCGGCGCAGCTCCTCCATCGTTCGTCCGGTGACCGTGGCGCAGAGTTGTGGGTTACGCATGCTCCTGAAACGAAAAAAGCCTCCTCAGCTTGTGGCTGAGGAGGCTTCCTTTAAAATCTGTCCTGCTGGTGCAGTTAGCGGATCGCCCCCTCAGCGCGCGCATACCACCACCAATAGGACCCAAACGTCCGGGGGCGGAAGCAACACGGCTGACCGGGAAGCGACAACGTCAAAACGGTGTGACAATACCAGAGGGCTTTGAGGAGTGTCAACAGAGACACACTCTTTGCAGCCCTTTCTCCTTGACCAGAAAGCAGTTAGTGCTTATAACTGAAAAGGGGCGGTGACGTGTTCTACCGCTCGATCCATCCACGACCTCATGAAAACTCGAACTCTCGTCGCTGCGGTCCTTCTGGCCGTCTTGTGCTGGATTCCCCTTCCTGCTGCCACTCCCCTCATGCCGGTGAGCGAAATCAAAGCCGGCATGGTCGGAATCGGGCGAACCGTCTTCGAAGGATCTGAGCTGCAGGAATTCAAAGCGCACATTATCGGCGTTCTTCACAACGTGCAGGGTCCTCATCGCGACCTGATTCTTGCGCGGCTCGAGGGCGGACCGCTGGCAAAAACGGGTGTCGCCGCCGGGATGAGCGGCAGTCCGGTCTATATCGACGGCCGGCTGATCGGTGCGGTGTCCTATTCGGTCGGCGCGTTTGCCACCGAAGCGATCGCCGGGATTACGCCGATAGACGAAATGAAGGACGCGACGAACATGACTCGCCGCGTTTCGACCGAACAGGCCCGGATCGAACTGCCGATCACCCGCGAAGGACTCGCCGCGGCGTTGAGTGCGACCTACGCCCGGATTGCGCCGTTTGCGAATCGTCCGGCTGATATACAGGTCTTCGGCCTGTCGCAGGCTGCCGGCGCGCAACTTGGCGCGATGCTCCGTCCGATTTCGACCCCGCTCGTGATGAACGGCTTTGAGCCCGAGTCGACCGCCATGCTGGCGAGCGCGTTCGGATCGGCTGGCTTCATCCCGGTTGTGGGCGGCGCCGTCGGCGGACAGGGTGGCGCGGAAGCAAAGGCGTTGACCGGACCTCTTCGCGAGGGGGATGCCGTCGGCGTCTCGCTCGTCGGCGGAGATCTGGAGATGGGTGCGACCGGAACGATCACGCACATCGACGGCAATCGCATCTACGCGTTCGGCCATCCATTCTTCAATGTCGGACCATCGCAATTCCCGATGACGCGCGCGTATATCCACACGATGCTGCCGAGCCTGATGTCGTCGTTCAAGATTTCATCCATGGGCGAAGTCATCGGCACGATGCAGCAGGATCGCGCGACGGCGATTGCCGGCACCCTGGGCAAAGGTCCGGCGGTCATTCCGATGTCGGTCACCTTGCAATCGACTCGCGACGGGGGCACTACGTCGAAGCGGTCGTTTACGTTCAACGTCGCCAGCGATCAGGTGTTTACGCCGCTGCTCACCTACGTCGCGCTCGCGAATACGTTGACCTCCTACGAGCGTCAGTTCGGCACCGCGACATTCACCATCAAGAGTCGCGCTCAAATCAAAGGACACTCGGATCTGACGCTGGACGACGTGTTTACCGGCGACAACGCCGTGCTCGGTGCATCGACGGCCATCGCCGGTCCGATCACGATGCTTCTCTCCAACGATCGCGAGCCAATCACACTGAATGCGCTCAACATCTCGATCGACGCCAGTGAAACATCACGCACGTCGACGATCGAGCGCGTCTGGCTCGACGAACTGCGGCCGCGCGCCGGGCGAACCGTTCCGCTCAAGGTCCTCACCCGCAGCTATCGTGGCGAAGACAAGATTTCGACGGTGCCGATCGAGATTCCTGCAAACCTCGCCGGAACCGTATCGCTGCTCGTCACCGATGGCCGCCAGCTCAACGCCATGGAGCAGCGCGATCTGCGACGCTCGCTTCAGCCTCAGAGCGTCGCGCAGATGATTCGCGTCCTCAACGACACCAGACGCAACAACCGCATCTACATCCGTCTCCTCAACGGCAAGCCTGGCGCAATCGTGAATGGCGAGGCCTTGACGTCGTTACCCCCCTCGGTGCTGTCAGTGCTCGAAAGCGATAGCAACGGAGGCAGCTACACGCCGCTTCGCAGCGCCGCCGTCGGCGAATGGGAACTGACGATGGATTCGGCGGTCAGCGGCTCGCGCGTGCTCTCGATTGACGTCGAGGCCGGAGCCGGTGGGCGCTGAGTCGTTGTGCTAGTCTCCTGTTGCCAGCATCTCAACCCATGCCGATGAAAACTGGCGGTCGCGTTGCGCGGCCGCGCTTCCTTCTCTTTGCGCGCAGCGTGCGCGCTGTCGTCGTCTCCATTTTTCTCGCGGCTGCGATCGTCGCAGGTCTTCGAGCGGCAACACCGACCTTCTGGACGGTGTCGACCCAGGCAGACTTTCTCAAAGGCGATGTCGAGAACCTCTCGATCGACAGCGACGGCCGTGTCTTTCCTGGACCGGCGGCATCGGTGCTCGCCGAAACAGCGGCACCATTTCTCTGGACGGTCGTTGCCGGCCCCGACGGGACGCTCTGGGCGGGCAGCGGGAACGAGGGTCAGGTCGTCAAACTTGGCAAGGACGGCAAGTTGACGACGTTCTTCGATGCATCCGAGCTCGAAGTGCACGCGCTGGCTGCGGCACCGAATGGTGGACTGTTGGTCGGCACGTCGCCCGATGGCCGCATCTACCAGGTTGCCGCCGATGGCACGTCGAAGACGTTTTTCGATCCGGAGGACAAGTACATCTGGGCGCTCGCCGTCGACAAATCCGGCAATGTGTTTGCCGCAACGGGCGACAAGGGTGTCATCTACAAGATCACGCCTGATGGCAAGGGTTCGCGCTTCTACAAAACCAACGCCGGCAACGTCGTGTCACTGGCATTCGACAAGAACGGCGATCTCGTCGCGGGCACCGAGTCTCCAGGCCGTGTATTTCGCATCGACAGTTCGGGCAAGGCGTTTGTGCTGATCGATTCACCATTCCGTGAAATCCACGCGGTTCGGCTGGCCGAGGACGGCACGATTTACGCCGTCGCGGTCAATGGGCCTCAGGGCAACGACACGCCAAAGTCACTGGAACCACCTTCGACCGAGCCGGCGCGCGCGCCGGTTCCGTCCGTATCGACCGAGATCACCGCGGTGTCGGTCGTCGACGCGCCGGTCGGTAGCGTGATATCGCCATCGGTCCCTCGCGCCCCCCGTCGAGGCGGACGAGGGATGATCTACCGCATCCGGCCAGATGGCCTGTGGGACGCGATGTGGGATTCAGGCGAGGATTCGCCGTACGATCTCGTCATCGAGCCATCGGGGAGTCTTCTGATCGGTACAGGCACGGAAGGCAAGATCTTCCGTGTTTCAGGAGATCCCGCGCGCGCCACGCTTCTGGCTCGCACCACTGCGCGGCAGGTGACGGCGCTCCTGCGCGAGTCGTCTGGTCGCATTGTTGGGGTCGGAAGCAATCCTGGAAAACTCTTCGCCATCTCCCCCGCGTCGGCTCGCCGCGGCACGTACGACTCTGATGTGCGTGACGCCGGCACGGTTGCGAGCTGGGGAGTGATTCGCTGGCGCGCGACGGCAGCGGCCGGTGAAGTGACGATCGCAACTCGCAGCGGCAATACTGCGACGCCCGACGACACCTGGAGTGCCTGGTCCAAGCCGTACTCGAATTCCGCGGGAGAACAAATCGCCAGTCCCAATGCACGCTACCTTCAATGGCGCGCCGTTCTCGCGGCCAACGGAGCCCAGCTGCCAGTTCTCACCTCGGTGACGACCGCATATCTGCCGCGCAACCTGCGACCCGAGATTTCGTCGATCACCGTCCACCCCGCCGGAACGGTGTTTCAACGTCCGTTCTCGACGGGGGAATTGGAAATCGCCGGGTTCGAGGACAACACCTCCGATGGCCGCCCTCAGGGACAGCCGTCGTCGGCATCGAGCACACAATCGGTCTCGTCGCCGCCGCTTGGTCGACGGGTGTATCAGAAGGGACTGCAGACATTTGTCTGGAAGGCCGACGACGAGAACGATGATCGGCTTCAGTACGACGTGACGTATCGCCGTGAGGGGGAGACCGCCTGGAAAACACTGAAGCGCGGCCTCACGGATCCCATCGTCGTGTGGGACACGACGTCGGTGCCCGATGGCACTTACTTCATCAAAGTGGCGGCCTCGGACACACCCTCGAATTCTCCTGGCACGGCGCTGGTTGGCGAGCTGGAAAGCGTAAGCTTCGACATTGATAACACGCCGCCTCGTATCGAGGTGCAGCCGAGTGCCCGTGCCGGCGCGCGGACGACCATCAACTTTGTCGTCACCGACAACCAATCGTCGGTGCAACGCGTCGAGTATTCGCTCGACGCCAGCCGCTGGCGCGTCATCTATCCGAAGGACGGGATCCCTGATTCCCGGCGCGAGGAATTCGAGGTGTCGCTCGACGATACCGAAGCCGCGCGCAGCGTCATCATCCGCGCCACGGACGCGATGAATAACATTGCCACGGCAGTGGCTGAGATTAAGAGGTAGGGATCAATGTTCAATGATCAATGTCCAATGAGCCGTTGTCCCATTGAACATTGAGCATTGATCATTGGATTTTACGACCGCGCTTTCCCCTTGACCGTTGTGTGCGCGACCAGCCACACGAGGTTGACGGCCACCGGCGACCCACCGAACTGCGCGGGTTCCAATCGTCCGCGCGAGAGCGCCTCGACAATCGTGGTGACCTCTCGACCGTCCTGCCACTTGTTCAGCAGCTCCAGTCCTGAGACGCGCCCCTCGCGAGTCACAATCGCCGAGAGCGGCACGACGAGATCGCCGTCCATCACCGATCGCTCGAGCGTCGCGTAGACCAGGCCGTTTTCCGGAACGCTGGGTGCCTGGATGCGGCCGTCGAGTCTGGCAGGATTCAGGTCAGACCCGGACGGTGCCGCCATGACCGCAATCACCGCGGCAAGCGAATCCTGTCTTTCCGGTGACGCAAAGTGAAGCATCGACAGCACTGCGCCTGCGCAAAGGCACGTGGCGGCGGTGGAAGCCAGACCGATCCAGACAAGGTGAAGATCGTCGAACGCGCGCCGCACACGTGCAGTCCATGATTCGTGTGCCTCCGCCCTCATGCGGCTGATGACGCCAGGACGCACGCCCGTCCAGTCGTCGGACGGTGCCGGAGCGGCGGCGAGCCGCAGGACGTTGCCGACGGTCTGAATCTGATTCAGGTCGCGCGTGCACGGCGGGCAATCGTGGAGATGCGACTCGACGGCGATCTGGTCTCCGACCTGCAGCTCCCGATCGTGGAAGGCTTGAAGACGCCGCTGCACCGCCGCGCAGGTCATGAGCGTCATGCGTCCCTCAACTGCGCGCGCAAGGCTTCGCGAGCGCGGGCGAGCCGCGATTTCACCGTGCCGACGGCGATTCCAAGCGAGAACCCGATCTCTTCGTAACTAAGGCCGTCGATTTCCCGCAGGACGATCGCGGTGCGCTGGTCGAACGGCAGCCGATCGAGCGACGTGCGGATCCGTTCGGCCAGTTGTTTCTGTCCGAGAATCCGGTCCGGCGATCCGCCATTGCCTGGCGCCGGCAATTCACCGTGCGCGCTGATGTGTTCGTCGAGCGAGACCTGCTGCGCACGATGCCGCCGCCGCCACCACCGCTGGCGGTTCCTGGCCTGATTGACGACGATGCGGTAAATCCAGGTGCGGAGGGCCGACTGGCCGCGGAATCCGTGGATGGTGCGGAAGACGCGAAGGAACACCTCCTGAGAGAGGTCGAGCGCCTCGTTGTGATCGCCAAGCAGGTTCAGAGACAGTTGATACACCATGCGCTGATGCTCGGCAACCAGTTCCGCGCACGCATCCTCATCGGCGGCGGCACAGCGTTGAATCAAGGCCGCTTCGCGCCCGCCGACTTCGGTCCAGGTAATGGATGGAACTGGCTTCACGGTCAGTCCTTCTGCCATTTTAGCACCCCCGCTTTCCTCGGGGACTCCTGCCTTGGATACTTAGAACCCGGGTGTGGCGGGAATGTTCCACCTGCGAAAGATACGTAAACCCCGATCGGGGCCCTGATCCCTCCTGCCACCAAACTTGTAATATAGGTCGAGTGAAGCGCCTGATTCTGGCCGTTCTGGCCATTGCGGTGTGTAGCGGCGCCCTCTACGGCTACCTCTCGGCGCGCCGTGAGCGGGTGTTCAGGCAGCTCATCGATCGCGGTGATGCCGCGCTCGCCAAGGACGATACGTTCAGCGCCATTGAGTTCTTCAGCGGGGCGATCGCACTCAAGAGCGACGCCATGCTTGGATACTTGAAGCGAGGCCAGGCGTATCGACGCCGCCAGCTTCTCGACCTTCCCCCTCACGACCGTCCTCAGGCCGCGAAGATGGATCCGGCCTCGGACGCCGCACTGCGTGACCTCCGTCGTGCCGCGGAAATCGACCCACTCGCCCCCCGGCCACGCGAGCTGCTTGGCGACGTGAACTATTCCCTTCACCGCTACGACCGCGCCGCGGAGGAATACCAGAAATACATCGACCTCGACGACCGTTCGCCGCGGCTTCTTTACAAGCTCGCGCTGTCGCATTACTCGGCGCGGCGGCCGGAACGCGCCATCGTCGCGCTCCAGAAAGCCATCACCATCGACGAGCGATTTGCCGAGGCCCACTATCTTCTGGGGCTTTGTTACCGCGACACGCAGGATCGCGACGGCGCGTTGCGCGCGCTGCAGACGTCGGTGCGCCTCGCGCCGGCGATGATCCATGCGCGCGAGGAACTCGCGGATTTGTACGGACGGACAGGGAAACCGGATGCCCGGCTCGAGCAGCTCGAGGCGCTCCTCACCTTTGACCCGAGCCCGCGCCGGCAGGTCGCCCTCGGCCTTGCCTACGTCCGCGCCGGTGAATTCGATCGCGCCGTGACCACGCTCGGACACGCCGCAGAGCAACATCCCGATCATCCGTACACTTACGTCGCGCTCGGACGCGTGTGGCTGGAGAAAGCGCAGCCGAGAGCCGACCGCGTCGATTTGAACAAGGCCCTCGGTGCGTTGCAGGATGCGGTCGGGAGCGACGACAGCAGCGAGGCGCTTGCCCTGTTTGGCCGCGCCCTGATCCTGTCGGGGAGTGTCGATCTGGCGGAGACGGTGCTGCAGGAGGCGACCGAAAAGCGTCCGGTCGATCCGCAGGCGTTCTACTACCTCGCCGATGCGGCTGAGCGTCGCGGCCACTCTGATATCGCGAGACGAGCGCTGCTCGACTATCGCGCGCTCGAAGGCGACGATCCCGATTCACGGCGCCGATCCGCATTCCAAATCAGGCTGGGGGATCTGTCATTGCGGTTGAGAGATTCAGCGCAGGCGGTGGCGTGGTATCAACGAGCGGTCGAATCGAGCGGCGCCGACGTCTCGTTGCTGGTGCGAATCGCGCAGGCGCACCTGCAGGCGGGATCAACCGAGGCGGCGTTCGCGACGGTGCAAAAGGCGCTGGAGAAAGATCCGTTGAACAAGGACGCCCTCGCCCTGCTGCGCAAGATTCGTCCGGTCACCGTACCATTTTCGGATCAACGCGATCCCGGAGCCCATCCCCAAGGAAATTGAAACCGAGCACCAGCATCGCGATGGCGAGCCCGGGAAAGATCGTCAGGTGCGGTGCATCGAACAAGTGCGCTCTCCCCGCATCCAACATCGTCCCCCAGCTTGGTGTTGGTGGTTGAACGCCCAATCCGAGAAAACTCAGTGCGGCCTCGGCGATGATGGCGCCTGCCATTCCAAGCGTTGCCTGTACCACGACCGCCGGGATCGCGGTCGGCAGGACATGACGGACAACGATCCGCGCCGCGCTCGCGCCTGACGCTCGGGCCGCCTGAACGAATTCGAATTCACGCGCGCGAAGTGCCTGCCCGCGCACGAGCCTGGCATACCCAACCCAGCCAATGATTGAGAGCGCAATGACAACATTGACCAGGCTCGGGCCGAGCACGGCCACCAGCGCAATCGCGAGCAGGATCCCGGGAAAGGCCATCAAAATATCGATGACGCGGCTGATCACGTCGTCGATGCGACCGCCGAAATAACCGGCGACCGATCCAAACAGCATCCCTACCGTCGACGACACCGACACGACGGCGATCCCGACCAGCAGAGAAACGCGCGCGCCCTGCAACAAACGCGCGAGGATATCGCGTCCAAGCTCGTCAAGGCCTAACGGATGCGCCAGGCTTGGCGCCTCCAGTCGGCGCGCGAGTTCCTGCGCTGATGGATCGTCCGGCCACAAGAACGGTCCGGCGAGCGCCGCGACGATGGCAAAGACGACGATCAGGGTGCCGGTGCGAATCATGTCAGTCGAACCTGATTCGCGGATCGAGGAATCCGTAGGTGAGATCGGTCAACAGATTCATTGCCACATATGTGATCGAAATGAAGAGAATGCAACCCTGAACCAGGGGGTAATCGCGAAAGCTGATTGCCTGAATAAGCAGGCGCCCGAGTCCCGGCCACGCAAAGATCGTTTCGGTGATGATGGTTCCGGTCAAGACGGCGCCGAACTGCAGGCCAATAATGGTGACGATTGGGATCAGGCTATTGCGGAATGCGTGCTTCACGACCGCGCGCATGCCTGAGAGGCCGCGAGCACGTGCGGCAAGCACGTAAAGCTCACGCAACTCCTCGAGCAGGCTCGCGCGGGTCATGCGCGCGAGGATTGCTGACAGTGCCGCGCCGAGTGTGACCGCCGGCAGGATGAGATGCGACAGCCCGCCGGTCCCCGACACAGGAAGCCATCCCAGCCGGACGGCGAACACGATGGCAAGTAGCGGCCCGAGCCAGAAATTCGGCATCGAAATGCCGACGAGCGCGAGCGTCATCGCGGCGTGGTCGACGAGCGTTCCGCGAAAAACCGCTGCAAGAATGCCGAGGGGAATTGCGAACAGGATCGCGAAGCACATTGCAGCAAGCGCGAGGGTGGCAGTGTTGGGCAGCTTCTCTCGAATTTGCGTCGTAACCGGGACGTTGTAGCGGAACGACGTGCCGAGATCGCCGCGCAATAATCCGGTCATGAACGTTCGGTACTGCGTCAGCAGCGGTTGATCCAGGCCAAGGGCATGCCGGAGTTTCAATACGTCGGCCTGCGGCGCGGTCTCGCCAAGCATTGCTTGAGCAGGATCGCCGGGAACGAGATGAATCAACGCGAAGACGAGCGTCGCGACGCCGAGGATGACGGGGATTGTGAGTAAAAGACGGCGGATCAAATATCGCGTCATATCCGAGCAGGCCGGAGTGCTTCAAGGCCCCGGCGCTACACTATATCGCTCTATTGCAATCCCAAGCGCCGCATCATCTTCGCCAATCCCTGGCGTGTGATGCCCAGCGCCTCGGCCGCCCTGCTGCGTTGGCCATCGGCTTTCGCCAGCGCAGCCTTCACAAAACGCCGTTCGAACTCCTGCCTTGCCGTTTCAAAGGTCGTCTGATCTGCGGACGTTGGACAGGCGCCGGCAATGTGAGCTGGCAGCGCCGCCGCACCAATGCGACCTCGGCGCGGCGACTGCACCGCGATCCACGCAATCACGTTTTGTAACTCGCGGACGTTACCCGGCCACTCGTATTTTGCCAGCATCGCGACCGCTTCTGGTCCGAGAGTCGCACGCGATCCGACCCGACCGGCCGCTTCGTTCCAGAAGCGGGAAACGAGTAAGGGGACGTCGCTGGCACGATCGCGAAGCGGCGGAACCTCAATACGAATCACATCGAGCCGAAACCGCAGGTCGAGGCGAAATCGCCCAGCCGTCGCCTCCTGATCGAGCCGGCGATTCGTTGCGGCAATGATGCGAACATCGACGCGGCGCGACAGGTTCTCCCCCACTCGCCGCACTTCCCCATCCTGCAGCACGCGCAGCAGCTTGGCTTGCGCGCGCGCAGACAGCTCGCCGATCTCGTCGAGGAACAAGGTGCCGCCGTCAGCTTCCTCAAACAGTCCCGCCCGCTCTCCGACGGCGCCGGTGAACGCGCCTCTCGCGTGACCGAAGAGTTCTGCTTCGATCAGTTCGTCGGTCAGCGCGGCACAATTCAAGGCGCAGAAGCGGCGGTCGCGGCGAGGCCCCATTCGGTGAACGGTGCGAGCCACGAGCTCTTTGCCGCTTCCACTCTCTCCCTGAATCAGCACGGGAAACGGCGCGCGTGCGGCGCGCGCGATCGCGTCTCGGAGGCCGCAGGCGGGCAGGCTCTCGCCGAGGAGGTCGTCGCTCGACGACTTTGCGGCCGGCATGATCGACTGGTCGACCACGCAGCGGACATGAGCCGCAAGTGCAAGCGAGGCGATCCGAACCATTGACGACGCGCGCCCTGGATCTATGTCGACGCCTGCTGTCCAGCGGATCCCTACCGCGCCGATCACTTCCCCCGAATAACGAATTGGCTCGGCCGCCTGGCATGGTTCCAATGACGCCTCGACCGGAATGCCTACCGCTCCTCCGGCGGCGCGCCACACCACATGCGGGTCCCCTTGCCACGGCCGTCCTGAGACCGACAACACGCGACGCTCGAGAGCGGTCGCCGCGATGAGTACCGTCGCGGCGCGAAGCTTCGATTGGAGTAACTGGCCGATACGCTCAATTGCGGCGCGATCATCGGGTGCCGAGTGGCCGACATCAAGGAAGGATTCGAGATCGGTCACTGGGTTATTCAGCGTCGCAAGGGGCGCGCGTGCCAGCCGCACAGCTCCGCTCGATGTTATGAACGACTTCGTGCGCGAATCCAGCTCGCTTCCTTCGATCCTGCTCAATACCGCGCGGGCGAAGGCCTGCAGCAGTGGTGAATGCCGTGGCGTCATCATTCGCGCAACGATCCTGCGGGCGGCGTGTTGACAGGACCTGCCCCGTATCTCGGCAAGCGTGAGTCGCAGGCGCGCGGCCACGAGCGGAAGATGTGCGGTAGCGGCAGCCATCAGCCCCTGTTCAATCTGCATCGTCGCGGCGCACTCGTCACCGGCCGAGGCGAGAGCTGCCGCAAGTGACCGCGACGCGGCCGCGAGCGTGCGAGGGTCGCGCAACGCAGTCGCAAGCTTGACTGCTGCTCGCGCACTTCTGACCGCAGGGGCAATCAGACCTTCGGCCAGCTCGATTCGTGCACGCATCGCCATCAAACGCACCGCTTCGGGTACGCCATCGATGATCGGTGCGTCGTCCAGTAGCAGTCTGGCTTCGTCGAGGCGATTCGCCCAATAGAGGCATCTCGCCAGTGCGCACGCAGTCTGCAGCCGTAGGCGCCGCTCGTCTGGAGCGCTGGGCACGAGGCTGGATCGAAGCATCGCCTCGGCCTCGGCGAGTTGACCCTGCTCGATCAATACGAGTCCGAGCCCGATCGTCGCGTGCACGGCCACGTGATCCGCCGGCGCCGATTGCCGTGCTCGCTGGAACGCCGTGGCCGCTTCGGTCAGCAGGCCTCGATCGAGTGAGAGAAAGCCGTGATGCGCAGCGGTTGCGGCCGCCGCCCTGAGCAAGCCTCTTCCCGCCAACACACGCGTTGCCCGCGACAACAACCGAGAGGCGGAACTATGGCGGCCGCGCACAACGAGTGCGTTGGCTCGCGGAATGGAGCGCTGCAATCGTGCATCACTCCCGCGTCTGAGGATTGATGTTTCATCGGGTCGAACCGACGGACTCGTACTTTCGTACGGTTGTGGCATTTCGTGGACCATCAATGTGCTCGCTCGAACCGCCGTGTACTCGGTCGATCCCAGGCGCTGCAGAAATAATCCCGGTTTGCCGTCGGCGACCCGCGCCGCATTCAATATTTCTCCCGCCTCCGGGCCCTGCACGTCGTCTACGAAAACCATGGCGTTCATCGCGGTAACTCCCATTCGTTCGATGGCGATCCATCTGCGAGGCGGACTTGACTGAGGCCGAGCGAACACCAACAGCACGTGCCGCCGCGCGCTCTCGGACCCCAGACGCCTCAGGAGCATTCGGACGGAATGGCCTGTAATGTGGCGTTGGTCGGCGAGCACGCAGACGTGCCGGTCGATCGTGAGCTCGGCGAATGAGGTATGCCGCTCCAACAGTTCAGCCTCTAAAGGTATGTACCCGCGCAACCGTGCCAGACGTGCGGCGATCATGCGAGCCGTCCGAAGGCCGGACTGCTGCGATCCGCTCACGACGATGACCGATGGTCCCGCCGGCCAGGCGATATCCAGCGCGTCAGCGATTGCGTCGTACGCAGCTCGGGGTTGAAGGACGATCCCAAGCGGTCGAACAGAAGTAGGTCGACCTGCCCTGAGCGAGCGGTCACACGCGCGAGTCAAAGAGGTGCGATCAATCGGCCGAAAGAGAGGGGCCAGGTCCGATTGACTGAGCGGAAGCGCGTGCGCGTGCAGAAATCGCAATCCATGCGCCTGCATGCGATCGGCGGTCCGAGCGCTGAGCCGAATCGGTGATTGCATGGCGTACGCCTCGAACCGGTGTTGCCTGTCGATGAACCCGTAATCCATGAGCGGGTTGATCACGGGGTGTCGAAGGTTCGCGAGGACGCCACATTGTGTGCTCCAGCAGATCTGTTCGTTCCGCAACCCCGCCGGTAGAATACGGAGCCTCGCGGGACGTCCGGTTCCGAGATCGATCCAGTCGTCCTTCGCACGGACGAAACGATCGGCGACAACCTGCGGCATGCTGATGAGGACTGCAAGCACGCGGCCCGCTTGCTGACCGTGAAGATTGCGAAGCAATTCGCGAAGTGCGCGTCAGGGTGCTGCAAAAACTTCGTATACAATTGGGCCCTCAATGGTGCGTTTTCTCACCGCGGGTGAATCTCACGGTCGAGCGCTGATCGTGATCCTCGAGGGTATTCCTGCAGGGCTTCCGGTCGACATCGACGAGATCGCGGCAGACCTCAAGCGGCGTCAGGGAGGCTATGGGCGCGGACGCCGCATGGCGATCGAGTCCGATCGCGCGGACATCCTGTCGGGTGTCCGGGCTGGCGAAACGATCGGCGGACCGATTGCGATGTCGATCGTGAATCGCGATTGGGTCAACTGGCAGCACACCATGCGGACGACGGTGGAGGCCCCGCCGGATGCCGGCGGCGCGCGTCGTGCGCCGGTCACCCGTCCGCGCCCGGGACATGCCGATCTCGCCGGCGCCGCGAAGTACGGTCGGAGCGACGTGCGCGACATCTTGGAGCGCGCGAGCGCGCGCGAGACCGCTGCGCGGGTGGCCGCAGGAGCGATCGCCCGTCAATTGATCAAACATGCGGGCATTCGCATCACCAGCCACGTGTTCTCAATCGGACAGGCTCGTCTGGCTGAAGGCACCGTGGTGACCTTCGAGCAAGCGGCAGCTCTGAGTCCGGACGCGCCGCTCCGCTGCGTCGACCCGCAGGTCGAGCAGCTGATGATCGACGAGATCGACCGAGCCCGCGAGGCAGGAGACACGAAGGGGGGCGGCTTCGAAGTGATCGCGACCGGCGTTCCGATCGGTCTGGGCAGTTACGTGCAGTGGGATCGCAAGCTCGATGGCCGGCTGGCGCAGGCGATGATGTCGATTCCCGCGATCAAGGCCGTCGGGATCGGGCTCGGTCCGGAAGCGGCTGCGCGGCCTGGATCGCGCGTGCACGATGAAATTCTGCCCAGTCCCGGTGGCAATCGTCCGACCGGAGTGTCGCGTCCCAGCAACAATGCAGGCGGGCTCGAGGGGGGTGTGACCAACGGCGAAGACGTACGGGTCTCGGCGTGGATGAAACCGATTTCCACCTTGATGAAACCGCTCCGATCCGTTGATCTCACGACGATGAGTGAAGCGGCCGCAGCCATCGAACGCAGCGACGTCTGCGCCGTGCCTGCGGCTGCGGTGGTCGGTGAAGCGATGGTGGCGCTCGTGCTCGCAGATGCGGTGACGGAAAAGTTTGGTGGCGATTCCGTTGCTGAACTCGAACGCGCGATCAGCGGCTGGAACGCCACCGTCCGCGAGCAGTTCGCTGCGAAGCAGCTCTGATCGGTCGTTGGTCGGTTGGTGTTTATGATCCGGCCGATCCTGCGCTACGGGGAGTCTCTCCTGCATCGGCCAGCCACCGACGTCGCCAGCGTCGATGCCGACGACGTGCAACGACTCGTGGATGACATGGTCGAGACAATGTATGCGGCGCCGGGAGTAGGACTCGCGGCGACGCAAGTAGGCGTCCCTATTCGCCTCTTTGTCATCGATCTCTCGCTCGGCCGTCGCACATCCGACCTCATCGTCATGATCAATCCTGTTTTTATCGAGCGGGACGGCATGCAGCTCGAAGAGGAAGGATGCCTCAGCGTTCCGGGCTTCAACGCCACAGTGGTGCGTCCGGCACGCGTGGTTGTACGAGGTCTCGATCGATCGGGAAACGAGCAGACAATCGAAGGCCGGGAGTTGCTGGCCCGTGCCTTTCAGCACGAGATCGATCATCTCGACGGGATGTTGTTCGTCGATCGGTTGCGGGGCATCAAGAAAGAGCTGATCGTACGCAAGATTCACAAACTCAAACGGTCAGGGCGATGGTGACCTCGGAAGGCCATCAACCGAAACTTCGCTTGATTTACTTCGGCACGCCCCCCTTCGCGGTGCCAACGCTCCGTGCGCTTGTCGGCTCAGAGCACCAGATCGTCGCTCTCGTGTCGCAACCCGATCGTCCGAGCGGACGGGGGCAGCACGTCACGCCGACGGCCACCAAACAGGTGGGACTCGAGGCGGGTGTGCCGATTCTGCAACCGACCAGGCTTCGAGACGACGAGTTTCTTGCCACGATCGCGAGCTACCAGCCGGACCTTGGCGTGGTCGCGGCGTACGGCCGGATTCTTCCGGACGGACTGTTGAAGATTCCGCGGCTTGGCATGATCAACGTTCACGGCTCGTTGCTGCCGAAATATCGCGGTGCCGCGCCTGTACACCGCGCGGTGATGGCGGGTGAAGGGATCACCGGGGTCACGATCATGCGCGTCGTCGCCGCTCTCGACGCCGGACCGATGCTGGCGACCGCGACGCGACCGATTGATCCTGACGAGACCAGCGTCGACGTTGAGCGTGATCTGGCGGAGCTTGGGGCGGCAGCACTTGTCGCTGTGGTGAATCAGATGTCGAAGGGCCCGGTCGTCGAGACCCCGCAGGATGATGCGCTCGCCACGTATGCGCCAAAACTCGAGAAGAGCGAGAGTCCAATTGATTGGGAGCGGCCGGCACACGAGATCCACAATCGTGTCCGAGGTCTTCAGCCGTGGCCGATGGCATCGACGACGATACACGGCACGCGGTGCCTCATTCATCGCACACGGTCGACCAACCAGAGCACTGAGGCGTCAGCCGGGGCGGTTGTCGAGGCGACCGGCGACGCGCTGGCCGTGGCCACCGGCGATCGGCGGGTTCTCCGCATTGTCATGATTCAGCCCGAAGGACGACGGGTGATGGCGGTGCGGGAGTTTCTGAGTGGTCGCAAGCTGATTCCCGGAACGCTGTTGGGCCGCCCGTGATCGCGCCGGCACGGCTCGCGGCGTACGACGTGCTGCGAGCGGTCAATGCCGGCCGAGCGGATCTGCCTGGCGCGTTGGCACAGGTTCGTGTTCGCTTGCCTGACGAACGCGACCGCGCGCTCACCGGTGAGATTGCGACGGGAACACTGCGCTGGCAGCGATCATTCGACGCGATCATCGAAGCATTCGCCCGTCGTCCTGTCAGCAAGCTCGATCCCGAAGTGCTGGACATCCTGCGGATGACGGCGTTCCAACTGATTCACCTTGATCGCATTCCCGCGTCGGCCGCCGTCAACGATGCCGTCGCGCTGACCGGCAAGGTCGGAAAACGCAGCGCATCAGGCCTGGTGAACGCGATTCTCCGCCGCATCAGCCGCGAACGTGATCGCCTGCCGCTGCCACGAAAACCGAAAAAGGTGGCTGGCACCTTTCCGGGAAAGGTGCCAGCCACCTTTTCGGAAAACGTAAGCATTTCAGCGTCGCGCGAAGAGGCGCTTCTCTATCTCGAACACACGCTCTCGCATCCGCGATGGCTGGTTGCCAGGTGGCTCGAACGCTACGGACTGGACGCGGCAGAGCGATGGGCGATCTTCGACAACACGCCCGCGCCGCTCACGTTGCGCGCCAATACACTGCGTATCTCGCGGGACGGGTTAGCCGAGCGGTTGGCTACCTTCAAGGTCGACACGGAGCCGACGCGGTTCGCGCCGCACGGTCTGACCGTTCGTCACGGTAATCCGTTGTCGACGCCACTCGCTGACGAAGGCTTGTTCTTCGTTCAGGACGAATCGTCACAACTGGTCGTCGAACTCGTCGCCGCCGCGTCAGGCGAACGGATTCTGGACGGCTGCGCGTCGCCGGGCGGAAAAACGACCGCTCTGGCCGCCGCGATGGGGAACCGGGGCGTCATTGTCGCCACTGATCTTCGTGGACGGCGCGTCGAACTGCTGGCTCACACCGTCGCAACACTGGGCGCCACATGCGCGCGGATCGTCCAAGCCGATGCCTCGGCCGTCTTACCGTTTCGTGAGCCCTTTGACGCGGTGCTGCTCGACGCCCCGTGCTCAGGGCTCGGCACGCTGCGCCGCGATCCCGACATCCGGTGGCGCCGCTCTGAAGACGAGCTGAAAGATTTCGCCGGCACCCAGATCACGATGCTCGATCGCGTCTCTGACGTCGTCGGACGAGGAGGCCGCATCATCTACGCGACCTGCTCCAGCGAGCCCGACGAAAATGAAGGAGTCGTCGCGGAGTTCCTGACCTCGCATCCTGAATTCGTGCAGGCGCCCGAACGCATTCCCCAATCGTTGACGCGATTCATCACGGCGGATGGTCACTTTCGAACCCTGCCATTCCGCGACGAACTGGAGGCCTTCTTTGCCGCCATTCTGGTGAAAACTAAGGACTTCCGCTAGAATTATGAGTTCATGGCTCTGACCAATCGCGTCTGGGGGGCCGGGAAGTTTCTGCTCCTCGGCGGCGCCCTGCTCCTGACCTATGTGGTGTTTGCAGCCGCCGCCATGCGCGTTGCGCTGAAGACGCGAGAAGTGGTGGTGCCGGAACTCGCCGGCAGAACCGTGAACGACGCAACTGGTGTGCTGGCGCAGTGGGGGCTCAACCTGAAGGTCGAAGAAGGCAGGCGGACCGATCCGAAGGTGCCGGCCGGACAGATTCTTGCGCAGGATCCTCAGCCCGGTGTGCGCACCCGGCGCGAGCGCAGCGTCAAAGTCTGGGTCAGCGCCGGACCCCGATCGACGATCGTTCCCACGCTGCTGGGCGACTCGGACCGTGCTGCGCAACTGCGTCTTCAGCAGGACGGCCTCGAACTCGCGGCGGTCTCGGAGATCCGATCGGGCGAGTACCCGCCGGATGCCGTGATTGCACAGAATCCCGAACCCAAGAGCAACGCACCGCGTGTGGCCATGCTCGTCAACCGCGCCGAACGGGGCGCGACCTATGTCATGCCGGACTTGATTGGCGTCAACGGCGATCGCGCCGCTGACCTCCTTCGAGCGCGCGCATTTCGAGTCGCGGTGGTCGGCGACCATCCGTATCCCGGGGTTCCTGCCGGAATTGTTCTCCGGCAGAATCCCCAGGCCGGGTTCCAGATTGCGCCCGGCGAGCCGATCTCTCTCGAGGTCAGCCGGTGACGGTCCAGATTGCCCCATCAGTTCTTTCGGCGGACTTCACGATCCTTGGTCGGGAAATCGCGGCCGCAGAACGGGGCGGGGCTGACCTCATCCACGTCGACGTCATGGACGGACACTTCGTCCCGAACCTGTCCATCGGGGTGCCGGTCGTGCGGTCGATTCGCAAGGTCGCCACGGTGCCGCTCGATGTTCATCTCATGATCGAAGAGCCCGATCGCTACATCGATGCATTCGTCGATGCGGGCGCGGCGATGATTTCCGTGCACCTGGAAGTGCTGCCCCACCTGCATCGCACCCTGCAGGCGATCAAAGAAATTGGGGCAAAGGCGGGAGTGGCCATCAATCCGTCGACGCCGGTCGCCATGCTCGAGGACGTGGCCGGCATGGTCGATCACGTACTCGTCATGTCGGTAAATCCCGGATTTGGCGGCCAGACTTTCATTCCTCGAAGCGAGTCTAAAATCCAGGCGGTCAGGGCCCTTCTCGACCGGCAGGGCAATGCGGCGCCTATCGAGGTCGACGGCGGCATCGACACGTCCAATGCCGCGCGCCTCGTCGAGGCGGGCGCGACCATCCTCGTCGCCGGCACTTCCATCTTCGGAACCGGAGATCCCGAGCGGGCCGTTCGCGAACTGCGCGCGGCTGCAGACGCGAAGGCCAGGGTTTGATCGTGGCCGTGAGTGAGCGGAGCGAGCGGCCGACGTCGATCTCTGTAATCCGCGTTCGCTACGCGGAGACCGACAAGATGGGGGTGGTGTACTACGCGAACTACTTCGTGTGGTTCGAGGTCGCGCGCGCCGATCTGCTGCGCTCGCTCGGCTGGACGTACCGAGAAATGGAACATGCAGGAGTCACGTTGCCGGTCATCGAAGCGCAGTGCGAATATCGAAGGCCCGCTCGATACGACGACGAGATTGAAGTGAGAACGAAAGGACGGATGCTCTCGCCAGTGCGGATGGAGTTCACCTATGAGATCGTGCTTCGCGACGATCAGTCGATCGCCGCGTCAGGCCGGACGGTTCACGCGGCGCTCGATCTTGCCGGCAAGCCGTGCCGTCTCCCCGATCGAATCAGGCGGGCCTTCGCATGAAGGCGCTCGTCACGGGCGCCGCCGGCTTCATTGGCTCACACCTTTCGGAGGCGCTGCTCGATCGTGGTGCCCAGGTGGTCGGACTTGATTGTTTCACCGACTACTACGCGCGCTCATTGAAGGAAGCAAACCTCGCGGTGAACAAACATCGCGACGGCTTTCGCTTCATCGAAGGGCGAATCCAGGACGTCGATCTCCGGTTGCTGCTCTCGGGTGTCACGCACGTCTTCCATCTTGCCGCGCAGGCGGGGGTCCGAAAGAGCTGGGGACGCGACTTCCGCGTGTATTCGGAGAACAACGTGGACGCCTCCCAACAGCTGCTCGAGGCGTGTGTAACGCTGCCGCTGCAGAAGTTTGTCTACGCATCGAGCTCGTCGATCTACGGCGACAACGTCTCGATTCCGATGCGGGAGGACGCCCTTCCGCAGCCGGTGTCTCCGTACGGGGTCACCAAACTTGCCGCCGAGCAGCTCTGTTACCTGTACCACGTGAACCATGGAGTTCCGACCTCGTCGCTCCGATATTTCACGGTGTATGGGCCCAGGCAGCGCCCGGACATGGGATTCCATCGCTTTCTCAGCGCTGCCATCGCAGGGGACCCGATCACGCTGTATGGCGATGGCGAACAGACACGCGATTTCACATTTGTGCGCGATATTGTGTCGGCCACTATTGCGGCCGGCGATCGCGGCATACCCGGACGCGCCTACAACATTGGCGGCGGGTCACGGGTCTCTATCAACCAGGTTCTGGACATTGTCGGCCGGGTTTCCGGCCATTCTCTCGACGTTCGACGCGAACCGGCGCAGAAGGGAGACATGCGCGATACGTTTGCGGACACGTCGCTCGCGCGGGCCGATCTGGGGTTCATCCCCACGTCCTCGCTCGAAGAAGGTATTGCAGCGGAGTATCGATGGCTTTCGACCACCCCCGCACTCGGTTGATTCGGGTGCGTTTGCTCGTTGGGATATTGCTCGTGTGCATCGCGCCGGCCTGCGGCAGCGGTCCGAAGAGACCACCCGTCGGTACGCTGGAACCGGACAAGTTTCTCTGGGAACGAGGCACCGAGGAGCTGAACAAGAAGCACTGGCTCACCTCTCGTGAGTACTACAGGCAATTGATGGATAGTTATCCGCAGAGCCAGTATCGTGCCGACGCGAAGTTGGGACTTGCCGATTCCTATCTCGGTGAGCACAGCGCCGAGTCGACCGTCCTTGCGATCAACGAGTTTCGCGAGTTCCTGTCCTACTATCCGACGCACCGGCGGGCGTACTACGCCCAGTACAAGCTGGGGATGTGCCACTTCTATCAGATGCACGGCCCGGACCGCGATCAGAGTGAAACGCTCGAGGCGATCGCGGAGCTGACGACGTTTGTCACCCGCTATGGCGTCGTCAATCCGAACGATCCGGATGCAGAAGCGCGCGCGCAAGTGGTGGCGGATGGCAAGGCGAAGCTACGCGAGGCGCGCGATCGTCTCAGCGACGCCGATTATCGGGTTGGCTACTTCTATTTGAAGACACAGAAGTTTCCGCCCGCAGCCATCGACCGGTTCAAGGACATTTTGCAGAAAGATCCCGAATACAGCCGCCGTGACGCGGTGTATTTCTACATGGCACAGGCGTACGTGACTCTGAAACGCACGAAAGAAGCGCTCCCCTTACTCGACCGTCTCATCGAGGAGTTCGAAACCAGCGAGTACCTCGAAGAGGCGAAGAAACTGTCGGAAACCTTGAAGGCCGAAGAGAAGAAGGCCAAGAACGGGAGCGTATCGCATGACTCGTAGTGCACGGTCACTGATTCACGTGGCGACCTTGGCTATCGTACTGGCGCCGGTTGCCGCGTTCGCGCAGGACGTCGCAACCGCGCGGGGCGTCGCGCGCGACTACGCCGGTGAACTCGCCTGCGGCGCCCGCGCCAGCGGCACGCCGGCGGACATGTCCATCCGAGTGGCGCCCGGACGAGAGCGAGGCAAGTCGCTGTTTGGTCCAGGCGAAACGCTGATCATCGGCGCCGGAACCGCGAGAGGCATGAAGATCGGACAGGATTACTACGTGCGCCGCCTGATCGACGACCGGTTCGTGCATCCGGCCGGCGACAACGTGAAGACCTCGAGCGTTCACACCGCCGGCTGGATTCGCATCGTCGACGCCACCGCCGACGCGGCGATCGCAGAAATCGTCAAGGCGTGCGACGCGATCGAAGAGGGCGATTACCTCGAACCGTTCACCAGTCTGGTCGTTCCAACGGTCACGAAGGACGGAGAACCGGACTTCGCCAATCCCGGACACGTGATGCTCGGTGACGACCGCCGACAGATGGCCGCACAAGGCGACCTGATGGTGTTCGATCGCGGCAGCGATCATGGGCTACATGCCGGGCAGCGGCTCACGATCTTCCGCACCACCGGCGGCGGCACCGGTCCCGTCGCGCGAATTGCCGAGGCGACTGCCCTCGTCGTCCAGCCGGGCAGCTCCGTGATCCGCATCGACAAGACGTCGGACGCGGTCACAGTCGGGGATCTCGTCGCGATTCATCGGTAATGTGAATCGCTCATCACTGATCACTAATCTTTGATCCGCGATTCCCGAATCGCCGAATCGCAGAATCCTCGAATCAATCGCCGGCGATTCGCGATTCACCGATTCGAGGATCCACGATTCACGATCAGTGATCCAACGATTCACGATCAGTGATCCAACGATTCACGATCAGTGATCCAATGATTCACGATCAGTGATTAGTGATTAGCGATTCATACCGCTGAAATGACCCCGTTGTATCGCCGGTAATAGTCCCACGCCGATGCAAGGGCCGTCACCAACGCGACCCACAACGCGACCGTACCAAGCGCGGCGAAAACGGGGACATCCTCGCCAAGAATCAGCAGAAGAACGGCAGTCACCTCCGACGCCATCTTGAACTTGCCAAGGGGTGACGCCGGAATCGACACGCCGCGCGACTGGGCGACACTTCGCAGAACGGTCACCGCGATCTCGCGTCCGAGAATGACGACGACCATCCACGACTGCGCGAGATCCATCTGCACCAGCGACACCAGTGCGGCCGTGATCAGAAGCTTGTCCGCGAGTGGGTCCATGAACTGACCGAGCGGTGTGACCTGCTTGCGCCGCCGCGCCAGGTAGCCGTCGAGCCAGTCGGTCAACGACGCGAGGCCAAAGATCGCGGCGCCCACCAGTTCTTTCCGGACGCCAAGAATCAGGCGCCCCTCAAACTTGGTCAGCAGTACCACGACGAGAAGTGGCACCAGAAAGATCCGGCCGATCGTGATCGCATTCGGCAGATTCACGGCAGTGTCATGATCATCCAAAAATCAGCCGTTCAGCAATCGGTCAATCCGCATTATGATCGGACGTTGCATGAAGGCCATTCTTCTCGCAGGCGGGAAGGGCACGCGGCTCAGGCCACTCACGGTGCATACGCCCAAGCCCATCGTTCCAATCCTCAATCGACCATTCCTCTATTACCAGATAGATCTCCTGAAGCAGGTTCCGGAAATCGATGAGGTCATTCTCAGCCTCAATTACCAGCCAAGGCGCATCGAAGAGATCTTTGGCGAGGGAGCGGGTCTTGGCATTCGCCTTCGCTACGTCGTCGAACCGATGCCACTCGGGACTGGCGGGGCGATCCGTTACGCCGGCGACTCATTGACCGACTCCGTTGTCGTCTTCAACGGTGACGTCTTGACGGAAGTGGATCTGGGCGCCGTCCTCCGGCTGCACCGTGAACGTCGAGCCAAGGCCACGATCGTCCTGACGCCGGTGGAAAACCCCCGCGCCTACGGCCTGGTCGAAACCGATTCGCAGGCAAACATCCTTCGGTTTCTCGAAAAACCCGGCGAGGACGAAATTACCTGCAACACGATTAACGCCGGCATCTACGTGCTCGAGCCGGACACGTTCGACCGGATTCCAAAGGATACAGCCTGGTCGATCGAACGCAGCTTTTTTCCTTCGCTGATCGAGCGCCGCGAAACGTTTGTCGCCTACATCTACGACGGCTACTGGATCGACATCGGCACGCCGGCGAAGTATCTCCAGGTGCATCGCGACATCATGGACGGGCGCTATCAGGCTCCCCCATTTGCCGGCGCGCCCGCCGCGACCTGCTGGATCTCGCCCGATGCCAAGGTCGATCAGGGAGTTGAGCTTCACGGTCCCTGCTTCATCGACGATGGCGCGGTGGTGAAAGCAGGGGCGCGGGTGCTGCCCTATTCGGTGATCGGACGGCAGACGCACGTCGCCGAAGGGGCGGTCGTCGATGGATCGATCGTCTGGCCGAACGGATGGATTGGGCCGGAAGCGGTCGTGCGATCGTCGATTCTCGGACGCAATTGTCACATTGGCCGCAACGTCACCATTGAAACGCCGGTGCAGCTCGGAGACAAAACGGCTGTTACCGACTACAGCCGCTTATGACTACCAACTCCTCCACTATCAACACGTCGATTTTCAAAGCGTACGATATCCGCGGCCTCTATCCGGGCGAGGTGAATGAGGATGCCGCTTTTCAGATTGGCCGCGGCTTTGTCGCGTATCTGAATGCGAAGCGCATTGCCGTCTCGCGCGACATGCGTGTCAGCTCCCCCGCCGTCGCCGCTGCATTCATCGACGGCGTCAGGCAGCAGGGGGCGGACGTCGTCGACTACGGAATGCTGGCAACCGACATGTTGTACTTCGCCGTCGCTCGCGACAAACACGACGGCGGCGCACAGATCACCGCCTCGCACAATCCGAAGCAGTACAACGGCATCAAGATGGTGCGGCAGGAAGCCTTTCCGCTGAGCGGCGAGGCTGGTCTGAGCGAGATTCGCGACATGATCGTGAATCACACGCTGCCGGCTCCCGCCGCCAAGCCCGGTGATCTATCGCAGATGGACGTGCTCGACCATTACGTGACCCACGTCCTGTCGTTCATCGACACGCGAATCATCAAGCCGTTCAATGTTGTGCTCGACGCGGGCAGCGGCATGGCAGGACTCGTCGCACCCAAGCTTTTCGAGCGTCTTCCGTGCCGGACCACCAGGCTGTGCTTCGACATCGACGGGACGTTTCCCAATCACGAAGCGAATCCGCTGATCGAGGAAAACCGCCGCGACATCGTCGAGCGGGTCGTCCGCGATCGTGCCGACATCGGTATTGCCTGGGACGGAGATGCCGACCGCTGCTTCTTCATCGACGGAAGCGGCGAATTCATCGCCGGCGATTTCGTCACCGCGTTGCTCGCCGAAGCGTTTTTGATCAAGCACCCGGGGGCCAAGGTTGTCTACGACGTTCGCGCCAGCTACGCAGTGAAGGACATGGTGGCGAAGTATGGCGGCGCGGCGTTGATGAATCGCGTCGGTCACGCATTCTTCAAGCGACGAATGCGTGAAGAGGGAGCGATCTTCGGCGGCGAGGTCACGGGCCACTACTACTTCCGCGACAATTTCTATGCCGACAACGGGTTCATTCCCGCGTTGCTCATGCTCGAGTTGATGTCGCACAAGGGACAGACGCTTCAGGAACTGGTCGCGCCGCTGAAGCAGAAATACTTCATCTCCGGCGAGATCAATACCAAAGTGCCGGACATGCGCATTGTTCAGGAGAAGCTGGATGCGCTCGCGGCGCGGTATAAGGATGCGAAGGTCTATTCGATGGACGGGACGTCGGTCGAGTATTCGGACTGGCACTTCAACGTCCGCGGCTCCAACACCGAGCCGCTGATCCGATTGAATCTGGAGGCCACGACCGAGCAGAAGATGGAACAGAAGCGCGACGAAGTGCTGGCGTTCATTCGGAGCTAAAGTCGCGCGGTCCAAAGACCGCGCGCCCCACGTCATTGTCATCGTCTTGCGCGTAAGGGGTCTGGGGACGAAGTCCCCAGATCAATACTTGTTGGCCGCCTTAATCCGGTCGATGAATTCGTCCAGATACTCGGACACGCTCTTGATCACGGTGGCAGAGTGTCCAGCAGAGGCGCCGGCGCTGATGCCGCCTCTGTGCAGGAGCGACACCTGGACCAGGACCGGCGACGGCTGATAGGAGAGCCGCGCGGTCGTGTGCGTATAGACGTTCACGTCGAAGCGAGAGACGCACGATCCAGTCGCCAGGCTGCCGGTGATCACGTTGACATAGACGTACGAGTCCTCGTCGGTGTTCGTCAGCACGGTGAAGCCGGCGCTCTTCAACTTGCCGGCCACGGTCGCTTTGAGCGCCGACTCCGTCAGCCCGCACGATGCCGCCTGCGCGCCGAGGCCTTCGATGACGATTCCCAAACGCGTCAGTCCCTTGAGCTCGGCATCCGGCTGCTGATTGAATGGCTCCGGGGGCGCGGCATTGGAGGCCGCCGTCCGAGCAGCTGGCGGAGGAATGGCGGGCACCCCCCGGACCGCTCCGGGCTCGGTCTTCGACGTGAGGTCCGGCGTTGGGAACGGATCCTCCGGTCCGATCAGGTCGTAGACGCGCCGAACGGTGTCGGCGACGCGGCCGCCTTCGACAAACTGGATGTCTACGGTCAGCGTTGGGCGGCCGGTCTCGCGAGTGTATGTATACCGGAGCTCGCGCCCCTGCTCGACCTTGTAGCGGACGACCACATGGCCGCTGTCGCGGACCGTGACTGCGGTGATGGGAAGCCCGTGGATCTGTAAGGAGTCGTCCTTCCCGTCCGTGTGAAGAGTGCGCGACACGTTGTCGGCATCAGTGATGGTCACCGTGCCGCGGCTGTCGATGATGGTGAGGTGCGGTGACGGCATCCGCGCTTCGGTCGAGAGCTGCTGCACGCGCTTGGCGTCTTCCTCGCTCTCGCGCGGCACGCCGTAGCCGCCCTGCTGACCACCGCCTGACCCCCGGCGGCCTCGTCCACCGCCCCCACTCGACTCACGCTCGGTGCCGGCGGCCAGCCAGGCAGGAGTGAACCCGATTTCTTTATCGACCTGGCTCTGGTTTCGATTGAGGACCCAGCGGCCCGTCAAATTGCCCGATTCCTGGCTGCGAGCGGACGGCGCCAGGAAGCCAAGCATGCACGCGGCCGCGAGCGCCGCGGATGAGACTCGGATAGAAGACGGCATATGGTTTCCTCTCCGTACGGTAGCACCGCGTGGCAGCCGATTCACCTTCCAGCGCAAGAAATCCTGCTCAACCCGTTCTACCTACAGATCCGCGGCGCGTGATTTGCGACCGATCGCGCACCCGTAGCGGTTTCGGGCGATTTCAGTACAATTTTGTTGTCGCAGAGCGGTTCTTGTCGGAGGTGGCCAATGCCCGCCGCACGTTGGTCGATCGGCTTAGTCGTACTGCTGGCGCTAATCCTCGCGTCCGCGCGAGAAGCGCGGGCGTGCTCGTGCGCTGGCAGTGGGCCGCCGTGCCAGAGCGTTTTTCAAGCCGACGCCATCTTCGCCGGCACGGTGCGCGGCATCACCGCGCTGCCCGATGATGATTTGCCTCCTCCTCCGCCGGGCTCTACCCGTATACCGCGCGCGCTCCGCGTCGATTTCGCAGATGTCCAGGTGTATCGAGGCCAGGACGCAACTACGAGTGTGTTGACGGCGGGCAGCGGCGCCGCGTGTGGTTATCAGTTCAAGCAGGGCGAACGCTACCTGGTCTATGCGACGCGCCAGGTGGACGGCAAGGAACTCGTCACCGGCATTTGTTCTCGAACGCGCCTGCTCGCCGAGGCGAGCGAGGACCTTGGTTTCTTGCAAACGCTGTCGAGCTCGCGTGGCACGGGCGCGCGTGTTTACGGCACCATCACTCACTGGGAGCGGAATCTTTCAACTGGTGAGCCCAAGAAGTATGGGCCGGTTCGCGACGTGTTCGTCAGCGTCGTGGGGCCGGCGGGCACGTTCAGTGCTTCGACCGATGACCGCGGGCAATACCAGGTGACCGTTCCGCCTGGTAAGTACGAGATACGAGTGTTGCCATCGGCCGAGTATGTCGCACGTTATCTTCATCAAAGCGTTGAAGTGGGCGACGTGCGAGCTTGCGCCGTCGCCGATTTCTCCATGCAGTTCGATGGCCGTATCAGAGGCCTCGTGCGGCAATCGACCGGCGAGCCGGCTGCGAACGTCACAGTCCAGGTGATGGCGGCTGAAGACGTCGGCAGGTCCGGAAACATTCAGACGCTCAATACGCAGAGCGATGCCGGCGGGAGTTTCGAATTCCTGGACGTCTCACCCGGACGTTACGTCGTCGGGGTTGATCTCAAACGAGGGATGGATCCGAAGGTCGTCTTTCCACCAACGTTCCATCCGGGCACTCCGAATCATTCTCTAGCGACCATCGTGCAACTTGAAGGTGGTCAGCATCGTGATCTCGAGCCGATGACGTTGCCCCAAGGCAGACGATCGCAACGCCTGACAGGAACGGTCGTTTACGAGGACGGCCGGCCGGCGGCAGGCGTGTTCATTTCACTGCGGGACGGAATCGAAAAATGGAGACAGGTCGCAGTCGGTACAAAGACGCGACTCGATGGAACGTTCTCTTTTACCGTGTACGAGGGGCTGAGTTACATCGCCAGCGCGTCGCAGTGGGACGAGGAGAATCGCAGGCAGATCGGAGGTGATTTCGGTCCGTTCGTTGTCTCGCAGGAGATGGAACCGGTGAAGGTCGTAATGTTCCCGAGGCGCTGAGCGGTCGTCTGGCACACTCAGTTCGGCAGTTCCTTGATACCGATATTTCGCCAGCGCCAGAAGCTACCGGGCACCCAGCGCTCAGTTCCACCGTGCACCTGTAATGCGATCGGTCCCTCAATCATTCCCTCGGGTGCATGGTTGGTCGAATCCTGCTGCTCGTTGACGACCTGGTTGTTGATCCACACGCTCACCTTGGGAGCGGCGCCTTCGACGCGCAGTCGAATCACATTCCACTCTTCACGTTTCCATGCCTGAGACGCAGCGCTCGGTGTTGCCGCGGCGGTCGCTGCTCCTCCGCCGCGACCCGATCCCAGCGAGATGCCGCCCTCTCCGATCATCCTTCCAAGATTGCCGTTGTTGTTGCCAAGGTAGTCCATGGTGATTTGATACGCTGCGCCCGTCTCCGTCGTGCGGAAGAAGATGCCGCTATCGCAGCCCCAATCCGGCTTCGCTTCAAGCGTCAGCTCGAAGTTGCGATACTTCTTGTCAGTCACGAGCATGCCGCCCTGCCCATAGGGATGCTGCGTACCGATCAGCACGCCATGGACGACACGGAACTCCGGGGTGTGACCATGCCTCGCGGTCTTGCTGACGTGCCATCCGGAAAGATCCTTCCCGTTGAAGAGCGGCTCGAAGCCCTCCGGGATCTGCGGCGATGGTTCCGGCGGCGTCACCTGGTTATAGTCAGGTACGGGCGTGAATCCTGGTCCGAGTGTGATCGTGGGCACGACAACTCCGCCTGACCGAACCGGAGCTGGTGTTGATGTGCTGTTCTGGGGCGCAGGCGTCGTAGGCTGTTGGGCTGTGATGACTGTCGCAGCGACTGTCGCAGCGACGACAGCAACGACGCTTCTAAGATTGAACATGGTGCCTCGCGTCCTGAGCCCTGAGCCTGATACCATCCATTCAAGTGCGGGCTTAGCATAGTGGTAATGCCCTGGCTTCCCAAGCCAGTTAGACGGGTTCGATCCCCGTAGCCCGCTAAATTTTCGCTCACGATTCGGGCGAAACTTTATCGCGCCGAAGCGGCGAAGCCGCGAAGGCGGATCTCATCGGTTCACTCCGCCGCCTCTCGCGTTTCCAG
>Ga0111538_10001105_pt1 | contig 37787 bp, 25 predicted proteins | sample SoiMethybrSBSTD1_FD_79669 | JGI IMG/M metagenome (GOLD analysis project Ga0111538, IMG submission 79669) | Bulk soil microbial communities from a Populus tree surrounding site in Tennessee, USA - Soil MetaG P. TD hybrid SBSTD1 (version 2)... | ecosystem: Environmental > Terrestrial > Soil >...
AAACCGCGCAGGGTGCCGAGGCATACGCTTGAACAAAGCACATCGCGTGCCCGAGGGACTGGCCGCGTCCAACTGCGCTATCCTCCGGCCGATGGAAGGGCCGGCCGGAGAGACCACCGCTCGCTGGATGCGCCTGAAGGCGCTCTTCTCCCAGGCCATCGAGCTGGCGCCGGAGGTCCGTCAGAACTGGATGGACGGCGCGTGCGCGGGTGATCCGGCGCTTCGCGCCGAGCTCGACGCGCTGATCGTGGCCCACGGTCGGGCCGACACGTTTCTCGAGACCCTCGCGCTCAACTCGCGTGAGGCCGCCGAGGCCGTGCTCCACGCCACCAGCCGCGTCGCCGCCCGCGAAGGCGCGCCGCCTCGATTGGGCGCCTATCGCATCCTGCGCGAGCTCGACCGCGGCGGCATGGGCGTCGTCTACCTCGCCGCGCGCGACGACGAGAGCTTCGAGAAGCTCGTGGCGATCAAGGTGGTGCCGGGCGATCTGATCCATCCGGAAGTGCAGCAGCGATTTCACGGCGAGCGCCGCATTCTCGCCACGCTCGATCACCCGAACATCGCGCATCTGCTCGATGCCGGCGCGACCGACACCGGCGTGCCCTACGTCGTCATGGAATACGTGGAGGGCGAGCCGATCACCGTCTACTGCGCGGCGCGGCGCCTGCCGGTCCGCGAGCGGCTGAAGCTCTTCTGCGTCGTGGCCGAAGCCGTCCAATATTCGCATCAACGGCTGGTGATCCATCGCGACATCAAGCCGCGGAACATCCTGGTGACGCGCGACGGCGTGCCCAAGCTGCTCGATTTCGGCATCGCGAAGCTCGTGCAGCCGTCGCCCCTCGAGGACGACCGGACGCGGACGGCCTTTCGCGCGCTGACACCCGAGAGCGCGAGCCCGGAACAGATCCGCGGCGAGCCGGTGACGGTCGCGACCGACGTGTATTCGCTCGGCGTGCTGCTCTACCGGCTCCTGACCGATCGCAGTCCGTACCGCGGCGACATGACGACCGACGCGGGGATGGTGCAGGCGGTCTGTCACGAGGAGCCGGTCCGGCCCAGCGACTGCCTCGCCGGTGACACCGGCCGGGCTGCCGGTGCGACGCCGTTCCCGATCGATCGGCGTGAGCTCGCGGGCGATCTGGACTGGATCGTGCTCAAGGCGCTGCGCAAGGAACCGGCGCGCCGCTACGGATCGGTCGAACAGTTCGCGCAGGATATCCAGCGGCATCTCAGCCACCGCCCGATCCTCGCCGCGCCCGATGCGTGGACGTACCGGGCGAGAAAATTCCTCACACGGCATCGCGTCGGCGTCGCCGCCGCCGCGACCGTCCTCGCGGCAACGCTCACGGCCACTGCCGTCTCGGTGCGGCAGGCGCGCGTGGCGCAGCGGCAGCGCGAGGCCGCGCAGCAGCGGTTCGACATGGTGCGCAAGCTGGCCAGGGCGGTCGTGTTCGACTTCAACGACGCGCTCGAGAGCGTCCCGGGCGCGACCGCCGGGCGCAAGCTGATCATCGGCACGGCCATCGAGTACCTGAACGCGCTCTCCGGGGACGAACTGGGCGATGTCGGCCTGATGCACGAGGTCGCCGCGGCCTATCTCAAGATCGGCGACATCCAGGGCAACCCCACGGTGCCGAATCTCAACGATCCGGAAGGATCGCGGGCCAGCTACGAGCACGCGCTCAGCCTTTACCGCCGGCTGGCGGCACGCGCGCCGAGCGCCGAAACCGACAGCGGCATGGCGCAGGCGCACTGGGCGCTCGGAGTCGCGGACTGGGCGAAGGGCGACAGCACGGCGTCTCTCGCCCACTACGCCGAGATGCGACGCCTGAGCGAGGGACTGGCGAAGTCTGCGCCGGTGAACGCGGCGTACCGCCGCGACGTGGCGCGCGCCGATTACCAGATCGGCCAGGTGTATTTGATGCTCGGCGATTCGGAACGGGCGGCGGAAAACTATCGGCTGTCGGTGGCCGCCGCCGAATCGATCGTCTCCGTCGATCCCCGCGATCAGGTGGCGTGGCGCACGGTGGGCGCCGGCTATCTGAAGCTCGGCGACGTCGCGGTGCTGCAGCAGGATCACGCGCTCGCGATGGGCTGGTTCCGCCGCGCGTCGGAAGTCTTCGAGGAGATGAAGCGGCAGCCGTCGGTGCTGCCGGGCACCGCCCGTCTCACGGTCTACGCGCGGCTGCGCATGAGCGAAGTGCTCCGCTACTCGGATCCGCGCGCTGCCGAAGCGATGGTCCGTACCGTGCTGCCCCAGCTCGAAGCGACCGGCGCGGCCGATCAGATGAACGCGCAGGCGCGATTCGACCTCGGGTACGCCTACTCGTTGCTCGGCGCGGTGATCACCAGTCAGCACCGGCCGGCCGAGGGCGCACGCGTCATTCAGACGGCGGTCGATCACTACCGCCGCGGCCTCTCGGCCAATCCCGGCTACACGGACGCGCGCCGCGATCTCGGCCTCTCGCTCTTTTCACTCTGCACGGCGCAGCTCGAGGATCGACGATTCAGCGCGGCGATCGCCTCGTGTCAGGACGCGCTGCAGTTGCTCGAGGCGCCGGATATCCAGGGGCGCGAAAAAAGCGAGATCGCATCGACGTACCAGACGCTTGGCGACGCGCACGCGGGCCTCGCGCGGGCCGGTACCGATGAACGGATCCGGACGGAGGCGCGGGCTGCCGCGAGCCAGGCGTACCGGACGAGCGTCAGGGCGTGGGCGGCCCTGGCCGCGAGCCGTCCGCTCAGCGCGCGCGAGCTCGCGTCGCAACAGAAGGCCATACGCGGCGAGGCCGGCAAGTAATCGCGACTCGAACGGCTACTCGTTCCGCAGGGCCCGCATCGGATTCACGCCCGAAGCACGCAGCGCAGGAATCAGGCACGCGAGCGTGGCCACGATCGCGATGCCGAGCGCGACCGGCACCGCCGTCATCACGTCCGGCGGCCGCACGGTAATCGGGAGACCGCGCAGCAGCGGCGCGGCCAGAAACGTCGCGACGAGACCGAACGCCAGCCCCAGCCCCGTGAGAACGACGCCCTGCCGGACGACGAGCCGGGTGACCTGGGCGCGATCGGCGCCGAGCGTCATGCGGATCGCGAACTCCTTGAGACGCGAGTTCGCGACATAGGCAATGACGCCGTAAGTGCCCGACAGCGCGAGCACCAGCGCCAGCCCCGCAAACGCGGCGATCAGGGTCAGGAACAGCGTGAAGGTCGAGAGCGAGTCGGTCACGACCTGATCCATCGTCTTGACGCTGAAGATCGCGTGACGCGGACTGACCTCGCGCACGGCGGCGCGGATCGGTCCCATGGCGAGCTCGGGGTTGCCTTGGGTCCGGACGATGAGCGTCATGCCGAGCTCGTTGACCTGCGACCAGTTCTGCGCAATCGGCGTGTAGAGCTCGGGGAACGACGGCTGATCCGCGTTGATCTGCCGGAAATCCCTCACGACGCCCACGATGAGGCCGCGATTGGTCGCGAGACCGACCGGATCGCTGTCGCCGAAGTAGCGCCGCGCCAACGTGCCGTTGATCATGATGACGCCCGGTTTGTCGGGCGTATCGTCCGCCGTGAACGCCCGGCCCCGTTCGACGCCAATCTGAAGCGCCTGGAAATAGCCCGGCGTGACGAAGCGCAGGTGAATCGGGAAGAACGGCGTCGGCGGCTGGCTGCCTTTCACGAAGAACGTGCTCGAGTTGCCGGTCCAGCCCCAGTTCTGGAGCGGCAGGAGCTGCGAGAAGCCCGCGGCGCGCACGCCGGACAGCTCGGACACGCGTTGTTCGATCGCGGCGAGCTGTTCCGGCTTCGTCTCGACGAACCGTTGTCCGACATGCAGTGTGATCACGTTCGACGTCGTCATGCCGAGATCCGTGTTCCGCAACCGCATCAACTCGCGCACGAGCAGCGTCGCGCCAATCGCCAGCACGAACGCCAGCGCGACCTCCGCGACGACGAGCGCGTTGCGAAGGCGGCGCTGACCGGAGCTCATCGTCGTCCGCCCCGTCGCCGCCTGCAGCGCGGGCTGCACATCCCGGCGTCCGGCGAAGTACGCCGGCGCCACGCCGATGAGCGCGCCGGTCATCGCACAGACGGCAAAGAGGAAGAGGAACACCCGCCAGTCGAGGCCGACCTCGTGCGCGCGCGGAATCTCGGCCGCGGCCGCCCGCAACAGCTCGCGACTGCCCCACCACGCCAGGCCGAGACCGAGCGCTCCACCCGCGAGTGAGAGGCAGAGGCTCTCGGTCAGGAACTGCCGGACGAGACGCCGGCGGCTCGCGCCGAGCGCGGTCCGGATCGCGACCTCCCGGCTGCGCAGCGCCGTCCGCACGAGCGACAGGTTCGCGACATTGGCGCACGCCAGCAGCAGCAGGAGACCGACGGCGCCGAACAGCATGAACAGCACGCGCCGGACGGCCGGAGCGACGACGACCTCGGAGAGCGGCGCGAGCGTGATGCTCCGTCCAATGTTGGTGTCTGGATAGTCGGCTTCCAGCCGTTTGGCGATCGCGACCATCTCCGCTTCGGCCGCCGTCCGAGACACGCCCGGCTTCAGCCGACCGATCACGTTGCCGATGCGCGAGCGCAGGCCGAGCGACTGCGCGAGCGGCATCCAGACATCCGTACGCCCTTGCGATCCGCCGCCCGAGAGCAGCGACGCCGCGCCGTAGGGAAACTGGAAGCGGGCGGGCATCACGCCGACGATGACCAGCGGACGATCGTCGAGGAGCAACGTGCGGCCGATGGCGCCAGGGTCGGCCTGGAACTGCCGGCGCCAGAACGTCTCGCTGATCACCGCCACGTTCCGGCCATCGGACGGGTGGTACGTGCGCCCTTCGAGCGGCGGCACGCCGAGCAGCCCGAACAGATCCCCGTCGGTGCGCACGGTGAGCACGCGCTCCGCGCCCTCGGCGCCATTCAGGTAGGAGGCCGACACCTCGACCGCAGCGAATTGCTCGAAGGACGTCGTGGCCTCGCGATAGCGCGGCAGATTGGCAACGCCGTCCGAGCGGGTGAAGTTGCTCGTCCCGAAGACCTGCACCAGCCGCGCGGGATCGGCGAACGGCAGCGGCCGCAGGACCAGACCGCTCACCACGCTGAAGATCGCGGTCGTGGCGCCGATGCCGAGCGCGAGCGTGAAGAGGGCGGCGGCCGAGAACGACACGTCTCGCCGGAGCAGTCGGAGGCCGAAGCGGACGTCGCGCATGGTCTCGGCGATCCGGCCCCCCGTCCGCGCGTCGCGGACCTGTTCCTTCAGGAGGTCGGGCCCGCCGAGCTCCATCATGGCCGCGCGCCTGGCCTCGGCCGGTGCGAGGCCGCTCGCCAGCTTTTCCTCGGTGAGGACGTCCAGCGCGTGGCGGATCTCTTCGTCGAGCTGGCGGTCCACGCGATCGCGCGAGAACAGGTTGCGAACGAGGCTGCGGAGTCGCGCGGGGACACTCATGACGCTGACGACCTCAGGATTGCGGCTGCACGGCGAGCCGGATGGCCTCGGAGACGCGCACCCAGTTCTGCATTTCGGCCTTGAGCTGGCGCCGGCCGGCGCTGGTGAGCGTGTAGTACTTCGCCCGGCGGTTGTTCTCGGACTCCCCCCACTCGGCGCGGAGCCAGCCCTTCTCCTCCAGCCGGTGGAGCGCGGGGAAGAGCGAGCCGGGGCCGACGTGGAACCGGCCGCGCGTCAGCTGCTCGATCCGCCGCGCCACGCCGACGCCGTGGCGCCGCTCGACGAGCAGGCTCTGCAGGATGAGCAGATCGAGCGTTCCTCTCAGCAGGTCGGTGCGCGGCATCGGCAGCTCCTATCGGAATTCGATATGAATCATATACGCCTTCCTATCGGATTTCAATAGGAGCGGCCGGCGCCGCCTCGGGTAGGATCGGCCGGACGACGGTGACGCGCTCACGGACCTGGTATCTCGTCCGCCACGGCGAGACGGAATGGAACGCCGACGCGCGGATGCAGGGCCGCCTCGATTCGCGCCTGAGCGCGCTCGGGCGGGCGCAGGCCGCGCGGACCGGCGAGATGATGGCGCGCCTCGGCGTCGATCACGTCTTCGCCTCGCCGCTCGGCCGCGTCCGGGAGACGCTCGCCCTCTTCGCGCCGCACCTGCCGATCGCCCCCGTCTTCGACGATCGGCTGATGGAATGGTCGGCAGGCGCGTGGGCGGGCCGCCGCTACGCCGACCTCCGGATCGAGGCCTCCGCGGAGTTCGCCGCGTGGGAAGCGGACCACTACACGGTCCGCGCGCCCGGCGGTGAGAATTTCGCGGACCTCGAACAGCGGGCCCGGGCGTTCTTCGCCGACGCATCGGCGGTGCCGCACGAGCGGATCGCGATCGTCGCGCACGGCTTCATGAACCGCGCGCTCGCGGCGTGCCTGCTCGCCCTGTCGCCCGATGAGACGCTGGCAATCCGCCAGGACAACGACACGATTTTCCGGATCCGGACAGCGGACGGGACGACCGTGGCGGACCATTTTGCGGCGGGCGAAGGGCCCTTTCCTGGACTGACCGGCGGGGGTCAGACGGGGGTCTGACCCCGCGAACTCCTGCGCACGGCCGGCGTCTAACCTGACATCCCTATGAGCACCCTGCTGCAGGACCTCCGGTTCGCCCTCCGTCATCTCGGGAAGACTCCCGGCTTCTCGCTGGCGGCGATTCTCACGCTGGCACTCGGGATCGGCGCCACGACGGCGATTTTCAGCACGGTCAACGCGGCCCTGCTCAAGCCGCTGCCCTACCCCAACCCGGACGAACTGTACGGCCTGCGCACCACCCTGACCGACGGCCGGGTGACGACGGGCCTGCTGTCGCCGGTGGAAGTGCGGCGCCTGAACGAAGCGAACATCTCGGTCGCGCGCGCCGCCGGGTCGATCCAGCAAGATCTGACCCTGCTCCGCGAAGACGGCGCGCCGATGAAGACGGCCGTCTACGGCGTCAGCGAGGGGTTCTTCGAGATGTTCGGGCTGCCCATGACACTCGGCACCGGGTTCACGCCCGAGCAGTACGCGAGCGAGGGGCCCCCGGTCGTGGTGATCTCCAGGCGCGCCTGGCGGGATCTCTTCAACAGCGATCCGAACGTCGTCGGCAAGCCGATCCGGTTCGCCGAGATCGCGACCAGCATCGTCGGCGTGGCGCCGCCGGACCTGGACATGCCGCGCGGCGCGGACTTCTGGTTCAACCTGCGGCTCGGGCCGCAGGACATCGGGCACAACCTGGACGGCTACATGCGCCTCAAGCCCGGCGTGCCCATCGGGCGCGCCACGGCCGAGATGGCCGGCGTCATGGCGGGCGTCGCGCGCGATTTTCCGGCGAGCGCCTTCAACCGCGTCTACGTCGTCAAGCCGCTGGTGGATCAGATCATCGGCGACCTCGGCCCGATTCTGATCGTGGTGCTGTCGGCGACGGGGCTGCTGCTCGCGCTCGCGTGCGTCAACGTCACCAACCTGCTGCTCGCGCGCGGCGCCGCCCGGGCGCGCGAGATGGCGGTGCGCGTCGCGCTCGGCGCGGGCCGCGGCCGGATCGTCCGCCAGTTGCTGACGGAATCGATCGTGCTGGCCACGGTCGGCGCGGTGTCCGGCGTGCTGCTCGCGTACGTCGGGATCAAGATGCTGCTCGCGACCGGCGCCGCCAGCCTGCCGCGGCTGAGCGCGATTCCGTTCGACGGGCGCGTCCTCGGCTTTGCGTTCGCGGCGCTCGTCGTGAGCGCGCTCGTCGTCGGGTTCGCGCCGGCGCTTCGGCTGGCCGGGACGGACCTCAAGACGCTGATGAACGAGTCCGGCCGGTCGGCGTCGGGCGGCCGCGCGACCGCGCGGTGGCTGGGCGCGTTGATGATCGCCGAGGTGGCGCTCTCGGTGATGCTCGTCGCGGGCGCCGGCTGGCTCATCAAGAGCTTCGCGAACCTGCGCACCGTCAATCCCGGCTTCTCGACCGCCGGCCGCGTCGTCTTCGACGTCGCGTTCAACGGACCGAAGTACCCGAATCCGCCCGCGATCGACGCGGCCGCGCAGGACCTGCTCGGCCGGCTGCGGCAGATCCCCGGCGTCGATGCGGTCGGCACGACCGCGAACTTTCCGCTGCGGCTGGCCCCGGAGAACTCGCTGCTCCTTCAGTTCAAGGGCGAGCCGATGGATCCGAAGAGCCCGATGGGAACGCGTCAGCGCCTGGTGAGCCCCGGGTTTTTCAACGCGATGGGCACGAGAATGCTCGCCGGCCGTGATTTCACCGATGCGGATCGTCAGGACACGTTGCGGGTCGCCATCGTCAACCAGACGTTCGTGAAGCGTTACGTGACCGGCCGTGAGGCGCTTGGGCTGCACTTCCTGTCGGGATATCCCGACGTCAACCCGCAGTCGGAAGTCGAAATCATCGGCGTGGTCGAGGACATCCGGCAGAAGTCGCTCAGCGAGCCCGCCGAGCCGGCGTTCTACACGTCCGACCGGCAGCAGACGCCGCGCCGGCGCACCGTCGTCGTGCACACCAGCGCGGCGGAGCCGATGTCGCTCCAGCAGGCGATCCGCAGCGAAGTGTCCAAAAGCGATCCGCAGATTGCGGTCGACGTCACGCGGCTGTCGGACCTCACCGGCAACACGCTGCAGCGGCAGGAGCTCGGCATGATGCTGATGCTCGTCTTCGGCGCCGCGGCCCTGGCGCTCGCCGCGGTCGGGATCTACGGCGTCATCGCCTACGCGGCGGCCCAGCGCCAGAACGAGGTCGCGACGCGGCTGGCGCTCGGCGCGACCTCGACGAGCGTATTCTGGCTCGTGCTGAAGCAGGGCCAGATCCTCTCGCTCGCGGGCGCCGTGATCGGACTCGTCGCGGCGTACTTCACGGGCCGCGTCGTCGCGTCGCGCCTCTACGAAGTGCGCGCGTCGGACCCCACGATCCTCGCGGCCGCCGCGGTCCTCGTCGCGCTCATCGCGATCGGCGCCACGGCGATCCCGTCGTTCCGATCCTCGCGCGTCGACCCGTCCCGCGTGCTGCGGCCGGACTGACCTTCTCACTGAATTGACTTAATGGGGCAATGGGGCAATGAGGCAATGGGGCAATACAAACACTTGTCCTTCTTTGCCGCGTCGGAGACGGGGCCAGCGAGACAAGTGATCGTATTGCCCCATTGCCCCATTGCCCCATTAACCTGATCTAATGTCCTGCCAGCGTTCGACGACGACTTTTTTGTCGGTGTAGAACTCGATCGCGTCGCGCCCCTGGGCGTGCAGATCGCCGAAGAAGCTGTCCTTCCACCCGGAGAACGGGAAGAACGCCATCGGCGCGGCGACGCCGACGTTGATGCCGATGTTGCCGGCCTCGGCTTCGTAGCGGAACCTGCGCGCCGCGGCGCCGCTCGTCGTGAACAGGCACGCCATGTTGCCGAACGGGCCGCGGTTGACGAACGCGATCGCCTCGTCGATGGTCCTGACGTGGTGCATTCTCAGGACCGGCCCGAACACTTCGCCTTGCGCGAGCGCACTGCCGAGCGGCACGTCCTCCAGCACCGAGGGCCTGAGAAAGTACCCGCCTCGTTCGGACACGCTGGCCCGATGACCGTCCACGATGGCCCGCGCGCCACTGCGGATGCCGTCTTCGACGAGATCGCGAATGCGCGCGCGGCTCTCGGCGCTGATGACGGGCCCCATCTGCACGTCCGGCTCGGCGCCGTAGCCGACGCGCCGATTCGCGGCTTCGTCGGCGATGCGGCCGGTGAAAGCCGCGCGCGCGTCACCCACCGTGATCGCCCACGACCCGGCGAGACAGCGCTGTCCGGCGCAGCCGAACGCCGACTCGGCGGCGATCCTCGTCGTCATGGCCATGTCGGCGTCGGGCAGGATGACGAGCGGGTTGACCGCGCCGCCCTGGCATTGCACGCGCTTTCCCGACGCGGCGGCGCGTTGATAGACATAGCGCGCCACCGGCGACGATCCGACGAACGACACGGCCCGGATGCCGGGATGATCGACCATCGCGTCCACCGCCTCGCGGCCGCCGTGCACGAGGTTCAACACGCCCTTCGGCAGGTTCAACTCGTCGAGCAGGCCGATCATGCGCGCGACGGTCACGGGCGTCTTCTCGGACGGCTTGAGCACGACCGTGTTCCCGCACGCGATGGCGTACGGCAGGAACCACAGCGGGATCATCCCGGGAAAATTGAACGGCGTGATGACGGCCACGACCCCGAGCGGCTGCCGGAGCATGATCTCGTCGATGCCGCTCGCGATATCTTCGACGGTCGCACCCATCATCAGCGACGGGATCCCGCACGCGACCTCGACGTTCTCGATGCCGCGCCGGAGCTCGCCTTCGGCTTCCGCGAGCGTCTTGCCGCATTCGTCAGTGACGACGCGCGCGAGGCCGGCGAAGTCCTGCTCGAGGCGCTGTTTGAATGCAAAGAGGTACTGCACGCGATCCACCGGCGGCGTGCGCCGCCAGCCGGGAAACGCCGTGCGCGCCGCGCGCACGGCGGCGTCCACATCTTCGGCGGTCGAGAGCGGCGCCGTCGAGATCACTTCGGCGGTGGCCGGGTTGTCGATCGCGATCGACGCACCGGCGCTGCGGGCCCAGGTGCCGCCGATGTAATTGAGAAGCTCCGCCGGCATCGCGTTCCGTCCAGACGCTAGCACAACAGAGCGGGCACCAGGCACTCGGCACTCGGCACTCGGCACTAGGTTACCGCGCGCCGGCTCATCATCAACGCGCCGTAGCCGACAGTGACCTGCCAGAGGCAATAGGTCAGCACGACCAGGCGGTTCAACCAGCCTGCTTGAACGCGCGGCCCGAACCCGCCGGCTTCCGGCACCATCACCGCCAAATACACCACCATCGCGATCAGGCTGATCCACGTCAGATGCGCGGTCCCCATGACGATGCGCTTCCGGCGAGACCACTCCGGATTGTGGCGCGTCAGACCGACGCCGACGAGCAAAGCGGCGACCGGAATTCCTGGAATGCCGATCAGCGACGCGACGGCGTGCAGCATTCCGTGGGTGGTGAGCTGGTCCGGCGTGGCCGTCACCGGGTCTTGAGCGAAGAGGCCCGCCGCGGCTAGCGAGACACCGACGGCGAGCAGCGCGACGCGGCCGATCCGGACGGACCGGGTCGCGAGCTCGCCGCGGAGCGCGACGAAGAGCGCGACGCACGACAACGACCAGCAAAAGAAAGCGAGCATCATCACCCAGCCCAGCCGTCCAATCGAGTACTCGCTGATGAATCGCCAGGACGGCGCCAGCTCTGGCTTGATGAAATGGAGCAGCAGGACCAGCGCGACGAACACGCCGATTCCCACCAGGGACACGAGGGCCGCACGATTAGTCTTCATCTGTCGTCACTCCCAAAGAAGAGGCCACGCCGTTCGGCGTCTACCTACACGTCGAACGGCACCGCCCGAAATCGACAGGCCGGCTTGCTCCCCCGTCGGCATGCCTCTACACTTGCCGGGTTGACGTCGTCTCCGCTCCGCTCGTCGAGGAAGATTCACGAACACTCCGGCGCGATCGGTCCAGACGCGGCGCTCCGCCTGTTGCTCGCCGGCAACAAGCGCTTCGCCGCCAACCGCCTGACGTCGGTGGCGCACGACCTCGCGATCCTGAAGGCGAAAACGGTGCACAAGCAGGAACCGTTCGCGGCGGTGTTGTCGTGTGCCGATTCCCGCGTCCCGGTCGAGCTCGTGTTCGATCAGACGATCGGCCAGATCTTCGTCGCGCGCGTCGCCGGAAACATCGCGACGCCGGAGATTGTCGCCAGCCTCGAGTACGGCGTGGCCGTACTGGGCGTCAAGGTGCTGCTGGTGCTCGGCCACACGTCCTGCGGCGCGGTCACGGCCGCGATGACCCTCGCCGACCCGCCCGGCCAGATTAGGGTGCTGTACCACCGCCTGCAGCCGGCGGTGGAGCGATCGCGCGGCGTCCTCAGGAAAGCCATTGAGATCAACGCGGGTCTCCAGGCGGATCTGCTCCGCAGCTCATCGACGGTCATCCGCGACGCGATCCAGGCCGGGCAACTGAAAGTCGCCGCCGGGGTCTACGACCTCTCGACCGGACGAGTCCGCCTGGGCCGCGCGCGCTCGTGACTGGGCCTGCCTACGACGATTGTCGTTGACGTACGAGTGAGATCGTAGTTATCCTGCTTCCAGGATGCCGCCCACTCCGAAACCGACCGACGCCGAGCTCGCGATCCTCCGCGTGCTCTGGGCCCGGGGCCCCAGCACCGTCCGCGAGGTCCACACCGCGATGGCCGCGTCCCGGTCGGTCGCGTACACGACTACATTGAAGACCTTGCAGGTGATGACCGAGAAGGGCCTGACGCTCCGCGAAGATCATCGCGGACTGCACCTCTATCGGCCGCGCCACGGCGAGCAGGAAACCCAGCAACGGCTCGTGACCGATCTCCTGGATCGCGCGTTCGGCGGCTCGACGTCGAAGCTCGTGATCCAGGCGCTCGCCAGCCGCCGCGCGTCACCCGAAGAGCTTCGTGAGATTCGCCGCCTGCTCGGCGGCCGGACCACCTCGGACAAAAAGGGGAAGGATCATGATTGAAGCATTTGCCGCCAGCCCGCTCGTGCGCGCGATCGGCTTCGCGCTGCTGCAGTTCCTCTGGCAGGGTGCCGCGATCTGGGCGGTCACGGCGCTCGTGCTGACGGCGCTCCGGCGCCAGACGGCACAGGCGCGTTATGCCGCCGCCTGTCTTGGCCTCGCCGCGATGGTCGCCGCGCCGGCGATCACGGCCGTGGGCTACTGGCGCCAGGACACCACGTTGTCGCCGGCCGCGGCAGTCGCCACGACCACGCTCGAAGCCGCCACCGCGGCCGCGGCAGGCTCGCCGCGCCAGACCGCATCGCCGCCGACCGCGCCGCGCGCCTTTTCGCGCGAATGGCTCGAACCGTGGCTCCCGTTCGTCATGCTCGGATGGAGCGCGGGTGCGCTGCTGCTGGCGCTGCACCTGCTCTACGGCTGGGCGCGTGTCCGGCAGATTCAGCGGACCGCGACGTCGGTCACATCTCACTACGCGCAGGACATGATGCGCCGCATGGCGGCGCGCATCGGCGTCACCCAACGGTTGCGGCTGGTCGAGTCCGCCCTGGTCGACGTCCCGTCCGTCATCGGCTTCGTGCGCCCCGCGGTCATCGTCCCGGTCAGCGTGCTGGCGAATCTGCCGCCGGCGCAACTGGAAGCGATCCTCGCGCACGAACTGGCGCACATCCGGCGCGGCGACTACTTCATGAACCTGCTCCAATGCGTGGTCGAAGTGCTGCTCTTCTATCACCCCGCGGTCTGGTGGGTGTCGAAGCAGATTCGCGTCGAACGCGAGCACTGCTGCGACGACGTGGCGGCCGGGTTGTCCGACCGTGTCGAGTACGCGCACGCGCTGGTATCGCTCGAAACATTGCGGGCCGAGATTCCCGCGCTCGCGATGGGCGCGACCGGCGGCTATCTGCTCGGCCGGATTCGCCGCCTCGTCGATCCGGCGCCGACGGCGCCGAGGTCATCGGGATGGGTCGCGATGACGGCGGTGCTGACCGTGCTCGGCGTCGCGGCGTTCGGCCAGATCCACGGCATGGCCAGTCAGGGCCCGGCGCGGCTGACCGCGACGATCGTCGATCCGCAGGGTGGAGTCGTCCCGGGTGTGCGCGTCACGATTCAGCGGAGCGAGATCACCGGCACAGTGGAAACTCCGGTCGAGATCCAAACCACCCTGACGGACGCCACGGGACAGTTCCACTTCACGGATCTCACGCCGGGAGATTACGCGCTGACCGCATCTGTTCCGGGATTCAAGAGCGCCAAACTGCGCGTGGCGCTCGCGGCAAACGAGAGTGTCAACGGGACCGTCCGGCTCGAGCTTGGCACGCTGAGCGAGATGATCACGGTGCAAGGGGCCTTCACGGCCGCGACGCTTGCGGTTGTGGAGCCGCAGGCGACGCAGCCCACCGCCGCCGACCTCGAGGCCGCGAGAGCGCTGTCCGCGACCCTGAGCCCGCCGATCGAACGGTCAGGCGCGGTTCGCGTGGGCGGCGCCATCAAGGAGCCGAAGAAGATCCGCGACGTCAAGCCGGCCTATCCGGAGATGGCGATGGCCGCCGGCGTGCAGGGGATCGTGATCCTCGAGGCACTGATTGAGCAGGACGGCTCGGTCGGCGACGTCCGTGTCCTGCGAAGCATCGCGCTGCTCGACCAGGCGGCCGTCGAAGCCGTTCGGCAGTGGCGATTCACCCCGACGCTCTTGAACGGTCAGCCGGTCGAAGTGCTGATGACGGTCACCGTGAACTTCTCCGGGCGGTAGTCCGCCGGGCACGACGAAGCACGGCGGTTATCGGGCGATCCGGAGATCGATCTGCGCCCGCTCGCCCTCCCGGACCGCGACCTGCCGGCTCGCGGGGATGAGCGCGCGCAGCAATTCCGGCGTCTTCCACGACGCGCGATCGAAATCGCGGACCGGCGCGACCAGGTACTGTCCGGCAGGAAGACCGCGCAGCACGAACCGGCCGTCCGTCGCCGGCCGCGCGTACGTCAACCGCGGCGAAAACGGCGTCCATCGCTCCGGGTCCACCGGAAATGCGACGACGGTGCATTGGTAGACCGGAGCGTCGTCCGCGGTCAAGACACGGCCCGACAGCTGTGTCTGTCTGTCCGAAAACGTCAGCACCACGCCGGTGACATCGCCGCGTGCCGGATCGAATTCCGGCGGGTGATCGAGCAGGTCGCGGCCGGCCGCCATCGCTGACTTCAGTCGCCAGCCAGCGGCTGGGGCTTGCCCTTCGATCTCGTGCAGGCCGGCGCGCACTCCCGCCTCGAACGTGCCGTCGGGCCGGACCTTGATCTCGAAAGGATGAAACCCCGGCTTGCCGAGAAACACGCGCACGGTCGTGAGGTCGCCAGGCGTCTGCAGCGTGCCCGGCTCGAACTGTACGCGTCCGGCGAACATCGACTCGCGCTGCAGCGTGAGCGTGACGGACGCCGGCTCCGCCGAGACGTCCATCTCTGCAGTGGCCCAAAGGCGGCGTGGATCGGGCGACGCGGCGCGAGCGACGGCCGTCTCGGCCCCCGCGGTGGCGTGAATCGTGTGGTGTCCAGGTTGGATGTTCTCGACCGCAAATCGGCCGTCGGCGCCCGTTGTGACGGCTTGATACCCGGATCCGGAGCGCGGATACACGCCGACCTGCACGCCGGCAGCCGGTTGTCCCGCCGCGTCAACGACGGTGCCGGCGATGATCGTCGTCGGCGCCGACACGAGCGTGAAATCAATGTGATCACGTTCCTTGTCTTCCTCGACGCGCACGCTCGTGGCGAGCAACGGATCGATCACGCCGGGATAGAGCACCGGAACGCTTCCCCTCGGCGCGCGCGCGATCACGTGGTATTGCCCGCCGCCCAGACCGGCTATGCGGTACACGCCCTCGGCGTTCGTGCTGGCACCTCTCCCATAGATACCCGGCAGCCCAGGTGTGGCGAGATCGATCGCGGTCGCGGCGGCCGGCTCGCCGTCGGCGCGCCGCACCGTCCCGGTGATCACCCCGCCACGCACCATCCGCATTGAGAGCCCGGTGACCTGTTGACCCGCCGCAATCGCAATGGCGGTGCCCATCTCGTACGAGCGCGCGGCCCCGTACTCGATCTCCAGGTATTCATCCTTCGAGACTTTCAGCGAGTACACATCCGGGCCGAGACCGGCGAAGCCGAATCGTCCCTCGGCATCACTCACGGTCGTCGTCTGCCGCCAGGTCGAGCTCATCAGCGTCAGCGTCGCGCCGGCGACCGGACCTCGACGATCGACGACGACGCCGGAGATGCGCGCACCGCCGGAGGTGGCGCCGGCGTCGCGCGGCGGCCGCTGTTGTGCCGCACTGCCCGCAAGCGGCAACGTCAGCAGCGCGGCGATCGTGGCAGCCCGCAGACGATGACGGCGAGGAGGAGAATGCATCCGCCGGCTCATTTGCGCGGGTGCGCCGCGACGTCGATGTAGTTGTAGGTGGCGGAATCGATATCGGCGGCGAGCGCCTTCGTCAACGAATCGGCCGAAGTGTTGATCCGCTCCAGGACGGCGCGGTATTTCGTGGCCGCCTCGTTCCTGATCTCGGTGGCACGCAAGAGCGGAAACGTCTTGTCCGGCAACTCGGCCGTGCGGATCGCTGCTTCGAACGCCGCCCTCAGCCGATCGAGGACAAAGAGCTCGAGGTACGGGCGCAGCGGCGTCTTCGGATGAGCAGCGAGATACTTTTCGGCCGATGCGGCTTCGTCGAAAGGACTGTCCGGGTAGCCTTCCCATTCGCGAAAAAGTTTCGCGTCCTTCGCGTAAGCCGCGGCTTCCTTTGCCGCGGATGGCCCCGAATAGGCGGTGAGCGCGGCCTGCAGATCAAGACTGTAGCTCTCGGGGTCGCGGCGTACGCCCGGCGCCGGCGACAGCGCCCGCCGCCGCGCGTATCGCTCCTGGAACTCAGGCTGCACTTCGACCGGAAGCGAGGCCACCCTCTCCGGCCACTCCGTCCGGCCGAAGAACATGCGGTAGAGCACCGGCGTCGTGCGCCGCTGCACCGGCGGCGAGGGACGGCGGACTTCCGTGACGGTGATGATGCGCCGCGTGCGGATTTCCACGCCGGCGCGCGTGTCGAGACGGCCCAGGAGCGTCACCTGCTGGCCGTTCAACGCGCGCAGTCGCTCGAGCACGGCATCGGTAGCCGTGAGCTCGAGCTGATCGGCGCCGGTCATCAACCGCATGCCGGTCGTCTCGCCGCCAATCGCCATGATGCCGGTCTGGACCGTCCCGGTCCATTCGCCGTAGCGCGAGGGCATTCCCGGATCCTTCTGCCACGGCGCCGGCACGCCGAGGCTCGCGAGCACGAACACCGCTGCCGCGATCATGGTGCCTCCGATCCTACAGACGTCCGCATCAGGCGGACGGCTTCGCCCGAAAGAAAGATCGGCTGGGATAGAGTAACGCCACCCACGCCACCGGAGGAGCCATGCGCCGCATCCTCGTGATTGCCCTCGTGCTGTCGTTTTCCCTCGCGACCGCGTTTCCGGGAGCGCGTCAGGCGCCGCCCCTTGCCCCGCACCAGCAGCTCGCGCGCGACATCTACAAGGAGCTGATCGAGATCAACACCACGCCGTCTCGCGGCACGACGGCCGCGGCCCAGGCGATGGCGAAACGCTGGCGCGACGCCGGATTTCCGGAGGCCGACATCTTCGTCGGCGGCCCGCGCGAGGACAAGCACAACGTCGTCATCCGCTATCGCGGCAAAGCCGGCGCGGCCGCCCCGAAGCCGCTTCTGCTGCTCGCCCACCTCGACGTCGTCGAAGCGCTCAAAGCGGACTGGTCAGCGGAGCTCGATCCCTTCGTCTTCACCGAACGCGACGGCTACTACTACGGCCGCGGCACCAGCGACGACAAGGCGATGGCCGCGATCTTCGTCGCCAACCTGATCAGATTCAAGCGCGAGGACTTTGTCCCGGCGCGCGACATCATCGTCGCGCTCACGGCCGACGAAGAGGGCGGCGGCCAGAACGGCGCCGCCTGGCTCGTGAACATGCACCGCGAGCTCGTGGACGCCGCCTACATCGTGAACGAGGGCGGCGGCGGATCGCTGCGGAACGGCAAGCCGTTCTGGAACGCGGTCCAGGCGACCGAGAAGATCGTCGCGAACTTCACGCTGACGGCGAAGAATCGCGGCGGCCACTCGTCGCAGCCGCGGCCCGACAACGCGATCTACCAGCTGGCCGCGGGACTGGTCCGGGTGGGCCAGTTCAACTTCCCGGTGCAGCTCAACGAAGTCACGCGCGCGTTCTTCACAAAAACCGCCGCGATCGAAACGCCGGAGACCGGCGCCGCCATGCGCGCGCTCGTGGCCAATCCCGGCGATGCGGCGGCCGCTGCGACGATCGCACGCGATCCGCGCTACAACTCGATGCTGCGAACGACGTGCGTCGCGACGATGCTCACCGGCGGACATGCGACCAACGCGCTGCCGCAGACGGCGCAGGCGACCGTCAACTGCCGGATGCTGCCGAACGTCGATCCGGCTACGGTCCGCGACGGGATCGTGCGCGCGCTGGCGGATCCGGCGATCGAGGTCTCGGCGGCGCCGGCGCTCAATCCGACGCAGCCGTCGCCGCTGCTGCCCGAGTTCTTCGAGCCGGTCGAGGGCATCACGAAGGTCCTGTTCGGCGAGATTCCGGTGATCCCGATCATGGGCACGGGCGCGACGGATTCGCGAAGCTTCCGCCGCGTCGGGATTCCGTCGTATGGCGTCTCCGGCCTCTTTGGCGATCCCGAAGACAACCGCGCGCACGGCCGCGACGAGCGGATGCGCGTCCAGAGCTTTTACGAAGGGCAGGAATTTCTCTACCGGCTGACGAAGGCGCTGTCAGCGAAATAAAATGATCTCCTAGCGGCGCGTCAGCACGCGCCTGGCATTCCCCCGATACACCTTCTCCAGGACGTCGTCCGGCAGGCCGATGCCGTAGATCTTCCAACGCCCCTGAGTGGGAGACGTGAAGTAATCGAAGTGCTCGTCGAGCGTTTCGAGAAACCTGAAGTACGTCCGATACGTGCTTTCACGCGGCGTGCTGTCGGTGCCGAAGAGAATCCGGTCGGCATACTTCAGGAAAAACGCCCGCGCGCTGTACGGCTGGCGCCCGAGCTCGTTGATCCTCGCGCCGATCTCGACCTGCATGTTCGGGTACTGGTCGAGCCAGCGCCCGACCTCCGCGAGATCTTCCGGATGATTGGCGACGTGCAGCGCCACGAACGTTGTCTTCGGGTGACGCGCGACGATGGCGTTGCGCTGGGCGAGCAGCGTGGCTTTCGGAGGAAACGGCGGTCCGCCAAAGCTCCAGGTCGGGTGCGCCTGCAGCTCCTCGTAGCGCTCGTTGAAGCGATCGACGGGCAGAAAAAAGGCGTCCGGGTCCGACGTGTGAATGGCGACCGGAATGCCCAGCGCGCCGGCACGCGCCCAGATCGGATCCAGGCGCGGATCGTCGACGGCGATCAGCCGGCCGGCCCCGTCCTTGACCGTGAGCCCGAGGCTCTTGAACACCTTCAGGCCTCGCGCGCCGGCCTTGACGGCGGCCTCGAGCTCGTCGGCGGCCCACCGTCCGAAATCGGGCCGGTCGATCTGACTCCAGTCGACGTTGGCAAACACCAGAAATCGATCGCCGTGCGGCGCGAACTTCGCGACCTGCGTCCGCAGCGTCTCGCCAAATCCGCCGGTGAAATTGACGATGGTGGCGAGGTTGGCGCTCTCCATCAGCGCCAGGAGCTGATCCGGCGAGGCCATGTCGATGTGGTTGTGGAAGTCGATGGCTGGGAACTTCGCCCTGGGAACCGCGTGAACCGGCACCTTCAGCATGGACACGGGCGCATAGTCGCGGAGCGGGAGATTCTGCGCGGAGGCGAGCGCCCCCGCCGCCGCCATCGAGCCAGCGAGGACGACGAGCCGGGCGCGCGCACGAGCGGATGCGGTCATAGGCCCTCCCAGGCGTGGAGGATAGCGCGGGGCGACCCCTTCGGACATAGGATGTAGCCCATGTCCGCAACGCTGGCTCCGGCCACCGTGCAGGCCCCGCCGGTCATTTCCCCCGAACGTAATCTCGCCGTCGATGCGTATCGCGGTCTCGTGATGCTGCTGATGATGGCCGAGGTGCTGGAGCTCGGGCGGGTTGCGCGCGCCTTTCCCGAGAGTGGCTTCTGGCACGTGCTCGGGTATCACCAGACGCACGTCGAATGGGCCGGGTGCTCGCTGCACGACACGATTCAGCCGGGCTTTTCCTTTCTCGTCGGCGTCGTGCTTCCGTACTCGATTGCCAGCCGCGTCGCGCGTGGCAGCTCGTTCCCGAGAATGTTCGTGCACGCGCTCTGGCGATCGCTCCTCCTCGTCGTCCTGGGGATCTTCCTGCGGTCGATCGGGCGGCCGATCACCTACTTCACCTTCGAAGACACGCTGACCCAGATCGGACTGGGGTACCCGTTTCTGTTCCTGCTCGGTTTCGCGCGTCCGCGCACGCAGTGGATCGCCTTTGCCGCCATCCTCTTCAGCTATTGGCTCGCCTGGGCGCTCTGGCCGCTGCCCGGCCCGGACTTCAACTACCAGGCCGTGGGCGTGCCGCCCGACTGGAACTACGGCTACACGGGCTTCGCCGCGCACTGGAACAAGAACGCCAATTTCGGCAACGCGTTCGATCAGTGGTTCCTGAACCTGTTTCCCCGCCGCGCCGCGTTCGTGGCGAACTCGGGCGGCTACCTCACGCTCAGTTTCATCCCGACGCTCGGCACGATGATCCTCGGACTCGCCGCCGGACGCTGGCTGCGCGAGAGCGCGCCGGCCATTCCGCTGAAAAAGCTCGTCGCCGCCGCCGCGATCGGCATCGCCGCCGGCCTGCTGCTCCACGTCACGGGCATCTGTCCGGTCGTGAAGCGCATCTGGACGCCGAGCTGGACGCTGTTCAGCGGCGGGATCTGTTTTCTCTTCCTCGCGGCGTTTCTATGGATCGTCGACGTGAAGCGCTATCGCGCCTGGGCGTTTCCGCTGATCGTCATCGGCATGAACTCGATCGCCGCGTATCTGATCGCGCACTTGTGGGAGGCGTTCATCATCTCGTCATTCCGGATCCACCTCGGACCGGATTTCTTCGGCGTGTTCGGTCCAGGACTCCAGACCGTGCTTCGGGGCGTGGCGGTGCTAGCCGTGTATTGGATCGTGCTCTACTGGATGTACCGGCGACGATTGTTCCTCCGGCTCTGATCGTGCCCTGTCCCTGTGAAAAGGGCTGATGAACACGCAGAAGAGGCCGGTTGCCAGGCCTCTTCTGCGATAGGTCTGCGATCTCCGATCGACCTCGCGGTCAGTTCGCCGGCTGCGCCGTGTGCGTCAGCACGTACGCCGCCACCGCTTCAGCTCGCACACGCGCGTCGCGCATCGCCGTGCGGAAGTGAATGCCGCTCCAGATGCGGGCCATGAACGCATCGTCCGCGGCCGCGGCGTAGTTCGGGAAGCTGAGGGTGACACCAGGAAACCCTTCCGAAAAACCTGAGACCGGAGTGTTGTTCCCGAAAAAAGCAGTCATGACGTACTGCCCGACGCCGGAGCCACTCTGGTGGCCGGAATCGTACTCCGGGTAGTTTGGCGTGGTGAGAAGCGGCGTCCAGGTCGGCTGCGCCGTCGTCAGCGGGTTGTCATCGGTGTCGGCGAGCCGGATGGCAGTAATCGGACGCCAGAGCTCGAAGTAGTACTTCGCGTCCCAGCAGGTAATGATCGCATCCGCGCCGGCGACGTTCAGCAGCGCGAACAGCCGGGCGTTTTCCGAGAGACTCAGGCCGCGTGCCCGCGACTCGGTGGCGGCGGCGCGATTCCAGAACGCGGTGACCGTGCCGGCCCAGAAGCGGGCGGACAGCGTCTGATCGGCCGTCCGTGCCGCGCTCGTGGCTTCACCGACCAGTTTCACTTCGTTGACCTCGGCCGCGTACTGGGCGCTCGTGAGCGCCGGCGGCCCGATCAGTGAGCGGAAACTCGACGGGCTCGGAATCGCGAACGGCAGGGTCGTGGCCATGGACGGGGCGAAGCCCGGTAGTCCGGGCAGCTCGGGTCCGCCAGGCGTCGGGTTCGGGCGCGGCGTGGGCCGCCACTTGCCGGGCGCCATGCTGCCGACGTACGTCGACGGAGAGAGGTCCAGGCCGTCGAACACCCGCCACATGATGATTTCCGAACCGACGCGGGATCCCCAATCGAGACCGCGCGCGATGCCTTCGGGCGTTTCGGTGGGATCGGCGTCGAGAACCGCCAGTGAGGCCAGCCGGTCCGCCAGCAGCGCATTGAACTGGACCGGAAAGAGCTTCACGAGCGCGACGAACGCCGCCTGAATCACCGCGGCCCTTCGCGATGCGCCGTCCTGGGGAAAGATGTTGGTCACGCGAATCTGCGTATACCGTCGATCGATCCCGTTGAACGCGTCGAACATCGCCACGTGCACGATCGCCGCCTGCCGCGCCTGCAGGGCCCCAGGTGTCGCGGCCGTCTGGATCGACCGCAGCAGCACGTTGTTCCAGTACAAAACCTCGTCGTCGCCGGCCCCGCGCGCCCGAGGTGCACTGACCGCGAACGCGAGGCACATCACCATGACCGCTGTCTTCCGCATACGTACTCCTCGACTCAGAGAGTCAGATTTGGTGTTTCAGGAGGAGAAATCTACGCGCCTGCGGTTGAGGAGTCTTAGGGTTCCGATGAGGTTCCCGTGCCGAATTTATTGGAGGCTGGCTGGGGTCAGACCTGGGTCTGACCCCGGTCTGACCCTACTTCGCCGGCGACTTCCAATTGATGACGTGATACACGGCCGGCGCCGTGCCCACGTTGCGAATGGCGTGGAGCTGATTCGACGCGTTGAACACGATCGACCCCGGGCCGGTGCGCTTCCAGGCGCCGTTGCTCAACACTTCGACTGTGCCCTCGCGAATAATGATGAGCTCCTCGTTCACGTGTTGATGGGGATCGTGCGACGCAAGTCCGGGCTTGAGGGTCGTCACGTGCATCTCGAGCTCGTCGAGCGTCGCGGTCGGCTGGCGGACGACATTGCGGACCGATCCGACGTTGGTCGTCTGATCCGACATGGCCGTCCAGTCGAAGACGGTCGATCCGAGCATGGGCTTCGGGTCCTGGCGGGCCAGTGTCTGCACGCCGGCGCCCACTGCTATTGCCACCGACGCTACGACGAGATCTCGACGCGTGATCATGGGAGTGCTCCTGAGGGTTCGGAACATCTTAGCCGCCTCCGGCCCGGTTCGATCTCCCCGTACGAGCGCGCGGCTTGTTGGTGACAAGCGTCCTCAGAACGGGTCGCTCTCACGGGTGTCCGCTTTCGAGACGGGCCGGCGGAACCGGCCATCATTGCCGAGTACCTGCGACGGCATGCGCCGTGCAAAGCCGCACTCCGTCAAAGTGCCAGAGGAGAATCGTTGCATGCGCCCAGCGCTTCGGCTTGCCGCCTTTCTCCTCACGGTCGGCGTGATGGCCGCGCCGGTCACGGCCGGGCCGGTTCAAGACAACGCTCCTGGCACGGCCACGATCCGCGGCCTCGTGCTCGATGGCGCCAACGGCTCGCCCGTTCAGGACGTGCTGGTCCAGCTGCAGGATGCCGGACAGAAGGTCAAGACCGATAGCCTCGGACGATTCGAGTTGTCCGGCGTCAAGCCTGGACGGCAAACCGTATACGTCTCGATCGTCGGCTTCATCCTCGTCAGGCGTCCGGTGCAGGTCGCTGCGGGTGAGACGCTCGACCTCACGATTGCGCTCACCGAAGGTACCGGCACCTACAGCGAAACCGTGACGGTGACGACCGAGCGATTCCCCGAGCAGGAGAAGGCCGTGCCGTCTCAGCAGACGCTCGGCAGCGCAGACATTCAGAACCTGCGCAACCTGCTGACCAACGACCCGATGCGCGCCATCCAGGTGCTGCCCGGCGTGACCACGGGGGACGACTTCCGCAGCGAGTTCAGCGTCCGAGGCAGCGCGTTCAGCCGCCTGAATTTCACGTTCGACGGGATCGCCTCCTCATTCCTGCTCCACACCGTGCAGCAGGTGCAGGACGGCGGATCGATCGCCATGGTGAACGGCGACATTCTTGGCGGCATTACGCTGCTGAACGGATCGTATCCACAGCGGTACGGCAATCGCCTCGGGGCCGAGCTGGATTTTCAAATGCGCGAGGGCTCCCGCGATCGAGCGCAAATGCGGATCGGCGTCAGCGGCACCGATTTTTCGCTCGTGACGGAAGGACCGCTCGGCCGCCGGAAGGCCGGCGCCTGGCTGATTTCGGTACGGAAGAGCTATCTCGAGATGCTGCTGAAACAGATCTCCGACGAGAACGACTTCGGGTTTGGCTTCAGCGACGTCCAGTCCAAGCTCGTCTACGACGTGTCGAGCCGGCATCAACTCGAGCTGAGTCTGGTCGCCGGCCGCTCACGGCTCGATCAAACGGTGCCGGCCGAAGAGGTGAACGAAACGCAGGACGGGAAGAACGCCGCACAGCTCGCGAACCTGGCCTGGCGGTTCACGCCGTCACGCTCGATCGTCCTCACGCAGCGCGTCGCGATCGCTGGCAACCAGTTCAAGAACACCAACGCCGCCGGCGCCGAGCTCGGAAGCGGGCGCGGACAGGACGTCACCTGGCGCGCGGACCTGGTCGTCGATCGGTCCGCGGCGTTCACGTTCGAAAGTGGTGGCCAGGTCCAATGGCAGAAGCGCCGGGCGGTAGAACGCCTGTTCTTCAATCCGCAGCAGCCAGACAGGCTGTTGCAGTCCTACGACGACAGCGCAGTCGCCGCGTCTGTGTACGGTCTGGTGAGATGGTCACCTGTCGAGCAGATCACGATCGCGCCTGGGGTCAGGGGGGATCGCTGGTCACTCAGCAACGAGACGTCGGCATCGCCGTGGGTCCAGGCGGAGTGGCGCATGAGCCCGGCGCTGAAACTTCGCGCGGGCGCCGGTGTCCACCGCCAGTTTCCAGGATTCGAGGAGGTCGTCGGCACGCGTAGCGGGACCGATCTCGAGCCTGAGCGCGCGGTGCATACCGACGTCGGGTTCGAGCGTACGCTCGGGCGTGACGCGCGCGTGCAGGTCACGTTTTATCGCCGGAGCGAAGAGGGTCTGCTCCGGCTTCCCGGGTCGGAGATCCGAGTGGTCAATGGTCAACTGGTCGGTCCCTCGTTGACTTCGCGCTGGGTCAACGCGCTCGATGGCGGGGCGCACGGCGTCGAGCTCCTCGTCCAGCGGCGAAGCTCCAGCGGTCTCTCCGGCTGGCTGTCCTATTCGTACGGTATCAACCGATACGAGGACTCGAGGACCGGAGAGCGGTTCGACGGCGACGAGGATCAACGCCATACGTTCAACGCGTACGGCATCTATCGCGTGACCGATCGATTCAGCCTCGCGGGAAAACTACGGCTCGGCAGCAACGTGCCGCTCGTCGGCTACTGGGAGCAACGGGGAGAGGACTACTTTGTCGGCACCACGCGCAACGCGCTTCGCGTCCCGCGCTATTCGCGACTCGATGTGCGGGCCAATCGGACGTTCAACTGGCAAACCAGGCGGCTCACGCTGTTCGTCGAAGTGATGAACGTCTTCGGCCACGACAACGTGCGCTTCAATTCCCCGGCCATCAATGTTCGGACCCGGCAGGCGTTCGGGCTCTTCGAATCGATGATCCCGTTCGTGCCGTCGGCGGGCGTCCTCATCGAATTCTGACGCCAGGCAAATCTGTATAGTGTCCGCATGTCGCGGGCCGGTTTCACCATCCTGACCATGGTCGGCCTGGCGCTGTCCGCCCCGGCGGCGCAGGCCCAGACGCTCGACCCCGGACGGCAGACGTTCGAAGTACGGTGCGCGCGCTGCCACGGCGCCGACGGCAACGGCGGCGAGATGGGCCCGTCGATCGTGCTGCGGCTGACTGCCCAGTCCGACGCGCAGCTCACGACGCTCGTCCTTGACGGTCTGCCGGCTCGCGGCATGCCGCCCACGCCCGCTCCTGCCACTGAAATGGCATCGCTCCTGAAGTTCCTGCGTTCGATTCAGCGCACGGCCGGACCGGGTGACGCGCCCCGCCTCGCCTTCCAGACGACCGCCGGCCGCGCGATCGAGGGGCGGGTCCTCGGGCAAGGCGTGGACGACGTGCAGCTCCGGACCGACGACGGCCGCGTGCACCTGCTGCGCCGTGCCGGTGCGCGCGTGCGCGAGGTGACCTCCGACACGTCGTGGCCGACCTACAACGGCGATCCCGGTGGCAACCGGTACACGACACTCACCCAGATCAACAAGGACACGATCGCGCGGGTCGCACCGGCGTGGATCTTCACCGTGCCGGACACGAATGCGCTGCAGGTCACTCCGGTCGTGGTCGAGGGAATCATGTACGTGACCGCGCCGAACGCATGCTTTGCGCTCGACGCCGGATCCGGGCGGCTGATCTGGCGATATCAGCAGCCACGGACGCAGCGATTGGCCTGGACGAACCGCGGCGTCGGCGTCGCCGGCGATCGCGTGTTCATGCTGACTGACCACGCGCACCTCATCGCGCTCAACCGCTTTACCGGCGCGCTCGTGTGGGACTCGGCGCTCGCGGACTGGCAGAAGAACTACTTCGCGACATCGGCGCCGCTGCCGGCCGGATCGGTCGTGATCTCCGGCGTCTCGGGCGGCGAGCACGGCGCCAACGGCTTCGTCGCGGCGCACGATCAGGCCACCGGAAAGGAAGTCTGGCGGTTCTGGACGGTGCCCAAGCCGGGCACGCCCGGATCGGAAACGTGGCAGGGCAAGGACATCGATCACGGCGGCGCGCCGACGTGGTTCACCGGCAGTTACGATCCCGTCCTCGACGTCGTCTACTGGCCGGTCGGCAATCCGAGCAAGGAGTACAACGGCGACGACCGGCAGGGCGACAACCTCTATGCGGGCTCGATCCTCGCGCTCGATCGCAAGACGGGCGCGCTCAAATGGCACTACCAGTTCACGCCGCACGATCTCTGGGACTGGGACGCGACGCAGACGTCGGTCCTGATCGACACGGCGTGGCAGGGTCAGGCGCAAAAGCTGATGCTGCACGCGAGCCGCAACGGGTTCTTCTACGTGTTCGATCGCACCGACGGGAAGTTGCTGCTGTGGAAACCGTTCGTGCGCAACCTCACGTGGGCGACCGGCATCGGTGCCGACGGCCGGCCGATCAAGCTGCCGAATCAGGCGCCGACGCCGGCCGGAACGAAGGTGTGCCCTTCGCAGGACGGCGCCACGAACTGGTTCTCGCCGTCGTACAGCCCGCAGACCGGGCTCTACTACGTCCAGACCTTCGAAAAGTGCAGCATCTACACGAAGAGCGACGGCGGCCTATGGGAGGCGGGCAAGGAATATCTCGGCGGATCGCAGCGCGTCGCGACGGATCCGCGTCCGCAGCGCATCCTCAAGGCGATCGACATCCGCACGGGTGACATCAAGTGGGAGCTGCCGCAGGTGGGCCCGGGCGACACGTGGGGTGGAACGCTCGCCACGGCGAGCGGGCTCGTGATCTTCGGCGACGACAGCGGCGCGCTGCGGGCGGCCGACGCGGTGACCGGTCAGCCGCTGTGGAGCTTTCCGGTCAATCAAAGCTGGCGGGCGTCGCCGATGACCTACATGTTCGACGGCAAGCAGTACATCGCGATCGCCGCCGGCGGCAATATTCTCGTATTCGGAATTCGGTGATCTACCGCTCCCAACTCACCTCGTCCCAGCCAGGACCAAACACGCTGTCCGCGACCGGCGTCGTGGTCGCCGGGCGCGCCGGCGCCGGCATCGCGTTCCAGTCCGGCGTCTTCGAGCCGAGCAGGTGGCTGACAAAAAAATCCCACAACTTGCGATCGCCGTACGGCGCGCTCGGTCCGCGGCGTCCCGCCGGATGATCCTCGCCCGGCATGACGAGCAGGTCGAACTGCTTGTTCGCCTTGATCAGCGCCGCGACGACCTGCATCGTCGACGACGGATCGACGTTCGTGTCGAGCTCGCCGACGACGAGGAGCAGCTTGCCTTTGAGATTGCCGGCGTGCACGACGTTGGACGAGTCGGCGTACTGCGGGCCGATCGGCCAGCTCATCCACTGCTCGTTCCACCAGATCTTGTCCATGCGGTTGTCGTGGCAGCCGGCGAACGACACGGCGACTTGGTAGAAATCGCCGTGGAAGAGCAGGGCGCCGAGCGAGTTCTGTCCGCCGGCGGATCCGCCGTAGATGCCGACACGCGTGATGTCGTACCAGGAGTATTTCCGGGCCATCGCCTGGTGCCAGAGGATGCGATCCGGGAAGCCGGCATCCTTCAGGTTCTTGAACGCGACGTCGTGAAACGCCTTGGACCGATTCGCCGTCCCCATGCCGTCGATCTGCACGACGATGAACCCGAGCTCGGCGATCGCCTGCATGCCGTAGTACTCGCTGAACGTCTTCGGGACGAAGGAACCGTGGGGCCCGGCATAGATGTTCTCGATGACCGGGTACTTCCGCGCCGGATCGAACGTCGTCGGCCGGATGATGATCCCGTAAATGTCCGTGGCGCCGTCGCGGCCTTTGGCGCTGAACGCCTCCGGGGCGCGCCAGCCCGCGGCGCGGAGCGGCGCGAGATCGCCGCGCTCGAGCTCGAGGACCACCTGCGCGTCGCTCGCGCGCCGCAGCTGCGAGATCGGCGCGAGGTCGACGCGCGACCAGGTGTCCACGTAGTACTTGTTGTCCGGTGAGAAGCTCACCGTGTGGTAGCCGTCCGCGTCGGTGAGGGCGGTCAGCCCTGTGCCATCCAGGTTCACCCGGTAGTACTGGACGAAGTACGGATCCTGCTTCGGGTTGATCCCGCCCGTCATGAACGTGATCTGGCGCGCCGCCTCATCGACCCGGACGACGCCGCGGACCATCCACTTGCCGGACGTGATCTGGTTCTTCACGCGTCCGGTGACGCCGTCGTAGAGATAGAGGTGCGCCCAGCCGTCACGTTCCGACATCCAGACGATCTCGCGCCCGTCATTGAGGTCGAAGCGATAGGTGCGGCCGCCGTCGGTCAGGCCGCCGGTGACGCGCGCGTAATGGATGAAGGTATCGGTCGGCTCGTCGATCAGCGTCTTCGCCGCGCCCGTCGCGGCGTTCACTTCGACGACGCGATAGAGCTGGTGTCCGCGCTGGTTGTACTCGAACGTGAACGCGCGGCTGTCACGGCGCCACTGGATCGCCGACAGGTTGTACGGATTCGGAAACAGCGCGTGGTCGATCGGTGTCTCGCGCTTACCGGCGACGTCAATCAATACGCGCTCCTGGCGATCGAGCTCGTCACCGGGCTTCGCGTAAAAGCGCTCGAACGTCTTCGGCTGACCCTGATCCGCCGGTGACGACTCGACGTACCGGACCATCCGGCGATCGCCCGATTTGACGACGCGCGTCGCGGCGATCTTCTTCGAGTCCGGCGCCCACACCAGGCCGCCGACCGTATACGGATGCTCAGCCGTGCCGCGCTGCGTGATCTGCTCGCCGGCCTCGGCGGGACTCGTGGCGGGACGGAGAAAGACGTTGTGCTCGCGAATGAACGCGACGAGCGTGCCGTCCGGCGAGGTCGACGTACCGGGTCCGCCGGGTCCGCCGGCACCGCCGCCACGGCCACCGCGGCCGCCGCCCGCACCACCGCCGGCCTGTCCCTGACCCCGCCCGCCGCCGGGTCCCGCGCCCTCGCCGCCGGCCTGGGCGCGGGTACAGACGTAATCGGTCAGCGTGCACGTCCACGCCGCGCCGGCCTCATCCGAGAATCTGATGCTTCGCTCGTCGTCGCCGAACGTGATCGTCGAGAACGGCAGCGTGACAGCGGTGAGCGTCTTGCCCGTGGCGCGCCCGAGCGCGGCCGCGAGCTTCGTGTCGTCGAACGCCGGCCCCTTCGTGCCGGTGGCGGGATCGACAAGCACGAACGCGCGGCCGCCCCTGACCGACTTGCGGTAGACGACCTTGCCCGACGGCAGCCAGGTCGGCGCGTCCGGCACGTTGATCGCGGCGCCCGTGTACTTCGCCGAGAGACCGAGCGCGCGGTTGTAGTCGGCGACGGTGACCGGGCGCGCGGCCGGCGCAGCGGCGGGACGCGAAGCGCCGGCAGGCGTCTGCGCGGATGGCGAGAGTGAGGCGGCGACGACGAGCGCGGCGGCAAGCGAGAAAGGCAGTCTCGGCATGCCGGGAATTGTTGATCAGAACTTCAGCCGCACGCCGGCCCACATTCGCACCGGCGCCCCCGGAGCGAAGAACGTCGAGTGGCGAAGCGGGAACTCGCCGCTTGCCGGAGGAAAGGGTCTCGCGATGAACGAGCCGCTCTCGGTGAAGCCGTCCACGCCCACCTGCGCGGCGGTGTCGTAACGGCGATCGAAGAGGTTGTTGACCTGCGCCAGCAACTGGAGCCACGGTCTGACCGCGTACCGCGCGCCGAGATTGACGACGGCGTACCCGGACGTCTTCCCCGGCCCGAGATAGTAGGTGCCGTCGGGTTCGTGGAGATTGTTCTCGTTGCCGCGCGCGTACGACCCCGACGCGGCCACGAGGTCGACGTCGATCGAGAGCGCGGGAGTGATCGCAACGTCGGTGTACATCTTGAACATGTGCGCCGGGATCAGCGGGATCCTGTTGCCCGGCTCGATTTCGATCGCACCGTCGATGCCCGGCCTCCCGTTCCCGGCTTCCTCGTTCGAGCTGTTGCTCTCGCCGTTCACGATCTCGTGGCTTTCGAACGTCGCCCGGAGATACGTGTAGCCCGTTCCAAGCGTGAAGCAGCCGATGCGTCCGCTCGCGCCGAACTCGACACCCTGACGACGGGTTTGACCGAAGTTCCTGAAGTAACCGAAGCCCGTCTGCTCCGCGAGCACGAACAGGATGTCGTCGCGGTTGTCGGCACGGAACACGCCGGCGTTCCACGTGATGCCGCGCCGTTCGCCGCGCGCTCCGCCCTCCAACGTCCGGGTGACGACCTGATCGAGCGGCGGATCGCCGGCCATCGCGTTCGGCAGCTTGCAGGGCGTCGAAGGGTCCGCGCAGCCGAGCTCGATGGACGTCGGCGCGCGGCTGCCTTCGCTGAATCCGGCATACAGGTTCAGCGCCGGTGACCGCACGTACGTCAGGCCGGCCGCCGGGTTGAACCGTTGAAACCGGTGATCCCCGTCGAGTGAGCCGGCGGCGCCGCCTGGCATGATCTGATCTCGATTCTCGATCGAGGTGTGGTTGAAGCGGCCGGAGAGCGTGAGGTGCCACGCGCCGGCGAACGAGATCGTGTCGCTCGCGTACGCGCTCCATGTGCGAATCAACCCATCGAGATCGACGCGTGTGTCGAACGGCTCGCCGTCCACCTCGCCGCCCGTGACGCCGTCGGCGAACGCGTCCGTGCCGGTCACGCTCCGATCGGGGTTGAGATAGCCGAGCTCCGTGCTCTGAGCGAAGTCCACGCGGCTGCGATCGTAGGCGCCGCCGACCGTGAACTGATGGCTCCTGCGGCCGGCCGCGCTCCGGAACGTGATCTGGCCGGACCATCCGGCGTTGTGCTGCGTGTTCTCGGTCCGGTTGGTGAGTCCGTTGCACTTCTCGGCCGGCTCGTCGTTCAGGAGCACGTTGCCGAGGCAGCGCCAGAACGGAAACGGAGTGTTCGACGCGTTGGCGCCGCTGGCCGGAAAGCCGCTGTAGCCGGCGGCGGCGAGCGCAGCCTGCTCGGCGGGACTCGGCTGGTAGATCGCCTGGTCCAGCGAATCCTCGTTGAGGTCGCCGTTGAGCGTCTTCGTCCGGATGTGCCGGTAGTAGAGATTCCACGACGCGGTCGCACGAGGACTGAGCGCGTGCCTGGCCACGAGATTCAGGAACGTCGATCGATTGTCCGTCTCGTCGGGCTTCGTGTAGACGCTGCCGTAGTCCTGGTCGAGGAATGACGACGTCTGCAGACCGTTGCCGTTGAGCGCATTGTCTGCGTAGGCAGCGGTGAGCGACAGATCGCTGCTCGCGTGCAGCCACCCGAGCTTGCCGAAGAGCTGGCGCACATCCGACGGCGAATCGTCGCGCCATCCGTCCTCGGCGAACAGGTTTCCAGTGACGTACCAGTTGAGACCGCTGTCCCGGCGGCCGCCATGCTCGAACTCGACCGCGCTTCGCAGATCGCTGCCGAACGTCGCCTGAACGATCGTGCCCGGCGCGCTCCGGCCATCCTTCGTCTGGATCGACAGCGCGCCGCCGAGCGTGTTCAGCCCGAACAGCGGATTCGATCCCGGCATGAGCGTCATCGACGAGATGGCCTGGCGCGGAATCAGATCCCAGCTCACGATCTCGCCGAACGGCTGATTCAGTCGGACGCCGTCCATGTAGACCGACAGTCCCTGGGGCGTGCCGAGCAGCGGCGAGGCCGTATACCCGCGATAGTTGACGTCCGCCTGATACGGGTTGCCCTGCAGCTCGTTCACGTGCACGCCGTTGAACCGCCGGTTCAGGAACGCCGACAGATCCAGCGCGCCGCTCTGGTCCATCGCCCAGGCGGTCGCCGTCTGGACCGGCGCGGGGATCTTGTTGAGCGGCAGGTCGAGGCCGGGCAACGGCGCCGTCTCGACGACGTTGACGGTGAACGCCGGCGCCGGCGGGGCTGGCGCCTGGGCCGGCGGATTCTGCGGCCCCGCCGGCGACGCGGTCCCTTGCGCGGACTGCCCTCGCGCCGCAGCCGGCGACAGCAACAGGAGGACGAGCGTCGCCCTTACTTGCCTTCGCACTTGTCGCTGAGCCACTTCCCGGTGAGCGTCACGGTCATGCCGGCGCCGCGACCGGCCGTCGACTTCGCGACCATCTTCATGCTGGTCGGCGACGGCGCTTCGACATGGATCTCCCGCGTGCCCTCGGCGACGCCCGTGCACGTCTGAATCATGTCCGTCATCGTCGCCGTGGATTTCGTCACCTTGGTGGTGCACGTCGAGTTCGGCGGATCCTTCTGCAGCCGGTTCTGATCGAGATCTTCCTTGGTCACGCAGCTCTGCGTGACGATCGGCGTTCCCGCGCCAATGCCGCGGCCCTTCATCATGGCTTCCATCTGCGCTTTCTGTTGCGGCGTCATCTTGCTGGTGTCGACGCCGGGCGGCACGCCGCCGGCCATCTCCACCTGCATGGACATCTCCCACAGACCGGGTTTCACGTTGAGCGGGGCCTGGGCGGCGAGCACGACGGCCGCGCCAAGGGCGAGCGCGACCGGAACGAAGGATCGGAACGGACGAGGCATGGGATCTCCTTGGAATGACGGGCCTCGATTCTACCGTTGTCGCCGGCGGGCGCGTAGTACAGTCGCCTCACCAGGAGCGTGTTATGAAACGTCTCAGCCGCCTGCTCGGCGTTCTGCTGTTCATCGTGCCTCTCGGGGCCGCCGAGGACTTTACGGGCATCTGGACCGGGTCGTTCGTCGTGACGCGTCCGGATGGCACGCCCGACAACGACAAGATCTACATGGACGTGAAGCACACCGGCAAGGAGATCGCCGGAACGGCCGGCCCGAGTGAGACGCAGCAGTGGCCGCTCAAGGGCACCGTGGACGGCGACAAGGTCATGTTCGAAGTGCGGAGCGACGGCCCGCTCATCAAGTTCACGCTGAACTTCGAGAAGGGCCACCTGAAGGGCGACGCGGTCGCCGAAGACCAGGGACAGAAGCTGCAGGCGAAGATCGACATGGAGCGGAAGCCGAAGTAGCGTCCGCCGCGCCGCCCTTACTCGCGACGCAGCGTGTGGATCAAATCGGTGCGGCTCGCACGCCGCGCCGGCACGTACGCGGCGACGAGTGCCGTGAGCAGCAGAATCGCTGCCGCGGCGCCGATCGCCTGCGGATCCCACGGCGCCACGCCGAACAGCACCACACGCACGAAACGGCCGGCGGCCAGCACGGCCAGCAGGCCCACGGCGAGCGCCGTGCCGACGAGCACGACCGCTTCACGCACAACGAGCCCCGCGACCTGCCATCGCTGCGCGCCGATGGCCAGCCGAATCCCGATCTCTGACGTCCGCCGGACGACGGAGAACGCGATGAGGCCGTACAGCCCAACGCCGGAGAGCGTGAGCGCCAGCGTGCCGAACAGGGAGGCGAGGAGCGACACGATGCGCTCCTGGAGCAGCGAGCTCGCCACCGCCTGATCAAGGCTGTGCGCGTCCCCAACGAACGGGCCCGGCAGGCTCCTCTTGATTTCCTCACGCAACGCCGCAACGGGCACGCCCGCGCCCGGGGACCCGCGAACGCTGAGAAACGCGCTGCGAATCGCGTCCAGCGGTTGCTGAATCGGCACGTACACGACGGGGCCGGCGTCCAGGCGCAGGCTCTCGTACTTCGTGTCGTGCACGACGCCGACGACTTCGTACAGATTCGTCTTCGTTCCGCCGAAGTGCACGAACCGGCCGATCGGCGAGGCGCCGCGAAAATGTTGACGCGCTGCCGTCTCGTTCAGAATCGCGACGCGCCACTGCTGCGCCGCATCCGCGTCGCCAAACGGCCGGCCGGCGACGAACGACAGCCCCAGCGTCTCGAAATACCGTGCGCTGACCTGATTCAGCCGGATCCCGTGTTCGCTATCAGGGAAGGGCTCGCCACCTTCGGCCCACAGCTTCACGCCGCGATCGCGTCCGCTGAGCGGTACGAGCGTGGACACCGCGGCGGATCGCACGCCTGGCAGCTGCGCCGAACGCGCCGCCAGGCTCGCCCATTGTCCGCCGACGCCCATCTTGATCGGCTGCGCATCAGATCCGGGCGGCGGATTGGCAATGGTGGCCTCGATGGGCAGCGAGAACACACCGGCGGTCTGAAATCCGGCGTCCACGTGGCGCAGATTGCCGAGCGTCCGAATGAACAGCGCGGCGGCCGCGAGCAGCGCCAGCGACAGACTGACCTGTACGATCACGAGCGCACGGCCGATCCAGCGGTGACGGCGATCCGGCGAGTGCCGGCCGGCGTGCGCGGCCTTCGCGCACACGTCGCGCGTCGTGCGCAGCGCGGGCACGAGGCTGCACAAGACGCCGGTCAACGTCGTCACGAGCGTCGCGAACAGCAGAACGCGTGAGTCCAACCCGGCAGCGATCACGATCTGTTGTCGCGCCTCGCCGATCATGCCGGTCAGGAGATTCAGGCTCCAATGCGCGATCAGCAGCCCGGCCAGCGCGCCGAGCCCGGCGATCACTGTGCCTTCAGTCAGGAGCTGGCGCACGATCCGGCCGCGGCCGGCGCCGATCGCCAGCCGCAGCGTCATTTCGTGTTCGCGGGCACTGGCACGTGCCAGCAACAGGTTGGCGACGTTCGCGCACCCGATGACCAGCACGAGCCCGACGATCGTCATCACGATGAGCAAAGGCGCGGCGAGCTCGCGACGAATCTCATGGAGGCCCCGCGCGGCCGGCACGAGCTCGATGCGGCTGAAGTGGCGCCGCAGCTCTGAGTCCGGCGCGAGCCCCAGCTCGCCCATGTAGCTCTGAAACAGCGCGTCGAGCTCGGCCCGCGCGTCTTCCACACGGACGTCGTCGGGCAGGCGCCCGATGACGCTGAACCACCACGACTCGCGCCGCGACAGGTTAACGCCCGTCACCGTGACCGGCACCGTCAGATCCACTGGCGAGCCGACCGTCGGGCCCGTGAAGCCCGCCGGCGTGACGCCGACGATGGTCATCCACGTGGGACCGACCTTGATGCGCTGGCCGATCGCTGATGGACTCGCGTGGAAGCGGCGCGTCCAGAAGGCGTGGCTGATGACGACGACGGGACCGTCGGGGCCGCCGCTGCCGCCGGGCGGATCGTCGGCGGCGGTCAGCACGCGCCCGAGCGCGGCACCCACACCGAGCACGTTGAAGTAATTGCCCGACGCGTACTGGCTGCGGACGCGCTCTTCGACGCCGTCGATCGTGACCCTGGACCGTTGCTCCTCGAACATCGCGAGGCCGGAAAACGATCGCGTGCGATCCCGCAGAATCTCGTAGCAGGGATACGGCGGGCCGTTGCTGCCCTCGGACCGGCCGCCCGTGTCATCGACGAAGAACAGCCGGTCCGGCCGCTCGACGGGCAACGGCTTCAAGAGCACCGCATCGACGAGGCTGAAGATGGCGGTGTTGGCGCCGATCGCGAGACCAAGCGACAGCACGACGGCGACGGCGAAGCCGGGCGATCGGCGCAGGAGGCGCAGCGCGTAGCGGACGTCGCCGCGCCACTCGTCGACGAGCCGCAGTCCGAGCGACTCGCGGCACTCCTCACGGCGGGCGTCGACGCCGCCGAGAGCGAGGCGCGCCTGGCGGTCGGCCTCGGCCGCGCCGACGCCGCGCCGCCGCAGATCCTCTGCATAGCAGGCGACGTGGAACTCGAGCTCGTCGTGAATCTCGCGGTTGAGGCCTGGCCGCCGGAATGCCGCGCGGAACCACGATCGCAGCCGCGCGACGACGCTCACAGCTCCTCGGGCGACGTCCGGAGGACGCCCGCGATGATGTCCGCCATGTCGTTCCACTGGCGCGCTTCCTGCTGGAGGCGCCGGCGCCCCGCGGCCGTGAGCGTGTAGTACTTCGCGCGCCGGTTGTTCTCGGAGGTGCCCCACTCGGCCGCGATCAGCCCTTGATGCTCGAGACGGTACAGCGCCGGATACAGCGAGCCCTGCTGGATCTGCAGCCGGTCGCCGGAGATCTGCTGCAGGCGGATGAGGACCCCGTAGCCGTGCAGCGGCCCGAGCGAGACGGCCTTGAGAATCAACAGATCGAGCGTCCCCTGCAGCAGGTCGGCGGGCTTCGGCATGCGCGTTTCCTAGACGATCTAGGCAAATGTAGGCCGCTTCTCCTAGGCTGTCAAGGAAAGGCGCTGGTGCCCGTGGGCCGGTGCGAACGACCGCAGGAGAGGCCGGCTTCAGCCGGCCCGGCAAGGCGGGCTGAAGCCCGCCCCTCCGTCTGAGTTGATGCAGCCGGCTTGGTCGCCCGCGCGATTCCCGCTACCATGGGCAGTCGTTCCGGCAACGAGGAGGACACATGCGTGCACGCGTTCCGGTCGCGGTGATCGCGGCGGTCGTTCTGGGTGGGTCGGTGTTGGGACAGTCGGGCAAACACCTGAACCCGATGGTCGATCTCCTCGCGGCAAAGAAGCCGATCTTCGGTCTGTCGGCGCCATCGGCGCGTGGCGGCGGTCCCGGCGGCAACCGCGGACGGGCCGGCGCGGACGGGACGACGGCACCGGCGCCGGCCACACCTGCGCCTCCGCCAGCCACGCCGAAGACGCCGCTCGAGCTGGCTAAAGACACGCTCGCGCACCCCGAGAGTGATTACTTCTTCAACGGCGGGATGGAGCGCGGCGTCGATCCGGGCATCGCGGCGTTCACCGAGTACGCCAACGCGCTCGTCGAAGCCGGTGCGATCAGCCGGTCGCCGTATCACCACCTGCTTGCCCCGCTCAGCGTGAAGACGCCGAAGATCTCCCCCGATCCCGCGAAGGCGATCGAGAACATCAGCCGCCAGCTCAACATCGGCGTCGCGTCGATCTCGTTCGTCGGCGTGGACACCGCGGAAGAGCTCCAGCAGGGCATCGCCGCCATGCGTTTCAAGTCGAAGGGCGGCACGCGGCCGGACGCGATCGGCGACGCGCCGAAGTACTGGGGCGTGAGTGAGAAGGAGTATCGCGAGAAGGCGGACGTCTGGCCGCTCAACCCGAACGGCGAGCTCGTCGCCTGGGCGATCGTCGAAAGCAAAGAAGGGCTGGCGAACGTGCGCGCGATCGCGCAGGTCAAGGGACTCGGCGTGCTGATTCCTGGCGCCGGCACGCTGGGCGGCGTGTTCTCGACGACGAACGCCGAAGGCGTGCGCGTGCGCGACGACGCCGCGTGGGAAGCGGCCAACCAGCAGGTGCTCGCGGCATGCAAGGAGTTCAACGTGCCGTGCGGCTACCCGGCCAACGCCAAGGACATCGAGATGCGCATGAAGCAGGGCTTCAGCGTCTTCATCATCCAGGCGTTCAACGAGGGTGGCTTCCAGGCCGTCTCGATCGGCCGGCAGGTGTCGGGACGGGACAAGCAGTAACTCCGCCGGCATGAAGGCGTTCGTCACCGGCGCAGCCGGCTTCATCGGAAGTACGCTGGTCGATCGCCTCCTCGCCGACGGACACGACGTCGTCGGCTACGACAACTTCTCGACCGGCCAGGAACGGTTCCTGGCCGGCGCCCGACATTCCGCGCAGTTTTCCCTGGTGCGCGGCGACACGCTCGAGCTGGACCGGCTGACGGAGGCGATGGCGGGCGCGTCGGTCGTCTTTCACTTCGCCGCAAATGCCGACGTGCGGTTCGGCAC
>Ga0111538_10001108_pt1 | contig 37752 bp, 26 predicted proteins | sample SoiMethybrSBSTD1_FD_79669 | JGI IMG/M metagenome (GOLD analysis project Ga0111538, IMG submission 79669) | Bulk soil microbial communities from a Populus tree surrounding site in Tennessee, USA - Soil MetaG P. TD hybrid SBSTD1 (version 2)... | ecosystem: Environmental > Terrestrial > Soil >...
AGCGTGCGCGATGTGCTCGGCGCGCTGTCGCGTTCGTCGGGTTTACGGATCGTGGGCGCCGATGTCGTCGAGCTGAACCCTACGCGCGATCCGGTCGGTGTGACGGCGGCGGTCGCCGTGAAGCTCGTCACGGAGTTCGCGGCGCGCCTCCTGCGCGACTAGCCGTCGTCTCGTGGATCGCGGGACCGCGTGTCACCGCGCTATCGCCGCTCACCAGCCGGTTCCGCGGTCCGAAGACGATCTCCGCTTCATATTGATTGTGCCGGCGACACCTCAGCGAGATGTTGTCGACCGTCGCGCGTCCTCCCCGCGCGTACGGAACAATGTGGTGGTACTCGAGGAACGTCCGCTCGGGGCATCGGTGTCCGCTCGGGCCGATATAGCCGCACTGCCCGCCATCGCGCTTCGCCACCGCGCGCTTCACGGATCGAGGGATATCACGCGATTCGACCCCTCTCCCGTTGGGCGTATCCGTCCCAGGACGGATAGAACGTGACTCCCGTGGTTTTGCCGTCACTCCCATTTTCCGGCTCTCGACTTTCGCAAGGAGCAACGTCACCGCTCGATCGAAGATCGCACCCGGATCGCCATCCGGAATCTCGCGCCTAAGAAGCTCCTGCAGGCGCCGCAGCTTGTCGTGCGTCTCCTTGCCGACGGTGAACTGGACTCGATAGCGCTCGGGCGCAGTCGTCTCGATGAGTGGACGGCGTGGCGGAGGTAGCGACGGTAGCGGCAATGGATTCGGCACCACCGGCGCGGGAAGGTTCGGCGCCGCGGCCGCCTCGGTCGCTGACAAAGCTCCCGTCGCCTGAACCGCAAGCACGGGCGGTGCCGGCAGCTTTCGCACCGAAGGCGCGGCATCGGGCTGCGGCGCCAGCTCCGCCACCAGGGCGTCGATTTCGCGTCGACTGCGGCCGCTTGCGCGGGCGAGCACCGCCTCGTAGTTCTCGGGTGTGAGGTGCTCGCGCAGCAGACGAACCGTGGTCACGGACAGCGCGCCGGTGGCCAGCAGCTCGAGGATCACTGGGAACCGACTGCAGGCTCGGGCCGCGTGAATGCGATTGCAGGCCGCGTCCTCCGAAAGATGCAAGACGTGTGTGCAGTAGGTGAAGAGCGAGCCGAAGCCCATGGAGGCGTACAGGGACGGTCGCGAGTCCAGCGCCGCCAGATGCGCCAGGAGCTCGACCGTTGCCCCGCGCTCCTTCGCGGCGAGGGCCGCGATTCGCGCGAGGAGATCGTGATCGGGGAGTTCAGTCGCGAGAGCGATGAGGTTCGTGTTCATCATGGCCCTGATGTATCACGTCGATTTTCGCGGCTCGGATGGCGCTCGCGCCGCCCCGAGAAGCAACGATCAAGGCTCAACCCTTCGCGTGCGAACGTGCACTCGAAAAGATCGCCCCACGAGCCGTGCATGCACCCCAATCACGACTGTCGCAAGGGTGCCGTGGAAGAATCGATCTCGCGCCTCGAGACTCGGGTCCAAAACTCTAGCGCCTCGAAAATAATTAGGTACCAAGCGATTTGACTCGGGTACGGACAAGAGGCGGTGCGCAGCTCCGCTGTCATTTCTCGCCGCAAACGCTAGAGTGCGACCCGCAACCGAATACGAGGAGCCCGCATGAAAGAGGGACGCCGGCGAGGCCTCACCCGTCGCGAGTTGATACGAGGGGCTGCGGGTGGGTTGGCGGTATCTGCGATCGGGTTCGGAAAATCGGCGGGAGCCGCGGCGCAATCCGCGTCTCGTCGAACCACCCACTGGGACACCATCATCATCGGCGCCGGCGTCTTCGGCGCCTGGACGGCCTGGCACCTCCGCAAGGCCGGCCAGCGCGTCCTCCTCCTCGACGCGTCCGGCCCCGCGAACGCCCGCGCCTCCTCCGGCGGCGAGTCGCGCATGACCCGCACGATCTACGGCGCCGACGACGTCTACACGCGGATGGCCTGGGACTCGCTGGAGGACTGGCGCTGGCTCTCGTCGCGGTCGGGCCTGCCCATACTCCACCCCATCGGCGTGCTGATGTTCTTCGGCAAGCGCGAGCCCTTCGTCGACCAGAGCATCGAGGCCCACCGCCGGCTGAAGCTGCGCCTCGACGTGCTCGACCAGCCGGCTCTCCGCCAGCGATTCCCGCAAGTGACCTGGGACGGCGTCGAAGTCGGCCTGTTCGAGCCCGAGCTTGGCGCCCTCATGGCGCGGCGCGCCGTGCTGACGCTGGTCAAGGAGCTCGTGGCTGCGGGCGGCGAATATCGACTGGCGGCCGTAGAACCGCCAGGCGACGGCGCCAGCCTCGAGAGCCTCAAGACCACCGCCGGCGAGACCCTGCGCGCCGATCGCTATGTCTTCGCCTGCGGGCCCTGGCTGCCGAAGGTGTTCCCCTCGATCGTCGGCAAGCGGATCTTCCCGACGCGCCAGGAGGTGTTCTTCTTCGCGCCCGCGAGCGGGGACGACCGGTTCGAGCCGCAGAACCTTCCCGGCTGGGCGGACTTCAACGACGGAGACATCTATTACGGCTTCCCCGATCTCGAGAGCCGCGGGTTCAAGATCGCGCACGACGCGCACGGCGTCCCTTTCGATCCCGACGAAGGCGACCGCCGGCCCACGGCCTCCGCCCTCGACGATGTCCGCGCGTACATGAAGAAGCGATTCCCCGCCATCGCCGAGCGCCCGATGGTCGAAGCCCGCGTCTGCCAGTACGAGAACAGCTCGAGCGGCGACTTCCTCATCGACCGCCACCCGCGCTGGCCGAACGTGCTTCTCGTCGGCGGTGGATCCGGCCACGGCTTCAAACACGGGCCCGCCGTCGGCCGGTACGCGGCCGACCTCCTCACCGGCCGCCTCGACAAGCGGGAGCCGCGCTTCAGCCTGGCCACCAAGGGCGAGGTCCAGCACCGCGCGGTGCACTGAAGCGCACCGATTCCACGGCGCCGCCCGCCCGCCGCACACCTTGACAAACCCCCGCCCGCCGACTTACTTAGAGCGTGCCAACACAGGAGGCTCCAATGGTTTCCCTCCGCACCCGTTTGCTCATCATCGTGGCGTTCGTGGCGGTCTTGTACGGCCTGCCGGCCCCCGCCCAGGCCCAGGACGCGCGGCTCAGCGGCACCGTCCGTGACACGACCGGCGCCGCCGTCCCGGGAGCCACGGTCACCGTGACCAACCAGGCCAGCGGCGCTACCCAGACCGTGACCTCAGGTGCGGACGGGAGCTTCTCCGTCACCCTCGCTCCCGCCACCTATTCGGTGTCGGTCGCGCTGCGGGGCTTCGGCCGCCAGACGAAGAAGGACCTCAAGGTGGACGCCTCTTCCCCCGCCGCCGTCGAGTTCTCGCTCGAGCCGCAGCTCCAGGAGGAAGTGACGGTCACGGCCATGCGGCGCGAGCAGACCCTGGAGGAGGTGCCCTTCTCGGTGGCCGCTCCGACGGAGCAGCAGCTCCAGCGGCTGGGCGTGGACAACATCGAGGGTGTCGCCGCCAACGTGGCCGGCTTCACCGTGCAGAACCTGGGTCCCGGACAGAGCCAGGTCGCCATCCGCGGCGTCTCCGCCGGCCAGATCGTGCGCGACCAGCCCGGCGTGAAGGAGCAGGTGGGCGCGTACCTCGACGACTCGATCATCTCGCTGTCCCTCTTCACGCCCGACCTCGACCTGTTCGACGTCGGGCGCGTCGAGGTGCTGCGCGGACCCCAGGGCACCCTGTTCGGCTCCGGCTCCCTCTCCGGAACCGTGCGCTACATCAGCAACCCGCCCGAGCTCGGGGCCAAGAAGTTCTTCGCCGAGGTCTCGGGCAACACGATCAGCGGCGGCAGCCAGGGCGGCGACGCCAAGCTCGGGTTCAACCTGCCCCTCGGCACCAAGGCCGCGCTGCGCGTGGCTTCGTACTTCACCCACACCGGCGGCTACATCGACGCCGTGCAACCGGACCTCAGCGTCAAGGAGGACGTCAACAGCGGCGATCGGACGGGCGTGCGGGCCGCGGTCAAGATCGCGCCGACCGAGCACCTGACCATCACGCCGCGCATCATCTTCCAGCGCGTCGAGACGGACGGCTGGAACCGCATCGACACCTACAACATCCTGGCCAACCCCTTCACCACCACGCGGCCCCCGGTGACCCTGGACGACCGCAAGCAGTTCACGCAGATCGGCGAGCCCTTCACGGACGACTTCACGCTGGCCGACCTCAGCCTGCGCTACGACTTCGGTGGCGCGGAGCTGACGTCGATCACGTCCTTCACCGACCGGGACGTCCTGGTCGTGCGCGATGCCACCGCCCTCACTGCCAGCATCACCGGCGGCAGCATCGGCCTGCCCCCGAACATCTACAACCTCAACGCGCCCCTCAACGACACGACTCACGCCAAGGTGTGGACGGAGGAGCTGCGCCTGGCCGGCGGCAAGAACAAGTTCCATTGGGTGGTGGGCGGCTTCTACAGCGACAACAAGCGCGACTACGACCAGAAGCTGCTCGTGAGCGGGTTCCAGGACCTGTCCGGAATTCCCACGGTGGGACTGCGTGCGCCGAAAGACGTCCTGTTCTTCTCCGACCTGCACTACAAGCTGAAGCAGTTCGCCCTGTTCGGCGAGGGAACGCTGACCGTCGGCGACCGGCTGGACCTCACCGCCGGCCTCCGGTACTACGATTTCAACGAGGACCGCGAGCAGGTCTTCGACGGCATCTTCGGCAACGACAACAACGGCACGTCGCTCGTCTCGACTCCGGGGTCCACGGACGCGAACGGCTTCGCGCCGCGCTTCATCGCCAGCTACAAGGTCGGGGGGAACACGCGCCTCAATGCCCAGGTCTCACGCGGCTTCCGGCTGGGCGGGATCAACGACCCGCTGAACGTCCCCCTCTGCACCGCCCAGGACCTCGTGATCTTCGGCGGCCAGGACGCCTGGAAGGACGAGACGGCCTGGAACTACGAAGTAGGGTCCAAGTCGCGGATCATGCGCGGGCGCGGCGCGTTCAACGTCGCCCTCTTCGACATGGAGATCGACGACCTGCAGGCGACGGTGACCGCGGGCTCGTGCTCGTCCCGCGTCATCTTCAACGTGCCGAAGGCGCGCAGCCGGGGCATCGAGATGGAGTTCTCGGCGGCTCCGAACGAGCACTTCGACTTCTCCTTCTCCGGGAGCTTCAACAACTCGGAGCTGCGCTCCAACCTGGACTCACCGACGGCGGTGGCGGTGACGGGCATCCGGGAGGGGGCTCGCCTGCCCACGGTGCCCGAGGCCCAGGTCGCGGCCTCCGCCACCTACCAGTGGCAGCTCAAAGCGGGCGCACTCGCCTACGTGACCGGCACCTACCAGCACACGGGCTCGCGGTTCACCCAGATCGGAGACCAGGCCGCCGGCTTCGGCACCGTGAACCTCCTCTCGTTCGCGCCGAACACGATCGGGGGCCCGCTCACGGCCACGACCTTCCGCTTCGATCCGGAGCTGCCCTCCTACGACATCGTGAACGCGCGCATCGGCGTCCTGCGCGGGAAGTGGGACATCTCCATCTTCGGCAACAACCTGACCGACGAGCGGGCGCTGCTCGCCCTCGACCAGGAGCGAGGGACGCGCGCGCGTGTCGGCTACCTGACCAACCAGCCCCGGACGTTCGGGATCACGGCGCGGCTGAACTTCTGAGAAGAACAACAACGACAACCGAGCGCGGAGACAATATTTAGGCTCTCACCGCGGACGGCGGTCAGCCTTTGCCGCACTACACTCGGCATAGACTCGCTTATCGTTGAAGGCGTGCTCGCGTGAGTTCGCCTTCACGATTCAAAACCATGACCATCTCCAGCCGTTCCGTCTTGTTCCTCATCGTTTCCAGCTGCGCCGCCTGCACCAAGAGCGCCGCCCCCGGCGCGCCACCACCCATGCCGGTCGAGGCAATCACCCTGGCCACGCGTCCGGTGGCGCAGACCTCGGAGTTCGTGGGCACGGTGAAGTCGCGCCGGTCCACCACGGTGCAGCCGCAGGTCGAAGGTTTCATCACCCGCATCACGGCCCGCTCCGGCGACCGCGTCGGGGCGGGAGCGCCATTGATGGAGATCGATCCGCGCCTGCAGCAGGCGGCGGTCTCGAACCTGGAGTCCCAGCGCGTGGCCCGCCAGGCCGACGTGCAATATGCCCGGCAGCAGGCCACCCGCCTGAAGACGCTGTTCGAGGCGGGTGCGTCCAGCGCGGCCGAGCTCGAGCAGGCCCAGACCGCCCTCTCCACGAGCGAGGCCCAGCTCAAGGCCATCGAGGCCCAGATCCGGGAGCAGCGCGTCACCCTCGGCTACTACCGGGTGACGGCGCCCACCGCCGGGGTCGTGGGCGACATCCCGGTGCGCGTGGGCGACAGCGTGACGAAGTCCACCGCGCTCACCACCATCGACCAGGGCGGCGGGCTCGAGGTCTACATCAACGTGCCCGTCCAGGAGGCCCAGAACCTGCGCGTCGGCCTGCCCGTGCAACTCGTCGACGACCGCGGCGCCGTCGTATCCACGGAGACGATCACCTTCGTCGCTCCTTCGGTGGACGGCGGCACCCAGTCCGTCCTGGCCAAGGCCGCCGTCGAGAAGGCGGGCTTCCTCCGAACCGAGCAGTTCGTGCGCGCGCGCGTCGTGTGGACGGAGACGCCGGCCCTGACCGTGCCGCTGGTGGCCCTCAACCGCATCAACGGCCAGTTCTTCGCCTATGTGGCCGAGCCCGGCGACAAGGGCGCGACCGTCGCCCATCAGCGCGCGGTAGAGCCCGGGCCGCTCGTCGGCAACGACTACGTCGTGAAGTCGGGTCTCAAGCCGGGCGACAAGCTGATCATCTCCGGGGTGCAGAAGATCCGCGACGGCTCGCCGGTGGCGGTAGGACCGCCTTCCAGCGTACCGCCGCCGGCCGCGCCCGGGGGTGGAGAAGGCGGGTAGCCGTGTTCTCCGACGCCTTCATCCGACGTCCGATCCTGGCCACGGTCTGCTCGCTCGTCATCATCCTGGCCGGGGCCATCTGCATCCCGACCCTTCCCATCGCCCGCTATCCGCAGCTGGCCCCGCCATCCGTCGCCGTGACCGCTTTCTACACGGGTGCGAACGCCCAGGCCGTGGAGAGCGCCGTGACCACGCCCCTGGAGCAGGTCATCAACGGGGTCGAGGGCATGACGTACATGCAGTCCTCGAGCACGAACAGCGGGGTCAGCACGATCAACGTCTATTTCGACATCGGCCGCGACCCCGACCTCGCGGCCGTGGACGTGCAGAACCGCGTCAACCAGACCCTGGGCCGCCTGCCCGCGGACGTCCGCACCACGGGCGTCACCGTCACCAAGCAGTCGGCGGGGTTCCTGGGCGGACTGGGCTTCTTCTCCAAGGGCAACCGATACACGTCGCAGTTCATCAGCAACTACCTGGACCTCTACGTCCGCGACGCCATCAAGCGTGTCCCCGGGGTCGGCAACGTCATCATCTTCGGCGAGCGCAAGTACGCGATGCGCGTGTGGCTCGACCCCGCGCGCCTGGCCGCCCGCGGCATCACGGCCAGCGACGTGGTGAACGCGCTGCGCGAGCAGAACCTGCAGGTGGCCGCGGGCGCGCTCGGCGATGCGCCCGCCGACGACAGCCAGGCCTACACCCTGAGCGTGCGCGCCCTGGGCCGCCTCACCGAGCCCAGCCAGTTCGACAACGTGGTGGTCAAGGCGGGCAACGGGGCCGCCCTCGTCCGCGTGCGCGACGTCGGCCGTGTGGAGCTGGGAGCGGAGACCTACTCCGCCAACCTGCGCTTCATCGGCCTCGAGGCCTCGGGCATGGGCATCCAGCTCCTGCCCTCCGCCAACGCGCTCGAGGTCTACCAGGGCGTCATGAAGGAGATGGCACGCCTGGAGAAGGCGTTCCCGCCCGGGCTGGAGTGGCGGCTGGCCTTCGACAACGTGGGGGTCGTCCGCGAGTCGATCAAGGAGGTGCTGGTCACCCTCGCCGAGGCCATCATCCTCGTCATCCTCGTGATGTTCCTGTTCCTGCAGAACTGGCGCAGCACGCTCATCCCCGCCATCACCATCCCCGTCTCCCTGATCGGAACCTTCACCTTCGTGAAGCTCTTCGGCTTCTCCATCAACACCCTGACCCTGTTCGGGATCGTGCTCGCCACCGGGATCGTCGTGGACGACGCCATCGTGGTGATCGAGAACATCGAGCGCCACATGCGCGAGGAGAAGAAGAGCTCCTATCGCGCGGCCCTCGACGCCATGCGCGAGGTCTTCGGAGCGGTGGTCGTGATCGGGCTCGTGCTGGTGGCCGTCTTCGTGCCCGTGGCCTTCTTCCCGGGCACCACGGGCCGCCTCTACCAGCAGTTCTCGCTGACCATCGCCTTTGCGGTGGTGCTCTCCGTCTTCAATGCCGTCACCTTCACCCCCGCCCTCTCCGCGCTCCTGCTGGCCAAGGAGACCCACGTCCACGGCCGGTTCTTCGCCGGTGTGAACCGCGTGATCGACCGCGGCACGCACGGGTACGTCCACGTTCTCAAGCGCGCGCTCGTCCTGCGCCCGCTGATGCTCGGCCTCTTCGCGCTCGGCCTGCTCGGGACGTGGTGGCTCTTCAAGACGGTGCCCTCGGCCTTCGTGCCCGACGAAGACGAAGGCTATTTCATCAGCGTCATCCAGGCTCCCGCGGGCGCGTCCCTCGGCTACACGACGGACATCGCCAAGCGCGCGGAGGCGATCCTCTTCAAGGACCCGGACATCGCGGCCGCCTTCTCCGTGGTGGGGTTCAGCTTCAGCGGCGCCGCGCCCAACAACGGGCTCATCTTCACGAGGCTCAAGGACTACAGCGAGCGGAAGGGCAAGAGCCATTCGCTGGCCGCCGTCCTGGGCCGGGTCCGCGGCCCGATGATGAGCATCCCCGGCGCGCTCGTCATCCCGTTCGCGCCGCCGGGAATCCAGGGCCTCTCCGTGTTCGGCGGCTTCCAGTACGAGCTCCTCGACCAGACGGGCGGGGACATCTCCGGCCTGGCCGACGCCGCGGGCGCCCTCTCCGCCAAGGCGAACCAGAGCGGGCGCGTGGTCGGCCTCTTCTCGAGCTTCCGCGCGAACGACCCGCAGCTCGTGGTGGAGATCGATCGCGACAAGGCGCGCAGCCTCAACCTTCCCCTCCGCGAGGTCACGGACGCCCTCTCCGTGTTCCTGGGCTCGGCCTACGTGAACGATTTCGATTTCAACAACCGCGCCTACCGCGTGTACGTGCAGGCGGACCAGCAGTACCGGGCCGACCCCAAGGACCTGCGCCAGCTGTACGCCCGCGCGGCGGACGGCGCCATGGTCCCCCTCGACAGCGTGGTGCGCACGAGCGAGACCACGGCTCCCCAGGTCATCAGCCACTTCAACCTGTTCCGCTCCGCCGAGATCAACGGGGCGCCCGCGCCGGGGGTGAGCTCGGGCCAGGCCCTGCAGGCCATGGAGCAGATCTCGCGCGAAGCGCTGCCTCCGGGATTCGACTTCGCCTGGGCCGGGCAATCACTGGAAGAGGTCAAGGCGGGCTCGCAGGCGATCTACATCTTCGCGCTCAGCCTGACCCTCGTGTACCTCGTCCTGGCCGCGCAATACGAGAGCTGGGTGCTGCCGTTCATCATCCTGCTCGGCGTGCCTCTCGCCGTCATCGGCGGCCTGACCGCGCAGCTCCTGCGCGGCCTCTCCAACGACGTGTTCTGCCAGGTCGGCCTCGTCATGCTGATCGGCCTCGCCGCCAAGAACTCGATCCTGATCGTCGAGTTCGCGGAACAGCTCCGCGAGCGCGGCCTGCCCATCGTGGAGGCCGCCGTGGAGGCGGGCCGGATCCGGCTGCGCCCGATCCTCATGACGTCGTTCGCTTTCATCCTGGGCGTGTTGCCGCTGGCCGTGGCCACCGGCGCCGGGGCCGGCGCCCGCAACTCCGTCGGCACGTCCGTCGCGGGCGGCATGCTCGCGTCGACGTTCCTGTCCATCTTCTTCATCCCGGTGCTCTACGTCGTGATCCGCACCCTGGCCCCGGGCCAGGTGCGCCATCACGGCGACGACGAGGCGCCGGCGCCCGCGGCCGAAGGCACGGCCCATGTCTGAGCGACGGTCGGCCACCCTGCTCGTGCACCTCGCGCTCGCCACCCTTCTCGGTGTCACCCCGCTCTCCGCGCAGACGGGCCCCGCGATGGAGCGCGTCACCTTCCGGGAGGCGGTGCGGCGCGCGACGGAGCGGAACCCCAGCGTCGGCGAGGCCGCCCAGGCGATCCTGCGGGCGGAAGGCCTGCTCGAAGGCGCCAAATCCGTCTTCAAGCCCACGCTCTACGGCGACGTGAGCACCACGATCCTGGACGCGGCCCGCGGGTTCGGCGGCAACATCACTCAGCCGCGCACGCAATACTCCTTCAACGCGACGGCCTCGTACCCGTTCCTGGCCGCCGAGCGCTGGGCGCGCAAGAACCAGGCCGCCGACCAGGTGGAGATCGCGAAGATCTCGGCGGACGAGACGCGCCGCCAGGTGGCGCTCACGGCCGCGCAGGCCTATCTGGCCGTCCTCACCGCCGAGCGCAATCGCGAAATTGCGCTGCGCAACCGGGACACGGCGCGAGCCCTCGAGGAGTATGCGCGCGCGCGCCTGGACGCGGGCCAGGGCAGCCGGCTCAACCACGTGCGCTCGTCCCAGGAGCTGGCCTCCTCGGAAGGTCTCGTGCACGTGGCGGAGCTGGCGGTGGAGCAGGCCCAGGAAGCCCTCGGCATATCGACCTTCTCCGAAGGGCCCCTGGAGGTGAACGGTGATCCGGACATCGAGCCGGCGGCGCCGTCCGAGAACGACGCCTGGCTCATCCAGCGCCCGGACGTGCGCCTGTTCACGGCCCAGCTCCAGGCCGCGGACCGCGTGGTCCGCGACCACTGGAAGTCCTGGGTCCCGCAGGGTACGGCGTATTTCACGCCGCAATACGTCACTCCCGCCGGCTTCTTCGCCCCCGCCAAGACCTGGCAGGCGTTCTTCCAGCTCCAGATCCCCGTCTTCGACAGCACGATCGGCGCGACCAAGCGTGTCCAGCTCGCCGATCGGGAGACGGCGCGGATCCGCCTGGACTCGGTGCGCCTGGAAGCGCGGTCCGAGGTCCGCCTGGCCCAGGAAGCGGTCGCGCGCAACCTGCAGATCGTGGCCGCCAGCCGGGAGTCGGCGGCGAACGCGCTGGAAGCGCTGCGCATCACCGAGATCGCCTACAAGGCGGGCGCGACCACGAACATCGAGGTGGTGCAGGCCCAGCAGACGGCGCGCAACGCCGAGCTGGCGGCGTCGCTGGCCTTGGATCGGCTGCGCCAGGCGCAGCTCGATCTCGTCGTGGCCCTCGGCCAGTTCCCCTAGCGCGCGCGCGGACGGCGCCGGGCGGACGCCTTCGGCGCCTTCCCGCGGCCGCGCTTCTTCTTCGCGCCGGGCTCGGCCGGCTCGTCGTCTTCGTCTTTCGAGACCATGGCCTCCGCCCCCACCCAGCCCGCAGGCAGCTCCTCCCCCTGCGCTTCGTAGAGAAACCGGGAAGGCGTGGAACGGGCCAGGCGGCCGTGCTTCGCGCGCTCGAAGGCGAAGCTCATGGTGAGCGTCTTCATGGCGCGCGTGATGCCGACGTAGGCGAGACGCCGCTCCTCCTCGACCGCGCCCTCCGCCACCGCGCGCGCGTGCGGGAGGATCCCTTCCTCCATCCCGACCAGGAACACGTGCGGGAACTCCAGCCCCTTGGCCGCGTGCAGGGTCATCAGCATGACGGCGTCCTTGCGCACCTCGGTCTGCTCGCCCGGCGTGTCGCCGCTGGTGAGCGCGATGTCCTCCAGGAACCCGTGCAGGGACGGCTCGGAGGAGCGGCGCACGTGGTTCTCCGCGAAGTTGAGCACCTCGAGCACGCCCGCCCAGCGCGCCTCGCGGGTCATCGGCTCCGCGTAGAGGCGGGTCACCTCGTCCCGGTAGGCGATCGTCTCCAGGAACCGCTGCAGGCGGGGCACGAGCTCCGATCCGGCTTCGGAGAGACCGGAGCCGTCGATCGCGTCGCGGAGCTTGCCGTAGCCCTCGACCGCCTGCGGGGAGAGGCCGTCGATCTCGCGCGAACGGTCGAACGCCTCCGCCGCCGAGATCCCGTGTTCGGTCGCGAAGGCGAGGACGCGATCCAGGCTCGCCTTCCCCACGCCTCGGGCCGGAATGTTGATGATGCGGAGCAGCGACGTCTCGTCGCGCGGGTTCACGGCCAGCTTGAGGTAGGCGACGATGTCGCGCACCTCCTTGCGATCGAAGAAGGACATCCCCCCGGACACCACGTAGGGCAGCCCGTTCGCGCGCAGCTCGCCCTCGAAGGGCCGGAACTGGACCTGGGTCCGGCACAGGATCGCGAAGTCCTGCGGCTTCGCTTCCTCCAGCCGCAGGAGGTTGCGCATCTCCCGCACGACGAACAGCGCCTCCGCCGTCTCGTCGGCCAGGCGGGTGAAGCGTACGGGCTCGCCGTGGCCGCGCGCGGACTCCAGCGCCTTCTCGTGGCGGGCGGCGTTCTTGCGGATGACGGCGTTGGCCGCGTCCAGGATCGGCCGCGTCGAGCGGTAGTTGGTCTGGAGGCGGACGACCCTGGCCCCCTCGAAGTCACGGTGGAAGCCCAGGATCTTCTGGATGTCCGCGCCGCGCCAGCCGTAGATGGACTGGTCGTCGTCGCCCACCACGCAGACGTTGCGATGGGTGCCTCCGATCTGCTTCACGATCTCGTATTGCGGGTGGTTCGTGTCCTGGTACTCGTCCACGAGGACGTACCGGTACCGGTCCCGGTAGTGCGCGCGGACCTTCTCGTGGTCCCGCAGCAGGCGCACCGTCTCCAGCAGCAGGTCGTCGAAGTCCAGCGAGCGCGTGCGGGCGAGGAACTCCCGATAGCGCTGCCAGACCGAGCCCACGAGCTGGTCGCGGCTTCCGCTGCCCTCGGCCAGGAACCCCTCCGCCGTCTGCATGCGGTTCTTGGCCAGCGAGACCCGGGCCATGAGCGCGGAGGGGTGCATCGTCGTCTCGTGCACGCGCAGCTCGCGCATGGCGGACTTGAAGGCGCCGAGCTGGTCGGAGGCGTCGCAGATCGTGAACTTCTTCGGCAGGCCCAGCGCGTGCCCGTGGTCCCGCAGCACCTTCGCGCAGAAGGCGTGGAAAGTTCCGACGGTGATGCCCTTCGCCTGCGCTCCGGCCAGGTGGCTCACCCGCTCGCGCATCTCGCCCGCGGCCTTGTTGGTGAAGGTGACGGCGAGGATGTTCACGGGATCGACGCCGCGCGACAGGAGGTAGGCGATGCGCGTCGTGATCACGCGCGTCTTCCCTGTCCCCGCGCCGGCCAGGACGAGGAGCGGCCCCTCGGTGGTGGAGACGGCCTCGCGCTGCGCGGGGTTCAGCGACGCCAGGAGGCCGGAGTTGCCCTCGCGCGCGCGGTCGGGGGCGGCAGGGAATGCTCGAGGGGAAGGTGCCAAGGGTGAAGGAGGTTTATATCACGGGCCGCGGCTCCGCCAAGAGAGACGCGTGAAACGCGGGCGGAACGTCTCATCGCTGAACGTCGTGAGAGCTCTCACGTCCACGAACCGCCCGCCTCCCGTCTCTCTTCCGACCGCGCTGCTCGGCCACCGAGAGAGGGCGGAGGAGGTTTCCATGCGAACGATGACTCGTCTCGTTGCCTTGACGTTCGTCCTGCTCGCGCCGGCCGCGATGGCGCGCGCGGAGGTCGTGAACTGCACGAACATCGCGACGCTGCCCTTCACGGTGACGTCGCCCGGGATCTACTGCTTCAATGCCTCGCTGGCCTATCCGGCCGCCAGCGGCATCGCCATCAACATCGCTTCCGACGACGTCGTGCTCGACCTGAACGGCCACGTGCTCGACGGCTCGGCCGCAGGGCCGGCGACCACGACCTACGGCATCCTCGCCCTCGACCGCACGAACGTGACCGTGCGCAACGGGGCCGTGCGCGGCTTCTACATTGGCGTCCAGCTCGCCGGTCGCAGCCCCCAGAACAACCTCGCGGAGGATCTCCGCGTGGATCGCAGCACGACTTACGGGCTGGTCCTGCGCGGGCTGGGCAGCGTCGCGCGGCACAACATCGTCACGCGCACGGGCGGAGTTGCCAACGGCCTGGCCATCGGGATCTATGGTGCCGGGGACGGCGTGCACGTGGTGGACAACGAGGTGGTGGGCACCGTGGAGGGTCCGGGCGGGCAAGCCATGGGCATCCGAGTCGACTCTGGCGTCGGCGCCGTCGTGGAGCGCAACGTCGTCAGCAACTCGTCGTTCGGGCCCACCGACTCCTACGGCATCCGGCTCTCCCAGAGCTCGCCCCAGGCCACCATCGCCACCAACCGCATCGTGAACTTCCGGAACGGCATCTTCTTCACGTTCGGCGGCAGCGGCGTCTATCGGGACAATACGGTGGGCGGGGCGCTCGTGCCCTTCACGGGCGGCACCGCCGGGTCCGCGAACAACACCTTCTGAGCGAGACGCAGCCCTGCGGCCGGCTCACCAGGCCGGCCGCAGTCCCAGCGCTTCGCCGTAACGAGCCACCGCGAGCCGCGCCGCCTCCCGGTCCTGCCGGGCCACCGCCGCTTCCGCGTTCTCGTAGTGCGCGGACACCACGCGCAGCTCCTCTCGCTTGCGCTCGGCCTTGAGATCGACGCGGGCCACCAGGTGCTCGCCGGCGAGAACGGGCAGACAGTAGTAGCCGTAGACGCGCTGGGGCGCGGGCTTGAAGATCTCGAGCAGCGCGTCGAAGCCGAACAGGCGAGCGACGCGCGCGCGGTCCCATAGGACGGGATCGAACGGCGAGAGCAGGACGCCCGTGTCGCGGCGCGGACGCGCCCGCTCGAGCCGGGCCGCCAGCTCACGGTCCGCGGGGCGGATCCATCCCATCGTCCGCGAGCCGTCGCGGCCCTCGAGCGCGGAGGCCTGGATCTGTCCCTTCTCCTGCAACCGGCGCAGCGCGGCCGCCAGCTCGGCCTTGCGGTTCCGGAGCCGCCACGTCGAAGCCAGCGTGCCCGTCGTCGCCCACCCGTGGCCCTCGAGCGCGGCGAGCAGGAGCATCTCCAGCCCTTCCGCTTTCGGGAGGGGCCGCCGGCGCAGCTCTTCCGGGATCACGCGCTCCGCGAGGTCGTAGGTGCGCTGGAAATTGCGGCGCTCGCGGATGGCCAGCTCCCCGCTCGACCACAGCGACGAGGCGACGCGCTTCATCACGCCGAGGTCCCACCAGCCCTTGCCGGTGCGGCCTTCCCCTTCCATGTCCACGGAGCGGAGAGGCCCTTCGTCGCGGATGCGGCGGCGGAGATCGCGCGCGACCTTCGGATGCTCGCGGACGAGGTCCCCCCACCAGGGATGGCTGCGGAACTCGCGGCGGCGGAACTCGAAGGCCGGGTACAGCGAGAGCGGGATCCAGCTCGCCTCGTGCCCCCAGTATTCGAAGAGGGGCGCCCCCGGCCGCAGCAGCTCCTCGCCTACGCGCGCGTCCAGACCCTCGAGCCGCGAGAGGAGCACGATGGTGTGGCTGCGGGCTCCGGCCACGGAGACGGTATCGAGCTGGAGATAGCCGAAGCGGCGGATGACGGCGTGGGCGGCCGCTACGGCGGTCGGGCCACGGCCACGCGCGCGGCGCGGGAGGCCGGTCGGCTCGGGGGTGAGGAGGCCGGCGCGGGCCAGGGCCAGACGCCGGGCCTCCCGGAGGCTGAGCGAGTCCACGAAGCGCAGTCTATCGATAGAAGCCCCGGCGGGCCTGGTCATCCGACGCCGCGCGCACGGACTTCACACGGAAAGCCAGGCTGATCCGCTCGCCCACCGGGCGCGCGACCTTGGGCACGCCGTGCGTGTAGTGGAGCTGCGTCGCGTAGCTCATCATGAGGAGGCTGCCGCCTTCCAGATCGACGAACAGGCTGCGCCGCGGCTCCTCCTTCGTGCGGATGGTCATGCGCCGCGTGGCCCCGAGCGAGAGCAGGCCGATCGGGAATCCCTCGACGATCTCGTCGAGATGGTCGTTGTGCGGCGCCACGCTGTCGCGGCCGTCGCGGTAGCGGTTGAGCCCGACGCTGGTGAAGGGCACGCCGGTGCGCGTGAGGACTTCGTGGGCCGCTTCGCGGATGGCCGCCGGGATCGCCACGCCCTCGCCGTCGGCGGTCACGAGCCGGAAGTGAGCGGTGAGGCGCGGGACGTCGACGTCACGGTCGTACATCCTCCGCCGCTCCGCCTTCCACTCGACGCCTTCGCGAAGAGCCTGGAACCAGGACTCGGCGGTGGCCGCGGGCACGAATCCGGGCGTGTAGGTGATCGTTCCCCTCTCGTCGTCGGCGAGGACGCCCGCCGATTCGAACAGCGACCGTTGCACGTTTCCAGCTTACCCAAGGCGCGGTCACTCCTGGGTATACTCCGCCGTCCACGTCGGGAGAGAAGCATGTTCAAGAAACTCGTCATCGCGCTGGTCGTGATCCTGGGCGCGCTCGCCGCGTTCGTGGCCACGCGGCCGGCGGACTACCGAGTCGTGCGCTCGCGCACCGTCGCCGCTCCGCCCGACGTCGTGCACGGCTACGTGAGCGACTTCCACAAGTGGCCCGAGTGGTCGCCCTGGGAGAAGCTCGACCCCGCCATGAAGCGGGAGTTTGCGGGCGCACCGTCCGGCACGGGCGCGGAATACCGCTGGTCGGGCAACAACGACGTGGGCGAAGGCCACATGACGATCACGGACAGCCGCCCCGCGCAGAGCGTCTCCATCCGCCTGGAGTTCCTGAAGCCGTTCGCCGCCACCAGCACGACGCAGTTCGATTTCGCGCCCAGCGGCGCGGGCACGAACGTCACGTGGGCGATGAACGGCCACAACAACTTCATGGCCAAGGCGTTCTCGGCGTTCATGGACATGGACAAGATGATCGGCGCGGACTTCGAGAAGGGCCTGGCCGGTCTCGACGCGGCGACGGTGGCCGCGAGGAGGCAGTGATGGCGCCGAGTGGCAAGGCCGTTTGGACGGGCTGGGCCCTGTCGGGCCTGGTGGCGCTGATGTTCGTGCTCAGCGCCTTCATGAAGCTCAAGGGCGGGCCGGCGCTGGACCAGGGCATGACGCACCTGGGGTTGCCCGCGTCGATGGTGATGCCGCTGGCGATCCTGGAGCTCACGTGCCTCGCGATCTACCTGATCCCGCCCACGGCGGTCCTGGGCGCCATCCTGCTGGCCGGATACGTCGGAGGCACGATCGTCACGCACTGGCGCTCGGGAGACCCGTTCATCGTGAACATCGTCCTGGGTCTCATGATCTGGCTCGGCATCTACCTGCGCGAGCCGCGCCTCAAGGATCTGATTCCCATCCGGCGTTCGACCACGTAGAGCACGTTCGGCGCCGATCGAACCGAAGGATCTCCTCTCCCAAGTCCCAATATCGTCGTAACTTACGGGGCTGAATCCCGAAAAGATGTCCGCGTGTCGATCTGCCCGCCCCCCGTTCGTCGTACTAGTGAAGGCGGAAGAAAAAGGAGACCTCGATGCGATTCATGGTGCTGGTGAAGGCGGACAAGAACTCGGAAGCGGGAGTCATGCCGGACACGAAGCTCCTGGCCGCGATGGGCAAGTTCAACGAGGAGCTGGTGAAGGCGGGCGTCATGCTCGCGGGCGAGGGCATCCAGCCCAGCTCGAAAGGCGCGCGGGTGAAGTTCCACGGCGGCAAGAAGACCGTGATCGACGGTCCCTTCGCGGAAACCAAGGAGCTCGTGGCGGGGTTCTGGCTCTGGCAGTGCAAGTCGAAGGAGGAAGCGATCGAGTGGCTCAAGCGCGCTCCCTTCGAGGAGACGGAAGTCGAGATCCGCCAGATCTTCGAGGCGGAAGACTTCGGCGCGAACCTGACCCCGGAACTCCGCGAGCAGGAAGAGCGGCTGCGCAAGCAGGCCGAGAAGCTCGGCAAGAAGAAGTAGCGCCATGAAGTTCATGATGATGGTCAAGGCGGACAAGAACTACGAGGCCGGCATCCCGCCCAGCCCCACCCTCATGGCCGCCGTCGGCCAGATCACGGAAGAGATGATGAAGTCGGGCGTGGTCGTGGAAACGGGCGGCCTCCTGCCCAGCGCGCAGGGGGCCCGCCTCCGCCTGGCCCAGAGCCAGGTGACGGTGACGGACGGCCCCTTCACGGAAGCGAAGGAGCTGGTCGGCGGGTACGCGATCATCCACGCCGCGTCCAAGGCGGACGCGATCGCTCTCGGCTCGCGCTTCCTCAAGGTCCACGAAGAGGCTCTGGGCCCCTCGTACGTCGGCGAGATCGAAATCCGCCAGATGGCGGAGTGGTAGGGCCCGGGGGGGCTTTCACTCGAGAGGAGAACACATGTTCGGCAAGCGCGTCTCCGAGTACCTCGCGTTCGAGAAGATCTGGCTGTTCCTGATCGCGGCCGTGGGCCTCGTCCGGCTCGGGGTGTCCCTCGCCGGAGTGCCCGACCGCACCGCGGCCTGGTTCTCGATGAACGCCGTGGTCTGGGCCGGCTGCCTCTACTACGGCGCGGCCGTGCACACCAGGGGCTTCGGGAGCTACAAGCAGCTCCTTCCCCTCATGATCTTCGCCACCCTGACCATGCAGTCGATCGCGGTCCTGGGCATCCTGCTCGCGATCGCGGGAGTGCCGAACGTCTTCGCCGCCCCCGAGTTCAGCTTCAACGTCCCGAGCCAATGGACCCACCTCCTCGCCCACCTCACCATCGGCCTCGTCGTGCCCCCGCTACTGCTGTGGGCGGTCTCGTCGATCGTCCTGCTCGTGACGAAGCGGGTCGCGAAGCGACCGGCGCTCGCCTAGGGCCGTCGCGTGCGTGCGTGCGGCGCCCATCTTGCGCGGTCCGATCGAAGATGGTGTGATCGGAAGGAGTGGGCGCCGCCGAGACACACCGGACGATCGACGCCGTCTGGAGGATCGAGTCGGCGCGGCTCATCGCCGGGCTCGCCCGCATCGTGCGCGACGTCGGCCTCGCGGAGGAGCTGGCCCAGGACGCACTCGTCGTCGCCCTGGAGAAATGGCCGGAGGCAGGTGTCCCGGACAATCCGGGCGCCTGGCTCATGGCCACCGCGAAGAACCGCGCGCTGGACCGCCTGCGCCGCGGCAAGGTGGCGGAGCGCAAGCACCAGGAGATCGGACGCGACCTCGAGGCCCGGCAGGGCCTGGCCCCGGCCGAGCTCGAGGCCGCGATCGACGACGACATCGGGGACGACCTCCTGCGCCTCATGTTCACGGCCTGTCACCCCGTGCTCTCGACGGAGGCCCGCGTCGCCCTGACCCTGCGGCTGCTCGGCGGCCTCACCACCGAGGAGATCGCGCGCGCCTTCCTGGTCCCGGAGCCGACCATCGCCCAGCGCATCGTGCGGGCGAAACGCACGCTGGCCGAAGCGCGCGTCCCCTTCGAGGTGCCGCGGGGTGAGGAACGGGTGGCCCGCCTCGCCTCCGTGCTCGGGGTGATCTACCTGATCTTCAACGAGGGCTACGCCGCCACCGCGGGCGACGACTGGATGCGGCCCGGGCTCTGCGAAGACGCCCTGCGGCTGGGCCGCATCCTCGCCGAGCTCGCTCCCGGTGAGCCGGAAGTCCACGGGCTTGTCGCGCTGATGGAGATCCAGGCCTCGCGCGCGGCCGCGCGCGTCGGGCCGTCCGGAGAGCCCGTCCTGCTCCTCGACCAGGATCGCTCGCGGTGGGACTACATCCTCGTCGGCCGCGGGCGGGCCGCTCTCGCGCGCGCGGAAGCGCTGGGTGGAACGCTGGGACCGTACGCGCTCCAGGCGGCGATCGCGGCCTGCCACGCGCGGGCGCGTACCGCCGCGGAGACGGATTGGCTGCGCATCTCGGCTCTCTACGACGCGCTCGCCCAGCTCACCCCCTCCCCCATCGTCGATCTGAACCGCGCGGTCGCGGTGGGGATGGCGTTCGGCCCGGCCGCGGGTCTCGAGCTGGCGGACACGCTCGTGGCCGAGCCCTCACTGAAGTCGTACCACCTGCTGCCCGCCGTCCGCGGAGACCTCCTGGCGAAGCTCGGCCGGTTCGACGAGGCGCGAACGGAGTTCGAGCGCGCCGCTTCCCTCACACGCAACGCACGGGAGAAGGATCTGCTCCTCTCGCGCGCGGCCTCCGCCGGCCAGGCCACTTCGCCGGCGCCGCGGCCGTAGGGAGACCCATGAAACTGACCTCGCGTGCGGGTCCGGAGAAGGTCGGGCCCGAAGACCCTCGTTACGCCCATCTGGCCCACCGCGGATTCAACCAACGATTCCGCGGCGAGCCCGATTACGTCCGGCTGGTGGCGTCCACCGCGGACGTCGTGGACGCCGTGCAGGAAGCGGTCCGGTCGAGAGCGCGGGTCGGCGTGCGCAGCGGCGGCCACTGCCTGGAAGGGTTCGTGGCCGACCCCGAGGTGCGGGTCGTGATCGACACGTCCCTGATGGCGGACATCGCCTACGACGTGGAGCGCCGCGCCTTCGTGGTCGAAGCGGGGGCGACGACGGGCGAGACCTATCGGAAGCTGTTCCTCGGCTGGGGCGTGTGCCTTCCCGCGGGCGAGAGCCCGGACCTCGGGATGGGCGGGCACGTTCTGGGCGGCGCTTTCGGCTTCCTGTGCCGCGAGCACGGCCTGGCCGCGGATCACCTGTACGGCGTCGAGGTCGTCGTCGTGGACGAGACGGGGACCGCGCGCCGCGTGATCGCGACCCGCGAGCCGTCCGATCCCAATCGGGACCTCTGGTGGGCGCACACCGGCGGAGGCGGCGGCAACTTCGGGATCGTCACGCGCTACTGGCTGCGCTCGCCGGGCGCGGAGGGGGACGATCCAGCGCGGCTCCTGCCCAAGGCGCCGGAGTCCGTCCTAGTCTTCCGGGTGGGCTGGAACTGGAGCGATGTCGACGAGCGCGCATTCACCCGGCTCCTGCGGAACTTCGGCGAGTGGTCCGAGAAGAACAGCGAAGCCGGCTCTCCCTTCGCGCGACTCTTCAGCCTGCTCTTCCTGCGCCGCCGCCAGTCGGGCGTCATCGAGATGAAGGGGCTCTCGACCGCCGGGGCGGATGCGGAGCGGCTCTTCGACGCCCACCTCGCCGCCGTCACCGAAGAGGTGAATGCCCCGTTCACCCGGCAGGTCCAAAGGATGTCATGGCTGGGATTTGCGCTCGATCCGCTGCCCGAGCTCTTCGGGGGCCCGAAGGGAGGCGTCCTGGTGAAGGTCAAGGACGCGCTGCTGCGCCGGCGACTGACGGACGGCCAGGCCGCGGTGGCCTACGAGTACCTCACGCGTACCGACCACGACGTTCCGGGCGGGATGCTGGGCCTCGCCACGTACGGCGGCCAGGTCAACGCGGTGGCGCCGGACGCGACGGCTTCCCCACAGCGGGACTCCATCGTCGACCTCGCCTGCACGGCGGGCTGGGGCGACCCGAACGACGAAGCGCGCACGATGGCCTGGGTGCGCGCGTTCTATCGCGACCTCTTCGCGGAGACGGGAGGCGTGCCCGTGCCCGGCGGCGTCGCGGACGGCGCGATGATCAACCATCCCGACGTGGACCTCGCCGATCCGGAATGGAACACGTCCGGCGTCCCGTGGTCCACGCTGTACTACAAGGCCAACTACGCGCGACTGCAGCGGGTCAAGGCGCGCTGGGACCCGCTCGACGTGTTCCACCACGCCCTGTCGATTCGTCCCGCCTGAAGGGCACCGGCCGCGGCGGAGCGGTCAGCCTTGGCGCAAGACCTGCACCGGATCGAGTCGAATGGCCCGCCGCGCCGGCGCCCAGGACGCGGCGAGGGTGACGACGGCGAAGACCCCGGCCACGACGGCAATCGTGACGGGGTCCGCCGGGCGGACGCCGTAGAGAAGGCTCTCGAGCACGGGCCCGAGGGCGAGGGCACCGGCCATTCCGGCGACGAGCCCCACTCCGGCCGCGGCGCCGCCTCGGCGGACTACGAAGGCGGCGATCGCCCGCGGCGACGCGCCGAGGGCGACGCGCACGCCGATTTCGGGTCGGCGCAGCGTGACGAAGTGGGCCATCACTCCGTACACGCCCACTGCGGAGAGCGCGAGGGCGAGACCCGCGAAAAAACCGAAGAGGGACGCGTTGAAGCGCTGCGGCGCCAGTTCCGCCGCTACGACGTCTTCCAAGCGGCGCACGACGGGAAGGGGCACGCCGCGATCCACGCCCCAGATCATGGGCCGCAGCGCGCGGGCGACGGCCGCGGTCGGTCCCGTCGCGCGCACGACCAGGGTCATCGCGCGGTCGCCCGTCGCGGCCTGGGGGAGGTAGACCATGGGACGGGACGCTTCGGCCTCGAGGCTCCGGTAGAGCGCGTCGCCCGCGAGACCGACGACGGTGATCCACGGCCCGGCGGCGAGGTCGCCCAGCCGGAAACGGCGTCCGATCGGGTCCTGGCCCGGCCACAGCCGGCGGGCCATCGTTTCATTCACGACCGCGACCCCGGCCGTGTCGTGCACATCGAGGTCGCGGCCGCGGCGCAGCGGGATGCGCAGCGTCTCGAAATACGGACCGGCCACGGCCCGGATGTCCACGTCGGGCGCCTGCCCCCGGTCGAGCGCCGTTCCCTCGGACGCCACCAGGTTCGCAGTGTTCGGCCCGAAGAAGGGCGCGCTGCTCACGAGGGCGGCGCGATCGACGCCCGGCACCGCGCGCACGCGATCCAGGATCGCCGCGTAGAAGCCAGAGGCTGCCGCCCGGTCCGGGTAGGCCCGATCTGCGGCCGCGATCGGCACCGCGACGACGCCAGCCGCATCGAATCCGGGATCGACGGCCTGCAGGTGGATGAGGCTGCGCACGAGGAGCACCGAGCCCGTGGTCACGATCACGGCGAGCGCGATCTCCACCGCCACGATGGCCGAACGCAGGCGGGCGGATCGCGCTCCCACGATGCCGCGCCCCTCCCGCAGCGCGCGCGCCATGGCCTCGACGCGCGAAGACTGCAGGGCCGGCACGAGGCCGAACAGGGTGGCGGCGACGAGCGACGCCAGGCTGGCGAAGGCCAGGGCGTGGAGATCCACCTGGATCTCGTCGAGGCGAGGCAGGGCGTCGGGGGCGGCCGCACGCAGAACGTCGATGATCCCACTGGCCAGAAGGAGACCAGAGGCCCCGCCGGCGGCGGCGATCATGAGGCTCTCCGTCAGGAGTTGCGCGGCCAGCCGGCGGCGCCCCGCGCCCAGCGCCGAGCGAATCGCGATCTCCCGCTCACGGGCGGCGGCGCGGACGAGCACGAGGTGAGCGACGTTCGCGCACGCGATGAGCATCACGAGCGCGACCACCGCGAGCAAGACGAAGAGCGCGCGGCGCAGGTCGGAGCCGACCATCGCCTCGTGGACCGTGCGCACGGTGACGGACCAGCCGCCGTTCGTGTCCAGGTGCGCGGCTTCCAGGCGGGAGGCCACCGTCTCCAGCTCGGCTCTTGCGGCCTCGACGGTGGCGCCGGGCCGGACGCGCGCGAGCACCCGCAGGTAGCGCCGCGAGCGGTCGTCGCCCGCGCGCAGCTCCAACGGCGTCCAAGCCTCGGCGTTGCTGCCGGGGACGGCGAAGCGCGGCGGCATCACGCCCGTAACCCGGTACGCCTCGCCGTCGAGCGCAAGCGTACGACCGACCACCCCGGGGTCGCCGCCGAACGAGCGCTGCCAGAGCCCGTCCGAGATCACGATCGCGTGCGGATCCCCGCCCGCGACGAGGTGTTGTCCCCATCTCGGCGGCACGCCGAGGAGCGCGAACATCCGTCCGGTCACCGGCGAGACCAGGAGCTGCACAGGCTCAGCCGCGCCCGTCCACGTCATCGGCCTTGCGCGCTCGAAGGCGGCCACGGCTTCCAGGCTGCGGCCCTGCGCCTCCCAATCGAGCGCGTCCGGCGCCGACACCCCGAACTGCGGCAGGCCTCGCTGCGGATGCGACGACCATACTCGCAGCAGGCGCTCCGGCGCGGGGTAGGGCAAGGGCCGCAACACGACGCCGTCGACGACGGTGAACATCGCGGTGGGAACGCCGACGCCGAGGGCAACGGTCAGGATGGCGGTGAGAGTGAACCCGGGACTGCGCCGGAGCGCCCGGAGGGCCTGGCGCACGTCGTGGAGGACGCGTTCCATGGCCGATGGCATTAGGAAATCTCGTGCCACGGGCGCGATCGTCCTCTGCTCCATCGGATCACACGGTTGCGAGCCGTCGTGCGTGGATGGCGGGGTCCTGCTGTCCGCTTGTGGGACGGCGCCGTCCCACGCCCGGTCTCTGGAATCGGCCCATTCAGCCTCGTCCGACGAACGGCATCTTCGTGGCCATGATCGTCATGAACAGGACGTTGACGTCGAGGGGCAGCGCGGCCAGGTAGGCCACGGTCCGGCCGACGTGATCGACATCCATGAGCGGCTCCGCGCGGGTGGAGCCGTCGGCCTGGGGAACACCCTTCTCCATTCGCGCCGCCAGCTCCGTGCGCGCATTGCCGATGTCGATCTGGCTGCAGGCGATGTCGTATTTGCGGCCGTCGAGCGCGGCCGAGCGCGTGAGCCCGGTCACGGCGTGTTTGGTCGCGGTGTAGGGAGCGGAGTCCGGGCGCGGCGCGTAGGCGGAGATCGAGCCGTTGTTGATGATGCGGCCGCCACGCGGGTCCTGGGCCTTCATCACCCGGAAGGCCTCGCGGATGCACAGGAACATCCCGGTCAGGTTCACGTCCACGACCTGCTGCCATTGCTCGTCCGTGATGTCCTCGAGAGGCACGGGCGGCGCCCCGCGCCCGGCGTTATTGAAGAGGACGTCGAGACGTCCAAAGGCGGCCACGGTGGCCGCGAAGAGCGCCTTCACGGATTCGGGGTCGCTCACATCCGCGGGAATCGCGAGGGCCCGGTCACCCGCGCCCGACTCCGCGGCCGTCGCTTCCAGCTTCTCGCGACGGCGTCCGGCCAGCGCCACCTGGTGCCCGTCACGCAGCAACGCGAGGGCGGCGGCCTTGCCGATGCCGCTGCCCGCGCCCGTCACGAGGGCGACGCGCGCGGAACTCACCGGCCGTGTGACGCGTCCGCGGAAGCCGCCCCTTGCCGCAGCCAGGCATCGATGGCCGGCAGGACCTGGCCCCGCACGCGGATCCGGTCCTTGATCCTCGCGATCGCGGTCTCCGTGTCGCGCCGCGCCGTGGCCTGGAGGTGTGCCGTCGCGTAGGCCGTGAGCTTCCCGACCATCGCCGGATCCGACGACTGGCCGCCGAGCCCCGCGTAATACCGGCTGCGCGACGAGGCATCGACCTTGTCGTTCACCTCTGCCATGTGGGCGAGCGCGAAATCGTAGGCGAGGTCGGGATGTTCCTCGGCCACGCGCGCGATCATGCCGGCGCTGATGGTGGCTCCCGGCTCCGCGGTCAAGGCCAGATCGAGAGCGCGATGGGCGAGGCCCGCGTCCTCGGTGGAGGCGAGCAGCAGGTACAGGTTCTCCTTCACGAGGGGCGTCTTCTCCGCCAGGGCGGCCGCGTGCAGCTTCTCCCAGGCGGGCGCGTCGGCGTGCCGCGCCACCACGCCGAGGATGACCTTGCGCATCGATCCGGGCATGGCGGACGGATCGGAGGCGGAGGCGCCATAGCGGCGCCGTGCGGCGTCAATGACTCCGGTATCCGCGAGCACGCTCAGGGTCGCCATCAGCCGGGTGCGCAGGATGGCGACCGTCGCCGGCTCGTCAGGAACCGGGTTCCATCCCGTGCGCGCGAAGACGGGAGTCAGGCGCGCGATCGCGAACTTCCGGAAGATGGCGCGCCGTGAGGGATCGTCCCGGTAGTAATCGTCGATGTCGGCGAAGATCGAGGCGATCTCACCCCAGATCTGGGGATCGGCATCGAGAGGAGTGGCCGTGGCCAGCTCGAGGACGTCGGCGCCGGACTGGCGGCCGGCGCGCCCGAGGGACCAGCTGTCGAGCAAGAGGCCCAGCTGGTCGATGGGAGCGACCGCCGCGAACCGGCCGGCCAGGCGCTCGAACTGCGCCGGAGCGTAGAGCGTGCGGTAGTAGCCGCTCTGACCCGCGTTGACGACCACGGCATCGCAGCCGGGCACGGCGAGCGATGCCTTGCCACCTTCGATGACCGAACGCGTCTCTTCGCTGCCCCCGACCGACTTCACGATCACGGGCACGCGCCAGGCCAGCGGCTTCTTCTCGGGCTGGTCCCGGGAGAGCTCGCCCTGCGTGAGGGCCACCTGGCTGGCGCCGTCGCGGCAGCCGACGTCGCTGACCGTGATCAGCGGGACTCCGGGTTGCAGGGTGAAGTCGTGCGCGATCGAGGTGATGGGCTTCCCCACCTCCGCCTCGATGTCGCGCCACAAGTCGTCGGACACCGTGTTGGCGTAGGCATGGCTGCGGATGTACCGCCGCACGCCCGCCCGCCACGCGTCGGCGCCCACGTAGCCCTCGAGCATGCGGATCACGGCCTCGCCCTTCTGGTACGTGATGACGTCGAAGGCCTGGTTGGCCTGCTCCACCGTCTCGACGCGCTGGACGACGGGGTGGGTGGTGGCGAGGGCGTCGCGCTCCAGGGCCTGGTCGCGGCTGGTCACCGCCTGCAGGGCCGAGTTCCATTCGGGATGCAGCTTCTCCGTGGTGCGCCCGGCCATCCAGGAGGCGAAGCCTTCGTTGAGCCAGAGGTCGTCCCACCAGGCCATGGTGACGAGGTCGCCGAACCACTGGTGCGAGATCTCGTGGGCCGCGACCTCGAAGATGCTCTGGCGGTCTCCCTCCGTCGAGATGGAGGGATCGACGAGCAGCGCGTATTCGAAGGTGAAGATCGCCCCCCAGTTCTCCATGGCTCCGAAGAACTGGCTGCGGCCGGGGGCGGCGATGTTGTCGAGCTTGGGCAGGGGATAGGGCGTGCCGAAGTAGTCGTTGTATTCGCGGAGCACGATGGCGGAGGAGTCGAGGGCGAACTTCGCCTGATCGAGCGCGCCCTTCTTGGTCACGACCCCGATCTCCGTATCGCCGACCCGCGTCGTGGCGCGATCGAGGTCACCCACGGCAAGGAACAAGAGGTAGGTCGACATCCGCGGGGAGCGCGCGAAGCGTACGCGCGAGGTCCCGTTGCCGAGATCCGTCCGCTGGGCGACCGGCATGTTGCTCACCGCCATCTCGCCGCTCGGCACGACGGCTTCCAGATCGAACGTCGCGCGGTAGGCCGGCTCATCCCAGGACGGGATGAAACGGCGCGCGTCGGAGTTCTCGAACTGGGTGAAGAGACCACGCTTGCGGCCGGCGGGCGTGTCGTAGTCGAGAGCGAAGAGGCCGACGGCCTGCGTGCCGATCCGGCCGGAGTAGTCGATCTCGAGACGATAGGCACCGCGCGGGAGCGTCTGCGGGAACGTGAGGGTCGCGGTCTGGGCCGCGGGGTCGACCGCGATCTTCGGGCGTGGAAACGACGCCGCGGACAGCGCACCCGTGAGGCGCGCCCCGGTCAGCTCCAGATCGAGCGCGTTGAGCGTGATCCGGGCCGTCGGCTCGAGAACCTCGATCGAGATCGCGATGCGTCCGTCGAAGCGGAGCGCCGCCGCGTGCGGAGTGACCGACACCTCGTAGCGGGTGGGGACGACGCCCCGCGGAAGCTGCGTCGGCACGTCGGCTCGCACGGCCGGGACGGAGGGCGGATCCGCCGGACCGGGAGCGGCGATGACCGGTACCGACACGAGGCCGAGGACCACGGCAAGGATTGCGGAGGGAGACGGGAAGCGCTTGGACATTTCATCCCAAAGATATACCCGCCCGGCCCTGGAGCCGGGGTGTGGCCCGCGCCACAGCCCCCGGGCCCGCGAACTTTGGTTCGCGCCGGAATTGCCCTAATGTGGTCGGTGCGGCGGTATCGAAAGGAGTCCAAGTGACGAGCCTTTCCCTCCGGGAAGACGACTCGCGAGAGCCGGTGCGGCGTACCAGCCGGGGCCTGATCGCCCTTCTCCTGCTCCTCATCCTCGCTCTCGCCGGCATGGGCCTCGTGGGCTACCGGATGGTCGAGCGCATGACGACGCTGGAGGCGCAGATGGCGGCCCTCTCGGTTCGAGCCGACGAATCCGCCGCGCTGGCCCGCCAGGCCCTGGAGCGGGCGACGGCGTCCGAAACCGCCGCCCGGACCGCGGCCGAGCTGAGGCAGGCGGCGGAGGCGGAGACCGCCGGCGCGAAGCAGGACGCGGACGCGGCGCGCCAGGAGGCCACGACCGCTCGCGATGCGGCGGCCAAGGCCCAGGCCGAGGCGGCCGCCATTCGCAAGAAGGCGGAAGCCGAGGTCAACCGGCTCGAGGCGGCCCTCGGGCAGGTGGCGGAAACGCGGCGCACCGCGCTGGGCCTGGTCATGAACCTCGGCGAGGACCACCTGAAGTTCGAGTTCGACAAGGCCGACCTGCGCCAGCAGGATCGAGAGCTGCTGAGCCGCATCGCGGGGATCATCCTCACGTCGCACGACTACACGATCTCGGTGAACGGCCACACCGACGACGTGGGCTCCGACGCCTACAACAAGGCGCTGTCCGAGCGCCGCGCCCAGGCCGTGCGGGACTACCTCGTCAAGGCGGGTTTGCCTTCGGGGATCCTGACCGTCGAGGGACACGGCAAGTCGCTGCCGCTGGTGAAGGGGACGAGCGACGCGGCCCGGGCCAAGAACCGGCGCGTGGAGCTCGGCCTGGTCAATACCCAGATACGCTACGGGAAGTGACGAAGGGGCCGTACATCGCGGACCGGCTGGCGGCGGCGCGAAGCGCGGGCTTCATCGGGCGAGAGGCGGAGAAGGCCGGGTTCCGGTCCGCGCTTACCGCGCATCCGCCGCCCTTCACCGTGCTCCACATCCACGGCCCCGGGGGCGTCGGCAAGACGACGTTGCTCCACGAGCTTGCGCGCATCGCCAGCGAAGCCGGCCGCTCCGTCGTCGTCCTGGACGGCCGCGACGTGGAGCCTTCGCGCGCGGGCTTCACCGCCGCGCTGGAACGGGCGCTCGGTGCGGACGGTGGACAGAGTGCCGGAGTTCCGGACGGCGCCGTCGTCCTGATCGACACATATGAAGCGCTGTCCGTCCTGGATACGTGGCTGCGCGAGACCGTTCTTCCTGCGTGGTCCTCCCGGGTCGTCGTCGTCCTCGCCGGACGCGAGGCGCCGGCCCGTCCCTGGACGACGGACATCGCCTGGGCTTCCCTTTCTCGCGTCGTCTCTCTCCAGAACTTCACGCCCGACGAGAGCCGCGCGTTTCTCCGCGGCCGCGCCGTGGAGCGGGGCGCGGATGCGAGCGTGCTCGCCTTCACCCGCGGCCATCCCCTGGCCCTCGCCCTGGTGTCCGAGGTCCTCGCCCGGCACAAATCGGCCGGTGACTTCGATCCCGTGCAGGCACCGGACGTCGTCCGCCACCTCTGGGGACTGTTCCTGGCGACCGTCCACGGCGAACGCGAGCGCGAGGCCCTGGCCATCTGCGCGGTGGCCCGGGTCACCACGGAGGCGCTGCTCGTCGAGCTCATGGGTCCCGAGGATGGCCGCCAGGCCTTCGACTGGCTTCACGCGCAATCGTTCGTCCAGAGCGGATCCTTCGGCTTGTTCCCCCACGACCTCGTGCGCGAGCTGGTCGTTGCGGACGCGCGGTGGCGCGACGGCGCCGCCTTCGCCAAGCGATTCCGCCAGGTCTACCGTGCCGTCCACGCGCAGATCGCGGCCGCGCGCGGGCTGGAGCGGCAACGCCTTCAGATGGACGCCCTCTTCGTCACCCGCAACAAGCCCACCAACGCCGCCTTCTTCGACTGGAGCGCCCTGGACGACGCCCGGACGGAACCGGCGGAAGCCGCGGACACTCCCTGGATCCTCGATCTCGTGGCCCGGCACGAAGGGCCGGAGTCGGCGGAGATCGCGGCACGGTGGTGGCGCACGCAACCCGCGGCGTTCCGCGTCTTCCGTGGGCCGGACGAGGCGCAGCTGGGCTTCCTCGCCCTCCTGGACGTCGCGGGGGCAGGGCCGACGGAGCCCACGGACGCGGCCATCGTCGCGGCCCGCGCGTTCGTGGAGAAGCACGGGCCGGTGCGGCGGGGCGACGCCGTCGTGTACCTCCGCTGGTGGATGCACGCCGAGGCGTACCAGGCGGTCACGGCCGCCATCAACCTCACGGCCATGCACGTGGTGTCCCATTGCGTGACGAGGCCGGGCGTTGCCTGGAACTTCGTGGCCATGGCCGATCCGGACTTCTGGAAAGCGCATTTCGACGGCGTGAACTTCCCGCGGGTCCCGGAGGCGGATTTCGAGATCGGAGGGCGGCGCTATGGCGTTTTCGCCCACGACTGGCGGATCGAGCCGCCCTCGGACTGGCTGACCGGGGCGCAGACGGCCATGCCTTTCGCCGCGGGGCGCCCGGCGGGGCCGGAGGCTCCGCTCGGCCAGCCCGAGTTCGAGCGTGCGGTGCGCCAGGCCTTGCGCGACTTCACGCGACCCGACGCCCTGGCGGATGGGCCTCTCCGCGCGGCGCGATTGGTGCGGGACGCCCGGGACGCGGGGGCGCGCGCCTCGGCGCTCCAGGCCCTGCTGAGGGCCGCGGCGGACGATCTCCTCGCGAACCCACGCGATCGCAAGCTCCACGACGCGGTCTGGCGTACCTACTTCGAGCCCCTGGCCACTCAGGAGCTCGCCGCCGAGCGGCTCTCCCTGCCGTTCAGCACCTATCGCCGTCACCTGGCCCGCGGAGTCGATCACATCGCGTGCTGGCTGTGGAATCGCGAAAGGTCTCTCCCGCTCTCCTGAGCCGGTCCTGAGCAGCAAATGGACAGTCCCTGATCTGGCCCTTGAGCAGTTCCCCGTCGCACTCTTCCGGACCCGCCGCCGCGGGCGGCGAATTCGGGAGGTGGACGATGGAACTCTTCGAGATGGGGCGGCTGCTGCACAGCACGGCTGGAATCGTGGCCCTGGCTTCCTTCTGGGTGGCCGCCCTCGCCCACAAGGGGGGAGCGAAACACCGCCGCGCGGGAAGGGTCTATCTCGCTTCCCTGCTCGCCGTGATGACGCTCTCTTCCCTGATGGTGGCCGGGAAAGCCGTGAGCGGCGACCCCGGGATCGCCATCTTCCTCGCCTTCTTGATCTCGATGGTCGGCACCGCGTCCTGGCTGATGTGGTTCTCCATCCGCCGCCGCCGCGAGCCGGAAGCGCTGACCGGCGGCGTCTACCGCGGCCTCGCCTCGTGGCTGATGCTCGCCGGGGGCTCGCTCTTCGTCCTCGGCGCGTCCCGCGGACTGCCGCTGACGATGTTCCTCTCGCTCCTGGGCGTCGGGTTCGGCGCCCACATGTGGAGGCTCGCGTTGGCGCCGGCGCGCGACGGGCGTTGGTGGCTCGCGCACCACATGAACGGGGCCATGCTGAACTTCATCGCCACCCACGACTCGTTCCTGGCTCTCGGCGTCGGCACGGTGGTCCCCGCGCTGCGCCAGGGCCTGCCGCGCATGCTGGTGGCGGTGACCGTGACTATCCTGGGCCTCTCGCTGCGTGTCTGGATGGCACGCCGCCCCGTCGGGGCGTCGGATTCCACTACGCCTTCTGAGGCCGCGGCTCGAACCGGGCCAGTGCCCGCTGGAGGGCCTCCGGCTCGATCGGCTTGACGAGGTGGAGGGCGAATCCGGCCTCTTGCGCGCGTTGCTTGTCCTCGGCCTGACCGTACCCGGTGATGGCCACGAGCACGATGTGCTCGCCGCCCGGCTGCGCGCGGATGCGCCGGGCGACCTCGTAGCCGTCGATCCCCGGCAGGCCGATGTCGAGGAGCACGACCTGCGGCTGCTCACGCTCGGCGATGGCGAGCGCGGTCGTGCCGTCGTGGGCCGTCGTCACGTCGTGTCCCCACATCCCGAGCAGGAGGGACATGCTTTCTCCCGCGTCCTGGTTGTCGTCCACGACGAGAACGCGCAGGCGGCGGGCCTTCCGCGGCGCCGCCGGCCGCCCGCCCACGGGCGGGGGCGACCCCGGTGCCGCGAGCGGGAGCTTCACCACGAATTCGCTGCCCTTGCCCGGGCCTTCGCTGTGGGCGGTGACCGTCCCCCCGTGCAGGGCCACGAGCCGCTCCACCATCGTGAGCCCGATGCCCAGGCCACCCTCCGACCGGTCGAGGCTGCGGTCGCCCTGCACGAAGATGTCGAAGACCCTGGGGATGAGCTCCGGGCTCATTCCCACCCCGTCGTCGCGCACCCGCAGGACCGCGTCGTGGCCCTCGCGCCGCGCTTGTACCCACACGTGGCCGCCCTCCGGCGTGTATTTGGCGCTGTTGCTCAAGAGATTGAGGACGACCTGGACGAGCCGGGTCGTATCCCCCAGGATCGGAGCGCCTTCGCCCTCGAGGTCGACCTCGAGCTTCTGATGACGGTTCTCGTGCAGGGGCCGCGCCGCTTCCACGGCGCGGCTGACGATGGCCCCGAGCTCGACCGCCTCGCGGCGCAGCGTGATCTTGCCGCTGGTGATGCGGCCCACGTCGAGCAGGTCGTCCACGAGGCGGCCCAGGTGGCGCACCTGGCGCTCGATGACCTGGCGCGCCCAGGACGTGGTGGGGTCGGCCTCTGCCTTCACGCCCATGACGGCCACGGCGTTGCGGATGGAAGCGAGCGGGTTGCGCAGCTCGTGGCCGAGCATGGCCAGGAACTCGTTGATCTGCCGGCCTTCCTCTTCCAGCGTCTCCACGCGGCGGCGCTCCGTCAGGTCGCGCGTCACCTTCGTGAATCCCTGCACGACACCGGAGGCGTCGTGCAGGGCGGTGATGACCACGTTGGCCCAGAAACGTGAGCCGTCCTTGCGGATGCGCCACCCCTCGTCCTCGAAGCGCCCGTTCTTGCGGGCCATATCCAGCTCGTGCTCCGGCCATCCCGCGGCGATCCGGTCGGCAGGGTAGAACCGGGAAAAGTGCTGGCCGATGATCTCGGAGGCCTTGTAGCCCTTGATCCTCTCCGCACCCGCATTCCAGCTGGCCACCCGCCCGTCTGGATCGAGCATGAAGATCGCGTAGTCCTGCACGGCCTCGACCATGAGGCGGAAGCGTTCCTCGCTGCGGCGGACGTCCTCTTCGTGGCGGCGGCGCTCCGTGAGGTCGCGCGTGATCTTGGAGAACCCGACGAGCTCTCCGGACGGATCGCGGAGGGCGGTGATCACGACGTTGGCCCAGAAGAGGGTGCCATCCTTGCGGACCCGCCAGCCTTCGTCCTCGAAGCGCCCCTCCGCCCGCGCCGTCTTCAGCTCGTGTGCGGGCCAGCCCCGGGCCAGCGCTTCCTCCGGGTAGAAGATCGAGAAGTGCTTTCCGATGATCTCCCCGGCCTTGTAGAGCTTCAGCCTCTCCGCGCCCGGGTTCCAGCTGGTCACGTAGCCCTCGGGGTCGAGCATGAAGATGGCGTAGTCGTGGACGCTCTCCACCAGCATACGGAAGCGCTGCTCGCTGAGACGGAGCGCCTCGTTCGCGGGCTTGACCTTCGCAGAGTCCGCCATTCCTGATCATTCTGACAGGCCGAGGCCGCGCCGGGGGTCGGTGACGGACCGGTAAGAGAGCGGGCGGGGGCGAGGGCATTCCCTATTGCATTCCCATAGAAGTGGCTCTAGGCTACCTATGGCCACACCATAGGAGGCGGCATGGGTGACAAGCTCGGGGTGCAGCAAGGCACGCTGGCCCTGATGGTCCTGCGGACGCTGGAGAGCATGGGCCCCCTGCACGGCTATGGGATCGCGCGGCGCATCGAGCGGACGAGCGGCGACCTGCTCAGCATCAACTACGGGACTCTCTACCCTGCGCTCCTGAAGCTGGAGCAGGAAGGGTTCGTGGCCGCGGAGTGGGGGCAGTCCGAGAACAACCGCCGGGCCAAGTTCTACCGGCTGACGCGGGCGGGGCGTGCGCAGGTGGAGAAGGAGACGCGCGAATGGCAGCAGACGGCGGCCGTGCTCGCCCGCTTCTTCGCGACGAGGGCCTCGTCGTGAGGCGGCTGCGTGCGCTCGCCGTGCGCGCCCTCTCCTTCTGGGGCCGCGGCCGTTGGGAGAAGGACCTCGACGACGAGCTGGCCAGCCATCTGGAGATGCACGTGGCGGACAACCTCCGCGCGGGCATGACGTCGGAGGAGGCGCGCCGCCACGCCGTCCTCCGGCTCGGGGGCATCGAGCAGACGAAGGAGCTCTACCGCGACCGCCGCCGCTTCCCGTTCGCCGACATGATCGTCCAGGACGGGCACCTGGCCTTGCGCATGATGAGGCGCAGCCCCGCCCTGACCGCGGCGGCCCTCCTCGTGCTCGCCCTCGGCATCGGGGCCAACACCGTGATGTTCAGCGTGGTGAACGCCGTCCTCCTGCGGCCGCTCCCCTATCCGGATCCGGCTCGCCTGCAGCTCGTGCGGCCCCTGGACGAGAACCGGTCGCCACAGCCCGCCGCCCCGCCTGACTACTACACCTTCCGGGAGCGCAACCACGCGTTCGAGTCGCTGTCGGCGTTCTACTCGCGGCCTTTCGATGTCACGGGCCGTGCGGAGCCGGAGCGGATCCGCGCGTTGATCGTGTCGTCGGATTTCTTCCGCACGCTGCGGCTCGCTCCGGCCATCGGCCGCGATTTTCGTCTCCAGGACGAGCGATGGGGCGACCACCGCGTGGTCGTCCTGACCGATGCCTTCTGGCGACGCCGCTACGGGGCCGATCCCGGGATCCTCGGACGCCACATCGTGCTCGACGCCGAGCCGCATGTCGTGGTCGGAATCCTGCCCGCCGGACCGCGCGCGTCCCTCGCCTGGACGTCACAGTTCACCTTCCTCGCAGCGGACGCGCAAGTCGTCGTCCCCCTGTCCTTCGCGCCCGGCGACAACCGGAACTCGCACAACAACTACTTCCTGGCCATGCTCGGTCGCCTCGGGCCGCAGGCCACGCCGGAGGCCGCCGACGCCGACCTCAACCGCGTCAACGACGAGATCACGGTCGCGTACCCCGAGAACCGCGGGACACGCATGCAGTCCCGGCCCCTGCAGGGGGCGCTCGTGGAGGACGTGAGACGCGGGCTCCTCGTCTTGTTCGGGGCCGTCGTTTTCGTGCTGCTCATCGCCTGCGCAGACCTCGGCAACCTGCTCATGGCCCGCGCGGCGGCGCGCCGGCGCGAAATCGCGGTGCGCATCGCCATCGGGGCCAGCCGGCAGCGCGTCCTCGGGCAGCTGCTGACGGAAAGCGTCGTGCTGGCCCTGTGTGGAAGCGCGCTCGCCCTCGTTCTGGCCTGGCTCTCCGTCGGCACCCTCAATTCGCTCAGCCAGGAGGTCCTTCCCCGCAACGAGGACATCCGCATCGACGTCTTCGTCCTGGCCTACACCGCGCTCATGGCGGTGGGCACGGGCATCCTCTTCGGGTTCGCTCCCGCCTGGCGCAGTCTCGACGTCGCACCCGGCGAGGCCCTCCATGAAGGGGCGCGCACGGGAGGCGACGCGCGCGGGCACCGTCTTCGGGGCGCCCTGGTCGCCGCCGAGGTCGCGATGTCGCTGGTGCTGCTCGTGGGCGCGGGGCTGATGCTGAAGAGCATGGCCCACCTCACCGCGGTCGATGCCGGATTCGACCCGCGCGGCGTCCTGACTGTCCAGGTCAGCGTGCCGCGGCGCAAGTACGTCGACGAGGAGCGAGAACGCCGCTTCTCCCCCGACGCCTACACGAAGTCGACGCGGTTCTTTGCGGATGTCCTCGAGCGCGTGCGGGCCTTGCCCGGAGTGGATGCGGCGGGCGCGATCAACGGGTTGCCGCTCATGGGCGAGGTGTGGGGCAAGACCGTGACCCTCTACGATCGGCCCTTGCCCTCCGCCCTGCGAGGCCTGCCGTCGATCCAGTATCGGGTCGTCGCCGGCGATTACTTCCGCGCGCTCGGAGTGCCGATCCTTCGGGGGCGCGCCTTCGCGGACACCGATGCCGCCGACGGCACGAAGGTCGCGATCGTCAATCGCGCGATGGCTCAGCGGCATTGGCCAGACGGGAATCCGATCGGCCGGATCCTCTCCGTCAACCCCCCGATCCGGCTGCTCCCGCCGGGGGCGGTGCCGCCGGAGTACGAGCCGACGCGGTTCACGGTCGTCGGAGTCGTGGCTGACGTGCATTACGACTCGTTGAGCGCGACGCCCGCGCCCGTGGTGTACGTGCCTTTCGCGCAGGGCTCGGAAGGGACGACGACGATGTACCTCGTCGCGCGTGCCCGCAGGAGCCCGCGCGACCTGGCCGCCGCCATCCGCGACCGGATTCGCGAGGTGGACCCCGACGTCCCGGCCTCGAGCATCCTGACCATGGACGACAGGGTGTCCGCTTCTCTGGCGCAGCCGCGGCTGCAGGCGGCGGTCCTGGGTACGTTTGCGCTGCTGGCCCTCGTCCTGGCCGCGGTCGGCACGTATGGGGTGACGTCCTACGCCACGCGCCAGCGCACGCGCGAGGTCGGCATCCGTATGGCCATCGGCGCCAGCTCGCGCGCGATCCTCGCCCTTTTCCTCGGCCGCGGCTTCGCGCTGGTGGGAGCGGGGCTTGCCGCCGGAGTGGTGGGCGCGCTGGCGCTGGCGCGCGCCCTTCGCACGCTGCTGTTCGGGGTGAGCACCCACGACCCCTTCGTGTTCCTCGGCGTCACGGCCATGCTGGCCGCGACCGCGATGCTGGCGGCCTGGATCCCCGCCCGGCGCGCGACGCGCCTCGAGCCGGTCGTGGCGTTGCGGGAAGATTGAACCGGCCCGGCGGAGCGGTGAGAGAATCTCGCCCCATGATCCCCAGATTCGCCGCCCTGGCCCTGCTGGCCGCCCTGCCCGCGCTTGGCGCCGACCACGCGCCGCCCCCCCTGCCCCGCAGCGCCCCGGAAGCCCAGGGAATCCCCTCCCCCGCGATCAAGGCCTTCCTCGAGGCGGCGGAGGCGAAGATCGACGCGCTGCACAGCGTGATGATCCTGCGCCACGGCGTGGTGGTGGCCGAGGGCTGGTGGGCGCCGTACGCGAAGGACGACCCGCACGTGATGTTCTCGCTGAGCAAGAGCTTCACGTCGACGGGCATAGGGCTGGCCGCGGCCGAGGGCAAGCTCACCCTCGACGATCCAGTGCTGCCCTACTTCCCCGAAGACGCGCCCGCGGAGCCGAGCCCGAACCTCAAGGCCATGCGCGTGCGCGACCTCCTGGCCATGTCCACGGGCCAGCACACGGACGACCTGCAGAAGTTCTCGTTCACGGGGCCCGGCGAGGAACGCCTGACCCATGCCTTCCTCACCCTGCCCGTCGCCCACAAGCCGGGCACGCACTTCCTCTACAACACGCCCGCGACCTACATGCTCTCCGCCATCCTCAAGAAGGCGACGGGCACCGATCTCCTCGACTACCTCGGGCCGCGCCTCTTCCAGCCGCTGGGGATCACGAATCCGACCTGGGACAAGAGCCGCGACGGGATCTCGCTGGGCGGGTACGGGCTGAAGATCCGGACGGAAGACATCGCGCGGTTCGGCCAGCTCTACCTGCGCAAGGGCGTCTGGAACGGCAAGCCGATCGTCCCCGCGGCCTGGGTCGCACAGGCCACCGCGCGCCAGACCTCGAACGGGAGCAGCCCCAACAGCGACTGGGAGCAGGGCTACGGGTACCAGTTCTGGCGCTGCCGCCACGGCGCGTTCCGCGGGGACGGCGCCTTCGGGCAGTTCTGCGTCGTGATGCCGGAGCAGGACACCGTGGTCGCCATCACCAGCGGCACGCGCGACCTCCAGGGCGTCCTCGACCTCGTCTGGGAGCACGTCCTCGGTCCGATGAAGCCGGCCGCGCTACCCGCGAATCCCGCGGCGCGGGCGGAGCTCACGAAGAAGCTCGCGGCGCTGAAGCTCGCTCCCCAGGCCGGACGTTCG
>Ga0111538_10001109_pt1 | contig 37750 bp, 29 predicted proteins | sample SoiMethybrSBSTD1_FD_79669 | JGI IMG/M metagenome (GOLD analysis project Ga0111538, IMG submission 79669) | Bulk soil microbial communities from a Populus tree surrounding site in Tennessee, USA - Soil MetaG P. TD hybrid SBSTD1 (version 2)... | ecosystem: Environmental > Terrestrial > Soil >...
CCCCCTTTTGGGATGTTCGCCTACATTGTCAGAAAAGCACGACGCGCTTCTTACGGGGAGAAGATTCCAGATGTAGGTGGGCGATTTTCCTCGGTTTTTGTAAATCGGTGTCCGGGGGATCACAGAGACTACATTGTCTTCGTACGTGCATGTAGACCGGCCAGTTCACACTGGGGTACATGTCGTCGGCCGCGACCGGCCGAAAAAGGCAACGCCGTCGATCCCGGGGAGCGGCGATCGACGGCGTCGCGGGGGGCAGGGGAGCTGGGCGGTCTTCTACAGCAGCTTCGTGTACGCGATGATGTCGGCCTTCTCCTGGTCGGTGAGATCGATGACCGGCGGGTGGCGCGGGTTGGTGCTCGACAGGATGAAGAGCGCCTTGTCGTAGTGCTCCATCAGCTGCTCGAGGGTCTTGGCCGAGTTGTCGTGGAAGTAGGGCGCGGTGTCCTTGGCGCCCCAGACGGTCGGGATCTTGAAGAAGCCCGACTGCTGCGGATTCCCGGTGATGAGCGCGAGACCCGGATCCGGGCTGTTCACCACCTGGACCGAGCCGTCCGGCTTGGTGAACTCGAAGTCGTAGCGCTGGTTGCCCATCGCGTTCAGCTCCGAGACCAGGATGGGGGCGAAGCGACCGCCCTCGACGGCCGGGAACGGGACGATGTTGGCGACCGCGAACCCGGAAAATCCGTTGAGGAAGTCGCCGCTGTGGCACCAGCCGCACTTGGCGGCCGGGTTCTCGCCGACCATGTCCGGATCGGTCTGGTCGTCCGCGATGAAGAAGCGGCGGCCGCGCTTCTCCGAGTCGGTGGTGCCCTGCGGCATCGTGAGCGGCGTGCCGCTGCGGACGAGGTTTCTCAGGTTGCTCCGGTTGAACAGCGTCTGCTGGAAGGCGGCGATGGCGTCGAGCTCGGACTGCACGACGTCGGTGCTCTGCGCGTGGCCGGCGATGGCGCCGCGCGCCTGCTCGGCCAGGTTGGGCGCCCGGCCGTCATACATGAGCACGGGGTCGAGCGCCGGGGTGTTCATGGTGGTCGGGATGCCGCGCGCCAGGATCACGTTGCGCGCCGTCGAGCCGACGATGCGCACGTTCGCCGGCAGCGGCATGTCGACCAGGACGGTCGCGTGCGTGCGGATGCGGTTGAACGTGTTCCCGTCCATCACATCGGCGCCGTCGTGGCGGAACAGCGCACTGGTCGGGGCGTAGCGGAAGCGCCTCTCCACGTCGGCCGGGTTGAGCGTGCCGCTGCCGAAGATCGACGGGTGACACGTGGCGCAGGTGCGGCCGTTGCCGCCGAACGTCTCCAGCGCGAAGAGGATGCCGCCCTCCAGGACCTCACAGTCGCTGCCGGAGTCGCAGGAGCCGTACTCCGCTTCTTCGAGGTCTTCCTGTTCCGTCGAACCGATCGCGGCGCAGCCGCTGGCAACGATGCTCCCTGCGCAGACGAAGAGAATGAGGTCGAGCCGCCGAGTCATGAGGCCTCCTGAGGTGCCGCGCCCAGGAAAGCACGAATCGAACTCGGTTGAGCCGGCTTTCTATGTGTAGGTGTGCGAAATAATTAAGCTATGTTACTGGTGTGGGCTTTCGTACACCCGCTTCATTCCACTTAGCGTGTGCCTGTGTGCTACGAGCCAAGGTCGACGCCCACGTTTCGCGCCAGGCGAGCACAGGAAATGCGCCGGGCGTCACGATTCATACGGCGCCGCCCGCTGTTCGGTCAGCCGTGGCGCTCGAGGACGCAGAAGGTGAAGTCGTCCTCCTGCGGCCGGTCGGCGCGCGCCACGTCGACGTCGCGGACGATCCGCTCGACCGCCTGCTCGAGCGGCATGGCGCGGACCTCGCGCATGACGTTGACGAAGCGGCGGAAGCCGAGCGGCCGCCCGCCGGAGACCTGGGTCTCGATGATGCCGTCCGTCGTGATGACCAGGCGGTCGCCGGGGCCGAGGACCGCATTGCGCTCGCCGATCTCGAGGCGCTCGCCGCTGCCCAGCGGCGTGCCGCTCGCGCCGATGACCATGTGGTTGCCGTCCGGCCCCATCAGCAGCGCCGGCAGGCCGCCGAGGCCGTAGATCACCACCTCGCCGCTGTTCTGGTCGATCACGACCGCGGTCATGGTCATGGTCGCCTTGCCCTTGCAGCGGAGCAGCACCTCGCGGTTGACCCGCGCCAGGCGCTGGGTCACCGACTCGTCCGGGTTGTCGGCCTGGACCGACAGCCCCATCGCCACCGCCGCGGTCACCATCGCGGGACCGGCGCCGTGGCCGGTCACGTCGGCCACGATGATCCACAGCCGACCCCGGCCGAGGTCCTCGTACCACCACCAGTCGCCGCTGCACTTCTCGGCGCCCCGGTAGAACCCGATGAGGTCGCAGATGCCGTTCGAGAAGCGCTGCGCCTCCGGCAGGAACCAGGCCTGCACCGCCGCGGTGATCTCGAACTCCTTCTCCACCGTCGCGAGCCGGGCCAGCTTCTGCAGCCGATCGATGCGCGCCTGCTGGTAGCGGTAGATGCCGAACAGGATCCCGAGCAGCGTCACGCCATAGGCGGTGTAGGCCCACCAGGTCCGCCAGAGCGGCGGCGCCACCACGATGGCGAGCGCGACCGGCTTGCTCTCCACGCCGTGGCGGTTGCGGGCCCGGAGCAAGAGGGTGTAGTCGCCGTCGTCGAGGCCGGCGAGGCTCACGGACGAGTCGGTCTTCAGCCAGCGGTCGCTGGCGCCCTCCATCTTGTACTCGAACTGCAGCCGGTCGCTGCCGGAGAAGGTCAGGGCGGCGAACTGCACGGTGACGGTCGCCTCGTCGTAATCGAGCGAGACCTCTCGGATCGAATCGGGCGAATGCTCCTGCGAGTACGGCTCGCCCAGCACGTCGATCGCGGTCACCACCGGCGCCGGCGAGTACTTGTCGATGTCGACCTCTTGCGGCTGGAAGACGGTGATGCCCTTCAGGCCGCCGAAGGCGATGCGCCCGTCGTCGAACCGGGTGGCGGCGTTGATCGTGAGCTCGTTCGAGTGCAGCCCGTCGGCGGCGGTGAAGATGTGGGCTTGCTCGGTCTTCGGATCGAAGCGGGCGACCCCGGCGATGGAGCTGATCCAGAGCTTGCCGGCGTTGTCCCCCTGCACCGCGTAGAGCGTGTCGCTCGGCATTCCCTGTTGCCGGCGGTATTCCTTGAACTTGCCGCTCTTGCGGTCGAGCTTCTTGAGACCGCCGCCGTAGGTGGCGAGCCAGATCGTCTGGTCGCCGTCGAACAGGAAGTCGACGACCGCGTTGTCGGACTGGTTGCTGGCGTCCGCCGACGGCGTGAACAGCTGGACTGCGCCGGTGTCGAGGTGGACGCTGATGAGCCCCTTGTCTGCGGAGCCGAACCAGAGGACGTTGTCCTCCTTCGGATCCTCCTTGATCATGTAGACGCCCATCCCTTCGATCTGGAGGTCGGTGGAGAACTGTTGCTTGGCGCGATCGAAGCGCTGCGGGAGGCCGCCGAGCGTCCCGATCCAGAGGTTTCCCGACCGGTCCTCGTAGAGGCTCGTGATGATCTCCTCGCCGACGCTCTTGGGATCGGCCGGATCGTGCTGGTACAGGGTCCAGCGGTTCTTGGAGCCCGCATCGAGCCGGTACAGCCCCTGGCCCATCGAGCCGGCCCACACCGTGCCCTTGCTGTCGACCAGGACGGCGGTGAGCCGCGCCGGCATCTTGTAGCAGGTCCCGTCGAACACCTTCTTGCCGCGCCAGCGGCACAGGGAGCCGTCGAGCGTGACGAACCAGAGGTCCTGCCCCTTGTGGTACAGGTCCGCGACGTTGGACGGGAACTTGTAGGCCTTGAAGTTGCCGGATCCGGCGGCGATCAACGCCACACCGAGGGTCTCCGTGCCGACCCAGATCACCCCGGCGGCGTCCTGAAAAAAGGTCGTCGGTTTGTCCGGCACCGATCTCGGATCGTCCGGATCGACCGGCTGGCGGTCGAACGCGCCGGACGCCGGATCCAGGATCTGCACCGCTCCGCCGGTGCCGACCCAGATCTGGCCGCTCTTGTCCTCGAAGACCGCCGTGACGTCGTCGCTCTGCAGGCGCTCCCAGTTGGCCGGATCCGCCGTGTAGATCTGGACCTTCTTGCTGTCCGGCGCATAGCGAACCAGCCCGGCGCCGCCAGTCCCGATCCAGAGGTTCCCTTTCCGGTCGCGGGTGAGCGCGGTGATGACGGCGGTGGCGAGCTTCTCGTCGTCGGCGAACATCGGCTCCGGCGTCTCCTTGCCGGCGGCGATGCGGAACAGGCCCTGGGAGGTGCCGACCCAGGCGGTCCCGTCGGCGTCGACGTGGATCGCCCCGACCGACGGATCGATGCCGTCCTCGGTCGACCAGGAGCGGAACTTGCCGGTCGCCGGGTCGAGAAGGTTGACGCCGCCGCCGACGGTCCCGATCCACAGCCGTCCGTCGGGCCCCTCCGCCAGCGCCGAGATGATCGGCGCGGTGAGGCTGCCCGGCTTGTCGGAGGCGGCGAAGCGCTCGAAGGTCCTGGACTCGCGGTTGAGCCGGTTGAGGCCCTCCTGCGTGCCCACCCACAGCGTCCCGTCCTTGGCGACCAGGAGCCGGTTGATGAACGAGCTGCTGAGGCTGTTGGCTTGCCCGGGGACGTGACGGAACACCACGAACCGCTGGCCGTCGTAGCGCGCGACACCGTCCTGGGTCCCGAGCCACACGAAGCCGGTCTTGTCCTGCGCGATCGACGCGACGTTGTTCTGCGGCAGCCCGGCCTCACGCCCCAGGTTCTGTGTGCGCAACTTGGGCCGCAGCGTCGAGGTCTGCGGTTCGATGGTGACGGTCGAGATCGCCGCCGGGCCCTGCTCGGTCTCGTCTCCCTGCGCCCATGCGGCGGCCGCGGTCGCGACCAGGTACGTCACAGCCGCGGTCGCAGCTGGCTTGAAACGGATCATCGGCACTGCTCCCCCTTGGAGCTGGCACCGATGGTAGCGGCGGACCGGGCCGCTGGGAAGCGCACCTCGGCCGTAGCATCCTGCGACTTCTTCGCTCGTCCTTCGCGTGCGCAGGACTGATCGGTTTGCTCCTCGCGGGGGATCCCTCCGGTCGGCGCCGCCCGGCTGGCTCGAGCGCGCGGCAGTGGCCTTACGCTGCTGTACGCCCCGCGGGGCCATGTGGGTCCACGAAATAGCGCGGCGAATCTTCGACAGCTGCGGTGCCCTGGCCGATGGGGTAAGATTCGAGAAATCCTCTTCCCTTCTTGCGAACGAATGGGTACGAACAACCAGAGGCGTCATCGGTTGGCTGGTCTTCTGGTGACGTGTTTGGCGGCCGGCGGCTGCTACGACCCGCCCGCCGTCCCGGACGCGGGGAGCGCCGAGCTCGAGTGTGAGCCGAACCAGGGCGCAGCCGAGCCTTTCGAGATGGCGGTGGGACTCGAGTCGGAGGACAGCGAATTCGTCGAGCTCTCGGACAATGACTCGATGGGGATCGTGCGCGGCGCTCAGGGCCTGTACATGCTCACCCCGAAGCTCCGCGCCTACCTGACCTTTCCCGAGGACGACATCTGTCTCGACTGCGTCGCGAGCGTCGGCCCGGCTGGCTCGTTCGAGGGCATCAGGCAGTCGGGCAGCGTTCCCTACTCGAGAGTCTCGAGCACCTCGTTCGAGACCTCCTGGTTCCTCGTCCTCGGCAGCGGACCCGAGCTGATCTCCAGCCTCGACGGCGCAGACGTCGTCGTGGCGATCGGCTGCGAGGGCCACGGATTTTCGGGCGAGATCGAGCGCACGGTCCGCTTGTTCGCCCCGCCGGAATCTCAGTAGCTGAGTCTCGAGATGCGGTTCGGCCGAAACATGGTGTGGGGCCTGCTCTGCGCGGCGACCTCGTTCTCCGCCGCGTGTACTCCGTGTAAAGACGACGCGCTCGACTGCGAGGACGGCAACGAGTTTTCGCTTGCCGAGGACTGCGAGCTCAGCGGCCCGCTCGAGGTGGAGCTCGGCCAGGGCCAGGACGAGTTTTCTCCGCTGGCTCCTCTGCAGGAACCCACGCTCTACGAGGGCCCCCAGGGCGGCCACCACTTCTGGCTGGCGCTTCGCGTGGACAATCCGGACCTCGACTATCCGCTCATTCAAGTCGTCTGGGACGCCGAGGTCTTCGACGAGGATCGCTGCGCAGACGAACCGGAGTGCGATCCGTGGATTGGCACCGGCCACCGCGAGCTGACGCTGGGGCCGGAGCTTCCGATCACCGACGACGGCATCGTCGAGCAAACGTCGCTCCTGCTGGTGATTTCCATCTGGCCGGTCGACGTGGAGCGACGCCTCCGGTTGTACGCCCTCGACGAGTGCGGGCGCGAAGCGACGATCGAACACGACCTCGAGCCGGAAGCATTGTGGTAACGATGGAGCGATGGACTTTTCCTACACGGCGGCGCAAAAAGAACTCTACGACCGGGTGCTGCGGTTCGCCCGCGAGCAGCTGAACCACGGGGTCCTGGAACGAGACCGCGAGCGTCGCTTCCCCAAGAAGGAATGGCGGCTGTGCGGTGAGTTCGGGCTCCTGGGGCTCTGTGTCCCCGAGAAGTACGGCGGCATGGGCCTCGACCACCTGTCGACAGCGCTGGCGCTGGAGGCGCTCGGACGGGGGTGCCAGGACATGGGGCTGGTGTTCGCTCTCTCGGCCCATCAGCTGGCCTGCTCGCGCCCGATCGTCGACGGCGGCAGCGAGGAGCTGAAGCAGCGCGTGCTCCCCAAGCTGTGCTCGGGGGAATGGATCGCTGCGAACGCGATCACCGAGGGGGAGGCCGGCTCGGACGTGTTCATGCTCAAGACCCGCTCCGAGCCGGTCGGGGACGGGTATCGCCTCACCGGGGCCAAGTCGTACGCCAGTAACGGCCCGGTCGCGGACGTCTTTCTGGTCTACGCCAACAGCGCCCCGGAGAAAGGCTATCTCGGCATCGACGCCTTCGTCGTCACTCGCGACATGCCGGGGGTCACGGTGGGCCAGCCGATCGACAAGATGGGCCTGCACACCTGCCTCACCTCATCGGTGTACCTGAGCGACGTCGAGGTGTCGGCCGGTCAGCGCCTCGGCGCCCCCTGCGGCGGGGCCGCGCTGTTCACCGACTCGATGATGTGGGAACGGAGCTGCCTGTTCGCCGGCTACGTCGGAGCGATGGAACGACAGCTCGAGGCCGTCGCCGAATACGCGGCGCAGCGCAAACAGGGGCGCCGCCCCATCGGCCGCTACCAGGCGATCTCGCACCGCGTGGCCGACATGAAGCTGCGCCTCGAATCGGCGCGCTGGCTCCTGTACCGCGCCTGCTGGCTGCGCGACCAGGGCGAGGACGCCGTGCTCGAGGTGGCGCTGTCCAAGCTGGCCGCCAGCGAAGGGGCGGTGCAGGGCGGCCTCGACGCCGTGCAGATCTTCGGCTCGGTCGGTTACTCCAGCGAGTTCTCCATCGAGCGCATGCTGCGCGACGCGGTTCCCAGCACCATCTTCTCCGGTACCTCGGAGATCCAGCGCAACCTCATCGCCAGCCGGTTGGGGCTGTAGCCGGGTTGCAGCGGGCAGTTCCTGCTCCGCGCGGCGCGGACTAGCCACCGCTCTCGGACGGCGGAGCCCACTGGTGCAGGACGCCGTCCCGGCTCAGCGACTCGATGTCGGCCTGCGAGTAACCGAGCCCGCCGACCACCTCTGACGTGTGCTCGCCGAGGCGAGGCGGGTAGCGCCGGATCGTCGCCGGCGACTCGGTGAGTTTCAGCGGACAGCCGGGCACCCGGAGCCCCGGCACCTGGGGATGCTCGATCGGGATGAACAGATCGCGGGCGGCCACCTGCGGGTCGTTGACGACCTCGGCGACGTCGTTCAGCTTCGCGCTCGGAACCCCCGCCTGGTTGAAGGCCTCGACCCACTCGTTCGCCGTGCGGGTCGCGAAGATGTCGCCGAGCATGCGGTTCAGCTCGTCGCGGTTCTCGACCCGCCTGGGATTGGAGCTGAACCGAGGGTCCTCGGCGAGCTCCGGTCGGCCGACCACCTCGCAGGTCGCCTTCCAGATCCTCGGCGTCGCCGCCGCCAGGACGAACTCTCCGTCGGAGGCGAAGAACACGTTCGACGGGACGATGTTGGGGTGGTGGGCGCCGTGCTTGCTGGGCACCCGGCCGGTCGCCAGGTAGCTGGTGCCGTGGTAGCTCATCATCTGCACGATTGATTCGAGCAGCGACGCCTCGACGAACTGTCCGCGCCCGGTCTGCTGTTTCTGATAGAGCGCGGTTGCGATGGTCCCGTAGGCCTGGATGCCGGCGAACAGGTCGACGACCGAGTAGCCGACTCGAACCGACGGGCGGTCGACCTCCCCGGTCATGTTCATGAGTCCGCCGTGGGCCTGGAGGATGACGTCGTATCCCGCCCGCGAGGCCAGGGGGCCGGTGCGGCCGAACGCCGACACCGAGCAGTAGATGATCTCCGGGTTCACCTCCGCCACCCGCTGGTAGCTCAGTCCCAACCGATCGATGGTTCCGGTGCGGAACGACTCGACGAAGACGTCGGCCTTCTCGATCAGCTGGAGCGCGATCTCCTGGCCGCGTTCCTTCTTCAGGTTGATCGAGACGCTGCGCTTGTTCCGGTTGAAGGTCAGATAGGTACAGCCTTCGCCGTTCCACTCGGGGGCGAAGCCGCGCGCGTGATCGCCGAGCCCGGGAGGCTCGATCTTGATCACGTCTGCCCCCATGTCTCCGAGGAGCATGGTGGCGAGAGGCCCGGCGAGGGCTTGCGAGACGTCGACGACCGTGATGCCTTCGAAGGCGGACATCGCGGGCTAGGCCGGCCAGAACGTCGGCGGGACGTTCTTGTAGTTCCTGGTCAAGTCGACGACGGTGGTGTCGGTCGTCGCCGGCTCGGCGCCCGCATCGATCCCGACCATCCTCCGCTCCATCGCCGACCACAGGCGATCGCGCGCCGCGAGCGAGGCCATGGCGCCGCGTCGGATCGCCGCCTGGGTCTCCTCGCTGGTGGCGAACTTCGCGATCGACTCGTCGAGCATGCTCGCGTGTTCGACGTCGTGCTCGACGTGCAGGATGAAGAACTCGATCTCCTCGTCGGTGAAGCCGGAGAGCCGCAAGCCGGTGACGATGGGCGGGAACATGAAGGTGATGGCGTACTCGTGGGCCGGGCCGATGGCGCCGAGGCCGACGAGAAATTCCTCGTCTCTGCACATCCGCATGTGCGACGTGACCAGATCGACCGTCGCCTCGTCGAGCGGCGAGCTGAGCAGGACCGCGTCGTCGGCGCTTCCCTGGCAGGCGCGAAAGAACCGGCGAAACAGCTCCGGGTGACTGTCGCCGGCGGCGTCCTCGCCGTATTCGTCCAGCAGGATCTTGCCCACCACCAGCTTGGCGTTCATGTCGAACGTGTTGAGGAGCAGCTCCTCCATGTAGGGGATGAAGAAGTGGACGTGGGGGTAGAGCTGCCGCGCGAAGCCGCGCCAGGCAGCCTTGGAAAACGCGCGGGTCGACACCGTCGTGAGAAAGCTGTGCTTGACGGCGACGTGCGCGGCCACCTCTTCGTTCAGCGCCTTGACGAATTGTCGAGAGTTCAGCAACTCTGCCTCCTGTCCCGGCCCGGGATCGCTTCGTTATACCAAGCCGGTGTAGCGCGCAGATAGGTATGCCTCCAGGTCTGGCGCGGCGGGGCTGGCTCGAAGCGCCTGGATCCAGGCCTCGCGCTCGAATGCGATGACGGCGATATCCCAGGTGCAGCCGACGACCCCGCCCTCGACCGGCGCGAACCCGTCGAATTCGTCGCGCCGCCCGCGAAAGAGGAAATGATTGAGCTCGTAGAGCTCGGCCCACCAGCTGACGAACACGAAGGACGCGGCCTTTCCGTGGTGGGCGCCGAGAATACCGACACCGTGGCGGTGTGATCCGGTCGCAGGCGCCGGCAGAAGGTCCGCGGCGATCCGCTTGGCCGCGGTCACCAGGCCCTCGGGTGGCTCGGGTGCCCACGCCGAGATCCCGTAGACCTTGAGTCGCCAGCCCTGGTGCTTCCACTCGTCGAGATAGCGAACGGAACGGGGCTGGTACTCATCCATCCTGAACGCCTCCCTTCACCCGACATGTTACCGTGTCCGTGAAATGAAGATTATCAACGTCGAACCGATCGCTCTGGCCATTCCTTTCCAACCGATGGACCCGCCGAGCATCTGGGGAGGAGACGCCAGCAAGCAGCTCCTCGTCCGCATCGACACCGACGAAGGCATCACCGGCTGGGGAGAGGCGTTCTCGGTGTTCTCGTCGAGGGCCGTCGCCGCCGTGATCTCCGATCTGGTCAAGTACCTGGTGATCGGCGCGTCGCCGCTGGAGATCCCCGCGCTCCTCGACCGGGTTTCGCGTATCACGATGTTGCTGGGGCGCAGCGGCATCGCGATGGCCGCGCTCAGCGGCATCGAGCTCGCCCTGTGGGACATCGCCGGAAAGGCCAAGGGCGTTCCGGTCCACAAGCTGCTCGGCGAGAAGCGCGATTCGCGGGTCGCCGGCTACGCCAGCCTGCTCCGCTACGGGACCGCGAAGCAGGCCGCCGATGCCTCGGCCCGGTGGGTCGAGGCCGGCTTCCGCGGGGTCAAGCTGCACCAGGCCGACACCGAGTCGGTGCGCGAGACGCGGGCGGCGATCGGCTCGGAGCTGCCGCTCATGCTCGACTCCAACTGTCCGTGGACCGTCGACGAGGCCATCAAGGTGGGCCGCGAGCTCGAGGCCTGTCGCCTCGAGTGGTTCGAGGAACCGGTGTGGCCGCCGGAGGACCTCGAGGGACTTGCCAGGCTGCGCGGCGCCATCGGGATCCCGATCGCCGCCGGCGAAAACGAGGGATCGCTCACCGCGCTGCGACGGATGGCGACCAGCGGGGCGGTCGATGTGCTGCAGCCGGGAATCACCCGCATGGGGGGGATCGGCCCGCTGCGCCAGGCGGCCGCGCTGGCGGCCGAGCTCGGACTGAAGCTGGCTCCCCACTCCATGCACTTCGGCCCCGGACTGGCGGCCATGCTCCACGTCGCCGCGGTGACCCCGAGCATCGAGTGGATCGAGATCTTCGGGGCGCAGCTCGAGACCTCCTTCGTCACGGAGCCGATCACCCACGAGGATGGCTGGTACCAGGCGCCGACCGGGGACGGGCTCGGCGTCACCATCGACCAGGACGTCCTGCGCCGTTTTGCAGTGTAGCGGCCCCGGAAGGGGCGACAGTGGCGGTGAAGGGGCCCAAGGTGGGCAAGTCTCCCATCATCGTGATGGCGCGCGCGGTTCGCCGCTCGAAGTGGGCGTCGAAGGTCGTTCGGGTCGCCGGTTCAGCTCGCGGCGGTCGAGGCGAGGCTGTGACCGCCCGCCCGGCGCGTCTCCTGAATGGTCCGGAAGCTCATTGCTTGACACCGAACCATCTGCGAGATAATCGCCGAAAGCGTCGCCAATTTTCGGAAGGCGCCTCGTAATTTCCAGGGGGACCAAATCATGGCTTTGAATCGACTCACCCAGCTCAGCCTAGTGTGTGCGGTGTTCGCCTTCGGATGTGGCGACGACGACGGGTCGAGTGACGGCGACAACCCCGTCGTCGACTCGGCGCCGGACGACTTCGACTCGTCGACCGCCGCCCCCACGCAGACCGGCCGCATCGTCATGGCCGCGACCACCTTTCAAGGGTTCGAGGCCCGTGGAGAGGGCCTCCTGCTGATCGTCGACGTGAGAAACGTCGATGAGCGCGTACCGCCTGCCTACGAGGAGGCGGTCGGCTCGCCGTTCGGCTGCAAGGCCACCGAGCTCACCCCCGAGCAGAACGCGACGCCGCCGGTCGACTTCGGCACCCTCGACTTCACGATCACCGACGGTCCGGCGTTCCCGCCCTGCAACTGGGTCGAGGGCGTGGGCTACGCCTGCGTCGGAGCAGCCGGCGCGGGCGGCGACATCACGGTCGTGAACTCGGGCAACGGCGTCTACGAGATCAGCAACGACGCGGTGACCTTCGGCGCCGACCAGGTGGGTCGCACGGTGAAGATCGTGGGGGCGACGGATCCGCGCTTCGGCGCCGGTCTCTTCCCCGTCGTGGATAACGCGGGCGGCGGCGAACACGTCCTCCGCTTCGTCGGCGTCCCCGGGATCACCGATGACGAACTGGGCACCAGCGCGATGTACCAGGTGCTCGCCGGCTTCGGTCCGGCCCTGCAGACCGACCCGGTCCCCGACGACGCCCGCGTCATGGCTCACCTCACGGCCGGCGGCGACGGCACCTTCACCGACTTCGACCTCGACGCGAACATCGGTGACTCCTTCACCATCGACGACGCCAGCGCTGCCATCCTGAGCGACCTGCCTCTCGACGGGTCGGCGTTCAGCGTCTCGTGCGAAGGCGACGGCGGAGACTGCGGTCAGTCCATGGCCAACGCCCTCATCGTCGTGACCACCGACGGTGACATCACGGGGCTTCCTCCGTTCGCGCTGCCGCCGCCGGCGACCAAGGCGGTCCAGATGGTGTGCCTGCAGCCCGGTGGCGGCACGATCAACGTTCCGGCCGCGGCCTCGGCCTATCTCATGGACTCCGGCGCGACCCGGCTCCGGGCCCTCTTCGTGCGCGCCAACGTCCTCAGCGTGACGCAGCCTGACGCTGCCCTGGACATGGGCGCCGGTCACGCGCTGGCCGGCTTCACCACGCCGTAGGTCCTCGGCACCTCGGACGCATCGAGGCCGCGCGCTCCGGCGCGCGGCCTTTTTTTATTCCCCCGTTCAGCCCGCCGGCAGCGCTCGGACTCGTTCAGCCCGTGGCGCTCGGCGCCTGCGTTCCTTGGATCCGCTCGATCAGCGCGGTGATCCGCGCGATGCTGCTGAACTCGTCGGGCTGCACGTCGTCGGGCAGGCGGAGGCTGAAGGTCCGCTCGACGAAGATACGCAGCGATACCATCGAGATCGAGTCGATGATTCCCAGCGCCAGGAGGTTCGTCGACGATGTCAGTTCGTCGTTGTTCGGGTCACCGAGGAGCTCGGTCGTGACGAATTCGCGGAGTTTGCCTTCGATTTCTTGTCGCTGGCTCATTCTGCTATTCCCTCGGCTGGTTCGCGAGTTGTTGCAGCTCTAGGCGATCGACCTTGCCATTCCGTGTGCGCGGAAGCTGCGGTAACCAGCGCACAGCGTCGATGATCATACTGCGCGGCAGCCTTGCCGCGCAATGTGTCTTGAGCGCGATGATGCCCGGAGGTTCCCCGGTGGCGACGAGGAAGGCGAACAGCTTCACTTTCAATCCCTGACCGCCGACCACGACAGCCGCCTCGCGGACGCCGGGATGGGCGAGCAGACAGGCCTCGACTTCACCGGCCTCGATGCGGTGTCCTCGCACCTTGAGCATCTGATCCCGGCGTCCAACGTAGTCGAAGTTCTCGTCGTCGATACGGCGTACCAGATCGCCTGTCGGGTAGGGGCGGTCGCCTTGCGGCGGGTGTCCCCAGTATCCCAGCATCACGGTCGGGCCACTGACCCAGAGCTCTCCCTCCTGGCCGACCTCGGCTTCGGCGCCCGCGTCCGTGACCGCCCATACCCGGTCGCCACAGGTCGCCTTTCCGATGGGGACTGGACGGGTTCTCTCGGGGTCGATGTCACCGACCGTCAAGGCGGTACAGACGTTGGTCTCCGTGGGGCCGTAGAGGTTGTGCATCGGCAGCGCGGGCCAGCGCCCGCGCAGCGTGCGGACGTACTGAATCGGAAACGGCTCGCCGGCGAACAGGAGATGACGGAGCGGAAGCGGCTCGACCTGGAGCAGATCCCCTTGTTCCATCATCAAGACGAGAACCGAGGGAACCGAGTACCAGATGGTGATGCGTTCGCCGGTGAGAAACTGGACCAAGAGGCTCGGCGCGTAGGCCGAGCCTTCGGGCACGATGCAAACGCAAGCACCGACCGAGAAGGCCGCGTAGAGGTCGAGGACCGAGAGGTCGAAGTGAAACGGTGCGTGGTTGGAGAAGCGGTCGTCCGCGCGAGCGTCGACGAACGCAACTGCCCAGTCGACGAAGGCGAGCGCGTTTCGATGACTGATCGAGACGCCTTTGGGCTTCCCCGTCGAACCTGAGGTATAGAGGATATAGGCGAGATCGTTCGGGGTGGCCGAGCTCGTTCCCTCGGGTCCCGTTCGCACTGGCTCGCCGTTGAATCGAAGTTCGTCACCGCTGTCGTCCAGAGTCACGCGGCGACAATCGGCGGCGTCCGTTTCCGCCAGTCGTGCGCTCCGCTCCGGTGTCGTGACGACGCAGGCCATGGCGCAGTCGGTGATGATGGCAGCGGCACGAACCCCGGGGCTCTGCGGATCGATGGGCACGTAGGCAGCACCGAGGCGAAGAGCACCCTGCATCGCGGCGACGGCGCCGGCCGACTTGTCGAGCCACACCCCGACCCGATCACCGGGCTTCACGCCGGCATTCTCGAGCGCCGCGGCGGCCTCGTCAGCCATGCGGTCGAGCTGGCCGTAGGTGACCTCCCTGCGGCTGACCCGGAGTGCTGGAGCCGCGGGATTCCGCCCGGCAGCGTTCCGCAAGAGCTCGTCTAGTCGCCTCGTCGCGCTCACAAGTCTCGATGTTACTCGCGCCCCCGGTCCCGAGAACAGTGGTCAGGGCGCCGCGCGGGTGCGAGCTTTTCGCGACGCCGCCAGGGCGTGTAGGACGGTATGCGAGATCGGCGTCGGGCAGCCGCCAGGTCCGCAGTTTGTCGGGTCGAAAGCTGGAATTGCGCGGCGTCCCGGGAGATCCTGCGGTCGAGGGGAGGGACGCGCCGTGGCCCAGTCAATCGCCGATCGCATATTGCGCAAGATGTATCGGGCGCGGTGGCCGCTCGCCGTTATCGCGCTGGGCTCCTGCGTCGGGCTCCTGGTCCTGGGCATGTCCAGAATCATGGAGTTCTCCAAGCAAGTCGACTCCCTCGCGGAGAAGAAGCCGGAGAAAACTCAACCCAGGATCTTCGACGCCCGCGTCGATCTCTGGTTCAGCCAGTCCGATCCCGCCCTCAAGACCTACTACCTGGTCGAGGACAAGTTCATCCCCGAGGACATGGTCGTCGTCGCGTTCGAAGAGCGCGAGGATCCGTGGGGGGTTTTCGGCGAACGCCCGCTGGCGATGATCGATCGCCTGACCAAGGAGATAAAGCAGGTCCCGTACGTGCGGCACGTACGGAGCCTCACCGCAGCTCCGTGGATTCGCTCGGGTGAGGTGGCGCCCGGCGAGCAGGGCCTGCTGGTCACCGACCTGTTCGAGAACGAACCGAGCACCTATTCACGCGACGATCGGCTGAGGCGAATGATCGCCGTCCTCGGCGCCCGCCGCGCGGCCATGAGAGCCGGAGAAGACGAGGTCCGTCGCGTCCTCGGACCGAAGGCGAACTTCGACGACTACATCGGCGATCCGATGCTGATGGACGGGATCGTCACCAAGGACGGTCGAGTCGCGGCGATCCAGGTTCTGATCCTCCGCGCGAAGGTCAGCCCGGAAAAGCAGAAGGAGACGTTTGGCGATGATCCGCACGCCGGAACGGTCGGCACCGGCATGCACCAGAACGAGTCGCAGTGGGTGGCGCTGGACGGAATCAACCAGGCTCTGAGCCACGAAAAGGACTACAAGTTCCACATCGCCGGTGTGCCGGTCCGGCAGCGAAATTTCTTCGACGTCGGCATGGCCGACATGGTGTGGGTGGGCGTCCTCTTCCTGTTCCTGTCGCTGACGCTCTTTGTCCTCTATCGGAAGAAGAGCGCAGTCGCCATACCGCTCCTCGTCATCATGTCGGCGTTGATCGGCACGATGGGCACGGCCTTTTTCATGGGCTACGTGCTCAACAACGCCACCGGGGTGATCCCTCAGGTCATCACCGCCGTCGGCGTTGGAGACGCCGTGCACCTGGTCACAGCCTACTTCATGCTGAGGCCGCGCTTCAGCGACAAGCGTGACCTGATCGTCTCCGTGATCAAGCACAATGCGCTCCCCGTCGTTTTCACGTCGGCGACGACAGCGGTTGGCTTCTTCTCGGTCACCTCGACGGCGTCCATCGTTCCGATCCAGGAGTTCGGTACCATCGGCGGTATCGGCGTCATCTTCGCCAACATCGTCTCGTTCATGGTGGTGCCGGCGTTTCTCTCGCTCATCCCGCTGCGCGACAAGAAGAAGAAGTATTACGGGCCGCTGATCGGAGAGCAGACGGCACAGGTCGCGGACATGGACGACAAGGAGGAGGCTGAAATCCGCCGCCTCATCAGGCTCGCCGTCGAGACCGGCGACGCGGCCGGCATCATCGCGAAAGAGGTCAAGGAGCGCAGCGAGCGCCTGAAGCAGGCAGACACGGTCGTCGAGGCGGACACGAAGCCGCGAAAGACCGGCGATCCCGAAGACTTCGACCACACCTTGCCACACTGGTCGAACAAGGTGGTGAGCTTCGCAATACACCGGCGCAAGGAGATCTTGATCGTGACCGCGGTCGTGGTCGCCATCGCGGTCGTCGGCGTGAGCAAGCTCGAGCTCAACAACGATGCGCGCGCGTGGTTTGCCAAGGACAACAAGGTCACACAGGACATCTACTGGATCGAGGACAACTACGGCGGCATCGGTGACGTGGACCTCCTCTTCGAGGCGCCGCCGAGGAAGGAGGACCCGAAGCAGGTCCTGGTTCGCCAGGCGAGGATCCAGGAGCTCGAGATAAGGGAGCTTCTGCACCCGCAGCCCACCGCGACCGACAAGCCCACCGCTACCGAGGAGCCCGGCGAGCCCGGCGCGACCGGCGAGCCCGGCGCGACCGGTGAGCCCGGCGCGACCGGTGAGCCCGGCGCGACCGACGACCTCGACGCGCTCGACGCGCTCGACGCGCCCGGCGCAGCCGCCAAGCCCGGCGCGGCCGCCAAGCCCGGCGCGGCCGCCAAGCCTGGCGCGGCCGCCAAGCCCGGCGCGGCCGCCAAGCCCGGCGCGGCCGCCAAGCCCGGCGCGACCGACGAACCCGCTGCCGACGACGTGGCCGCGACCGGCGAACCCGGGGCGACCGGCGAACCCGGCGAACCTGACGACACCGCTGCGCAGGGCAGCGCGGTCGCCGGCGCGGGAGGACCTCTGTCCGACCAGGAGCGGGAAGAGCTGGAACGACTGCGTGCGGCGGAGGGGGACTACCAGCGGAGGCGCATCGCCACCTCGTACGCCTTCCTGAGCGCGGTGGACGCATTCGACCGACGGCTGCGCCAGGAAATGGCCGATCCGCGCTCACCCCTCAAGGTGTTCCGGAAGCTCGACAGCGGTCTGGACATCCTGCGAAAGCTCAACCAGGTCCTGAACGACGACCGCGCTGACTTCTACCGGATTCCCAACGACGGCGACGTCAGCCCCCAGGCTCGCACGACGAGGGTGCTGTACGACGACGTCAGCGAGGAAGCGACGCTCGTCCCGAAACAGACCGCGTCGTCGCTCGCCGCGCAGTACTACCTGCAATACGAGAACGGCGCAAAGCCTGTCGACAGTCTGTCGAGGTTCATCAGCCCGGACCGGCTCATGTTCCGCATCGCGGTTCGTGCCGAGCATGGGAACTCACGCGACCACATGAAGGCCTATGCGCGTGTTCGCGAGATTCTCAGGTCCGAATTTCCCCAGCTGATCGGCACCCCCGAGCAGGTGGAGAAGGGCGAAGCGCTGTCGTCGATGGAGATGACCGGCAACTACTACCTGCTGGCGACGCTGGAGCAGGTCTTGATCACCATCCTGATGAAGTCCATGGCGTGGACTCTGGCGATCATCTCGCTGATGCTGATCTTCATCTATCGATCGATCAAGATCGCGATCCTCAGCGTCGTGCCGAACGTCCTGCCGCTGGCGCTCCCCCTCGCCATGCTCGGTTTCACCGGCGTCTACATGGACGGTCCGGTGGTCCTGGTTCTAGCCGTCGCATATGGTGTCGTCGTCGACGACACCATCCACCTGATGACCCACTTCTTTCAGGCTCGCAAGAAGGGACTCTCCGCCGAAGAGGCGCTGCGACGAGCCTTCCGCGAGACGGGCACCGCGAGCACGTTCACCGCGATCACTCTCGTGGTCAGCTTCGGCGCCATGAGCTTCAGCGAGTTCGAGCCGAACGCCATGATCGGCACCATGGCCGCGATCATGATCGCCCTCGCCTGGCCCGTGGATCTCCTCGTCACGCCTGCCATCCTGAGCTTCTTCAAGGGCGGCGTTGGACTGGGCGGGATTCCGAAAACGCGCGTGCTGCGGTCTCCGATTCCGAAGGCGACGGTCGTATCGGGCAACCCACATCCGGTCGGCAACCCACACCCGGTGGGAAACCCACACCCGGTTGCCGAGCAACAGACGACCGGCAAGGGCAAGTCGCGCCCGGTGGCGGCCTTGCCGGCACCAGGCCCGGAGCACTTCCACACCGTCGTGGTCGGCGGAGGTCAGGCGGGCCTGGCCGCTGCCTACTACCTCCATCTGGCGGGATCCAACTTCGTCGTTCTCGAGGCTGGCGACCGCGTCGGCCACACCTGGCGCAATCGGTGGGATTCGCTGAGGCTGTTCACACCCACCGTGCACAACACCCTTCCTGGTCTGGAATTTCGCGCCCTCAGTGGCGACAAGTTCTATCTGCCCAAGAAGGACGAGATGGCCAACTACCTCGAGCGGTACGCGGCGCATTTCGGGCTCCCGATACGGCTGCGGACGAAGGTCAAGCGGCTCAGCAAGGAACGCAATCGCTACGTCATCATCACCGACGATGATCATCGGATCGAGGCCGACAACGTGATCGTTGCGTCCGGGTACTTCGGCAAGCCGAAGATTCCCGCGTTTGCCAGCGAGCTCGACCCTTCGATCACCCAGCTTCACTCGAGCGAGTACAAGAGCCCCCGCCAGCTCAAGCCCGGCGACGCTCTGGTCGTCGGCGCCGCCGCCTCGGGGTGCGAGATCGGGATCGAGCTGATCAAGACCCGCCACTGCTACGTATCGGGGCCGCGAGTCTCTGCCATTCCGCGGCGAATCCTGGGCATCAACATCTGGTGGCTGTTCCCGCTCATCGCCGGGGCGCCCAAGGACACCCCCATCGGCCGCAAGCTTCACCGGAAGATCTCGATGGGAGGCTGGCCTCTGATCCGCTTCAAGTACAAGGACGTCGTCAAGACCGGCGTCGAGCTGGTCCCGCGGGTCGTGGGCGTTCGTGACGGCCAGCCGGTGCTGAAGGGTGGGGACGTCCTCGAGGTGCCCAACATCATCTGGGCGACCGGCTTCGAGACGACCTACTCGAACTGGATCGATCTACCGGTCTTCGATGAGATGGGCCACCCCAAGCAGGAGCGGGGAGTCGTTGACGAGATGCGCGGCCTCTACTTCGTCGGAGTGGCCTTCCAGTACGCCGAGAACTCGGCCCTGGTCAGCGGCGCAGGCCGGGACGCGCACTATGTCGTCGAGACGCTGCTCCGCCGATCTCCGCCCCCGGAATTCTAGATCTGGTCACGGACGAAGGAACGAGAAGACATGGCGACGGTCGATCGTGCAGAAGCCAACAAGCGAGCGCTCCAGAGAATTCTCGAAGGAGATCCCGTTCTCCTCGATGTCCGCCGGGCCATCGACGTCGTTCCCGGAATGACGCCGACGGTGGTCCTGCACAGCGGACCATCGATCGCCTGGGGCGACATCTCGGGAGTTCAACGCACGGCGATCCTCAACGCCGCCGTCTACGAAGGCCTGGCTTCGACGACCGAGGATGCCGACGCGAAGCTGCGCAGCGGAGAGATCCCGATCGAAACCTGCGCGGCCCACGACTGCGTCGGGATCGCGACCGGCCTCTACACCGCCTCGACCCCGGTCTACGTGGTCGAGAACAAGCCCACCGGCAACCGCGCCTTCTGCGGCATCCTCGAGGGCAATCCCCCGCGCGCCTTCGTCTTCGGAGCCATGGGGGACGACGTCGTCGAGCGCCTGAAGTTCGTCGAGAACGTCTACATGCCGGTCCTCTCCGAGGCCCTGAGGATGGCGGGAGGCTTGCCCCTCAAGCCCCTGTTTCGCCGCGCGCTCACCATGGGCGACGAGCTGCACCTGCGCACGGACGCCGGCACGCAGCTGTTCATCAGCGCACTCGCGCCGCACCTCCTGGGGGTGGCCAGGGAGCGCGAGAAAGAGGTCCGTCAGGTCCTCGCCCTGTTGCAGACGATCCCGTACAGCTTCCTGCGAGTCGTCACCGCCGCAGCCAAGGCGATCATCGACTCCGCTCACGGCATCGAGGGATCGTCGGTCGTGACGGGCATGATCCAGAGCTGCAAGGATTTCGCCATCCGCATCAGTGGCCTCGGCGACGAGTGGTTTCGCGGTCCCTCTCCGGAATACAAGGGGACCTTCTTCTGGGGCAGCACCGCCGACGACATCGGCTGGGGCGGCGGCGAGAGCAACTACACCGAGACGATCGGCCTCGGAGCGTTTGCCCAGGTCGCGGCGTTCACGTTGCCCTTTCGTCCCATCGAAGGGATGGTCGAGCGAAACCGGAAGATGTACGACATCACGCTGGGCGAAAACCAGGAGTTCAAAGTCAATTACTTCGACCGAGGAGTTCCAGTCGGGATTGACCTCTTCAAGGTGATCGAAACTGGAACACCGCCTGCCGTGAACGCGCCAGTCATCCGCAAGGACGGTAATGGACTGGCAGGGATGGGGCCGATGCTTCACCACATGGAAGTCTTCGAGACCGCGGCCGCCGCGTTCAAGAAACGCTACGGCTGACCCACGCGAGACGTAGCCTCGAACTCGATAGGGGGGAAGACATGTTGCGAACGATTCCGGTCGTGGTGATTCTCACGTGGTCCTGGAGCGCGCATGCAGACGACGGTACCCCTGAGACGAACACGGGCCAGGTCGAGGCCGCCTCGGAAGGCGCGCATCACCATCTGGGGCTCTCTGCCTCCGTGTTGCGCGCCGCGATCGCTCGGGTCGGGCAGGTAGCCGTCGAGTACAACTTCGCCGGAAAGATGTCCGCGGCCGCCGCCATCGGCGCCGGGCCTCAAACAGTCGACGTTCGCAACTCGGCGGGGGACTTCGAGGCCGAAGATGTCCTGTGCATCAATTCCGCAGCACAGTTTCGTTACTACGTGCTTGGAAACTTCGACCGCGGCTTGAGCGCGGGAGCCGACATGACCTTCTTCTGGGTCGACCGAGACGCCGACAATTCCGTGCGGCCGTTTCACGACGGGCTCTGGCTGGGCCCCGAGGTCGGCTACAAGCACACCTTCCACGTCGGCCTGTTTCTCAGCGCCAGCGTGACCGCCCTGCTTCCGCTCTACAGGCCCGACGGCATCGACGAGGACGAGCTGCCCGGTGACACGTCGGCGCACGGCCCGCCGCATGCCGGTTCGGTGCTGTTCTTCCCGAACGCCTCCATCGGCTGGGCGCTGTAGAGCGGGCTGCGATCGAAACCAGAGCTCGGGGGCCAGGAGCCCCCGACGACCCTGTCAGTGCTTGCGGAGCTCGGCGAGGGCGTCAGCCCGGGTCCTGTGGACCGAATAGGACTTCAACCCGAGCTTTCCGAAGATGACGCTGGCAGCCTTGGTCAGGATGGGATTGCGCTCGGTGAACGCAGCCACATGGTCCGGCGAGATCGTCCCGAACAGCTTCTTGAGGTGCGTGCGGACCTCGTCGCTGGGCTTCGAGGTCTCGCTGAGATCGATCATCATGGAATAGGACGACATGTCCTTGGTGATCTCGCGGATCCGGTCCCACATCAGATCGAGGGAGAAAGGTGTTGGGCTCGGCATCTGGCGCACTGCGATCAAGCCGTCAGAGTAGACCGACACCCGCTCGGCAATCGCTTCGCGCTCTTCCTCGGTGCTGTCTTCGTCATACGGTCGGTTCTCGATCTCGACGGCCATCGGTAGCCCCCTCCTTGACCTTGCTGCTGTGAGTTTAGGTCAAACCTTCGTCGGAGTCCCCGGGTGGACGGACAAAAAAAAGGCGCGCATTCTCTCGAATGCGCGCCCTGGGCGGAGCGGGGTGAGCTATCGCATCAGCTCACCCGCGGAGAGGGAGTGTCATCAGTTGACGATGTTGTCCAGGATCCACTGGTTCTCGACGTCCATCGACGCCGGGCCGTTCTGGTGGAGGTTGATCGGGTGACCGGTGTCCTCCGCGACGAAGACATCGAACACCGGAGCATTGGAGTAGTAGGGCGCCTCGTAGGCGGTGACGCTCGCCTCGTCGCAGACGAACCCTTCCGGTCCACCGCAGAAGATCGGATCGTTCTCGCCGAGGACCAGCAGGGTCGGCTTGGTGACGTTCTGGCTGGGCGAGGTCGCGACAGGCACCGAGATGACGTGCGGCGGGAACGGGAAGACTTCGATCCCGATGTAGGGCGTGCTCTCGATGAGCAGGTTCACGCTGACCACGTCGCGCAGCAGGCGAGTCTCCCAGTTGGAACCGGTGATCATGCCCGGCGCCGCGTTGGGCTCGTCGTAGTACAGGGGGCCCTTCATGCCGATCGCGTCGACGAAGTAGCCACAGTCCGACATCGTCTGGCCGAAGACCGGATCCGCGCAGACCGAGACGGTCCCCCCACCGGCGAGCGCGAAGAAAGCAAAGCTGAGCTTGGTCCTGTGATGGAGTCCATTCAACACGAACCCGTCGAAGTCGGAGGGGTACTTGCCCTCATGGAACCAGGCGTACATCGCGCCGAACGAGGCACCGAGCCACACGATGGACGAGTGGGTCCTGCCGGTCAGCGAGCCGTCGCGCAGCTTCGTGACCACGCCGTGGATCGCGGTGATGACCTTGTCGATCGTCACGATGTTGCTCGGAGGCAGTGTGCTCTGGCCGCTGCCGAGCCGGTCGATGTTCACCACCGAGAAGCCGGCCTGCAGCGCGGACGCTACCTGCGAATAGTGCTGGTTCGGCGGATCCCAGCCGAAGTGATTGTGGAAGGTCGTGTGGACCATGAAGATGAGGGTCCCGTTGTCCAGTGCCGGGGCCGGTGCGCAGTACTGCGCGAAGATCTTCGCGTTGGGCACGTCATCGACGGCGACAGGAACGTTGAAGTCCTGGCACTGCCCGTGCGAGTCGTCGGCCTGGGACAGCTGCGCGTTCTCGAGGCTGGCCCCTCCCTCCGTCGTACACGCCATCCCACCCGTCAGTGAGAGCACTCCCAGAATCAGCACTTTTCTCGTCATTCGTCCCCCCCGGTCTGCCCGTTGCCGCTGAAGGTCTCCGCCCTGATCGTCGCTGTACACTCTCCGCCCTCCTTCTTCGATCCCCGGATTGGTAATCGACCTGAGAAATACTCAAGCACGGGGATTGGCGATCCCGAACAACTTTCTCGCTGTAGGTATATGATTTCATTGGCCCCATGAAATGAGCGTCGGGTCGCTGACACGCGTTACTCCCCGGTGGGAAGTGCGTGTCGTGCGCCGGCATCACTCGCGCTCACACCCCCTCACGGCAGATCGTGATCAAGCGCAACGACTGCGCCGCCGAACGCCGCGCGTGAACCTCTCGGTTGCGACGCGCGAGACCTGCTGCCGATGAAGCGATCGCGCACGAACAACGGCACGGCGACCACGAGAGAGGTATAGAGCGCGAGCAAGAGGTTGTCGCGCCCGAGGTGCGAACCCCGTCGACCGAGGCTGCTACACTCGGTGCCGGTTTTGACCCGCGCCAAGAAGGAGGATCTGATGCTCTTTCACGTCACGATGCGCCACGCGGCCAGTGATTGCCCTGGCTACCAACGCGAGAAGATCCCCCTGTTGCTCCAGTGGCGTGAGCAACGCGAAAAGCTGAGCAAGCAGTTCAACGTGAAGGTCCACGGCATGTACAACGGCATGCCACAGCACGTGGAATTCGCGATTGTCGAGGCCGACAGTCCCGCGTCGGTCGCGTTCTTCTTGAGCACGCACCCGGTACAGGCCGACTTCGAGGTCCACGCGGTCGAAGCCGAGGACACGCTGATGGAGCGCATCAAGAAGATGATGGCTCAAGCGGGCGGGTAGACTCAGTCGCTCGGCTTCATCGACTGGCCGAGCTCGTCATCCTTGGCGGCGGCCCGCTGGCTGGCGGGCCGCTGTCGGACTCGTCCGAGGTAGGCTTCGAAGGCCGGGCGGGGCGCGATGACTTTCACCATCACCATCGCGTAGCCGAGCAGCGAGCTGATGTAGACGTCTGCCGCGCTGTAGCGCTCGCCCAGCAAGAACGGTCCCGGCTGCAGGGCCTTCTCGAGCGTGTCGACGGTGTCTTCGAAGCTGCCGTAGCCCAGCACCTCCGGTGGCCCCTTGGGGCGGTCGAGCTGTCGGTCTCGCAGGGCGGGCTCGATGCATCCCGCGCCGAAAAACAGCCAGCGCAGATAGGTGCCGCGCGTCGGGTCGTCGAGCGCAGGTGCCAGACCGCGGTCGACGAAGGCATCGGCGAGATACGCGCAGATGGCGGCGGCCTCGGTGACGACGGTGTCCCGATGGACGATCATCGGGACCTTTCCCATCGGGTTGAGCTCGCGATACCGGGGGGTCTTTTGCTCGCCTTTGCCGACGTCGACGACGACAACCCGATAGGGAGCGCCCACCTCTTCGAGCATCAGCCGCACGATGCGACCGCGCGAGAACGGATGGTGATAGAAGACGATTTCTTCATTCATGACGGTATCCCCGGCCTGGAGAGCCTTGCGAAGTTCCTCGATGGTCGTCGGATCATCCAGCATCGCCGGGCGGATGTCAGCGGCGCGAGGGCAGGGTGAGCGGCGCGCGTGAGGGCGATGTGGGTGGTGTCCGCCCCTTTGCCCCGTTCCGCTCCCAGGGCGCCATTTGGTACGATCGCCAGCGATGGAGTCTCCACAAGACCGCGTCAGGGTCGTTCAGCTCGAGTCGGAACGACTGAAGCAGTACCTCGCCGCGCTGCCCTTCGAGTCCTTCGATCGGCCAAGCGCGGTCGACGGCTGGAAGATCGGCGATGTGGTGGGCCATCTCTGCTTCGGCAGCGGCAGCTACCTGATGTTTCTCGAGCGAGCCCTGAAGGGCGACACGTCGACGCCGGAAGGCTTCTGGGAGCCGGGGGCAATCTCCGCGACCGCGGCCGCGAAGATCGACAGCGCCGGGTCGGAGCGCTGGGCGCGCCTGGGCGACCAGCTGATCCCGACCGTGGTCGAGAACGTCGACCGGCTGAGCCAGTTGCTGGGTGGACTGAGCCCATCCGACTTCGACCGGCCAACCTACCACCTCGTCTTTGGAATCGTTCCCATCAAGGCCACCCTCGTCTGGTGGACCACGGAGCTGGCTCAGCACGGCTGGGACTTTCGCTCCGTCCTGGAGCCCGACACGCACCTGTCGGCCGATTCCTTGCGAATCTTCATGGCCTTCATCCCGGAGGTCGTTCGCTGGAGCCTTCGCCGCGGCGAGAAGCTACCCAAGCCTCTTCGCTTCCGCTTCGAATTGACCGCGACCCGGAACGATATCGTCGTCTATGGCGATGAGGCGAGGATGACGCCCGTCTCCGATTCTCCCGCCGATACCACCATCCACTGCGACACCGAGACGTTCTCGTTGCTGATGATGGGGCGCGGACGGCTCAGGTGGGATGCGGTCGTCGCCGCCGGCCGCGCCGAGGTCGAGGGCGATCGCGACCTCGTGCCCAGGTTCGCGCAGTGGTTTCCCGGGACCTAGAGCCTCGTCGCCACCCAGCCACGCCACCCGGACCACCCGCACCCACAGTGGTCTCGGCCAAATTCGCCGCGGCAGGACGTGGACAACGCTCCGGCGCTCAGCGGATAATCGGATTGGCAATTTCCTAAATCTCTCGGGGGGATAGCGATGAGTCTGAGCAAGCCGGACACCGACGTTGCAATCATCGGCGGAGGTCCCGCTGGTTCGAGCATGGCCGCCTACCTGGCGAAGGCCGGCGTCAAGTGCGTCGTGCTGGAGAGCGAGCTGTTCCCCCGACCGCACGTCGGCGAGTCGCTGGTGCCGTCGTCGACCCGCGTCTTCAAAGACCTCGACTTCCTCAAGGTCATGGAGGAGCGGAAGTACCCGCACAAGTACGGGGCCGGCTGGACGGCCGGCAACAGCGTCAACATCTACAGCCACGACTGGGACTTGCTCCACGAGAAGGAGAAGCAGGACATCGTCCACCCGGAGACCGAGGCGTTCTTCAAGTGGACCGAGCGCTCGCAGCCGGGCGTCACGCAGGACTACACCTACCACGTCGACCGCGGCGACTTCGACAACGCGCTCTTGCACCACGCCCACGGCTTCGGCGCCGAGGTCTACGAGGGTGTCCGCTGTCGCCACGTCGCGTTCGACGACGGCGAGCATCCCCGGGTCAAGTTCAACATCGGGCGCAAGGAGTCGGAGCTCACCGCGCAGATCGTGGTGGACGCCAGCGGCCGGCGCACCTTCCTGGGCAACCAGCTCAAGCTGCGCATACGCGACGAGGTATTCGACCAGTTCGCCATCCACACGTGGTTTGGCAACTACGACCGCAACGCGTGGGCGAAGAACCCGATCATGAACAACTACATCTTCGTCCACTTCATGCCGCTGGCGAACACCTGGGTGTGGCAGATCCCGATCACCGAGGAGATCACCAGCATCGGAGCGGTCACCCAGCGCAAGTACTTTCCCAAGACCGCCGAGTCGCGCGAGGAGTTCTTCTGGACCATGATGAAGTCGCGGCCGGACGTGGAGGAGAAGCTGCGCGCCGCCAACCAGCTGAGGCCCTTCACCCAGGAGGGGGACTACAGCTACGCCATGAAGCAGGTGACCGGCGACCGCTGGCTGATGGTCGGCGACGCCGGCCGCTTCGTCGATCCGATCTTCTCGACCGGCGTGAGCATCGCGCTCAACAGCTCACGCTTCGCCCACGCTGACATCCTGGGGGCGCTGGAGAGCGGCAACTTCAAGCAGGACGCCTATTCCAAGTACCAGGAGACCATCCGGCTCGGGACCAACAACTGGTACAAGTTCATCTCGGTCTACTACCGGCTGAACGTACTCTTCACCTACTTCGTTCAGGACAAGCGCTACCGGCTCGACGTCCTGCAGCTCCTTCAGGGCGACGTCTACGACGAGGAGGAGCCGCCGGTGCTCGGCAAGATGCGAGAGATGGTGAAGGAGGTCGAGGGGAACCCGAAGCACCCCTGGCACCAGCTTCTCAACGACCAGACGGCGAACGCCTTCGCGCCGCTGTTCTGATTCCGAGGTGGCGCGGCGTGCGGCCGAGATCTCTCTCGAGGTCTCTGGCCCGCCGCGCGCCGCATCGAGCGCTCGCGCGATCGACCACCGGGGCGATGCCGCCCAGGCGATCGTGGCCGCTCGCGCCAACGACGGCTAGACCGGGAGGATGCCCTTGCGGCGAAGGGCGTCCGCCTCCGCCATCCCGCCGATGACCTCGTCCCACTTCGCTTCGCAGTGGACGGGGTTCTTGAGCAGCGGCTGGTCGAGCACCTGGTCCTTGTAGATCTCGAAGCCGCGCTTGTCCTCGAGCAGCTGGAAGAAGCGGTCGTACTTCTTGTAGTTCTCGAAGAAGTCGCCGGACAGCATGAAGTGGCCGGCCGCCATCGCGCTCTCGTGCCGCTTGTGGATCTGCCCCTCGACGCCGACCTCCGCCCAGGTGATCGCGTGCGGGTTGTAGAACAGGCGGATCATCCGGTGGACGAAGTTGTAGGCGCCGGTGATGAGGTCGTAGGCGTTGACCATGGCGGGGTTCTTGTCCCCGCCCTCGACCTTGCCGGAGAGCTGGTCGTGGATCGCGGGGGCCACCAGCGTGGCCGCCTTCATGGACAGGAAGATGCCGCTCGAGAAGATGGGATCGATGAAGCCGCGCGCGTCGCCGATCATGCAGTAGTTCTTCCCGTAGTGGTTCTTCACCTCGTACGAGTAGTTCCCGTTGATCTGCATCGGCAGGGCCTGCGTGGTGCCCTCGAGTAGCTTCTTGATGAACGGCGACTTGTTGAGCTCCTGGATGCAGAGATCCTGCTTCCAGTCCTTCGAGCCGGCGTCGGCCAGCCGCTTGTGCTGGTCGCGGACGTACGAGTTCTGCGCCACGAAGCCGGCGGTGATGCGCTCCGGCCCGAGGGGGAAGCACCAGATCCAGCCCTTCTGCTCCTCCCCGACGTAGATGATGACCGACAGGCCCTCTTCGAGCCCGCCGGTGAGCTTGACGCCGTCCCAGTGGGACCAGATCGCCGTCCGGTCCAGCTCCTCGCGCACCGTGCGCCAGCCGTTCTTGGCGCCGACCAGCGCGTCGCGGCCGCTGGCGTCGACCAGGAAGCGGGCCTGGTGGGTCCGCTCGTTCCCCGCGGCATCCACCGTCTTGACGGTGACGGAGTCGGGGTTGGAGATGTCGACGTCCTTGACGCGCGTCTCCTGGTGCACCTTGGCGCCCAGCCGCTCGGTGTTCTTGAGCAGCATGAGATCGAAGTCGGAGCGGATCACCTGGAACGAGAGGTAGCTCTCGTCGTGGATGACGTGAAAGAAGCACCAGTAGGTCGAGGCGCTGCCGTCCTTGTTGATGAAGCGCACGCCCGGCTTGCGGACGTAGAGCTTCTTCATCTGATCGACGACGCCGAGGTCCTTGAAGATCCAGTAGCAGAAGGGCAAGAGCGACTCGCCGACGTGCTCGCGCGGAAACTTCTCGCGCTCGAACAAGACGACATCGTGTCCCTGGCGAGCGAGCAGTGCCGCAGCCGTGGAACCGGCCGGACCGCCACCGATGACGATAACGTCGTGTGTATCCCCCATGCGACCGAACGTATCACGTGAGCCGGCGTTTCACCGGCGCCGCGTGGCACGAACGCCGCGGCAATGCGACGCACCCGCGCCCACACTGCCGCCGCCCGTGGGAGCCTACTCGGTCCGCACCCAGGGCATCAGGTCGCAGCTGATGCCCCACTTGTGAACCATGCGTCCCTCGTCGGTCAGCACGGCCTCGTCGGCGGACAGGCCGATCAGCATGATGCCCTCGTCGGCCGGGAGGTTCTGGATGGCCTCGGGGGGAATGGTGAAGCTTCCTGTGTTCCCGACGACGCACAGGGTCGGGGGAAGTCCCGAACCGGGACTCGGGACGATGACGATGGTCGCCCCGAAGAAGACATCGGGGTTGCCCGGCTTCTCGCTCGACCACTCGACATACAGGCCCTCTGACTTCTTGAGCGGCACCACCCCCGAGTCACGCGCCGGGACCTGGAGCTCGATCTCCGGCGGCATGTAGAGGTTGTTCAAGCGGTCCAGGGTCTCGTAGTCCTCGGTGTCTTCATTGCGCACCGCGAAGGGCAGGTTCTCGAGGGCCTGCTGGTAGTGCATGGCGTCGAAGAAGCTGTCCTCCCTGAGGCCGAAATCCTCGACGAAGTAGATGACGTCGCTCTGGCGACCGTAGGGGTCGGTGAAGGGCTCCCCTTCGTCCTCGACGCCTCTGCGCGGCATCGTGATCTCGTTTCCGCCGCCGATGTCGAAGGTCATCTCGGTGCCGACGTCGTAATAGACGCGGTTGGGTCCCTGGTTGGGATTGAAACGGTCGGTGGCGCAGCGGCCAACCTCGGGCAGCGGGCGAGTCGGACCCGTCGGACCACCCTCTTCGAGGTCGTAGCCGGGGACCACATCCTCGTCTTCGAGAAAGATGCCGAAGAGCCGCGTGATCTCGCCGCCGTTGGGCAGCTGGATGTGCCAGTAGCGGATCTCGCCGCCCCAGGGCCACTGGAACCCGGCCGGGCACTTGATGCCGACGCAGTCTTCCTTGTCACCGACCTGGACGCACGCGCTCGCCAGCAGCACGGCGAACGATACAAGCAAGTACCGGGCGAGGTTTCTCATCGTCGACTCCTACTGCTAGAAAATATCGTAGCTCACGTTCGCGCTGAACAGGTTCATGTCTCGCGTGTTCTTGCCCCAGGTGAACAGGCGAAAGCCCCCGACCACCGAGATCTTCTCGGTGATCTGCCATCCGAGGTCGCCGCCGAGCAGCAGGATGTCCTCGTCGAGCAGCTGGTCGTGGTTGTCGAGGACGACCGGCGGCTCGAAGAGAACCGTCGTGAAGGTGACGCCCCCGTGGCCGGTTCGGTAGAAGACGGCCGCGTCGACGAAGAGGTCCCACGGCAGGAAGTAGCCGAGCGAGCCCTCGAGCTTGCTGAAGTTGCGGCCGAACTTCTCCGTCTCCGGGTCGATGTCCACGCGTTCTCGCAAGGCGAACTCATAGTCTGCCCCAATGAACATGCGCGGGAGGAAAGGATCGAAGGTCCGAGCGACCGAGGCGCCAAAGTAAAGCGACTTCAAACCATGGGCCGGGGCGGTGTATCCAAACTTGGGATAGTCGGTCACCGGGACCGAGAACGCCGCCGAGAACGCCAGGCCGAGATACTCTTCGATTGCCTTGATCTGGTAGCGGAGCCCGCCTCTGAAGTCGGTGATGTGGAAGTGGAGATCGCCGTCGTCGTCCACTCCAGGCCCCGGAAAGTGCACGAACGCGCCCTTTCCGACGTCGAGCGCCTGGGCTCCCACCAGGTCGATCGAGGACTCGACGGCCAACCCTTCCAGCGGCGTCGAGTAGTCGCCGCCGAGAGTGAAAATGTGGATATTGACCGGTGAGTTCGGTTGCGAGTCCGCCAGCGGATTATCGTCCCCCGTCGTGGTCGTCACGATGGTGTCGGAGGGCGCGAACGTGTACGAAAAGTCCGCCGAGAGACTGTTCGGCTCGCTCACGAAGGCCTGCGCGTGAACGCTCGCCGGTACCGAGAGCAGGCACACCGAGCCCAAGATCGCGCCGAGAAATCGCATCTTACGCCCCCACTCCAAGGCTAGAGGAACTAGCGAAGCGAGTGTCTCCGAGCCCCTGGGCCTTGTCAACAATCGGGCCCACGCGCGCGCCGCCGGTCGACGCGCGTCGTGCTCCGAATTCGGCTGGTCGCTTCGCGCGCGCTCGAACGGCGACGCGCCCTACATGTGGTCCGGGTGCGCCGCCGCTTGTCGCGGGGCGAAGGAGTTCACTGGCCGCCGAACTCGGCCGGGTCGACCAGCCCGACATCAGCGGCGTACTTGAGGCCGTTGGCGAAGACGATGTGCCGCTTGACCTTGCCGCCGGAGAGCTCGAGCAGCTCGAGCGCGTTCTGGCTCCACTGCTTCCCCTTGGTGCCGGGGGCTCCGGCCAGGTCGGCGGCCGTCGTCGCCGTGGTGGTGGTCTCGGCGACCACCCAGTCGCCGGCCGCCCAGATGTCGCGGACGATCACCTGGAAGTCCGTGTTGCTCGTGAAGTAGCCCTGGAGCACCTCGGCGATCGCCTTCTTGCCGGTCATGGGCTCGCCGGCGGAGACGAAGCGGAAGACGGCGTCGTCGCTGTAGCGGCCGACCGCGGCGTCCACCTGCGCCTTGCCTTCCCCCTCGAAGCTCTTCTTGACCATCTGGAGGTTGGCCTGCTCGGCCGGGTCTCCCTTGGCGACCGCCCGGATCTTCGCCGGCCACGGCTTCTCGCTGGCCGGCGCCATCGAGCTCGGCAGCACGCCCAGCTGGTGGAGCATGGTCGCCTGGTCGATGTAGTCGCGCTCGTGGATGATGAGGCCCTGCGGATTGACCTCGAACACCTGGGCCCAGTAGAAGCTGATCGGCTTGTTGGTCGGCGGGATGCCGAGCGAACGGCCCTTGTGGGTCCCCGTGAAGATGCCGAACGCGACCGCCTTGTGCCCGTTCACCAGCACGAGCTCGAGGTCCGACTTGAAGTCGGGGAAGGCGTTGCGGAACACGCCGGCGAGGACCAGCACCTCCTGTGGCGTCTTGGCGGACTGCGGCGGCAACGTGTCCACCGCCGTCAAGTCGGTCTGGTCGGCGTAGCAGGCGCGGAAGCCCTCCTTGTTCCACGCCGTGATGGCGGCCCAGCAGTTTTCCGTGGCCTTGATGATGTCTTCGCCGCTCAGCCCCTTGGCGGCGGCCGGCTGTCCGCTCTCCGCTTCGGACGTCTTGGAGGAAGCGCGCGCCGCCGGGTCGCCCTCCTGCTTCTTGTCGCCGTCCTTCTTGCACGCCGGCGCGAGCGCGAGAGCGAGAGTCAGACCGGCGATGACCGGCACCATCCTCTTCATCGAGTCCTCCGTAGCGGCCAGGCGAAATCTACCGCCGCACCCTAGAAGTTGAAACCCATGCGCACCCGAACGTTCGAGTTGTCCGGGAAGAACGCGAAGAAGCCCGGCTCCTCGCGCTCGGGCCGCACGTACTGGCCGGCGACCTCGAAGCGCAGATCGTCGTGCAGGAAGCGGAGCTGCCGCCCGATCGTCCCCTCGCCGATCAGCTCGCCGTTCTTCACGTCGACGATGCCGCGCAGCTCGATCGAGAAGCGGGCGAAGTCCTTCGCCTCCCAGTACAGGCGGCCCGCCACGTCGTTTTCGAACGGGCGAAACACGCTGAGGAAGTCGTCCTTGTTCTCGATGTACTCGCCCAGGTACTCGACGGTGAAGGTGAGCGAGTCGAGCTGGGTGAACAGGGCGTTGAACACGCGATCGAAGCCGCCGATGTACTGCAGGTAGTCGTCCGGCAGCACGGCCGGCCCGTCGCCGTAGCGGTACGGCCGGCTGTAGACCACCTCGGTCTTGAGCGTGAACTTCGACAGCCAGTCACCCTTGGGCACCAGGCGGAAGCCGCCGCCGGCGATGTAGTTGCCGTAGTAGTCGGTCACCAGCTGGACGCTCATGTCCGCCTGCGGCACCGGCGTGATCATCGGGAAGCGGGCAGGGCCGCGCGCCCCGATGTACTGCATGTCGGCGCTGAAGAGGCCGGTGGTGAGCGTGTGCTCGATGCGGACCGCGCCGAACGCGCCGTCCTGCAGTTCGTCCGGGTAGGAGGTGTCGTGCACCAGGACGTACGGCCCCTGCGAGAAGGTGTAGCGGTACGAATCGGTCGGCAGCTCGGTCGCGCGCCACAGCGGCATCGCGTAGAGCGAGATGGTCGGTTCGCTGAGCCAGCTGGTGCCCTCCCACTGCTTGCGCAGGTGGGCTCCGAGCTCGCCGAGCGGCACCGGGTCGGTGGCGTCGACCCCGTAGTCGCGCCGGTTGAGGACGTCGAGCGGGTTGTAGGCGTCGGCGATGCCCCAGTTGTCGATGAACTGCCCGAGCCGGAAGTCCCACGTCTCGCCGACGTACTGGAAGTAGCCCTCGTAGGGCTCTAACCGCTTGAGGTCGGTGTCGAGGGTGTCGATCAGGAACCGCGGGCGGAAGTAGAGCGAGGAGCCGCCGCTCAGCCGGAGGTCGAGCTCGAGCTCTGCCTCGATGAGCGCCTGCTCGTCGTTGGTCGGCAATTCGCGATCGCGCGGGTAGCTGCGGAACTCGCTGGCCAGGATGCCGCGGAAGCGGCGGATGAGGACGCCCTGGCCCGATCCCTGGCTGCCCTTCTTCTCGTCGAGCTCGGCGTCGAGCTCGTCGAGCGCCGCGTCGTCCGCCGTGCTGCCGCCGGGGTCCGCCTCGCCGGCCGCCGCGGTCTCGGTGTTGCCGTTCCCGGAGCCGTCTCCCCCGTCGCCGGTCTCTTCCGGCACGGAGCTGGCCAGGGCAGGGACGTTCGACAGGAGCGTGCTCAGCTCGCGATTCCACGTCGCGCCATCCATCAGCTGGGCGTGCTCCAGCGAGAACTCGACCTCGCCGGTCAGCTTGAGCTTCGCCAGATCGATCAGCCGGACGCGGAAGAAGTACTTCCGCTTCTTCACCGTGTAGTCGCCGTACACGAGCAGGCTCGCCTGGTTTCGCATCTTGAGGAACACGCGGGCCACGCAGGACGGCTGCCCCGAGCAGTCGAAGAACGCCACCAGGTACTTGCTGCCCAGCGCCGCGTTCAACGCTGCGTGGTTGACGATGGGCCGGTTCAGGATGTCGCGCATCGCCCCGTCGGCCACCTGGCGCATGTTCTGCGCCTCGCGCAGGTGGATCAACGAGGTCGGTCCGTAGTTGCCGCTGCTCGGGCGCAGTCCGGCCATCACCACCTGGGCGCCGGGGGGCGCGTCCTGGCCGCCGGCGGGTGCGTCCTGGCCGCCAGCGGGCGCGTCCTGGCCGCCGGCGGGCGCGTCCTGGGTGTCGGCCGGTGCGCCCTCGGCCTCCTCCGGTAGGTCCTTGTCCGTCTGCCCTGCCGGTTCGGCGGCCGCTGTCCCGTTGCCCGGTCTGGGCGGCTTGGCCTCTACCCGCGACACGCCGAAAACGACGCAGCCGGTGGCGCCGAGCGCCACCAGCCGCATGGCCCGCCAGCCCCGGAAGGGATCGGCGGTCGGCCCCACCTCAGTTCGCCCTCCCGGGCGACGTCATGACATCACTGATTGGTTTCGAGGGCCCGCTTGGTGAACTGCTCTTCGGTCATGTTGTCGCGCGTGCTGCCGTCCTTCTTCTTGTAGCGGGACAGGTTGACGAACATCGACGTCGCTTCGATCTTCGTCGACTTGCGCGTCTGGTGGTTGACCATCGTGTAGCTGTTCGGCCGCCAGAACCGACCATGGTAGTGGCGCCAGTTGGAGAAGGTCACGGTCTTCAGCAGCCGATTCGCCTTGTCGTAGAACTCGGCCTTCTCGATCCGCCAGAGGTCCTTGTTGAGGTAGGCGACGATCTTCGAGTACCCGGTGTCCTTGTAGTTCGGCTTGGCTTCCAGCTTATAGGCCTGCGCCCCGCCGGCGGTTCCGTCGCCGAGGTACTTCCAGGTGTAGTTCTCGACCACGACCTGGCTCAGGTCCTCGTAGGTGAACTCGGTGCCCTGGAAGCTCGCCGTTCGGTTGGCGCCCGAGATGCGGCGCGTGCGCCGGCTGGACGGAAGGTACAGCCAGGTGTCGTCGGTCGAACCCGGATGCTCGTGCACGAGCGCGGCGACGCCGCGGATGTCGGCTGGACTCTGGAATGTAACGACCGTCTTGTTGCCGTTGCCGCCCTCGAGGATCTTGAACACGACGTCGCGCGTGACGCTGTCACCCCGCGCGTCCGTGAGGGTCATTGTGGCCTTGGCGTAGTAGTCGCGCCACCCACTGTCGCGCTTATCCATGTAGTACGCGAGCTGCTTGCCGTAATTCCCCGCGTTACTGCTGTCGAATTTCGGCACCGCCGGGATCGGCACCCCCGACGTGTTGGAATCCGCCAGGGCACTGCCGGCTGACACCAGCGACGCGAGCGCCGTGAGTACAACGAGCCGCTTGAATGACCTGTTCATGTGGGTCTCCTAGGAATCTTGTTCGCCCGGGCGCGCCTGCTTCCGCCTGAGACGCACGAGCACGGCCTGCTCTTCATTCGGTGAGGCCGCCCCCCCGGCCAACCCGACATTACCCCTGGAAAGTTCGCCCCCGCCGCCTCGAGATCGGCTTGTCGGCCGCGAGCCCGAGCGCTCCAAGTTTCGACCTCGACGGACATCCTGGTCAAGAGAGGCTTGGACGTATCGCGAGCGCACCGCGCCCCCCACATGGGGGCGCACCGACCGCTCGGCCGCGACGGTCGCGTCGCCACCTTCGAGGAGCTCGAGGTACTAGCCGATCGCCCATGGGCGGAAGGGAAAGCCACGTGAGGAGGTGTAGGGACCCAGTGCCGCGGGTGGTCAATGCTGGCGCGCTAAACTTCTCATCCGCGCGGACTGGCGCTACGATGCGACGCGATGCACGAGATCGATCAGGCGCAGTTCGCATTCAACGAGAAGGCGGCGCTGGTCGTTGCGATCATGGTCGCCTTCCTCGTCTTCGCTATCTCTCTCGACCTGACGACGCAGCACTTCCGCGACGTGGCCAAGAAACCGAAGGCCACGATAGTCGGGCTCATCGGGCAGCTGCTCTTCTTGCCTGCGGTTGCGTGGGCTATCGGCCGGTACATGGTCGACACCCCGAGCGTCGCGATGGGACTCCTCCTGGTGGCTTGCTGCCCGAGCGGCGCGCTGTCGAACTACCTGACGAGCGTGGCCAAAGGGGACGTCGCCCTGTCGGTGACGATCTCGGCGTTCACGACCGTCCTGTCGATCCCGTTGACGCCGATCTTCTTCTCCTTCTGGGCCTCGCAGAACCCGGCGATCAAGGAGCTGATCAAGAAGTTCCATATCGATCCCAAGCAGGTGGTCGTGGGACTCGTGATCATGCTGGCCGTGCCGGTGGGAGCCGGGATGCTGGTCCGGGCCAAGCGCCCGGCGCTGGCCGACAAGTGGCGGGTCTGGGTGCGCCGCGCGGCCATCCTGGTGTTCTCCGTGATGGTGGTGATGGTCCTCGGATCCAACATGAAGATCCTGGCGAAGTTTGCCGGGGAGTCGCTGCTCCCGGTGGGGCTCGCCTTCGCCGGCTCGATGCTGGTCGGCTGGGCGTTCGCCTGGATCGCCAGGGTAGGGGCGGCCGACCGCCGCGCCATCACCTTCGAGATCGGCCTGCAGAACGTGGCGATGGCGCTGGCCATCTCCATCGCGCTGTTCCCGGGCCTCACCGGCGCGGCGGTGGCGTGCGCCATGTGGGGTGCGGTGCACGTGGTCGGCGGCCTGGCCCTGGCGGGCGCCTGGTCGCGAATTCCGGTGGACTGAGGGCGGACTAACCCTGCGCCGTTGCTGGCGCTGCCGCGCGGCGGCCGCGCGTTGTGATACCGTTTTCGCCAAGGGGGGGGCATCCATGAGCAAGACGGACGCCGAGCTGGAGCAGCTGGCTGCCAGGATCTTCAATCGTTCGCATCCCGAGGACCCGCGCGAGCAGATCAAGGTGCTTGCCGAGGTCGCGCCGCTGGTCGAGGAGCTGGCCACGGCCGCGTTCCGCGACCGCAACCGGACAGCCTGGAAGCTGGCCACCGAGGGCGTCTTCGAGCTGCCCATCTTCAAGGTCTCGTCGGGCATCAAGAGCGACTCGCGCCGGCGTCCCTTCATCCGCGGCGACCTGCTCGCGGCCGGCATCCGCGACATCGTCTGGGACATCGAGGAGAAGAACCTGCCGCGGCTCAAGCCGCCGCAGCCGCTGACCGGCGAGAAGGCGGGCGAGTTCCTCGAGGCCGAGTTCCGCAAGCGCAACGTGCAGAACCACCCGATGTTCGAGTTCCTGGCGACCGCGCAGCTCACCCCTGAGCAGGAGCGCCAGGCGGTGCTCGCCTACCTGAACAGCGTGATGGTCCGCATCCGCACCGTGCACCGCTCGATCATGCTGGTCTCCTTGCCGCTCGACTTCCACGACTGCGTCAAGCTGAGCCGCCTGGTCATCGACGAGCTCGGCCACGGCGAGCTCGACCGCGCGCACGCCCAGCTGACCGCGCTCGACATCGAGAAGTTCGGCGAGAAGGTGGACTGGCACGCCCCGGTCGAGTCGACCGAGATGAAGGCGATGCTCAACTGGAACCTGCGGACGGTGACCCACCCGGACATGCTCTGGTCCTACTGCGGCATCTTCTGCGTCGAGTGGAACAGCTACCTCGAGCTCAGGGCGGCGCTCCTGGCGCTGCGCCGGCGCGGCATCCCGGACTCCAAGATGGAGGTCCTGGTCCAGCACGGCGACGGCGACCCGTACGACAAGGACCAGCACGCGCTCCTCGTCCGCCAGGAGCTCGGCAATCGGGTCAAGACTCCCCAGGACTGCGAGCTCATCTACAGCGGGCTCGCCTACCACCAGAGCCTGTACCACGGCTTCTTCGAGGTGGAGTACGCCAAGCTGCGCGCCAAGGTCGGCGCCTAGGCTCGCCTCTCATGATTCGTCACATCTGATCGAACCGCCAAAGCCGCCATATTCGCCAAAGCGTCGGCGATCGCTCGAACGCCCGCCTCTCAGCGGTTGAACCGCGAAGGCGCGAAAGCCGCGAAGAAATGCGCTCCGGGAATGCTGCGCATTCCCGTCGCCCTTGCGCCGGGAAGACCGTGACG